>ENA-UOOM01000046-UOOM01000046.1-fermentation-metagenome-genome-assembly--contig:-NODE-46-length-159232-cov-25.025795_pt1 | contig 159232 bp, 143 predicted proteins | sample MGYA00245781_ERZ724031 | MGnify/ENA primary metagenome ERZ724031 (study PRJEB28704, sample SAMN03018317) | fermentation metagenome | biome: anthropogenic terrestrial biome; feature: soil...
TCTTTATCATACCCGTTTCGTTCCTTCTGGCTGCTCTGCTGAGCCAAAAGATTATGGGCAGCAGCCTGTTCCGTGCGATTTATTTTATGCCGACAGTAATCAGCACAGCTGTTTACAGCCTTATTTTCGGGTTTATCTTTGCCGTATTCAACGGTTCTTTAAACAGCATTCTCAGTCTGATGGGACTGATTCACAGCCCGGTTGACTGGCTTGGCAATCCAAAAATTGTTATGATTTCGATTATTATCGTAGCTTTATGGGGCGGTTTGGGAAATTATATGATCTTGTTTATCTCCGGTATGGGAAGCATCTCCACCGATGTCTACGAAAGCAGCAAAATCGACGGAGCCAACGGTATTCAAACCTTTTTCCACATTACCCTTCCCATGCTCAGCCCGGTGATTAAAGTGATTCTCATGCTTGCCATTACGACGGCATTTAAGGATTACGAATCGATCCTGGTACTGACAAACGGAGGTCCAAACAATCGTTCGCAGGTTATGTTTACCTACATTTACCAGTTGATATTCAGTTCCAACGTCACACCGCAAATTGGCTACGCCACCATGCTGAGCGTTGTTGCGGCCCTGATTATCGGGGTTGTTACCGTCGCATACCTTATCCTGGCGCGCAAGCTCGACGACGTCATGTAAGGAGGGACCGCAAAAGTGAACCGTTCACACGTAATTTATTCCAAAGGCACGAAAGCAGCCCGGATCTTTATTTTCCTTCTCCTATTGATAATTGCTGTCATTATGGTGTATCCTATTGTTTATATCGTGCTTGGCTCCTTCAAAGAAAATATGGAACTGCTGCAGGGCGGCGCCAATCCGATTCCGACACACTTTATTTTCCAGAATTATGTACAGGCGTGGAAACAGGCAAACTTTGCCGTTTACACCCAGAACAGCGTTCTGATTGCCCTGGGCGTCATGGTTTTAACGCTGTTCTGCACCAGTATGGCAGGCTATGTGTTTGACCGAAAAAAATTCCGGGGCAAAGAATTCGTTTATAACCTGTTCATTGCGTTCATGTTCGTCAACGTCGGCAGCATTGCGCTGCGGCCGATGTTTGAACTTGCCGTAAAAGTTCACATGAACCAGTCGCTGATCAGTATTATTTTGATTGCGACGGGAACCGGGCAGGCCATGTATATTTTTCTCGTGCGCGGGTTTATGTCCAGTATTCCAAAAGAAGTTGACGAAGCGGCAAAAATCGACGGCTGTTCTTTCTTCGGAATTTACTGGCATATCGTATTTCCCATGCTCAAGCCGATTCTCGCAACGGTTGCGCTTCTGTCTTTCAGGGGCGGCTGGAGCGAATACATTATGCCTTTGGTGTTCACCATGTCCAACGACGCTCTGCGTCCCCTTACCGTTGGGGTTGTCATGCTGAAAAATTCCGGAAACGGAGCCGCCGCGTGGAATATTATGTTTGCCGGAGCCACTATTTCAATCATCCCGATTATTATCGTATACACTTTTACCAGCAAGCATTTTATGGAAGGAATGACATCCGGCGCCGTAAAAGGTTAAAAATACAGCGGGTGCTGTTTAAAGTTCTGGTGAGGATTTGTGGAACAGACAGAAAAGCTGTCTCTTTTGATTGCCGATGATGAAACATCCATCCGGCGCGGCCTGTGTGAGGCGGTGGAGTGGAGCGCACTGGGAATCCAGTTCGTCGGGGAAGCTCAGGACGGTGCGGAAGCGCTGGAGAAGATCCATGTTCTCCGACCGGATATTGTCATTACGGATATTAAAATGCCAGGTTTCAGCGGGCTTGACTTAATTGAAAAGGCCCGTGCCGAAGGCTTTGAAGGTTACTTTATTATTTTGAGCGGCTACGACGACTTCGCTTTTGCACAGCGAGCGATTCACAGCAGTGTCACCTGCTACCTGCTTAAACCGGTAAATATAGACGCCCTGCTTGCCGAAGTAAAACACATCCGAAAGGAAATTATGGAAAAAAGAAGCTCCGGAGTGGCAAGGGAGCAGGATCGCTTCAATGCACGGCGGGGCAGCAGCGTTATGAAGGAACAATTTTACGCCAAACTGGCGGATGGAGAATTCCACAGCGAAGACGATATCTGGCGCGAAATTAATTCGATAGGTTTCGTTCCCATTCCGTGCCCGTGCGCAGCAGTTGTTTTTCATTTTTCGCTTCCCAAAAAAGAAAACGGCTCCGATTTCTCTGCCAGCGACAGTCATCTGTTTAAAATAGCATTCCGCAATGTGCTGACCGATCTGGCACGGCAGGGCAGGCAGCTGGAATTTTACGCCGACCGGGGCAATCAAATCGGTCTTTTCATTTCACCAGCCGGTAATCTGCGCGAATTTCTTACCGTCTGCGTCGAAATCATGGAGGAAGTCTGCCCGGTTGAATTTTCCGTCGGCATCGGCTTTGCTGCGGAAAGCCTTTTGGATGTGCCCCGTTCATGCCGGGCTGCGGAAGAAGCCGCCGAATACCACTTATATAAAAGCGGCACCCATTTTTTTGACTCTGCAACGCTGGCTGCTTCTTTAAAAGCTGCTCCTCCGCAGCCGCCGAGCACACAGAAGCTGGCGGAGGATGTTGTATCCGACGATATCAAAGGAATTCATTTGGAACTGGACGGATTTTTCCGGAAAATTCTCTATGTTCCCATGCCGCCGCCCCGTTACGTGCGCGGCATGTGTTTTTACCTGATGGGCGACGTGACAAAACGTGTTGATTCCATGCTTCAGCACGGCTCCCTTATCCCGACATCAATATGGACGGAAAAAATGGACGGTCTGGAATCCATGGACGCTGTTCGGGACTTTATGCTGCAGGCCCTTCTGAGAATGGCCCGCGATATCCAGCAAAATAAGAAAGTGCCGATTCCCCCCATCATAACCGAGGCACAGAAGTATATTCGGGAGCATGTGTTCTCGCGTCTTTTTGTAACGGAAGTTGCGGCCCATGTGCATTTGAGCGAAAGCTATTTTACGGCTTTGTTCAAAAAGTCAACGGGCATAACCGTTCAGGAATATATTTTAACCTGCAAGCTGGAAAAGGCAAAAGAACTGCTGATGGAAGGAAAACTTGCCATATCTGAAATTTCCGATAAGCTGGAATATAAGGACTACCGAAGTTTTTCGCGTGTTTTCAAACGCTTTTCGGGGTGCAGCCCCACGGAATATCAGCACAAAATGACGCGGCGCCAGAAAGGAAACTGAACAGGGATGCCTGGTTTTTTGAAAAAAAAATTTATGGACCTGAAAATCAGACAGAAAATTGCAATCAGCATGATGGGTCTGGCTTTGGCAACGGCACTGATCGTTGGGTTTTTATGTTCTGCGTCTTTTGTAAAAATATATTCGGATCAAAGCTCTGCCCAGATGGACAACACGCTGGATACCACGATTTCATCCTTACAGAAGAACTTAGACGACATGTATAGGAACACGGTTTATCTCCTGTCTTCTCCCCTTTTCCAAAATATTTACCGCTCAACGGAGCAGAGCAGCTCCGACCCGCTTTTCCTAGAACATTACGATTCGGCTCAGAATTTCTTCTCTTCTTATCTGCGCTCAAATAATCTTCTTGACAGTGTAGTCCTGCTTTGCAGCAGCGGGGACATTTATTCCACATATCAGTCGGGAATGAAATACACCATCAGCAATTTCCCTGATGAAATGAAACAGACCAGCATTGCCTGGCTTTCCGCCCGATCGAATCCGTTCCTTAAGGACGGGCCGCAGGTGATACCGGTCTGTTTTCCTCTTGCCTATCAGCAGCGGTTCAGCTTTTCCAGCGGGAAAAAGGCCTCCATGGTATTTGTCGCCTACCTGAACGCCGACCGTTTTGCCCTAAGCCTGGAACAGATGAACCGAACTGCTTTTTCACACGTTTATATTTGTGATTCCGCCGGAATGCCGCTTTCGGTAAAGCAATCCGACCCGCTGTACTCTAAGCTGAAAAGCGCGGCTTTCCGCAGCCGGCTGACCGCAAGCAAAGAGCGGGTTCACTTCAGCATCAATCTGGGGGATGAAATGTGTTCCGTAGCCACAGAAGAAGTCGGGGTCAACGGCCTGCGGATCGTAAGTATTGTAACGTATGGGAAAATGCTCCGGAATGTCAAAAAAATTCAGCTGGTTACGCTCATTGCCGTCAGTCTCAGCTTTCTTTTTGCCCTTATGCTCGCGGTAAACCTTTCGAAAACAATCACCACGCCGATTAAGAACCTGATGGGTCAGGTCGATAAAATGAAATCCGGAAAGTACTGTTTAAAGCCCGTCACAAAATACGGAGACGAAATCCATACGCTGGATACAGCGCTGTGCAGTATGTCTCAGACTGTTGTCGAGCAGATGAAAAACATTCAAAAAACGGAGGCCCGGCGGCGGAAAGCGGAAATGGATGCTATGACCGAACAGATCAATCCCCATTTCTTATACAACACGCTGGACAGTATCCGCTGGGAAGTCCTTGCCGGAAAACAGAAAAGCGCGGCAGATATGATCCAAAGCCTTGGTGCTTTTTTAAGGCTTTCTTTGAATCATGGGCAGGAAATGCTGAAACTTTCGGAAGAAATTGAACATACGGAGCAATATATTAAGCTGATGAATTTCAGGTTTGACTCCCGGATTCGATTCACTTATACGGTTGCACCCGATTTATCGGATTTTATGGTCCCAAAAACGATCCTTCAGCCTTTGGCAGAAAATTCTATTCTGCACGGGTTCGGCGGGCAAAAGATTGATCCGGGTGTGAAAGATCCCTCCATTACAATCTCGGCGCGCAGAAAACAGGACCAAGTCATTCTGGCGCTGGAAGACAACGGACGCGGAATCAGCGCCGAAAAGGCAAAGGCCAGTTTACACGCACCGTATGAAGGCGAAAATCATGTGGGGCTTTATAATGTTTATCACCGGCTTCTGTACTGCTTTGGGCCGAAAGCAGAAATCCAATTTTTCAGCATCCCCTATTACAAGAATCTTGTCACTCTGATTCTTCCCTGGCAAGACCCATTCGGCGGGAACCGGGCACAGTAAAGCCTAGCCGCTGATGATCTTAACGAAAAAATGCCTTTCGCGCGGGCCGTCAAACTCACAGAAATAAATGCCCTGCCATATTCCCAGGACGAGCTGTCCGTCCTGCACAGGAACAGCCGCGCTGGAGCCCATGTAACTGGCTTTAAGATGGGCGGCGGAATTTCCCTCGGCATGCAGGAACTCTGGGCGGTCCGGCAGCGCTTTGGACAGCCCGAGAAGAATATCATGCACAACGTGGGGATCTGCATTCTCATTGATCGTGATCCCGGCCGTCGTGTGCGGGCAGTACACAAGGCACACTCCTTCCTGGACGCCGCTTTTCTTCAGTGATCGGCGGGCCATCTCCGTGATATTGGTAAATCCCTCCCGGGACGTCTGCAAACTGTATTGATCCAGCATAGGACACCATCCTCCATAAAAAATATTCACCGCATCCAAAATCGGGCACAAAGGCGCCTCCGAATCACGCCCGGTTCGTCCATTGCCGAATTTTGTCATCTGTGCTATACTGTACCCGTAAGAAGAATGATCAGGGAGGGATATTCCTCAATGACGGGAATTGTGGACGTGGGCGGCGGGCTCCGGGGAATTTACGGCGCCGGCGTTTTTGACTACTGTTTGGACCACGATATTCAATTTGACTACTGTATCGGCGTTTCCGCAGGAGGTGCCAATATTGCCTCCTATCTTGCGAAGCAGAAAGGCCGGAATTATCAGTTTTACATGGAGTATTCCTTCCGGAAGGAATACATGGGCCTGCACACCCTGCTCCACACCGGTTCTTATCTGGACCTTGATTACGTTTACGGCGACCTTTCGAAAAAAAGCGGGGAAAACCCGCTGAATTTCAAAAAGTTCCAAACTTCCGCCAGCCGAATGAAAGTGGTTGCGCTGAATGCGCTGACCGGCGAAACCATCTATTTCGACAAAAGCGACATGGTGCAGGACGACTACCATATTCTGAAAGCCTCTTCCACGCTGCCCGTTGTCTGCAAACCGTATTTTGTGGACGGTGTCCCGTATTACGACGGTGGGATGGCCGATCCCATCCCGCTGAAAAAGGCTTTTTCCGACGGATGCGGCACGGTTGCCCTCATTCTCACCAAACCCCTGGATTTTATCCGGGAACAGAAAAAAGACGCCCCCATGGCCCGGATTTTAAAGCACCAATACCCAAAAGCCGCCGAGCAGCTCCTTTTGCGCTATCAGAAATACAACGACGGGGTTGTCCTGGCCAAAGAGCTCGCCCAGCAGGGAAAAGTGCAGATTATCGCGCCGGACAACTGCTGCGGAATGAAAACCCTGACGAAAAATCGGAAAAGCATGGAACAGATGTACCGAAAAGGATACCGCGACGCCGGATGCCTGCCGGAGTTTCTCGGCATGACGGAAACCATGCCGGCATAGTGCGCTGAAGTTCCCCTTGATTATAATACCCTCCCGGCAAAAATACAAGGTTATCGGGAACGGTTCAAGCGCCTGCCGTTTCCGCTGTATGTCTGTCCGCAGCAGGAAAGTTTCAAAACCCAGAAAAAACGCCGCTTGGGCTTAAAACCCAAACGGCGTTTTGCTGCTGTGTCCCCTGAATCAATGCTTTCTCTCTGCGGCTCCTATCCGGAAACCCAATCACGTGTGCTTACAGGATCGCAAAAATCTGCAAAGATCCTGAATTGTTTCCCGTATCCGAAACAACTCGCTTTCTCGATTCCGAATACGCCACTGGGCGGTAAACTGGCGGAACCACAGTTCCAGCTGAACCGCTAAGGTGCCACAGTCCATAGCGAATGGAGTCTGTTCCACATGGTACGCTTCCCTTTTGAGAGCCAGGCAGGCGGCATTCATCAGCGCCACTCCCCTCGCCGAAAGGGCATATTCCATCCGGTCGCCGAGCCGACTGTCCGGGCATGGGAAAGCCGCCAGCGTCTTTTCAAGCTCCAGCGCACGACTGAAGCCGCGGAGTGCTTTTTCGTCATCCATTTTTAAGATGCGACCCCAATCATTTTGAGCCGTTTCGGAAAGATGCAGCAGCTTGGACTCCCGCCAGCAAACGACATCCGCCCAGGTGCCTGCCTGCTGTTCCGATAAATCCGTCAGAGCTTCCAGCAATTTTTTCGAAGGGGTTCCAAACTCCAAAACAGAATACGCTTCTGCAATCTGCGGCCACCGGCGCTTGTCCTCCGGATTCCATGACAAAGCCGCACCGGCTGCCATGCCGGGCATCGAGTTGGCCAAAAAGTTGATGTGGCCGTAATCGCCCCAGTCTGTATTCAAAATGCCCTGCGCTCCATACTTTTTTCCCAGTTCTGCCATACACCGGATATTTTCATAGGAATTCTCAAACAGGTTCATCATCCTGTTCCAGCCGCACACTCCCGGACACACCAGGAACGGAACTTTCGAATCCGAAATTGCCTGAACATCCTTTTCCGGCACGCTGCGTCCATAATTCCAGTAAAGGCAGGTAACCCCGTCCGGCAGCCGCTGGAGGGACTCTGTGGTTTTCAGCAGGATATCACCCCAAAACTGAACCTTTTTCCCTTTGCTTTGAACATAGCTGACGAGCTGTCTTAAAAAGGAAAGATATGCCTGGTCTTTCCCTATTTTTCGGACAAATTCCGCGCTCTTTCCGCAGCCGAGGTCAAATGTTTCATCACAGCCAATATTGAAAGTTCCGGAAGAAAACAGGGGAATATATTGATCCAGCATGTCCTTTACCATCCGGAAACTCTCCGGATTGGAAACATCCAAAGTATGGTGGGCCATACGGTTATACCAGGAAAACGGAGACGGGCCGTCCGTTTCCAGTTCACAGTACCGGCTCCACGTTTTTGTGGAAAGGATCTCATACAGGTGGCCAAATGTCGCGAGGGACGGCACCAGCTCAATATTGCGCCCGCGGCAGTATCCGTCCAGTTCCAGGATATCTTCCGCCGTGAGGGGGTCTTTCCCGGTCCAGGCTTCACTGAAATTGCGGAATGCAAACGTATGCTCCACATACAGCTGCATCTGATTGATTTTATAAAATGACAGCCGATCCGCCAGGCCTTTCAGCGTTGAAAGCGTCGGGACTTTGCCGCGCGTTATATCGTGGAAGAAACCGCGCACAGGGAAATACGGCTTGTCCAAAACCGTCATACCGGGCCAGGTATTTCCGCACTGCCGCGAAATCTGCCGCAGAGTCTGGATACCCCAGAAAATTCCCCGGCGGCCTCCGGCGAGCCGTACCCCGGCAGCCGTAATTTCGAGGCGGTATTCTTCTCCGTTTGAATCCGTCCGGTGAATCCATAAACCGGGCGGATAAGGAAGACAGTCTGCTTCAGCTTTTTCAATGGCCGCATAAACGGCGCTGTTCCTCTCGAGTTCTGTTTTCAGCAGCCGCGCTGCCTGAAATTCGCTGCTGCCGCAGCTTAAATCCAGAAAAATTGTAAAATCAAGCCCGAATGAAAAAGTCTCTTTGTTCCAAAGCACTTTTTGTGGGGATGGAAGCAAGACCAACTGACGTCTCTCCTTACTTTGCTGCAGCCGCTGTCAATTCACAAAGGCGGAAATTTCTCCATTTACCCAGCCAGTCCCTGCAAAATCGAAAGCCATCCGGCCCTGCCGCGGGGCGGCGGGTCTTCCGCTAGCTGTTCGCAGTATATTTATCCGTTGATTTCCGATACAGAACCTTCGGCTGAATATAGATGGTTTCGCAGGGAAGTTCCGGCAGGTCAATCCTCATCATAATTTGCCTGACAAGGCGCTGGCCAAGGATTTTTGTATCCACACAGACCGTTGTCAGCTGAGAATCCGACATAACCTTCTCCCGGATATTGTCATAGCCGGAAACGGCAACATCTTCCGGAACATGGCAGCCTCTTTTCTTCAGGGCATCAATCAGCATAAAAGCGATGTAATCGTTCGCGCACACAAAAGCCTGCGGCAATGAAGAGAGGTTGTCCAAGACATTCAAAATTTCGTCCGCATAATAAAAATGGCCCTTTGGGCTGCTTGTAAAACAATATTTCTGCATAAGCGGGATTTTATTGACAGCCAGCGCATATTTAAATCCTTCCCAACGGTCCAAAATTGTTTTTGAATAGGTGATGTCCCCAATAAATCCAAAACTCTTCAGTCCGTTCCCAATCATTCGCTCTGTAATTTGGCAGATGCTGTTATATCCTTCCAGCAAAAGCAGGTCGCCGCCTCTAGACTTCTGAAACATTTTCGGCGTAGTATCCAGAAAAACGACCGGAATCTCTGTGCTCAGAAGGGAATCAATGATGCTGTCGTTATACACATTAATAACGATAATGCCGCTGACATGGTGCGGATCAATGATTTTCGGCAGGACATACTTTCCTTCTCGGTTCTTAGCCAGGATACTGTAAATAAAATCATACCCGGATTCTGCCAGGGATGCTGAGATCGTGTTAATAATTTTCATCCAAAATTCAGAAAAATCCGGGGCAATCGTAATAACAGCAATACAGCGGACCTTATCTTTCTGAAAGTCTCCGGCAAGCTGCAGCTGCTCCTGGGTAAGCTTTTCATAGCCGTTTTCTGCCAGCTTGCGCAGAACCTTTTTTTTCGTTTCCAGCGAAACGCCCGGTTTATCGTTAATTACTTTCGACACAGTAATTCTGGAAAGATGCAGCTGGCTTGCAATTTCTTTTAATGTAACGTGATTCATTTTTATCCCCCGGATACGGCAAGTCTTTAATATCTTTCTTTTATAACATGTACTATAGCATAATCTTTCATTGTGATCAACATCAAAACAGACTGTGCCTTGATATAAAGCAATGTTTATTTAAATGTGTGTAATATAAATATTACATATTATAATACACTATTAATTTGTTATTCTTGTTTTTTGAATTTATTATGTAAAAATATTTCGATAAATACATTTACATAAGAATTAATTAAAATTTTTATGTGAATGTATTAGCCTCAATTTTATAACATAACAGCGATTATACAGCTTTAAATTATTTATTTTAGTCAAATCTATTGCATTTTCTTTTGATAAGTAGTAAAATATTTCGCGTAAACACATAATGTAAGCATAGTGTAAATATTATTATATTTTTGCTTGCTTTTTATTCATACGACTCAAATTTATAATAGCAAGTTTGTATTATTTTGTTTACACATTACAGCCTGTATTTCCAGAACATCAGCTGACCCATACAAACTGCAGCCCAGGAAGGAGAGTTCGATGAAAACAATGGATTCTACAAAGCTCCAGCGAAAAGGCAGAAAAAAGCGCTGGACAAAGGATGACACGGAGCTGAGCCTGCTGGCAGCTCCTACGGTGGTCTGGTACTTACTGTTCGCCTACTTGCCGATGTTTGGCCTAATCATTGCTTTTAAAAACTTTAAAATTCACGGTAATTTTATCAAAAGCGTTTTTTCAAGCCAATGGGTAGGGCTTGAAAATTTCAAATTCATGTTTACAAGTAACGAAGCAGCCATTGTCCTTCGCAATACACTGGGATATAACATCATTTTTATTTCACTTGGAATTATTCTTCCTGTTATTCTGGCCGTTGCCATTGAGAACCTGCACAGCAAACGAATGGCGAAGGTCTACCAGACGGCCATGTTTATGCCTTATTTTCTCTCTTGGGTCGTGGTTGCTGCCGTTGTATGGGGATTCTTGAGCTATGACAAAGGAATTGTAAACTCAGCTTTGTCACAAATGGGGAAAGACCCCGTCAACTGGTACATGAGCCCGCAGTACTGGCCGCCGTTTCTGATCTTTATGAACCTGTGGAAAGGGCTGGGGTATGGTATGGTGCTTTACCTTGCCGCTGTAGTTGGAATCGACCCTTCCTATTATGAAGCAGCCGTGATTGACGGCGCGACAAAATGGCAGCAAACACGCTATATCACTCTGCCGATGATTAAAACGGTTATCATCATTATGTTCATCCTGAATGTAGGTCATATTTTCTATTCTGATTTTGGGCTGTTCTATCAGGTTCCGCGCGATTCCAACTCGCTATTCAATGTCACTTACACGCTGGATATAATGGTATACAAATCGTTAAAAAGCTCGACAGTCGGTATGGCTTCTGCCGCGGCGTTTTTCCAGTCCGTTATGGGATGCCTGACAACACTGGCTGCCAACGCGGTTGTAAAACATATTGATCCAGACAGCGCTATGATCTAGGAGGGTGGAAAATGCAGAAGCTGCATTATCAGACAGGCCTCGAAAAATTTAACCGTATCAGAAATTCCACAAATATTCTTTATCACATTCTCTTCATTGTTCTTTCCCTGATATGTATTCTTCCTGTTATTCTGATTCTGTCTATCTCTTTATCTTCGGAACAGTGTATTCAGGATTATGGATATCACTTTATCCCGCAGGTATTCTCCGCTTCTTCTTATACTTTTCTTTGGCGGCAGCATACCATTCTGTTCCGCGCTTTAGGTGTTTCGGTTTTTGTTACCTTAATTGGAACGGCGATCGGGGTCCTGCTGACTACGTCAATGGGGTATGTGCTTTCCCGGCCGCAATACCGGCTGAAAAATTTTATGACATGGCTCGTTTTTATACCTATGGTATTTAACGGAGGCATTGTTTCCAGTTATTTTATCAATACAAATTTTCTCCAGTTAAGAAACAGCGTCTGGGCATATATCTGGCCTTTGGCTGTCAATTCATTCAATGTTATCATCTGCAAGACTTTCTTTAAGTCTACCATTCCCGATTCTATTGTAGAATCGGCCAAAATAGACGGCGCAACGCAGCTGACTATTTACTTCAGAATTATTCTTCCGATTTCACTGCCTGTTCTGGCTACAATCGGGCTTTTTCTGTGTTTTGGATATTGGAACGACTGGTTCCAGGCTCTGCTGTATATTGATAATTCAACATTAAACTCTCTTCAGGCTCTTCTGAACCAAATTATGAACAATGTAGATTACCTGTCGAGGAACGCAGCAACTTTAGGCATCAGTTCGGCTGAAATGGCAAGAACAATGCCGAAGGAAGGCGCCCGTATGGCTATAGCGGTGATTATCATCATTCCAATCGCATGTGTTTACCCATTTTTCCAAAGGTACTTTATCTCCGGTCTGACAATCGGGGCGGTGAAAGGATAACCGTATGCCATTTAGCCTTGCAGGGCTAAAAATAAAAAGATTTATACAAAAAGTTGGAGGTATTGTTTATGAAAACACGTAAGGTAATTTCTTTGCTGTGTGCAGCAGCAATGGCCGTCAGCATACTGCCGGGCTGTCAGTCCGGAAAAGCGGCGACTTCCGCTGTTTCCGGCAATTCTGGTTCTGCGGACTCGGCGGCCAGCAAAGACGCGCCGACACTGACGTGGTGGCTGATCGGCAACCAGCCGCAGGATCTTCAGGAAGGCTTAGATAAGATTAATGCTTACACAGCACCTAAAATTGGCGTCAAAGTGGACATCAAAGTGGCCGGCTGGGGCGATTGGTCCGATAAAATGAACCAGATCGTCAATTCCGGTGAAAAATTCGACATCATGTTTACCAACAACACCAAATACAGCAGACAGGTAAACATGGGAGCTTTTGCCGATATCACGGATCTTGTGCAGCAGAAAACTCCAGACTTGTACAAATCCATTCCACAAAACGTCTGGAAAGGAGCTATGATTAAAAACAAAATTTATGCCGTCCCAACTTATAAGGACTCATCCATTACACAGTACTGGTGCTTTGACGATACTTACGTCGAAAAATATCATATTGATGTGGCAAATACAAAAACCTTTGAGGCACTGGACAAAGCTCTGACGAAAATTAAGCAGGGTGAAGGAAAATCCTGTTACCCGCTGAACCTTACACAAAGCGATGCTTTCAGCGGTTTGCTGAATAATTATGATGACCTCACTCTTGGCCTGCCGCCTATCGGAGTCCGTATCGACGATAAGAGCCATAAAGTAGTCAGCGTACTGGAGCAGCCGGACGTAAAGGCAGATTTGGAAATGCTGCACAAATGGTATAAAGAAGGAATTATCAACCCGGACGCACCGACACAGAAAGATGCGGTAAAAGGAAGAATTTTCTTCTCTGCACAAGGTTTTCCGGGAGCGGAAGCCAGCTGGGCAATCAACGAAGGTGAAAAAAAGGTTGATACCGTTCAGGCAGCTCAGCCAATTATGACTGACAGTTCCATTCAGGGGTCTTTGAACGCCATCTCGGCAAATTCTGAGCATAAAACCGAGGCCATTGAATTCCTGCAGCTTGTCAACACAGATCAGAAACTGAGGGATATGCTGGGCTACGGCATTGAAGGAAAAGACTTCGAATACGTCAGCAGCAAAGTCGTGAAGCGCCTCACCGACACATGGGGCATCGGCAATTATGCTATCGGCTCATTTTTCGACATGGCTACCCAGAACGACGCTCCGGCAGACCAATGGGAGCAAGTGAAAAAGCTGAACGAAAAAGCCGTTGCTTCCACATGCCTTGGTTTCACGCCGGATACTTCCGATCTTACTACGGAAATCACCAACTGTGACGCTTCATGGGGCAAGTTCCGCTTTGAACTGATGACCGGTGCTTCCGATCCGGATACCGTAATTCCGAAAGCGATCGCCGAGCTGAAATCTTCCGGTATGGATAAAATTATAAAGTCCTTGCAGTCTCAGCTGGATTCTCAGTATAAATAATGGGAAAAGCCAGCAACGGCAGGCTTTGACGGGATTATTTCTTGGCAACCTGAGCGGAATGTTAGCGTTGCGTTCAGGCTGCCTTTTTCAATCTCCGCGGTCCTGCCGGCTGCTGGATTCATTCCACAATTGAAAATACAGGAGGCATTCCGTTGAGCAAGTTAATAGGCTCATCACTCAAGAATATTCCATGGCAGGAAAAGCCGTCTGGCTGTACAGCGCCCGTCTGGCGGTATACCCAAAACCCAATTATAGCAAGGGACGCGCTGCCGACATCCAACAGTGTATTCAATTCCGCAGTTGTCCCCTTTCAGTCCGGATTTGCAGGCGTTTTCCGCTGTGACAGCAAAGCCGTAAGCATGGATATCCATGCAGGGTTCAGCACAGACGGGATTCACTGGAACATTAAACCGGAACCGATTCAGTTTGAAGGGGACCCCGATGTGACAAGACGGGAATACCGGTATGATCCCCGCGTGTGTTTTCTGGAAGACCGGTACTATATAACGTGGTGCAACGGATATCACGGTCCAACCATCGGGGTTGGATATACGTTTGATTTTAAAAAATTCTACCAATTGGAAAACGCTTTTTTGCCTTATAACCGCAACGGAGTGCTGTTCCCCAAAAAAATCAACGGGTACTACGCCATGCTGAGCCGGCCGAGCGATACGGGCCATACGCCCTTCGGAGATATTTTTTGCAGTTTCAGCCCGGATTTAGTCTTCTGGGGTAAACACCGCTTTGTCATGGGAGCTGTAAACAGTGACCGAACCGCATGGCAATCTAAAAAAATCGGCCCAGGCCCGATACCGCTGGAAACTGACAGAGGATGGCTGCTGATTTACCACGGCGTCATCAATACCTGCAACGGTTTCACCTACCGGATGGGATGTGCTCTTCTCGACCATGACGAACCCTGGAAGGTTAAGCTTCGTTCCCGGTTTTACATTTTAGGCCCGCAGGAACTGTATGAACAGGTTGGGGACGTGCCAAACGTGATTTTCCCATGCGCCTGTCTGTCGGATTCCTCTACCGGTCGGATTGCGATTTATTACGGATGTGCTGATACGGTAACCGGCCTTGCTTTTACGACCGTAGATGAATTGATCAATTTTATGGAAAAATATCCTTTGTAAAATGATTTATATGAACTGCATTTACAGGACACCGGTCCGTGATAAAATATTCTGAAAGCCGCCCGGATGTCGAAAAAAATATCCGGCCGAGGAGGATTCATACAAAATGATATTTTCGGAAGAGCGCACACAGGTCATCTGCAGCCAGCTGAAAACACTGGAAAAAGTACAAAAGCTGGATATTACAGACTGGAGTATGAAAGAAGGTCTGTATTTCCGTCCGGAAGAAGCAGACCGCGCACAGGCGCCGTGGAAAGAATTTAACAGCCGAACGGATGCCTGGTACGGGCCGGATCGGCATTACTGGTTCCGCACGAATCTCACCGTGCCGGAAAGTTTTAACGGAAAACCGCTTTGGCTGATTTTCCGGACCCAGATTGAAGAGTGGGACGACGGAAAAAATCCGCAGTTTCTGCTGTTTGTCAACGGAAAAATAACGCAGGGGCTGGATATGAATCACCGGGAAGTTTTTCTGACAAATTCAGCTCGGACGGGCGGCTGCTTCCAGATTGACCTTCAGGCCTATACCGGCACACTGCACAGTGAATTCCGGCTGATTGCTGAAATGGCGGAAATTGACCCGGAGATCCGCGGGCTGTACTACGACATGCAGGTTCCGCTGTGGTCTTTTTCCCGTATGGAAAATGACAGCAAAAACCGCTACGATATGGCGGCGGTCCTCAACCACGCAGTCAACCTGCTGGACTTCCGGGATGAATACTCCCCGGCGTTCTACGAATCCGTTCGAAAAGCCCGGAAATACCTTGCCGAAGCCATGTACACGGATCTGGCGGGAGACAGCAGCGTTGTAGCCACCTGCATCGGCCACACACACATTGACGTTGCGTGGTGGTGGACGGTTGCCCAGACGCGGGAAAAAGCTGCGCGCAGTTTCTCAACGGTGCTGAAACTGATGGATGAATATCCAGATTATCGGTTTATGTCCAGTCAGCCGCAGCTTTACGAATTTGTAAAAGACCGTTACCCGGAAATTTACGCCGAGATCCGGGAGCGCGTAAAAGAAAAGCACTGGGAGCCGGAAGGCGCCATGTGGTTGGAATCCGACTGCAACCTTACGTCCGGCGAGTCCCTCGTCCGGCAGATTCTCTTTGGAAAGCGCTTTTTCCGCGAAGAATTCGGCGTGGACAGCAAAGTCCTCTGGCTTCCGGACGCCTTTGGATTCAACGGCGCCCTGCCGCAGATCATGAAAAAAAGCGGCATCCGCTATTTTATGACGACTAAAATTTCTTGGAGTCAGTTCGACAAATTCCCGTACGACACGTTCCTCTGGCGCGGAATCGACGGCAGTGAGATCCTGACGCATTTTATTACGACCGTCGGCGTGGGGCAGAAAAAAGATCAATACTTTACCACATACAACGGAATGCTCCACCCGGATGCAATTATGGGCGCGTGGCAGCGGTACCAGAACAAGGAAATCAACAACGACATTCTGATTGCCTTCGGCTACGGCGACGGCGGCGGCGGACCGACGCGCGCCATGCTGGAAACATCGCGCCGCATGGAAAAAGGATTGCGCGGAGTGCCGAAAGTGCGGCAGGAATTTGCCGGGACCTACTTTGAAGAACTGGAACGCCGTGTAAAAGACAACCCGCAGCTTCCTACATGGGAAGGGGAACTGTACCTCGAATACCACCGGGGAACCTACACTTCCATGGCCCGGAACAAGCGCGCCAACCGGAAAAGCGAACTGATGCTGATGGATCTGGAACTGTTCTCCGTTTTGGCGGACGTCCGGGTCAAATACCCAAAGGAAGAACTGGACAGAATGTGGAAGACCGTTCTTCTGAACCAGTTCCATGACATTCTTCCGGGTTCTTCAATTCACGAAGTCTACGAGGTTACCAAAAAAGAATATGCGGAAATCACCGAAACCGGCCGCAGGCTGATCGGCGAGCGGCTGAAAAGCCTTGCCGGCTCCGGGAACTCGGTTGCGGTGTTCAACACCGTTGGTTTTGAGCGCGGCTCACTTTTGAACCTTGGGCATTCCGACGCCGCCGCCCTGATGGGCGGCGGGCAGCGCTGGCCCGTCCAGCAGACAGGGGAAGGCGCAGTCGCTTACGTCCGAGGCCTGCCGCCCAAGGGATGCCGGAGCTTTGCCGTCAGCACGGAGGCTGTTCCGCAGGAAAACCCGTTCAAAATTGACGGAAACAGCATCACTACGCCTTTCTACCGCGTCACATTCGGCAGCGACGGCACCATGACGTCGATTTATGACCGGGAAAACGACCGGGAAATCCTTCAGGAAGGCCGCTGCGGAAACCGGCTGCGCGTTTACGAAGATAAGCCGATTTATTTTGACAACTGGGATATTGACATTTATTACAAAGAAAAGTCGTGGGATATCGACGGTCTTACAAAAATGGAGTGGACGGAGCGCGGGCCCGTGCGGGCTGCCCTTCACCTTGAATATGCCTTCTCCAAGTCTACCGTCAGCCAAACGGTTTATTTCTACGCGGACGACCGGCGGATCGACTTCAAGACCGTAGTTGACTGGCACGAACACCAGCATCTGCTGAAAGTGCATTTCCCGGTGGAAGTGCATACGGACGAAGCGACGTTTGAAATCCAGTTTGGGAATATCACGCGCAAAATTCACCGGAACACAAGCTGGGACACAGCCCGCTTTGAAAGCTGCGGCCACCGCTGGATGGACCTTTCGGAAGGCGGGTACGGCGTCAGCCTGCTGAACGACTGCAAATACGGTCATTCGGCCTATCACGGCGATATGGCTCTCACATTGATTAAGAGTGGGATTGAACCGAACAAAACGGCGGATCAGGAAAAGCATTTCTTCACATACGCCCTGTATCCCCATGCGGGAACGTGGCGCGAAGCCGGGACGGCGCGCGAGGCCGCCTGCCTGAACCAGCCGGCTTATGCGGTTCCCGGCGCTTCGGACGGGCTGGACTTCTCCCTGTTCCGGGTAGATGCCAAAAATATCATGGCCGACACCGTCAAAAAAGCAGAGGACGGAAACGGCATAATCCTCCGCATGTACGAGTACGAAAACAGGCGCGGCAAGGCATCCGTAACATTTGGCGAGCCGGTTTCACAGGTTTTCGAATGTGACCTGATGGAAAACGACCTCCATGAGCTTCTGCACAGTAAAAGGGACTTTACGTTCCGTTACAAGCCTTATGAAATTAAGACGTTCCGTGTGGTGCCGGAACCATGAATTATCAAAATCCTGGTCTTTCCCCGGAGGAGCGTGCGGAGGACCTTCTCTCCCGCATGACGGTCCGGGAAAAAGTCGGCCAATTGAACCAGCATTTGTATGGGTTTTCCTGTTACAGACGCTGTGGGCAGAAGATCCAACTGACGGACGAATTCTGCAGCGAGGTGAAAAAGTGGAGCGGGCTCGGCGTCCTGTACGGTCTTTACCGGGCTGATCCGTGGTCTGGGCGTACGTGGGAAAACGGAATTACGCCCCGCATGGCGCCGCAGGCCTGCAACACGGTGCAGCATTATGTCGTCTCCCATTCCAAGTTTGGTATTCCCGCACTGATGAGCAGCGAATGCCCGCACGGACATCAGGCGCTGGGAGGGTACCTCCTTCCAACCGCCCTCGCCATGGGCGCATCTTTTCAGCCGGATCTGGTACGGGATGCGTTTTCGGTCTGCGCCCGCCAGATGAAGGCCATGGGCGTAAGCCTGGCGCTTGTTTCCGTTCTCGACGTTCTGCGCGATCCTCGCTGGGGGCGCAGCGAGGAATGTTTCAGTGAAGATCCATTCCTGTGCGCCCATATGGCGGAGGCCGCCGTGACCGGCTGCCAAAAAGAAGGCGTCGCCATGGTCGCCAAACATTTCTGCGCGCAGGGCGAGGGAACCGGCGGTGTCAACGCCAGCGCTGCGCGGATCGGCGAACGCGAACTGCGCGAAATTCATCTGCCGCCCGCCGCAGCCTGCTGCCGCGCCGGGGTGCAGGGCATCATGGCCGCCTACAACGAGATTGACGGGCTGCCGTGCCACGCCAACGCACACCTGCTGAACGATATTCTGCGCGGTGAACTTGGTTTTCATGGGATTGTAATGGCTGACGGGCTGGCAGTTGACCGGCTGAATATCCTGACCGGGAACCCGGAAGCATCCGGCGCGCTGGCGCTTCGCTCCGGCGTGGACGTTAGTCTGTGGGACGAAGGATTTACCCAGCTGGAATCAGCTCTGCAAAAGGGGCTGATTTCAAAAAAGGATCTGGACGAAGCGGTTTTCCGAGTCCTGCGGCTGAAATTTGCACTGGGGCTCTTTGAAAAACCTTACACGGACGAAACGGTGGATCTGGACCGTTTCACTTATGCGAATTTCAGTGAATCGCTGGATCTAGCCCGGCAGTCGCCTGTCCTGCTGAAAAACGAGGGGAACCTTCTTCCCCTTGACCGGAAGAAAATCCGTTCGCTTGCTGTCCTTGGTCCGAATGCAGACGACGTTTACCGGCAGTCGGGCGATTACACTCCGCCAATCCGGGACGGGGTAACCATTCTGGAGGGCATCCGGAAAGAGGCGGAAGACAGCGTCCGGATTTTCACCGCCCCCGGCTGCGGAAAGGAAGCGCTGGAAACCGCCTCACAGTGTGACGCGGTTATCCTGGTTCTGGGAGGCTCTTCCAGCCGTTACGAAGGAGCGGAATTCAACGCGAACGGGGCTGCGGTCCATACGGAGCATCTTTCAATGGACTGCGGCGAAGGGGCAGACAGCGCCGGACTGGAACTAAGTACAGAGCAGACAGCTCTTGCCGAAGGTGTTTTCCGCCTTGGAAAACCCGTGGTAACAATTGTGATAGCCGGCCGGCCTTATGCGATTCCACGGATTGCAGAAAAGACGGACGCTCTGATTCTGGCGTTCTATCCCGGTCCAATGGGCGGGCAGGCGCTTGCTGAAATTCTTTTCGGGGCAGCGGAACCGTCCGGCAGGCTGCCGGTTTCAATTCCCAGAAGCGCAGGGCAGCTCCCGGTCTATTACAATCCGAAAGCATCTTATGAAGCGATGGCATACCGAGACGAACCGCACACGCCGCTTTTCCCGTTTGGTTTCGGCCTTTCTTATACGCAGTTTACTTTTGAAAAAGTCTGCCTTTCGGCAGAACACCTGACTGTAGAGGAGCTGAAACAACACGGTGTTACCCTGAAGTTTACGGTCCGGAATACCGGTGCGCGCGGCGGATATGCCGTTCCCATGCTTTTCCTCCGCGACGAGCAGGCGAGCACGGTCCGGCGGGTACGGGAACTGAAAGCATTCCGGAAAGTGTTCCTGCGGCCTGGGGAATCCAAAGACGTATGCCTGACCCTCTGCTATAACGATTTTGCCATCTGGGACAGCCGGATGGAGTTCCGCGTGGAGCCCGGCAGTTTCCGGCTTTCCCTCATGGAAGCTGACCGGATGTTCTGGAGCGGTTCGGTTTCCGTCTGATTTTATTCTCAGATAATTGACTATAAAACAAAAAGGAAGCTAGGGGTTTTGAAAAGCCCCTAGCTTTTTCTATACAGACTTTGCCTTCGGAGGACGGTTTTGCAAATAAGCGGATCGTACCCATGACCCTGCAAACGATTCGCTTTCTGTATATCCATCCTTATTATAGTAATTTAATCCAATTTTGTCAACCGCTTTTTAGTAATTGTCATTTTTGAATTCCTAATAATGACGGAACTGCGGTGCGGAGTTTGTCAACTTCGGCAAGTGATTCTTCCTTGCTGGATCCGCGGGCAGAAAGATAGACTTTGATCTTCGGTTCCGTGCCGCTCGGACGGACGATCACTTTTCCGCCGCCTGCAAGGCGGAACTCCAGCACGTCGGATTTGGGGAGGGCAATGTCGGAAACTTTTGCGCCGTCGTGCTTCTGGGAAGCCTGATAGTCACTCCAGCCGGCAACCGATAATCCGGCAATTTTGGCGGGGACTTTTTTGCGCAGGGATTCCATGATGGCCCCCATGCGGATCATCCCGTCTTCACCTTCAAAGCCGAAGTTCAACAGGACGTTTTCGTAATAGCCGTACTTTTTATACAGCGCATCCATTGCGTCCACCAGCGTCATACCCTTTTTCTTATAGGCATATGCCATCTGGCAGATCAGCATGCTGGCGTCCACCGCATCCTTGTCACGCACATAACCGCCGGAAAGATAACCGTAGCTTTCTTCGAACCCGAAAACATAGCGCCCGGCGCCGCCCTGCTTTTCCAGCTCCGCAATCTGTTCGCCGATATATTTGAATCCTGTAAGGACACGGCGGAGTTCAATCCCATAGTGTTCTGCAATGGGAGTGACCATATCGGTGCTGACAACTGTTGTCACGGCGACCGGATGCTCCGGCAGGGTTCCCTGCTGCTGACGCCCGTGCGCAATAAAATTCAAAAGGAGGACGCCGACTTCATTGCCGGTCATCAGAACATATTTGCCGTTCTGCCGCACGGCAATGCCGCAGCGGTCGCAGTCCGGATCCGTGGCAAGCAGAAGATCCGGCTGGACTTTTTCGCAAAGTTCCAGACCCTTTTGCAGAGCCTCACGGATTTCCGGATTCGGATATGGGCAGGTGGTAAAATTCCCGTCCGGGTATTCCTGCTCAGGGACAACGGTAACGTCCTTAACGCCGATCTTGTCCAGAATACGGGTCACGCAGACACGGCCCGTCCCGTTCAGGGGTGTGTAGACTACTTTCAAGCCGTTGCACGGTCCAGAGAGCACGCGCTGTTTCATCACTTCACCGAGGAAAGAATCAATTACTTCATCCCCGATATAATGGATCAGGCCCGAATGGACACCTTCCTCAAAATCCATGCGCTTCACGCTGTTGAAAATATCCAGCCCGTTAATCTCAGCGAGGACGTCGTCGGCCATTTTCAGGGTGATCTGGCAGCCGTCGGAGCCATAGACCTTATAGCCGTTGTATTTGGCGGGGTTGTGGCTTGCCGTGACACAGATGCCCGCGTCACATTTCAGTGTCCGAACGGCCCACGAAAGCGTCGGGGTGGGGGAAAGCCACGGGTAAATATGCACCTGAATTCCATTGGCCGCAAGCACGGCGGCCGCCTGTTTGGCAAACAGATCCGACTTAATGCGGCTGTCGTAAGCAATGGCGGCAGACGGTTTTTCCGCATGCTTTTTAAGGTAATTGGCAAGACCCTGCGTCGCCCTGCGGACAGTGTAGACATTCATCCGATTTGTCCCTGCGCCGATAATGCCGCGCAGGCCGCCGGTGCCAAAAGCGAGATCCCGGTAAAAACGGTCGTTAATTTCATCGGGTTTGTCTTTGATGCTGAGGAGTTCTTTTTTTAAATCAGGGTCATCCAGGTCTGTATTCATCCATCTTTCATATTCAGTCATACTTATAATCCCTCTTTACGATTAGAATATCGGACAATCTCAGAAAAGGATCAGGGCATTCCGATGCCATGTTTCCTTTACCTTATCATTTTCGTGCGGCTGTGTCAATTGCCTTTTACAATGTTGGTAACAATGCCGGCGGGCGTGATATCCAGGATGCCGTAAGTGGCACCGGAGCCGTTCAGGCTGCCCGGGTTCATAATATACAGGCCGTCTTCATACTCCGTCAGCGGCTCGTGCGTATGCCCAAACAGAAGAACATCCGCTTTCTGCCCGCGCGCGGCCGAAACAGCCTCATACATTCCGAATTTTACATTATAAGTATAGCCATGTGTATAAAAAATATTTTTTCCGCAGAAAACAGCTGTTCCTTCAGTGGGAAGCGTGCTGCCCCAATCGCAGTTGCCCCGAACGGTTAAAAACATTTTTTCAGGAAAATCAAGCTTCATTTCTTCGGCTTCGCCGGCACCGTCGCCCAAATGAATGACAACTTCTGCCTTTGGCTGACTGAGGATCGCCCGCTGAAGGGCCATGCGATCCCCATGGGTATCGGAAACAACCAAAATACGCAAACCGGAACAACCTCCTTCCCGCCCGGCGGCGGGTCATATCCAGAAATCCCCCGGCATAGAATAAAGCGGGGGTGGTGAACTATGCAAAATAACGCGGAACGCAACCAGCAGCTGCTGGAAACTCTGATGAAACAGCTAAGCCCGGCAGATCAAAAGCGCGTGGAAGCCCTGCTTTCTGATAAAAAAGCCTGCCAGCAGATCCTGAATTCGCCGGAAGCGCAGAAACTGATGCGGGAATTTATGGGAGGAAAATAAATGGATGACCTTGCCTCCAGGCTGAACGAACTTCTGAAAGATCCGGAAAGCATGGAGAAAATCAAGAACCTGGCATCCATGTTCGGCGGAAAGGAAGCCCCGGAAGACTCCCCGGCACCAAGGCAGGGACCACAGCAGAATAGGCAGCCGCAGCAGAACAGGCAGCCGCAGCAGAAAGCGCCTCAGGTTGATCCGGAAGCCATGCGCGCCGTTATGAAAATTGCCCCTGTTCTTTCCCGCTTCCGGCAGGAAGACGACGCCACACGGCTCCTGAGGGCGCTGCGCCCCTTTTTGGGGGAAACACGGAGGAAAAAACTCGACGAAGCGATCCGGCTGATGCAGTTTGTCAGGATGATCCCGACTCTGAAAAACAGCGGGATTTTTTGAGGTGGACCTATGGCAGAAAAATCAAATGAACAGCCTGAAATGAGCACTCTTCAGCAGGAAGCTATCCGCCGCGCGCGGGAAATGCAGGCGCGTGCGACCATTCCAATCTCCTATTCTCCTTCTCCGCCCCCTTCTTCCGGCGGCATTCCGCACCCGCGTCCTGAACAGGCACCGATGCATCCTGCACCGGCCCGGCAGACGGAGCGTCCCCCGCCCCCCGCACCATCCGAGTTTCCCATCGGCGGGTCACTGGATTTTCTGATGAAGGACAGCGAGCGATCCATCGTCCTGATCCTGCTGCTGATTCTTCTGGAGGAAAAATCGGACGTCGCACTGATTTTCGCTATGATGTACCTGCTCCTATAACGGTATGGAACCGGTTCCCCGGCGCCGGGGGAATCGGTTTTCTTCGCTTTTTTCTTAGCAGACGTCATTCCGCTTTCCGGACGGAATAAATATATTCTTTTTTGGTGGAAGGATTGGTTTTCAGAACATATTCCATATATTTAGAAGGCTTCGGCGTTCCGGCGGAAGCCGCCCCGGACTGGGCTCGGGTCGGATCACTGGGAGGAATATACCCCACACGCAGCACGGTTTCTTCTCCGTTTTTTTTGGCCTTCTCGGTGTACGGCTCATACGTGCTGTCGAGCGAATACATGGAAACGTGGAACTGGGTCTTGCCGGAATCATAGGTAAAAAACGTTTCCGACGCCGGATTTTTCGGCTGAAGCTCACAGTCAGGGCCAAACAGCTCGCGGCAGGCATCTGCCACGTCGCCCAGCGGGACAAGGGTTCGGCCTTCCGAATCATAACTGGTGTAGTCCGAGGCGTTTTCAGACATTGCCTGCCAGAGAGAGGTATTCAAGACAAAATCCGCGCCGGCCTTATCGGGTGAAGCAAACGGCTTTGGATCCTGAGCCACCACGACCGTCAAAAATCGGTCATAGGCACGCAGCGCACTGTCGTCCGTCAGCGCGCTGTGAATCCGCGAACCGAGCGACGTGGCGATAAACCCGACGCCCACAAGGGCAAGAAGCAGCACCAGAGAACCCACGAAAATACCGTAGCGGTACTTTCCCCGTTTTCTGTGGCTGCGGCCGGTCTCCGGAGCAGATTCCCCTGCATCCCATTTGGTGAGGAACTGTTCATCGTCCGCGTGATCTTCTGCCGGAAGGAAATCATCGATCGCCGTGTCGTTGTCCATCGGGTCACTTACGGCCTCTGGCAGAGGCGCCGGCTTTTCCGCAGGGCGCCCGACCGGGCGCGGCGGGGTACCGGCCTTTTTCGGCGGACGGCGTTGGGAAGCGGAATCAGGCGCATCGGCCGGTTTTTCCTTTTTGGGGTGCGGCGGCTGTTTTACAGGTTTTTTGTTCTTTTTCCGGGCAGGTCCCGCCTGTTTGGGGCGGGATTTTTCCGTTGCCGGCCGATCAGGGTGTATCCCCCGGTAATCAGCCGAATATTCCGGTATTCCGTCTTGTTTCCCGCTGCTCATCACATTTCGCCTTCTATCTTACCTGCCCGTTTCCGGTTACAATATATTTTGTGGTGGTCAGTTCCGCAGCGCCCATCGGGCCGCGGGCGTGCAGTTTCTGCGTAGATATCCCAATTTCCGCTCCCAGGCCGAACATGCCGCCGTCGGTAAAACGTGTAGAGGCATTGACATACACGGCCGCAGAATCCACTTCTGTTACAAAACGGCGGGCGCTTTCATAATCACTGGTGACTATGGCTTCACTGTGCCCGCTGGAATATTTGGCTATATGGGCAATGGCGCCGTCCAGGCTGTCAACGACCTTAACAGCGAGAATATAATCCAGATACTCAGTGGACCAGTCTTCCTCCGATGCGGGGACAACGCTGTTTCCAAGAATGGCACGCGTCCTCTCGCACCCGCGGATCTCCACATGCTTTTCATCCAGCCGGGCCTTGATAGCCGGCAAGACGGCTGCGGCAATATCTTTATGGACCAGCAGGGTTTCTTCTGCGTTGCAGACCGAAGGGCGCGACGTTTTTGCATTGAATACGATATTCGCCGCCATACCGATATCCGCTGAGGCATCCACATAGACATGGCAGTTTCCCCAACCCGTTTCAATCACGGGAACACGCGCATTTTCCACAACGGACCGGATCAGATTTCTGCCTCCGCGAGGGATCAGGACATCCAGATATCCGGTCATGCGCATCATGGCATCCGCCGAAGCGTGCGTTGTATCCCGGACAAGCTGCACGCAGTCCGCGGGCAGACCCGATTCTTCCAGCGCGGTACGCAGGGCCTCCACAACCGCCGCATTGGTGCGGAGCGCTTCCTTGCCCCCGCGGAGGATTACGGCGCTGCCGGCTTTGAGGCAAATAGCCGCAGCATCGGCCGTTACATTCGGCCGCGCTTCATAAATGACACCGATAACGCCGAACGGCACCCGAACCTTTTCGATCTTCAGGCCGTTAGGGCGGACGGAACCGCCGATTACCTGCCCAACCGGGTCTTCCTGGGCGGCCACGCTCCGAAGGCCCTGCTCCATCCCTTCCAGCCGCGCGCCACTAAGAGCAAGACGGTCAAGGAGCGGTTCCGGCATACCGTCCCGCCGAGCATCCGCAGCATCCTGCGCATTTGCGGCAAGGATTTTTTCGCGCGAACGTTCTAAGCCCGCCGCAGCCGCAAGAAGCGCTGCATTTTTTCGGGGTCCCGCCGCCGCCAGAGCGCGCGCGGCTGTTTTTGCCGCTTTGCCCATCCGTATTAGTTCCGTCATAACGACCTCCTGTTTTTTCTCGTCCGAAATAGGAAATTCTAATCTTATTTTAACTCCCTGTCAGGCCGAAAACTGTCCCAATTTGGGCCCCTTCCAAAAGGCTGTACAATTTCTCCGGCACCGCGCCGCTCATCACGCAGCAAACAATTCCGGCGCCATTGGCGCGCGCCGCCGCTTCCACTTTTGTGCGCATCCCGCCTGTGCCGCGGCTGGAGCCCTTGCCGCCCGCCAGTGCACGGATTTCGTCTGTTACCTTCGGGACGCAGGGAATCCGCTTCGCATCCGGGCTTACGGCCGGGTTTTTATCATAAAGGCCGTCGATATCCGTCAAAATAACCAGCAGGTCGGCCCCCGTCAGCTTCGCTACAATGGCAGAAAGCGTATCGTTGTCGCCGATCTGAGTGCCAACCAGTTCATCCACGGAGACCGTGTCGTTTTCGTTGACCACAGGGATGATCCCCATCCTGATCAGCTCGCGGAAGGTATTTTCTGCGTTTTTGCGGCTGTGCTCGCCGGCGATAACATCGCCGGTCAGCAGCACCTGCGCAACGGTATGATTGTATTCACCGAAAAACTTGTCGTAAATAAACATCAGTTCACACTGGCCGACGGCGGCGGCAGCCTGTTTTTGCTCGGTGCTCTGCGGGCGGCCGGGCAGCCCGAGCTTTCCCACGCCGACGCCGATAGCTCCCGACGTGACCAGGATCATTTCCCGTCCCGAGTTCTGCAGGTCACTGAGAACCTTACAGAGCCGCTCCACGCGGCGCAGATTCAGTTTTCCATTTTCATAAGTAAGGGTGGACGTCCCCACCTTAACGACAATCCGTTTCGCCTGGGTCACAGCAGACATATTCTTTCTGCCCTTTCTTTCCGTATAAATTTGATTATAGCACAAAAGCATGCGGGATTGAAGAATCTTTTCAATAAATCGGCGCAAGATAGAATTGTCTTCCGCCGGGCGGAGGCTACGCTTCAGTATTATTTTTGCTTTTTCTTCAGGAATTCCCAAATTTCACACTCTGTGCGGAACTGCGGTTTTACCCCAAAAAGGTAAGAAAGACAATCGTTCCATTGCTTAAGGGAATAATCTTCAAACTTAATTTGAAACAAATTCCGAAGTGTTTTCTGAATCATGGATGGCTCTTTTAGTGATGAAATAAAACAGTCATTCTGTTCTGCCAATTTATCCAGCAAATCTTTTGGCATTTATAACTCTCTCCCTGTTAATATGAAATACTAAAATAGTACGTTTTTTTACGGTATTTGTCAACATACGGCGTACATATTAGCTTGACATGTTCTCTATGAGGAAACAGGAATCGAGTAAACTCTTTTTAAGGAGTTGATAAATAATGATATTCGATTTTGGGTATCGGCTGCGGGAACTTCGAAAAAACAAAAATATGACCCAGACACAGGTAGCAAAAAGACTGTCACTTTCTAAAACAACCATAAGCGGCTATGAAAATAACATTAAAACTCCGTCCTTAGAAGTTTTGACCAAAATGTCTATTTTTTATGGTGTGTCCACTGACTACATTCTTGGGCTGGAAAACCGAAAGATGCTGCCAATTGACGGCCTGACCGCTTCGCAGGAAGAAATTATCCGAAAACTGCTGGCAGAGTTTGAAAAGAGCAATAAATATCGAACAACGCCTGTCTGAAAAAGCGGCTCTCAGCAGCAGCGGGTCACAAAAAAGCTCCCGGAATTTCCGGGAGTTGAAAAATGACTATCTCTGTCTTGATCGGCCCAGCGCCGGCCGCTGCCCTGTGTGGGTTCCTCCATCACCCATCCGGTGATCATCACGGCTGTATGGGCGCCTCGGAGGACGCCCCGAAGGGACATCGTTTTCCGGTACAAGCCCTTTTACTTCAATCAGAGCTTCCCGGCGGGAAAGGTTCAGCCTCCCCCGGTCGTCAACATTGAGGACTTTCACCATAACTTCATCCCCGACGTTTACAACGTCCGTCACCTTGTTGACACGCTTGACATCCAACTGAGAAATATGCACCAGGCCCTCTTTTCCGGGGGCAATCTCGACAAAAGCGCCGAAATCCATTATGCGGGTAACCTTGCCGTTATAAATAGTGCCTGGTTCCGGGTCGTTCACAATCGTATCCACAATATTGAGGGCACGCTTGCAGTTTTCCTGGCTGATGCCGGAAACAAACACGTGGCCGTCTTCCTCCACATCCACCTTTACACCGCATTCCGCGCAGATCTTCTGGATCACTTTTCCGCCTGAGCCGATTACTTCCCGGATTTTTTCAACCGGAATGGTCATAGAAAGCATTTTCGGCGCATAAGGTGAAAGCTCCTTGCGGGGCTCGGCAATCGTTTTCAGCAGGACTTCGTCAATGATATAGTCGCGCGCCTTGTGGGTCTTGTAAAGGGCTTCTTTGATCATTTCGGGGGTCAGGCCGTTAATTTTCAGATCCATCTGGATCGCCGTGATGCCCGCGTGGGTTCCGGCAACCTTAAAGTCCATATCGCCGAAGAAATCTTCCAGGCCCTGGATGTCCACCATCGTCATCCAGCGCTCCCCCTCGGTGATCAGGCCGCAGGAGATTCCGGCAACCGGGGCTTTGATGGGAACGCCCGCATCCATCAGCGCCAGTGTAGAACCGCAGATGGAAGCCTGCGACGTAGATCCGTTGGAAGAAAGCACCTCCGAAACCAAACGCATGGTGTAGGGGAACTCATCTACGGAGGGAAGCACCGGAGCCAATGCACGCTCAGCCAGGGCCCCGTGCCCGATTTCCCGGCGGCCCGGACCGCGGCTCGGTTTTGTATCGCCTGTGGAATAAGAAGGCATATTGTAATGATGGATATAACGCTTGGTTTCCTGCTCGTCAATGCCGTCGAAAGTCTGTTCTTCGCTGAGAGGGCCGAGAGTTGCAACGGTAAGGACCTGGGTCTGACCGCGTGTGAACATGCCGCTGCCGTGGGCACGGGGCAGAACGCCGACTTCTGCCGCAAGCGGCCGAATCTCGTCCATCTTTCTTCCGTCAACGCGCTTCTGTTCATCAAGAAGCCAGCGTCGGACAACATATTTCTGGGTTTTATAGAGGCATTCGTCGATTTTAGCTTCCTGATCCGGATACACTTCATCGAATTTTTCGTGGACCTTGTCGTAGATTGGCTGCAGACGTGCGTCACGCACATTTTTGTCATCGGTATCAAGTGCAGCGCGGATATCGTCAACGGCAAATTCTTTGATGGTATTCATCATTTCTTCGTCCGGCTCGTTGCTCGGGTAGCTGAATTTCTGCTTGCCGATTTCCTCCTGAATCCCCTTGATGAACGCAATGATCGGCTGGTTTGCCTTATGGCCGGCCATAATCCCGCCGTACATCACGTCGTCCGGGATTTCGTCGGCACCGGCCTCAATCATGGCAATGCGGGAATCGGTGGAAGCAACGGTAACGGCCATTTTTGATTTTTTCCGCTGTTCACTGTTGGGGTTAATCACATATTCACCGTCCACAAGGCCAACGGAAACACCTGAAATGGGACCGTTCCACGGGATGTCCGAAATGCTGAGCGCAATGGATGTGCCCACCATGGCTGCGATCTCAGGGGAGCAGTCATGGTCGACGCTCATCACCGTACAGACAATAGAGACGTCATTGCGCAGATCCTTTGGGAACAAAGGACGGATCGGGCGGTCAATCATGCGGCAGGTGAGAGTTGCCTTTTCTGTCGGCCGGCCCTCGCGCTTCAGATAGGAACCTGGGATTTTGCCAACAGAATACATTTTCTCTTCATAATCTACGGAAAGCGGGAAAAAATCCACGCCGTCACGGGGCTTTGCTGAAGCCGTGGCAGCCACATGCACAACCGTATCGCCATACCGTACAAGGCATTCGCCATTGGCCAGCTGCGCCATTTTTCCGGTTTCTACCGTGAGGGGACGCCCAGCAAAATCCGTCTTGTAGACCCTGTAGTTTTCAAACATTGCCATTTCCTCCGTGCATAGTTTTTAGTTTTCCCGGGACGCGGCGGGTTTAGCAATAAAACCGGCGTCCTTCCCCCAAAAAAAGGGCGTCCGTTTCACTGCTAAAACCCCGCTCCTCCCCGGAAGCGGTTGCGGAAAATTGCAGCAAAAGGCCAAAGGCAGGCGGTGAAACGCCGCCTGCCCCCTTTTGCGTGTTTACTTGCGGATTCCAAGCCGTTCAATGATTGAACGGTAGCGTTCGATATCGTTATTTTGCAGATAATTCAGAAGATTTCTCCTGCGGCCGACCATTTTCAGAAGCCCGCGGCGGGAGTGGTGATCTTTTTTGTGGGCTTTCAGATGTTCCGTCAGGGCATTGATGCGCTTCGTCAGCACAGCAATCTGTACTTCCGGAGAACCCGTATCTCCCTCATGAAGAGCATATTCATGAATTACAGCCGTTTTTTCTTCTTTTTGCATAATCTTTTCCACCTTTTTTAAATTCCCGCAGCCGCAGAAAAGGGCAGGTGAATCTCCCCGTTGGGGCATTCCCCCTGATCCGCGGAAGGGGTACAGTAGTAATTAGTATATCACACCGGTTTTCATTTGTAAATATTACACAAATGAATCGTTTGGAAAACGGTTAGAAAAATATTCCAATGCCTGGCTGCCGTTCCGCCGGATTTCATCTTTCAGCTCGGCAAGGCCCGGGAATTTTCGTTCCGGCCGCAGGAATTTGAGAAATTCCACCGATACGGCAGCCCCATACAGCGCAGGGCCGGAATACCGGGGCATCCAGGTTTCTGCCAGAATACAGGAAGATCCCACCGTAGGCTTAACACCAACATTTGTAACCCCGCAGTACCGTCTGCCTCCGGCGGTAACCACGGTAACGTATACACCGAATTTCGGAAGAGTGAACTCTTCAGGCGGAGCCTGGTTGATGGTGGGGGTGCCGAGCTGCCGACCGAGTTTTCTCCCGGAAAGGACAGGCAGTTCGTACCCGAACGGCCGCCCGAGAAGACGGGCCGCCTCTTCCACCTTTCCGGCAGAAATCAGGTGCCGGATGCGGGTTGAACTGACCGGCGCGCCGCCGTCCAGCACAGGGCCGGCAACAGCGGTTCTGATTCCGTGTTTTGAGCAGAGGGCCGCCAAGTCATTGCTGCCGGCCCAGCCGCCGCGCCCAAAGGTGAAGTTGAAGCCGCAGCAGGCTTTTTTAGCATGGCATACGCCTGAAAGGACTTCCGTGATAAATGTTTCCGGTTCCATATCCCGGACGGAATCAAAATTCAGCAGATACACCTGCCGGACACCCATTTCTTCCAGCAGCTCAATCTTCTTTTTTCGGGAAAGGAGAAGTCCGCCGCCCGGAACAGTCTTGGGGCTGTCTGCAAAAGTCAAAACAGTAGGGGCAAGGCCGTCTGCTGCCCCGGCCAGCGCCAGTGAAATCACTTTTTGGTGACCCCGGTGCAGGCCGTCAAAATTGCCCAGCGCCACGGCGGTATCCATTTCGGATTCATTCAGGCCGTAAAAGACTTTCATCCGCCGTCCCTCCTTTTGTCCGTTTTTCCCTGCTCTGCCGGACAAAACAGGCGCAGAACCCGAATCTGCCCGTTTTGGGCCTCTCCGAGGCCGAGAAATTCCCCTTCCGGAGAAAGGACGCGGTACCGGGCACCCTGCAGCGGGTTCTCTGCCCGCAGGGCGGTGCGGGAAAGATCCAGCGCCCCGCCGTTGGCAAACCGTCTTGCCTGCGCCTGCGAAACTCGAACACCGGGCAGAGAGGCAAAGAGAGATTCAGCCGGAAGCAGCCTTTCGGCCAGCCGCCCTTCTGCGGCAAACTCCCGAACCTGTTCCAGCGTTACCGCGTCGGCAAGCGAAAACCCGGACGCGCGCGTGCGCCGAAGCGACGACAGAGTCCCATAAGTACCTAAAATCCGGCCAATATCTGTGCAGAGGGTGCGAATGTAAGTTCCCCTGGAGCAGGAGACCAGCAGCTCCCCGGACTGTTTCGCTTCATCAAATTTTGTAAGCTCAAGCCGGTGAATCGTAACGGCGCGTTTCTTGCGCTCCACCTCAATCCCCCGCCGTGCAAGATCATACAGCCTGCGGCCGTTTACACTTACGGCGGAGTACATCGGAGGCGTTTGGAGAATCTCGCCCCGGAAACGGGAAAGGGCATTTTCAACCTGCGGCCTGTCCGCCCGTTCCGCACTGCGGGAAACAGTTTTTCCCGTAATATCCTGCGTATCGGTTTCGAAGCCGAGGCGAAAACCCGCCCGGTATTCTTTGCCGGCGTCTTCCAGCAGGGAAGCTGCGCGCGTTGCCGTGCCCAGCAGAAGCGGCAGCACACCGGTCGCCATGGGATCCAGCGTTCCTGTATGCCCGATTTTTCGTTCCCCGCAAATCCCGCGCATCACAGCTACCACATCAAAAGACGTGAAACCGGCGGGCTTGTCCATGACAATGATTCCGTTCATGCGATTGTATCCAGATGCTCCCTTACTGCTAAAAGGATTTTCTTTTCGGCCTCGTCAGCGGACGCATGAAGAGTGCAGCCCGCGGCACCTTTATGGCCTCCGCCGCCGAATTTGGCGCAGATGAGCGAAGCGTTCGCCGGCGGATGCGCGCGCAGCGAAACCTTGTAGTCGCCGCCGTCCTTTTCGCGCAGCGTGACCCCGACGGTCACCCCTTCAATGGCCCGCGGGATTGTCGCAAGACCGTCCAGATCGTCTTCCGTCGCTCCGGACTCGGCGATCATCTGTTTTGTGATGCGGATAACGGCGACTTTTCCCCCGCAGCCGTACCGGATGGTATCCAGCACGCGCCGCTCCATTTCCATGCGGGCGCGGCTTTTGGTGTCGAACATGACGCGGTTGATGCCGGGTGCATCGATTCCGGTTTCTACTAAATCGGCGGCGATCCGGTAGGTTGCGGGCGTCACATTGATGTATTTGAAACAGCCCGTATCCGTTGTTATGCCGGTGTAAAGCGCGGCGGCAATGGACCGGTCAATCTTGACTCCAAGAAGATGCAGCAGGGCAAAGATGATCTCGCACGTGGCCGCGGCCTTGGGATCCACATAATTATTCCGGGCAAAACGGGTATTGGACGGGTGATGGTCCATGCACAGATCGACCTTTCCCCCGTACTCCGACAAGAGCGGTTCGCCGAACAGGGCCTCGTCTGCAATATCGACGCTCACAACAAAATCGGGCTCAAAGCTGTCTTCCGGCAGATCTTTAAACAGAAAGCGGTATTTCGGCCCTATGGGATCCGAGCAGCGCACCGAAGCACGCCTTCCCATCTGCCGCAGCCCGCGGCAAAGGGCACTGCCGCAGCCCAGCGTGTCCCCGTCCGGCGACTGGTGGCACAGAATCAATACGCGCTGGGCACCGCGCAGGAGACCGGCAGCTTCTTCAAGATTCATGGTGCGCGTCCTCCTCTTTCAGATCATCCAGAATCCGGGAAATATTGGCCCCGTATTCAATGGCGTCGGTGGCCCGGAACGTGAGTTCCGGCACCTTCCGCAGCGGAAGCCGTGCGCCGAGTTCGTGGCGGATAAAACCGGAGGCAGATTTCAGCCCTTGTACAGCGGTTTCAGCGCGCTCCATCCCGTCCATTGCGCTGATATACACCGTCCCGTAAGAAAGGTCGCTGGAAACTTTCACGCGCACAATACTGATAATACCCTGTACGCGCGGATCTTTCAGTTCCCGCAGAATTGCGGTCAGTTCCCTCTTAATATCCTCCGTTATGCGGTCCAGCCTATGGCTTGCCATATTCTTTCGCCCCTTTTGGCCCCGGCCGTGCGGATCTTTTGATCCGGCACAGGCAAGGATTACTCCTTATATTCTTCCATGGTGTAGGCTTCGAAAACGTCGCCTTCCTTAATGTCATTAAACTTCTCAAGGCCAATGCCGCAGTCGAAGCCTTCAAGGACTTCTTTCGCATCGTCTTTGAACCGTTTCAAAGAAGCAATGCGGTCTTCTGAGACAACGATTCCGTCGCGCACGACGCGGATCTGCGCTGTACGCGTAACCTTGCCGGACATTACATGGACTCCGGCAATTGTACCAACACTGCTGATGCGGTAGATCTGGCGGACTTCCGCTTTGCCAAGGCTGGCTTCCCGAACTTTCGGCGCCAGCATGCCCTTGAGGGCAGAGCCGATTTCATTGATGCAGTCGTAGATCACGCGGTACAAGCGGATATCGACGCCGTCGCGCTTGGCATTTTCTTCGGCGACGGAATCGGGCCGCACGTTAAAACCGACAATGATGGCCTTGGACGCCGCCGCCAGCATGACATCGGATTCGCTGATGGCGCCGACGCCGCTGTGGATGATGTCAACGCGCGCCTCTTCGTTGCTCAGCTTCTGGAGTGACTGGCAGACCGCCTCGACGGATCCCTGGACATCTGCCTTGACAATCAGATGCAGTTCTTTAATATCGCCCTCCTGCATCTGCTCAAACAGGTTGTCAAGCGTAACCTTGGTGCGGGCATTGAACCGTTTTTCTTTCTGATCATGGCGGCGCTGGGCAACCAGCTCGCGGGCGAGGCGTTCGTCGGTAACGGCATTTACAATATCGCCGCCCGTGGGGACGTCGTCCAAGCCGGTGATTTCAACCGGAACGCTCGGCCCGGCGGACTGGATCGCCTTCCCGTTTTCGTCCGTCATGGCGCGCACGCGCCCGACTGTCGTCCCCGCAACAAGGATATCCCCTGTGTGCAGGGTACCGTTCTGAACCAGCATCGTAGCCACGGGGCCGCGCCCTTTATCAAGCCTTGCCTCAATGACGGTGCCTTTGGCGGCGCGGTCCGGATTAGCCTTGAGCTCTTTCATATCGGCAACCAGAAGGATGGTCTCCAGAAGCTCCTTGATGCCGGTTTTTTTCACGGCGGAAACAGGAACACACGGTGTGTCGCCGCCCCATTCCTCCGGGATGAGTTCGTATTTGGTCAGCTGCTCCATCACCATCTGGGGGTTAGCACCCGGTTTATCCATTTTATTGATGGCAACAATGATGGAAACTTTGGCCGCCTTGGCGTGGTTGATCGCTTCTACGGTCTGCGGCATAATACCGTCATCCGCCGCGACAACCAGCACGGCAATATCCGTCACCTGCGCACCGCGTGCGCGCATGGTGGTGAATGCTTCGTGGCCGGGGGTGTCCAGAAATGTAACGTCGCGTTCGCCGACTTTAACCTGATAGGCACCGATGTGCTGCGTAATGCCGCCCGCCTCGGTGGAAGTAACGTTGGTGTGGCGGATAGCATCCAGCAGGGATGTTTTGCCGTGATCCACGTGACCCATAACCACTACGACCGGAGCACGCGGAACCAGATTGTCATCTTTGTCTTCACTGTCGTCGATAATGCGGTCTTCAATGGTGACGATAACTTCTTTCTGCACTTTAGCGTGGAACTCCATTGCTACAAGCGAAGCAGTATCAAAATCAATTACGTCGTTTACCGCTGCAAACACACCCATCCCCATCAGTTTTTTAATAACTTCGGCCACCGTTGCCTTTAGGCGCATAGCCAGCTCGCCTACGGTGATCTGGTCGGGGATCTGCACGGTAATGGGCTTGTTTTTGCGTTCCAGTGCAATGCGGCGCAGGCGCTGGGCTTCCGTTTCCCTGTGGGCATTGCGCGGTCTGCGGCGGTACTGGCTGCTGCGCTGGGTCAGTTTCTGCTTCCGGACGGTATTATCGTTGGGCCGGATCTTTTCAGAAGCGAGGCGGTCATATTTCTCGTTGTATTTATCCAGTTCCACATGGGAGGAATGCATATCGACGATCCTGCCGGAGGGACGGGTAATTGTGCCGCCGGTCTTCATGTGGATACCCTCCTGCTGCGGCGGGTTCTTTTTCTGCGCTGAACGCTGCGGCTGAGCGGTGCGCGGCCGGGTTTGCTGCGGGTGCTGCCGAGAGGCTGCCTGCCCTCCCTGCCGCGCGTTCCCCTGCCGCGGCCTGCCGCTTGCTGCCCTGCGATCCGGTCCGGCGGGCTGTGCCGGAGCTTTTGCCGCCTTGGGAGAATTTTCGGGTTCAATTGCTACATCCGGTTTTTCGGGTTCCACAACCGGTTGCCGCTTTTCCGCCTGAGCAAAATACGCATTCAGGTCTTTGGAACTGTGCTGCTGGGTAAACGTCTCAAACACAATATCCAGTTCATCTTCCGTAAGGGCCGTCATGTGTTTCGGCTTGCTTCCCGTGTATTTTTCCAGCGGATCGATCACATCCTTATTCGGAATATTGAGATCGCCCGCCACATCGTGGACCCTGTATTTCATCATCATAATGTCATTCCTCCTCGTCCTTCCGCAACCAGCGCCAGCAGTGCCTTTGCAAATCCCGCATCATTTACCGCAATCACGCCCACCCGTTTTCCCAGGGCGTATTCCAGGCTATCCATGCCAACCGCGATATCCGCTGTGCGTACGCCGGTTTTTTCCGCTTCCGCGCGCATCTTTGCCGCCGTCCGGGGTGAAAGCCCCTGCGCAAGCAGGATCAGCCGGGTGCGGTGCCTGCGCACCGCCTGGCTGGCCGCTTCGGTCCCAAGGGCCAGCGCCCCGGCACGGCGGGCAATTCCAAGAAGATGCAGCAGCTGTTCATCCGTTTCCAAGCAGTTCCTCCTCCATGCAGTCGTACACTTCATCCGGTATCTTGCACGACAGGGCTTTTTCAAACCGCCGGGCCTTGCGCGCAGACTTCAGGCAGGCGGCGCTCCGGCACACATAAACGCCGCGGCCGGGTTTGCGGCCGGTCAAGTCGAGGGAAACCTCCCCTTCGGGCGATTTTACCACCCGGACCAGCTCTTTTTTCGGTTTCATCTCTCCGCAGCCGGCGCACATACGCATCGGCATTTTCCGCTTCCGAACCATGAATCGAGCCTCCTAGCCCGGCCAGCGCTTATTTTTGGGCGCCGGCTTCTTCTTCGCCAAAAAAGCCGCTCTGCGGCTTGATGTCAATCTTCCACCCCGTAAGCCTTGCGGCCAGGCGGGCGTTCTGGCCCTTGTTGCCAATAGCAAGAGAAAGCTGGTCATCCGGGACACTGACCCGGCAGGCGTGCGAACCGTCTTCTGCGGGGACAACTTCCACAACGCTGGCGGGCGAAAGGGCCGAGGCAATGAATTTCACCGGGTCGTCACTGTACTGCACAATATCTATTTTTTCACCGTCCAATTCGTCAACAATGCGGTTTACCCGCATCCCTTTCGCGCCGATGCACGCACCCACCGCGTCAACGTCGGCGTTGTGGCTCATAACCGCGATCTTCGTGCGGGAACCGGCCTCGCGAGATATCGCCTTAATCTCAACCGTGCCGTCATAAATTTCAGGGACTTCTTCTTCAAACAGCCGCCGCACCAGATCCGGGTGGACACGGCTGATGATGGCACGGGGGCCTTTTTCGGTTTCACGCACATCAGCGACGTAAACTTTAATATGATCGCCGACGCGCAGCGTCTCACCGGGAACCTGCTCTGACCGGGGAAGCACGGCTTCAGCCTTGCCGATTACCAGTGTGGCCGCACCGGAACGCGGGTCGATCTGGTCGACAACAGCGCTGACAAGCTCCTGATGCTTGCTTTCAAATTCCTGCAGCATACGGCTGCGCTCGCCGTCCCGGATACCCTGGCGGATAATATTTCGGGCCGTCATGGCGGATATACGCCCAAACTGCTTGGTATCCATCGGCACAGCCACGGTATCACCCACCGAAACGGCCGGGTCGATCTCCCGGGCTTTGTCGAGAAGGATTTCCTTGCCCTTGTCGGTTATGTCCTCAACGACGGTCTTGTTCAGGAAAACCTCGAACACGCCTTTGGCCTGATCGACATTTACCACACAGTCCTCGTTGCCGTAGCTGTTCTTGCACGCCGTGACAATCGCCTTTTTTATGCGGTCAATCATAAAATCGGCGGAAATCCCGCGCTCCTTATCCAGCATATCCAGCGCTTCAAAAATCTCGCTGTTCCCACTCATGGTTTCTCATTCTCCTCCAAAAAATCATCTTCCCGCAAGCGCACAGACGCAATGTCCTTCCGGGACAGGTTCACGGTATTCCCGGATCCGCAGTCAAGGGTGATCCCGCTGCCCGAATATCCGGCAAGCGTACCGCGCAGATCCCGCCGGCCGTCCGGCAGGGGGCGGATCATCCGGACCGTAACCGCGGATCCTCCGTACGCCTGAAAATGCTCCGCACGGGTCAGTTCCCGGTTGACACCGGGGGAAGAGACCTCCAGACAATACGATTCAGGGATGGGATCCAGCTGGTCAAGAGGGCCGCTGACCGCACGGCTCATCTTCTCGCAGTCCTCAATGCCAACGCCGCCGGGCCGGTCGATAAAAATACGAAGGAATCGGCCGCCGCCTTCTTTAACATAACGGACGTCCCAGACCGTAAGGCCCAGTTTTTCCGCATAAGGTGCAGCTAATTCCAGAACGGTGTCGGCAATCCCGCCTTTTCTTCTGTTTGGCAAACCCTTTCACCTCTGTAATACAAACAAAAGAGCGGGTCGCCCCACTCTTTCATCCTGACTGAACTATAACATCAACATAGTTATTTTAGCACTTTTCCGTCTAAAATGCAAGGGCATTCCAGGAAAAACTGCGGATTATTCTTCCATTTGTTTCCCGAGGAAAGCCGCGGCAACCTGCGCCAGTTTTGTTTTGGTTTCATCCGGCGGATTGTTCCCGTCGCCTTCCAGCATAACCACTGCGCCCGTTACGTCACTGGAAGCAAGAATGGGACAGACAATATCAGCCGAACGGTCTACGCCTTCCACCGGCTGAATCTTATTGCCGGAAACCCCAATAAACGGGCGGCGCGACTGCATGCATTCCTCCAGCTCAGGTGTAACCCGGCGCTCAAGGTATTCTTTGCGGGAAACGCCCGCCGCGGCAACCACGTGATCCCTGTCACAGATCAGCATGGGAACGCCGACGGTGCGGTTGAGGACTTCGGCATACTGGGAAGCAAATGTGGAAAGCTCGCCGACAGGTGAGTATTTTTTAAAAATCACGCCTCCCTGTGAATCGGTAAAAATCTCCAGGGCGTCGCCTTCCCGGATGCGGAGAGTCCTGCGGATTTCCTTTGGTATAACAATACGACCCAGGTCGTCAATTCTTCTGACAATTCCTGTAGCTTTCAAATTAATTTCCCTCCTGTGCGGTGATTTAACAGTCTTATTATCCGCAGGAAATGCTCGGCTATGCAGGGTTTTACAAGGTTGTTTTTGAAAAAGCACGGTGATTTTTTTAACAAAGGCAGCCTTGCCAACCGGTAAAAAGCAGGGTATAATAAAATAAATTCACCGGGCGGGAATGATTGCTTTTCTGTAGTTCCGGTCCGGCGGCACAGCCGGAGGAATTGTCATGAAAAAAATGAAAGTTTCGGTTTTGGCGTTTGCTTCTGCTGCCCTGCTGCTTTTTGCGGGCTGCTCGGCCCGTACGGCCGCCACGGCGGACGAATTCCAGAAGCAGGCAAAGAAAGCAGGCTACACGGTAACGGAAGAAACAGCGTCTGACTCCAGCATTACTAAAGCTCTTTCTGCCGCAAAGAGTGATTCCGGCACTACGTTTGAATTTATAACATTCGACTCGGATCAAAGCGCCCAGAGCGACTATATTTCCCGCAAAGAAGAGCTCTCCAGCTCCGGGAAAACCGTGATCGACTCCGATAATTACAACAAATACACGCTGACAAACGGCGAACTGTATTATGTCCTGGTGCGGCTGGGAGATACGGTTCTGGACTGCCAGACAACCACAAGCTCCCAAAAAGAAGCGGAAAATTTCATCAGCAGCCTAAAGTACTGACGCCATTTTCCCTTTTCCGCGCAAAAAGCCGGAGCAGCCAATCCCCTTCTTTGAGGGATAGCTGCTTCGGTGTTTTTTTGATCTTTTTTATCCCCGTTTGGAGGCCTGACGCGAAGACACCGCGCGGGAAGAAATTTTACGGATCATTTTCGCGCCGTTTTTCCGCACATACTCGTGCAATTTTTGAATCCATCCATAATCATAGGTTTGATTGGCGGCTTCGCTCCAGTACCGGTTCAGTACGACACCGTAATCATCCGGCATCATCAGCCGGGTAAAATCAAAAACGGCGTTGTCATTATCTTCATAAATACGGTAACCGGAAAGCTGCTTTTCCGTCAGCGGCAGCCCCCTCACCTGAACGGCGCCGTCGGCAAGATCCGATTTCCGGAACGCCTGCCAGTACGCAACCGGAATATCTCGGGTGACAAGATCCATATCCGCTGCGGCGGCAGACAAAATCTTTTTCACAGGGCGTATCCCCCTTCAACCGCTCTTTATTTATTCCGGCATGTAGGCCGAACACGGCGGACTTATGGCCTGGGAATCGCCTGAACGGCTCTTTCCAGCAGTTTCGGCTGGATCAGCGGATAGGTAAGATTTTCCGGAGGAGCGGCAAAAAAGTCGATGCGCTCCATTTCAAAATCCGGCAGCGCAAAAAAGTCTTGAATCTCGGAAAAATACAGCATTCCATACGTCTTTTCGCCGGAATCCTCTGCCACCGAATACGGACACACAGGCACAAGGCGGAACCGCGCGGCCCCGGTTTCCTCATACAGTTCCCGCCGGGCGGTAGCCTCAATATTCTCTCCGCGCTCACGGTGTCCGCCCGGGATTTCATAAGTATTCCGTTTTTTATGCTTGCAGAAAACCCATTTTCCGTGGAATCGGGAAGCGATAACGGCAAACTTCAGCAGATCGTCGTCCACTTTATTGTAAAACAGGACTTCCGTCATAAAACACTCCCCCTTAAAAAACTTTTCCGCCGGTGAAACCGGCAAACGCCATAGACAGAATTCCGACATAAACCAGAACGCCGGGCAGACCGGAAAATGCCCTGGGTGCGTCCGGATTGGTACAGATTTTCATGGCGTGGGACAAGATAAGCACCGCCAGCCAAAACGCCGCACCCGTGCCCAGCGCATAGCCCAGAGCCTGAAGCGCGTGAAACCCGAACATCTGCTGAACATAAGGGATAGCCAGGACAACGGTGTTTGCTGCCGCCTGCTCCAGAATACGGCCGTGGTCCCGGAGAAATGAGGGCGCAAAAACGCGGAGCAGCCCTGCCGCCAGCAGATATTCGAGCCCGGCAGCGGCAGTCAGCACGGCTGGGCGGAGAATCCATTCCTCGCCCAGCAGCGAAAGGTAGGGTTCAAGTGCCAGACCCGTCAGGGCCGAAACAAGAGAAAACAGGGTAACCAGCAGAGCGTACAGCCCCGCAGTAGAAGGTTTGCGCGCGGCGCGGAGCGCCCGGCTGAATCCAGCCCCGCCCGCAAACAACAGGTTTTCTGCCGTAACGGCAAGCAGGGCGGTCAGGATCAGCTGTGAAAATGCCGGCATTCGTCATTCCACCTCCGCATAGCGGCGCTCCCGCTGAATGTTGACCTGCCGCATCAGCGCAGCCAAAAAGCCAAGCAGAAGGAAACCGGCGAACGGGGCATCCAACCCTTCGCCAATCCCAGAAACTCCTGTTCCCCACAGGCCGCCGGTCAGCCAATACTCCCGCAGGGCAGAGACCAGGCATATCACGCCTGCAAACCCCACGGAGCAGCCGGCAGCGTCGGCTGCCGCCGCCAGCAGGATATGCTCCGGGGCATATTCGGAAGCACGGGCATATACAATAGAATTGCACGCCATCAGCGCGGCCGCCATGCCGAGATCTGCCAAAGAGCCTGGGAACAGCCATTCCACAGCACGGGCGGCAGGCAGATAAAACACTGCCGACAGCAGAAGAACGGCGGCAGGTCTTGCCCACCGGGGCAGCAGCATCCCGGCAAGGCACAGCAAAAGCTGGGTGGGCAAGGCAATGATCAGAAAAAGAAGCGAAAGCGCAGTGGCATTTCTCATGCCGCATCCTGCTGCCACAACGGGATACAGCCCAAGGGCACCAGCCAGAACGGGGTTGCGGAACAGCATTCCATTCCAGAAAATAGTTCCGGCTTCGCGGAAATACAGGCGCCTGTCATCCATAGACGCTCCCCTCCCATCCTCTTGCCCGGCCCACCGCCGAAGAAATCAGCGGCGAAAGCGCGTTTGCGATCAGCACGGCAAAAACCGCGCCCTGCTCATAGGCTCCAAAATGCCGGAAAGCCATCAGCAGCCCTCCGGCGGCGGCTCCGTAAATACAGCGCCCGGCGGCAGTGTGCAGAGACGAAACGGGGTCCATTAAAAATACGGAGCAGAAAAACAGGGAGCCGGACAGCAGTTCATATTTGACCGAAGTCAGAGGGCTGCACGCAATGCGCGGGAACAGGGCAGCCAAAGCGGCGGCTGCCGCAAGAAAACACAGAGTTGTTTCGGCATGGGCAGCCCGCCGTACAAACAGCAAAAGCGCACAGGCCCCAATGACCAGCGCAGCTCCCGTGCCGAGGGGGCCCGCCATATCTCCCCACAGCATATCAAACGGGAGAATATCCGGTTTGAGGCCGCTCTTCAGGTAAGCGGCCGCCGACTGAGCTGTATGGACAGAACATTCGCCCCAAACCGGCAGCCACTGCGGCTCAGCGGGATCCACATAGGAAAACATCTGTTTAGGCCAGCAGAGCGTTGCAAACGCCACCCCTGCGGCGGCGGGATTGAACGGTGTCCGGCCGAACCCGCCGAACGGCGCCTTGGCAGCCAGCTCGGCAAAAAGGCACGCGGCGCACGGAAGCCAAAGCGGGGCATTCACCGGCATCAGCATTGTAATAACCAGCCCCGTAACAGCAAACGACCATTCGGTTACCGGAACCCCTTCCTTACGCATGAGGCCGGTCAGGAGTTCGCACACAAGACAAATAAGCACTGACAGGCCCGCCATCACCAGCGGACGCGGCCCATACCGAACCGTGGGTATCACCAGCAAGGCGCACAGGGCAAAGATCCTATCCCCCAGCATAGACATAACCGTGACATCCGTATGAAGGAACGGAGGAGAAGCATTACTCAGTTTCATGAAGATCTCTTCCTTCTTTCAGTCCGGCTGCGCGCCGGACGGCGGCCATCAGGTCGATTCCGGAAGGGCAGACGGTATGGCAGGCGCCGCAGCCCACACAGTCCTCCACATGGAACAGCCGGAGGGCTTCCGGGCTGCCCCCCTCCAGTTCACGGTACACAAGCCATGGCAGGACACCTGCCGGGCACGCCCGGGCACAGCGCCCGCAGCCAACGCAGGGATGCGCCGGCACACGCGGAGGCCTTTTCAGGGCAATAACACAGCGGGTGGCTGCCGTAACCGGCAGGGACAGATCTGTGACAGTCCGCCCCGTTACGGAAGAACCGACTGCAACCAGGCAAACTCTTTTCTCCGGTTTTCCCGCCGCAAGGACATCCCCAACGGGTGTGCCAATGCGCACACGGAAATTTCCCCAGCGGCGGACGCCGTCACCGGCCACCGTGACTACCGTCTCATTTCGGCACTCGCCCCGCACGGCAGCTCCGAGTGCCGCGCAGGCCTGCACCCCAATCCATTCCGCTTTTTTGCCGCCGCGGCGCAGTTTCTGCATCAAGAGGGTACGCGCCGGATAGCGGTTCCCGGCGGCCACGGCAGCCGTCCCCGTGCAGCATGCGGCAAAGCGGCGGGCTTCCCTTCGCGAAGATGCCGCCACAAGCCGTTCTTTCGCTCCGCACGCCTTTGCAGCCAGCCAAAGGCCCTCCGCCACATCCTCGGCGCTTTCGCGGAGGACGGCCTCCGCACCGGACGTGTAGGGATCTTCGTCAAAGCCGCAGGCAACCAGCAGTTCGGTTTTCCGCGATGCAAAAAGGGAAAGTTTTCGTTCCAGCATCATCCCGTCAAACTCATCGGCAATGCCGGCCTCTTCAGCCGCCGAAAGGATGCGCGGGGCGGCCGCACCCTTTTTCAAGGGCTTTATTTTGGGCGGCGCGGGAAGATCCTCCGGCGAAGGGAGAGACACAATCTCATTTTTCAGCGACGCCCTTTTCTGCTGCTCCAGCCGAACTCCATGCGGTATCATGGTTCTGCACCCTTCCGTGCGGTCAATTCGAGACGCTGTTGCCCGCGTCCCGGATCTGCTGGATCGCCGAGCGCGCGTCTTTGGCTCCGAAGACGGCAGTGCCGGCCACACAGACGTCCGCCCCGGCCATAGCCGCGGTGCGGGCGGTCCCGGCATTGATGCCGCCGTCCACCTCCACCAGCAGGCCGGGCCGTTTTTGTTTCAGGGCGCGGACTTTCTCCATGGTCTCCGGCATAAACTTCTGCCCGCCGCGGCCCGGTTCCACCGTCATAACTAAAACCATGAACAGTTTGTCAAGGAACGGGAAAACCGCGCCGGCGGGTGTTCCCGGGCAAATAGCAATGGAAGGCCTGGCGCCGCCGGCACGGATAGCATCGACCGTTTTTGCCGGGTCTTTCGCGGCCTCTACGTGGAACGTAATAATATCCGCCCCGGCAGATCGGAATTCCGGCAGAAACCGCAGCGGATCATCAATCATCAAATGCACGTCAAAAGGTTTGTCCGTATATTGCCGCATGGCAGCAATCACAGGCGGGCCGAAAGTTAGGTTGGGGACAAAATGTCCATCCATCACGTCGAGGTGAATCCAGTCCGCCCCCGCAATATCCATCCGGATAATCTCATCACTGAGATTGGAAAAATCAGAAGCTAGCATGGAAGGTGCCACTATCATGTTCAATCAATCCTCCAGTTCATATTTTACCCCACTTTCCATGGCTTTTCAACTGAAATCCGCATGTTATGAAGCGCCCGCCGGAGAAAATTTCCCCGGCGGGCATCTATCATAAAGGGGTTTCAATATATTTTGCCCCGCATTCCATTGTATGCGTCTTTCCCTCTTTTTGCATCAAAAAAGGTGCGGCGGCAACCCGGAAAGTACCTTTATTTTTTATCGTTTCGGGTTTCGTAGTCCTGCCGGTTTTTTTTAAGTTCTTTATAGAACACAACGCAGGACACCACTAACGCAGCGAGGGTCACTCCCCGCAGAATCCACGCCCATAAACCGACAAAAAGATTAACGCCGGAAAGCTCGTCCGCCATCCACCACGCACCGAGAAACAGGAAAAAAGCCCCCAGCAGATAAAATACCCGGTTTTCCCGCCCAAGACGGAAAATCAACAGCAGCCCAACCGCAAACCAGAGGGCCGCATATACATATGCCACAGGATCCGCTCCCATCGTTCTTAAATTTTATAACGCCTCTATGATACGCCCGCAGCCCCGGTGCTGTCAAGAGAACAAAAATGCAGGAGGCGCCCTGAGCGCCTCCTGCAAGCGGACCGGTTTCCCGGTCAGCCGAGAACATAAACATTCATTGTGCGCGTCCCAATCCGCGTGCACTGCTGATAGGAACTGTAATACAGATCGGCGATGATGACGCCGTGCATGGCTGCTCCGCCTGTATCAGCCGCCGTGGCATAGCCGTAAACCAGCTTTCCGTCCGGTGAACAGATATACAGCCGTGTTCCATATGGGATAACATGCGGATTGACTGCCACTCTGCCGTAAGCCGGAGGAACACCTGTTGAGGTCATGGTCCCGGTGCAGTAGCAGGAACAGCGCCCCTGAAGGAGTTTTTTGTAATGAACGGTCTGGCCGCTCTGGTCAATGAGGGTTCCGTCCGAAAAGACCTTTGCACTGCCGGATTTTGATCCGCTGGAACTGCGCTTGGTGCCGACAAGAACAACCTGGTCAACGGGCTTGGTGACTACGGTGGAACGGATGGCTGTGGTTTCCACCACTTTCCCGTCCTGGAATTTTTGGCGCTCGACTACGCTTTTCACCCCGGCGCGGCCTGCGGTCTCCACTTTTTTCTTACCCGAAGCCAGCGAGGAATCTTTTTTCGTAACGGTCTTGAACGGGATGGCTTCAGAAACGGTCTTTTCCTGGCACGATACGCGGGACACCGCGATTTGCATCCCTTCCGCAACGCTGGAGCCGAGCGCACGGCTCACCAGATCCTGCTGCCCCAGCGAAACGCCTGCCTGCGAAAGCGCCTGCGTGACCGTTCCTTCGTGAACCAGCACGTCTTTGCTGCTGCCGTCGGCGGCGATACTGACGCGGTACATTCGCGTGACCTCAATTTCATCCCCATCCTGTACGGAAACGGAAACCTGCTTTGAAATCTTATCCTCGGCGTTCAGCGTAACGCCCGCTTTTTTCAGCGCGTCGGCAACCTTGTCACCGTAATGGAGCAGGACACTGTTCTTTTTGCCGTCTGCCGCAACGGAAACCCGGCGGCCTGTTTTCACCGTGATGGCAATATCACCGGTTTTCAGATCCTGCCTCTGCACGAGATCATCCTGCCCGGCGGATACCCCGGCCCGCGCCAGAATATCCGAAGTTGCATCGGAAGTGATTTCAACCGACGTTTTCTCTTTCCCGTCCACAACAACGGAAGCCCACCGCGTCGCCGCCATAACCGTGGCAACGGACGCGGCCGTCACCCCAACCATCACCGCAAGGACCGCGGCCCGGCGGATCATCTGGCTGCGCTGCCTTTTCCCGGCGGAACGCAGGCGCGCGGACGCTTTGCCCGCCGCACGAATCCCCGCGCGGATATAAACGCGCGCCGTTTGTTTTCCTCTGATAAAAATTCTTTTCGCTTTTGAAAAGAACCCTTTCCAGTTTAAAAACTGCAAATGCTGCAATATTTTCACCCTTTTCCATGGACGAATGGGCCGCTCTCCAAAGGGAATTGACAACCGCCAACGTCCGGTAAGTAGGAACTGTTTCTCGACGCAAGTTATTATATTCACTTAATGTCCAGTTGTCAAATCAATTTTGCGATCATAATTGTTGAATATGCACAACAGGTGGAAATATTATGTTCCAATATCGTATTAATTATCTCGGTTTTCGCCGTTTTTCGCTCTCTGTGGAGTTTGTTCAAAAAGCGTTTTTTGTGGAAACTGCAACAAAATGGTGGTTACAAACTTGTTACAAGTATTACACCGCTGTTTTTATTGCGGCGCAGGATTTTAGGCAAGCTCTTTTACCGGAACCCGGCAGGGGGTTCCGCGGCACCAGCACTGCATTTTCGGGAGCAGCGCCGCTGGACCGCAGCCCAGCAGGCATACCTAACATCTTCCAATAAAATGCAGTGATGGATTCTTCCATAAAAAAATTAAGCAGCTTCCCTCAGGAAGCTGCCAAATCCGGAATCCAACGGGTTCCATGCGAAATTATCTCTTGGAAAACTGGGGTGCACGGCGGGCTGCTTTCAAGCCGTACTTCTTGCGTTCCTTCATTCTTGGGTCACGGGTCAGCAGGCCCGTTTTTTTCAGCGTCTGGCGCAGGTTTTCAGAATCATACTGGAGCAAAGCCCTGGCGATCCCGTGGCGGACGGCGCCGGCCTGACCGGTGAAACCGCCCCCTGTAACGGTGCAGACAACGTCAAACCTCTCATCAGTGCCGGTCAGAACGAGCGGCTGGCGAACAATTGCTTTCAGCGTATCAAGACCAAAGTAATCATCAATGCTGCGGCCGTTAACAGTAACTTTACCGGAACCCTGGTAAAGCCTTACACGGGCAACACTGCTTTTTCTTCTGCCTGTCCCATAAAAAAATGGTTCTTTTTCGTACATCGTTATCCTCCCTTACAGTTCCCAGACCTGCGGCTTCTGCGCAGCGTGGGTGTGCTCAGCGCCTTCAAACAGGTGCAGCCTGGTCATGGCGGCGCGGCCGATCGTAGTGTCGGGAATCATGCCCTTAATGGCAAGTTCCATTGCCTTGCAGGGTTTTTCCGCCATCATAGTGCTGCAGGCGACCTTTTTCATGTGGCCGATGTACAGCGTCGGGTGGTAATAAATTTTCTTTTCCAGCTTTTTGCCGGTAAAAACCGCATCCCTGCAGTTGATGACCACGACGTAATCGCCGCAGTCCGCATGAGGTGCAAATGTGGTTTTATGCTTTCCGCGAAGCAGAACGGCAGCCTGCGCAGCAACACGGCCCAGCGGCTTGCCCGCGGCGTCGATGACATACCATTTGCGCTGGATGTCGCCGGCTTTTGGCATATAGGTTGACATAAATTTCCCTCCTGAATCATATTGGCTTAAGGCGCACCGTACTCTGGCGCGCAAAATCGCAACTCCCATCCTAGCACAGCACCTGCCGGGTGTCAAGAGGGAATCACCGTCTTTTTAATTTATATCCCATAATCTCACGATTTCGCCGGATTATGGCGCAAGGCTTTCAAAACCTCGCTGTTCATTTCATAATTTGTACTACCGCCTCCTTCTGCGCTGAAATGAACGCGGAAGCGCTCTAATTGTAAACATAATAAAATATTGTGGTTGACATTTGACCGAATTCCATACTATAGTGGAATATGGGTCGAATGAAATCGACCAGAAAAGAGGAATCTTATGAATTTTACCAACGAACTAAAAAACCGTGTTTTGAAAGGGTACCGGCCCGGCGAAGAAGAGGCCCTGCGCCTTGCAGAGGAAGACCCTGAAATTCTCGCGCAGGCCGCGGTGGAAATCCGGGAACATTTCTGCGGCAGCCGGTTCCACCTGTGCGCCATTGTCAGCGCCAAAAGCGGGGAATGCGGAGAAAACTGCAAATTCTGCGCCCAATCCTGCCGCTGCAACGGAAGGGCTGAACAGTACGGCATGCTGCCGCCTGATAAAATGGCAGAAAACGCACTGACCGGCGCAAAAGCCGGAATTGAGCGATTTGCGTTCGTCACCTCCGGGCGCACCCTGACCGACGCGGAAGTGGACCGGCTCTGCGATACCTGCCGACGGATTCGGGAACAAAGCGGAATCGGCCTGTGCTCTTCCAACGGTCTGCTGAACCGAAAACAGCTGGAACGCCTGCACAAGGCCGGAATCTCACGCTACCACTGCAACCTGGAAACTTCCCGGAGCTTTTTTCCAAAAATCTGCACTTCCCATACTTACGACGAAAAAATCCAGACGCTGAAAAACGCCGCGCAGGCCGGTATGCAACTTTGCAGCGGAGGGATCATTGGGATGGGCGAAACCATGCGCGACCGGATTGAAATGGCGCTTACCCTGCGAGATCTGGGTGTTGCGTCCGTCCCTGTCAATGTGCTGAACCCCATTCCAGGCACCCCGCTGGAAAAACAGCCGCGGCTGCCGTACACTCAAATTCAGCAGACAATTTCCGTCTTCCGGTTTCTGCTGCCTTCTGCCGAAATTCGTTTTGCCGGCGGAAGAATTCTTCTGCCGGACAAAGGCCGTCAGGCCATCTGCTCCGGCCTGAATGCGGTCATCTCCGGGGATATGCTGACAACCCGCGGAATTGGAGCAAAGGACGACGCCGACATGGCGAAAAGCCTTGGATTTGCCGTCTGAGTTTTTTCAGCAGACAGGACCGCCGCCCGCGCTGCTTTTTTGGGCAGTGCGGGCGGCGGTCCGTCATACGGCTGTTCAGGAGTTTGCCGGAAGCATCCTTGCCTTTTGCAGGGCCTTGGCAAGCGCCAGGGAAAGCGGAATACAGAAAACGATCTTGATAAGGTCGAACGGCACGAACGGCAGAACGGTCAGCGCAATGGACTTTGCCCACGTGACCCGCGCAACCACACAGTACCACAGCGACCCGCCCAGGTAGCAGACCGCTATGGCGCACAGCATCCCGATGGCAAGAGAAAGCACCGACCGCTTATGGAACAGGTGGATAAACAGAGCCACAAGGAATGCCATGATGGGGTATGTAAGGATATACCCTCCCGTCGGCCCAAGGATGACGCCAATGCCTCCGGAAAAGTGCCCGAAAACAGGGAGTCCCACGGCCCCGAGCAGAATATATACCAGCAGCGCATAAATCGAATTGCTCATCGGCAGAAGGGCCCCAGTGAGGAATACGGCAAAGACCCCCATTGAAAACGGAATCGGAGTAAACGGCAGCGGAATGACCAGCTGGGCAAGAACCGCCGTTAGGGCAGCAAAGATTGCCGTTGCGGCAAGATTTTTGGTTTTCATGTTTTTCATCCTTCCATTGTAAACATAAAAATTAAATATAGTTTACATTTAGTTTAAAAACCGTCTTTCGGACGGTAATTTATCAGGAAATTATTTACATTCTGTACTGATCCATGAGTTTTAAACATTTTCGACTGAGTTTTCAACATCTTGTTGTTGACAAAGGGAATTCCACAAACAGTCGGAACAGATCCGATTGCGAACCCCCGGGCGGCCGAGAATCCGCTCCCGGACACGGCGGTTTGCTTCTTCCCACGGGAGCAGTTGCTCCGGGGAAAAATCGCAGGCCCTGCGGCATTTTTCATCATACCGATCCACTTTTTGCTGTGTTCTGCACCGGCCGCTGCGATTGTTGGGGCAGGCGGCACAAATATCGTCGGCCCCACTGTGCAGAAGGATGATCCTTTTCGGTTTTTCAACCAGCATCTGCCGAATGTGGAACATGTTTTGCACAAATTCACCGCTGTATCCTCTGCCAGCGAAAAACTGGAGGCAAAGAGTATGATGGGGCCGTAAAATCAATCTTCCCGATTTTTCAGGCATAGCTTTCTTCCCTTCCTATACTATATATATAATGTATGCTGTAGCTATCAGTATAGCGGTTTAAAATCTTATTGTCAACTAATTATAAATTTTAGTTTACAATAAGAGAAAAGGGACCTTTTCCCTCCACACTCAAAGGAACGGTCCGTAAGCAAAAAAAGTGCCCCCGGTGCGGTCTTTGCACCGGGGGCACTGAACATTCCTTTATGACTGGAACATTGATGGGTCGTAAGAATTCATAGCGGATTCGTTCAAATTAACTCCCGAAAGGGAACTGGCCTGCTTATCCAAAGAATCTGTAAAGTCGCTCCACTTATAAGTAATCAAAAGCGTTTTCCGGCTGTCTTCATTCTGAATCTTTTCTTCAACGGTTTTGCTGATATCGTCTTTATAAAGAAGGAAATAGGCTTTCTGCGCGGTAACTTCCAGCGTTTTGACTTCTCCGGTCTTCATGGATTTGAGGGCTTTCTTTATTTCGTCCGGGTACTGGGTGTCTGTGGAAAGGTTGGCCATTTTCGACATCAGGGGATCCGTTGTAGCATTGCTGGACTTTTTATATGCGTCTGCCGCCTGACGCACTGTCTGTTTGCCCGCTTTGATCTGGTCGGCATAACCATCAAAAAGCTGCTTGGCCTTCTTTTTCTGATCGGCGGAAAATTCTTTGGCTGCTCCGCTGGAATCCATTGTATATAAAGGATAGGCAAGAAGTGAAAAACTGGTGTCATTCTTTACAAAATAATTCTTGAGATCTTCGTCAGAAACCGCCTTTGAACCGTTCTTGCCGTAAACGGCCTCAAAAATCTTATCCTTTCCATATTCGGAATTAACGACCGCCTGAAAGGACGTTTTGGCAATCCCGTATTTTTCAAGCGTTTTGGAATATTGGTTCCACGTAGAATCGGTCACGCTTTCCGCCTGCTTTTTTTCATCATCTGACAGAGAAAGCTTTTTGCTATTCATTTCCCGGCTGACCAAAATCTGCTCTTTTGTGCTGATCATGGCCTTCTCCCGGATCCAGGCGGAAGCGTCCTTGCCGTCGATCTTCTGCTCCAGAACTTTTTTGGAGGAATCGGACACTTTGGACTGCGCCGACGAGTAAGCCGTATACAAATAATAGATATAGCTCCCGATTGTCACGGTGGTAGAACTGTCTTTTGCCGCCCAGCTTTTGTCACCGGAACAGCCCGCTGCCGAAACCACCAGAAGAGCCGCTAAGATCAGGGAAACCGCTCTTTTTGTTTTTTTCATTTTCCACACTCCGATTTTTAACCGTCCGGCCGGAAAAAGGCCAGCGGTTGATTCCTGAATCACGTATATTGCTTATTATACACTTTTTGGCCGGGGCTGTCTATGGTGTCAGCTCTCTTTGCCCAGTACTCCAAGCGTTTCTTCCAAGACCGAAACCGGCGTGGTTCCCTGCGGGATCTGCACGCTGACATACGGCTTTGCCCCCGCGTTGAGCATAACGCGGCCATGCATCGCAGAAATAAGGGAGCCGACACGCTTCATGTCAAATTTGCTGCGGAACAGAAGGAGTTTATTCCCCTGCTGTTTGATTTCCCGGATGCCGAGGTGTGAAGCTCGATTGCGCAGCAGGGCGATCCGGATAAGACCGTTTACGCTTTCCGGCGGATCGCCGAAACGGTCAATCAGCTCGTCGGTCACGTCCATGGCATCTTCCTGAGTGCGGATATCGGCAATGCGGCGGTAAATATCCAGCCGCTGGCTGAGGTCGGCAATGTACTCTTCCGGGATATGCGCCGGAACCTGCAAGTCTACAAGGCATTCCTCACCGTATTCCTGAACATCTTCGCCTTTCGCGCGTTCCACGGCCTCCGAAAGCAGGTGCAGGTACATATCGTAGCCCACGGCTTCCATGTGGCCGTGCTGTTCGCCGCCCAAAATATTGCCTGCGCCGCGGATCTCCATATCACGCATGGCAATTTTGAAGCCGGAGCCGAATTCGGTGAACTGCCGGATGGCTGAAAGGCGTTTCTGCGCAACTTCGCTGAGGACCTTGTTGCGCCGGAACGTCAGGTAGGCATAAGCCCGGCGGCTGGAACGCCCCACTCGGCCGCGGATTTGATGGAGCTGCGCCAAACCCATGCAGTCGGCGTTTTCAATGACAAGAGTATTCACGTTCGGCACATCAACGCCTGTTTCAATAATCGTGGTGCAGACCAGAACGTCGATTTCCTGCTCAATCAGGCGGCGCCAAACCTCGGAAAGCTCCTGCTCGTTCATTTTGCCGTGCCCGAAGCCAACCTTGGCTTCGGGCACCTCTTTTTGGATGCGGGCCGCCGTGCGCTCAATGCTTGCGACGTCGTTGTGCAGGTAGTAAACCTGCCCGCCGCGACGCAGCTCGCGCCGAATGGCTTCGGCAATGATGCCGTCGTCGTGCTCCAGCACGTAGGTCTGAACCGGGTGGCGGTCGCGGGGGGCTTCTTCGATTACGCTCATGTCGCGGATGCCGGAAAGCGCCATGTTCAGCGTGCGCGGAATCGGCGTAGCCGAAAGCGTAAGAACATCCACATTTTTATATCTTGACTTGAGCTTTTCTTTCTGGGCAACGCCGAACCGCTGTTCCTCATCCACAATGATCAGGCCAAGGTCACGGAATTCCACATCCTGCGAGATCAGGCGGTGTGTCCCCACAATCATGTCAATTTCGCCGCGCTGGAGCTTGCGGATAATTGCTTCCTGCTCCTTCGGCGTGCGAAAACGAGAAAGCAGCTCCACACGGATGGGAAAGCCTTCCATCCGGCGGGTAATGGTCTGGTAGTGCTGCCATGCAAGGATCGTCGTGGGAACCATCATAGCGCACTGCTTTCCGTCCGTCACGCACTTGAACGCGGCGCGCAGGGCAACTTCCGTTTTTCCGAAGCCGACGTCGCCGCACAGCAGCCGATCCATAGGGACACTGCGCTCCATATCCGCTTTGATCTCGTCGATACAGCGGAGCTGATCGTCGGTTTCATCAAACTCGAAGTGCGCCTCAAAATCGCGCTGCCACTCGTTATCCGGCGGAAAAGCGTGCCCTTTTGCCTGCATCCGCTCGGCGTAAAGGCGGATAAGGTCCTGGGCGATATCCTTAACGGCGCTGCGCACCTTTGCCTTGGCCTTCTGCCAGTCGTTTCCGCCCAGCCGGCTCAGGCGGACGGCCGTGTCCTCCCGCGGGCCGATATATTTAGAAACCATGTCGAGTTGCGTAACGGGGATATAGAGCGTATCGCCCTTTGCATAGCGGACTTTGATGTAATCCTTCGGAACGCCCTGCATGCTGAGCTTCCGGATTCCCTCAAAAACGCCGATACCGTGCGTGGCGTGGACAATGTAATCCCCGGGCGTCAGATCGGAGATATCGGTGATCGCCTGCCCTTTGCGGACTTTGGGAGGCTTTCTGCGGCGGGCCGACGCAACGTGTCCGCGCGTAATCAGCCCGAAAAAAGCAGAGGGATACTCAAAACCGCCGGAAAGCGACCCGGCCGTTACGGCCACCTCGCCGCGGGCGATTTTTTCCGGCTGCTCCACATAGGCGGCGTCGATTCCCTGCGCCTGAAGATCCGAAGCGACGGTTTCCGCCGCGCGCCTGCTGCCTGCAAGCACGGCGCAGGCCCATTTATTTTCGAGCATTGCATGCAGATCTTCGGTTAAAAGCTGCATGCTGCCGCCCCATACGGAAAGCTGGCGCGCCGTTATGTTCAGCTGGGTTCGGACGGGCGTATCATATCCGCCGTGGACAAACGAATCAAGGTAAACGGCGTCCGCCTTTTCAAATTGATCCAGGGCATATGCCCAGTCGCGCCCATAGGTATCCAGCGTACGGCAGAGCGTGCCGTCCGCAAGATAATCCTTCAAATCTTCGCTCCACTGCCACTGAACGCTGCGCATCCGTTCACGCTGAGTGACCGGTTCACAGACGAAAAGGACCGTCCCGGAATCCAGATAATCAAACAGCGTAGCTGTTTTACCGCCGTACAGCATAGGCAGATATTTGTCGGCGCAGCCGACAGGGAGGCCGTTTTCCAGCTTTTCGGCTTCGCGCCGGAGGGCGGTGCGGGCCGCCGGCGCGGTCTTTCCGCGCAGCTCGGAGGCCAGTTTTTGGAGCTGCCGGGCAAGGCCGGCCGGATCGGAAATCAGTGCCTCCACGGCAGGGCAGATGGTGACGGCTCCGGCTCTCTCGGTGCGCCTCTGCGTAGCCGGGTCATACAGGGAAAGCGTGTCGATCTCGTCGCCGAAAAATTCGGCCCGCACGGGCGCCGGAAGGCCGGGGGGGTAAAAATCCAATATTCCGCCGCGCCGGGAGTACTGCCCCGGCCCATCGGTCTGGGGGGCCTGCTCATATCCGCAGGCAGCAAGAACGGCCAGCACTTTTTCCATGGGGATTTCCATGCCTGCTTTCAGGGTGACAATCCGGCGCTTGAGTTCCTCCGGCGGAACCGTGTCCTGCAGGGCTGCGTCAATGCAGCAGACTACGGCGCAGGGATCGCCGTTTAAAAGGGCTGTAAGCGCCCGGATACGCTCGTGTTCGTATTCGTGGGAACTTCCCTCGGTATCGCGGAACGAAAAATCCCTGAGCGGATAAAAAAGGGTGGGAAGACCCATAGATGAAAGGTCCGCGCAAAGACGGTTTGCTTCCGGTTCGTCCCCGGCGACAACGAAAGCCCTGCGCCCAAGATGGGAGCAGAGCGAATAGATGATATTGGCTTTGTGGACTTCGGTGACACCGGTAACCGCGGCAGGCAGATTTCGGCTGCGCACAGCCGATTCCAGTTCTCTGAATTCCTTCAGCCCGCTGATTGCGTTTGTTAGAAATTCCATTTAGGTCTCCTTACTGTAACGATAAAAGCGCGGCTCCCACGAACCTGAACGCCCCCGCGCGGGCGTGGAATATGGCAGGACGCTGGCTAACCGTTGTAGCGGTTCATCGCTTCGGCAGCACATCCCTGCACCATCAGTTCCAACGCAGAATTTGCGTGATCGACTGCTTCGTAAAACCGCCTGCGGTCATCTTCTGAAAAGCGGGAAAGGACCCAGTCGGCCAGATCCCACCGGCTGTCCGGCCGGTCGCCCGTACCGAGCTTAATGCGGGGAAACGTGTCCTTCCCCGCCAGATAAATAATATTTTTCATTCCGTTGTGGCCGCCGTCGCTGCCTTTCAGACGGATGCGGAGTTTTCCCGGCGGGAACGAGATATCGTCGTACAAAATAATGACGTTTTCCGGGGGAAGTCTGTAAAACCGCATGGCTTCGGTTACACTCTGCCCGCTCAGGTTCATATATGTGGACGGCTTTAAAAGAAGAACTTTTCTGCCGCCGACCACAGCGTTCCCGCACAGCCCTTTAAACTTTAGGCGGTCAATCCTGACACCCGCCTTTTCTGCCACATAATCCAGCGCCATAAAACCCGCGTTGTGGCGGGTTCCGTCGTATTTTTCGCCGGGATTTCCAAGCCCCACAATCAGGTATTCCACAGGACCGGGCAGTCCTTCTTTTTTTTGAAAAAGTTGCAGCATGATTCCTCCGATCTCTTCAGCGCGCATGCCGAACGGCGGGATGCCGTTTTCATCCCGCCGCTATATTCTCTTTAATTCTGCCGAGCCGAAAGGCGCTGCGTGTCTAACGGAACAGCGGCGATACAGGCTTGTCTTCGTAAATGCGCTCAATAGCTTCGGCAAACAGCGGCGCAACCGAAAGGACCGTCATGTTGGGCAGCAGTTTTTCCTGAGGGATCGGGATCGTATCCAGCAGAACCAGTTCTTTGATGGGGCTGTCCTTAATACGCGAAATGGCTGGACCGGAAAGGACGGCGTGCGTGGCGCAGGCATTCACCTGCGAAGCGCCGTTTTCCATCAGGGCGGCCGCAGCATTGCAGAGCGTCCCGGCTGTGTCAACCACATCGTCAACCAGAAGGACCTTCTTGCCTTTCACCCGGCCGATAATATTCATGACTTCACAGACATTTGCTTTCTTCCGCCTCTTATCCACAATGGCAAGCGGGCAGCCAATGCGTTCGGCAAAATTGCGCGCACGCGTTACGGAACCGAGGTCAGGGGATACCACAACATACTCATCGGTGTGCCCGCTGATGCGCTCTTTTATGTGCGAGGCCAGCAGGGGCACCCCCAGCAGATGATCCACCGGAATGTTAAAAAAGCCCTGGATCTGCGAAGCGTGCAGATCCATCGTCAGGATCCGGTTTGCGCCCGCCGTCGTAAGAAGGTCGGCGACCAGCTTCGCCGTAATGGGATCGTGCGCTTTGGCCTTGCGGTCCTGCCGGGCATAGCCAAAATACGGCATAACGGCGGTGATCCGCGCGGCAGAAGCGCGCTTCATCGCATCCATCATGATCAGAAGCTCCATCAGATTATTGTTGACGGGCGCACAGGTAGACTGGACAATAAAGCAGTCCGATCCGCGGACGGAATCCAGAAGCGAAACGGAAATTTCCCCGTCACTGAATGTGCCGACCTCGCTTTTCCCCATTGGAAGGTCCAAACACTGGGCGATCTGTTCCGCCGTCCGGCGGCTTGCGCTCGCGGCAAAAATTTTGATGTCTTTTCCGTGAAAACTCATTTCCTTTATATCCCCCTAATCAACTCGCTCACCCCGCCGGAAAACGCTCCGGCGGAAAGAGCGTCAGCCCAGCACGGTAAACGGTCGGACAGCCCGCCCCGGCTCTATGGTACACTTTTTTCCGCGCACAGAATCCAGCACAGCTCCGCCGCCCACGGTGCAGTCTTCCAGGACAGTGCCCGGTCCGAGGATGCAGCCGTCCCCGATGACGGTTTTTCCGCGGAGAATGGTGCCCGGCAGAATGGTGCAGCTTCGCCCCACGGTCACGTCGGGGCCGATTACCACGCCGTCCGTGCATGGGATATCGACGCCGGCGCTCATAAGGGCGGATAAAACCGCTTTTCTTGCGACGGTGTTCAGTTCATGAAGCTGGAGGCAATCGTTGGCGCCCAGAACAACACCGGGAGTTTCAGCAGGATATGCTCCGGCCCGCCTGCCCTGCCCAATTAAAATCTGCACGGCATCGGTCAGATAATATTCCCCCTGCGAGTTCTCATTCCGGATCAGCGGCAGAGCTTCCAGCAGATCTTCCGTCCGGAACCAAAAGGCTCCGGAATTGACTTCTTTCACAGTCTTTTCCCGCACAGACGCGTCCTTTTGTTCCACAATCGCCTTCAGCCCGCCGGACGCGCCTCGGATAATGCGCCCGTAGCCGCCGGGATTGTCCAGAACTGCCGAAACGACCGTAACGGCATTTCCTTCTTTGCAATGGCACCGCAGTGCATTCTGGATTGTTGCGCCGTCCAAGAAAGGGGCGTCTCCGTTCAGGACAAGAACATTTCCCCGCGGTGCGCGGGAACGCAGGAAACCGGCCGCCATCATCACCGCGTGCCCGGTGCCTTTGCGTTCCGGCTGAAAGACCGGAACGGCACCCGGGTCGTTCTGCGACAGGTACTCTTCCAGCTTTTCATGCTGGAAACCCGTTACAACGCACACCTCCGGGATCAGGGCCCGGCGGACGGCGTCCAGCACCCATTGCAGCATCGGCTTGAACAAAACCGGAGAAAGGGATTTAGGACGATCCCACTTCATCCGCTTTCCTTCACCGCCGGCGAGAACGACCGCGCAGTTTTGCTCTGGCATTCTGTTTCCTCCAGTTTGTGAAATACGAAACAACAGCTACCTTTACTATTATCGCATATAAATCCGATTTTTCAAGCGAAATATTAAATTTACAGTCGTTTTAGTTTAAGATCCCAAATTTTGTATAAAAATTATCATTAAAATTTTCATTCCGGCCCCTATAAGTTTTCAGAAATTATATGGTATTTGCAGCGGCGATTTGTTATAATACTTTGTGAGCGTTAATGATGGACTTTATTCTGTCCGGCTGTTGCTCGCCCGAAACTGCCCTAAACTAAAAATCTTTCAGGAGGTATTGTTTATGAGTCACAAATACGTCTACCTATTCTCTGAAGGAAACGCTGGCATGCGCAACCTTCTCGGAGGAAAAGGCGCCGGCCTTGCCGAAATGACGAACCTGGGCCTGCCTGTTTCCCACGGATTTACCATAACGACCGAAGCCTGCACAAAATATTATGATGACGGACGCAAAATCAACAGTGAAATTCAGGCGGAAATTTTCGACTACCTGAAGAAAATGGAGGATGCGACCGGCAAAAAGCTGGGTGACGCTTCCAATCCGCTGCTTGTTTCTGTCCGTTCCGGCGCAAGAGTTTCCATGCCGGGCATGATGGACACTATCCTGAACCTCGGTCTGAACGACACTGTGGTGGAGGGCCTTGCAAAATTCACCAACAATCCGCGTTTTGCTTATGACTCCTACCGCCGGTTCGTCCAGATGTTCTCCGACGTCGTCATGGAACTGCCCAAATCCGATTTTGAAAAAATCATTGACGAGCAAAAGGCCAAAAAAGGCGTTAAGCAGGACATAGAGCTGGACGAAAACGATATGAAGGAACTCGTCCGGAAATTCAAGGCGTTCTATAAAGAAAAGAAAGGCGAAGACTTCCCGACTGACCCGAAGATACAGCTGATGGAAGCCGTCAAGGCTGTTTTCCGTTCATGGGACAACCCCCGTGCAGAAGTTTACCGCCGCATGAACGAGATCCCCTATTCGTGGGGCACTGCAGTCAACGTGCAGGAAATGGTATTCGGCAACTCCGGCGACAAGTCCGGCACAGGCGTGGCCTTTACCCGCAACCCGGCAACCGGAGAGAAGAAACTGTTCGGTGAATACCTGATCAACGCACAGGGCGAAGATGTCGTGGCCGGCATCCGCACGCCGCAGCCGATCAATCAGCTGAAAACCGATATGCCCGACGTGTACAAGCAGTTCGTACAGGTTGCCGACACACTGGAAAAGCATTACCGGGATATGCAGGACATGGAATTCACCATTGAAAACGGCAAGCTTTTCATGCTGCAGACCCGCAACGGCAAACGCACGGCAAACGCTGCCCTGAAGATCGCCGTCGACATGGTTGACGAAGGCATGATTGACAAGGAAGAGGCTATTTTGCGCGTGGAGCCAAAGCAGTTGGATTCGCTTCTGCATCCGCAGTTTGATGCCGAAGCCCTGAAGAAAGCCAAGGCAATTGGGCACGGGCTGGCCGCTTCGCCGGGCGCTGCCTGCGGCAAGGTTGTGTTCTCTGCCGACGACGCCAAGGCATGGAAAAATCGCGGCGAAAAAGTTGTCCTTGTCCGTCTGGAAACTTCACCGGAAGACATTGAAGGCATGGCGTCTGCCGAAGGCATTCTGACCGTGCGCGGCGGCATGACCTCCCACGCGGCTGTTGTAGCCCGCGGCATGGGCACCTGCTGCGTTTCCGGCTGCGGTGAAATTGTTGTGGACTACGGCAAGAAACAGTTCACCCTCGGCGGCAAGACCATCAAGGAAGGCGACTATATTTCCATTGACGGTTCTACCGGCAACATTTACGCCGAAGCGGTTCCAACCGTACCGGCTACCATTACCGGCAATTTCGGGCGCTTTATGGAATGGGCGGACAAGGCCCGCCGGCTGCAGGTCTACACGAACGCCGACACACCGAAAGATGCCGTTCAGGCCCGCAAATTTGGGGCGGAAGGCATCGGCCTGACCCGCACCGAGCACATGTTCTTTGAAGGCACCCGTATTAAGGCCATGCGCGAAATGATCGTTGCGACGAACACGGAAGACCGCAAGAAAGCCCTTGCCAAGATTATGCCTTACCAGCAGGGTGACTTTGAAGGCCTGTATACCGCCATGGAAGGCCGCCCGGTCATCATCCGCTTCCTTGATCCGCCCCTTCATGAATTCCTGCCTACAAAAGAATCCGACATTCAGGAAATCGCCGGTGAACTGAACATCACGGTCGAGCACCTGAAGAACGTCATTTCCAGCCTGCACGAGTTCAACCCGATGATGGGCCACCGCGGCTGCCGCCTGGCCGTCACTTATCCGGAAATTGCCGAAATGCAGACCACAGCCGTCATCAATGCGGCTATCAACGTCAACAAAGCACATCCGGAATACAACGTGGAACCGCGCATTATGATCCCGCTGGTCGGTGAAGTGAAAGAACTGAAATACGTCAAAGACGTTGTTACCAAAACGGCCGACAAAATCATTAAAGATGCCGGCGTGAAGATGAAGTACCAGGTCGGCACCATGATTGAAATTCCGCGTGCTGCCCTGACTGCCGGTGAGATTGCCAAAGAAGCCGAGTTCTTCAGCTTTGGCACAAATGACCTGACGCAGATGACCTTCGGTTTCAGCCGTGACGACGCCGGCAAGTTCCTCGATTCCTATTATGAGAAAAAGATCTACGAATCCGATCCGTTCGCCCATCTGGATCAGGTTGGCGTCGGCAAACTGATTAAAATGGCCGTTAAAGACGGCCGCGCCACAAGGCCGGATCTGCACCTCGGCATCTGCGGTGAACACGGCGGCGATCCGTCTTCTGTGGAATTCTGCCACTTTGCAGGACTCGACTATGTTTCCTGCTCGCCGTACCGCGTCCCGATTGCGCGTCTTGCAGCAGCCCATGCAGCCATTAAAGAGAAAAGGGCAAAAGCAGGAAAGTAATTTTTTGCTCTGTTAATAAGCCGTTTTAAAAACGGCAAACCAACAAATTCCCCCGCGGTTTCCAGCGGGGGAATTTGTTTCTTAATGATCCCGGGGATCCTTTTCCAGTTTGACCCCCGTTCCGGAGGTTTTTCCTGCTATGACACAAAAACAGATTAAAACCATGACCTTGATCCTTCAGGCCGCGCTGATTGGGCTGATGTTTCTGCCCGCGGGCAGAAGCACAGCCTCCAGCGCAGGGCTTATGGATACCTTTTCTATTACGCGCAGCTATGCCGGCACCGGATACCCGCTGGACGCCACCGTCTATCTTATCATTGCCATCGGCGTTCCCGCAGCGACTGTTCTTTGCCTGTATCTGCTGCGATTTAATCTCAATTTTGGCTCCAGCGCATGCCTGCAGGCATTCGGAGCCTTTATCACCGGATGTTTTTTCAGTTCGGCTAAATCAAAGCTGGCAGGAACTGTCACATCAACCGGTATGCACTATTTAATTATTTTTTTGTATCTTGTTGGCATGGTCCTCAATATTTACGGCTACCTGTTTACCGGGGATGATTCTCAGCCGTCTTCAGGAAAGGGATAATCTCCCGTGAAGCTCACTGCTGTACACGAAAGCCCGCATAAAAAAAGATTTTTCCGCACAGCGAGCAGATGCGTGGGTCTTAAGCCCGCTTTGCGGCAGCATCCGGTTAAAGCAAAATGATAAGCGGAGAATACAAAGAGTTGCCGCCCGTTTTTGGAAATCCATCCAAAAAGGCGGCAACTCTTTAAAAAATGCACCAGAACGGATTTAACATGCCGGCCGGCCTCCGCCTCCTAATTCTGACTGACTGCCATGTTTTTATCCGCCGTTAGCTGCTCCGGTTCATGGAGACGCTGCAGCATCAAAACGCAGGAAACCAACATGCAGATGCTGCCAAGCAGATCGAGCAGGATGTAGGGATAAAAGCCGTCAGGGATCATCTGGTTGGCAAAATCCCGCAGATCTGCCTGAAACATTTTTACAATAATCAGCAGAATCGAAAAGCAGGAAAATACAGCCCAGACAATGGGAAAAGCAAACCCTCGTTTCGGTTTATCGGCTCCCTGCAAAAGCAGGACCAGAAAGATGCCCGGATAAATAATATAATTGACAATGATCCCAACAACATTCTGCGCCGGATTCAGATCGTAGATAATGCCTTTGGGGGATAGTTTTTCTCTGGCATATGCGATGGATACACCGGAACTCAGAATTCGATAAATCAGAATTAAGACCGCCGAAGCAATACCGAAATACAAGGGTGACCCTTCCGTTCTTCTCAAGTTTTTGCGTTCCATGTGAATCCTCCCTCACCTTGTAAAATTTTGCCATGAATAGATGGCCTTGTGTAAATATATTCCTTTCTGAATATATTATATCCGCGTTTTTTAACTTTGTCAATATAATTAATCAACATTCTTGTATAAATCAGGTCAGTATAACAGTATGCAGTCGGCAGATCTTCTGTGAAACAAATGCACAGATTTATACTTCTACCCGATCTGGTGCATCTTTTACGATGCCCGAAATGATTCTGTATATGTGTATCCATTGGCATATAAAACAAAAAAGTCCGGGGTTTGATGAAGCCGCCGGACTTTTAAATATGCCATTTTAAGCAATACAGAATTCTTTATTGATTCTGGCTGGCCTCATTGCTCACTTCCTGCAATTTTTCAGGCGTATGAAGCCGTTTCAACATCAGGATGCAGGAAACCAGCATGCAGATATAACCCAAAAGGCCAATAATCATATAAGGATAAAAACCGCCGGGAACCATCTGATTGGAAAGATCGCGCAGACTAGCATTAAATAAGGTTGTGACGTTAGATATAATGGAAAGGGCGGAGAAAATAAGCCATACAATGGAGAATGCACTGCCGCGTTTTGGCTTGTTTGCTCCCAATAAAAGCAAAATCAGAAAGATGCCCGGATAAATGATGTAACCGATAATCATTTGCACGGCGTTCAAAACCGGGGATATGTTATAAGTGTACCCCATTTGAGAAAGTTTTACTTTTGTGTACGCCACGGACACTCCGGAATACAGGATTTGATAAATTAGGATTAAAACCGCCGAAGCGATTCCGAAATACAGAGGAAGGCCCTCTGTTTTTCTAAGATTTTTGTGTTCCACAATAATTCTCTCCTTTTATATAAAAATTCGAAACAGCTATGCACAAAGCTGAATCCATTTCCCTTAATATGGAATATTATATCAGTGATCCCGCGCTTTGTCAAATAGAATAATCCAAGGTTTTCTTCACTTCCCGCGAAAAATCCACCTTGATTCCAGGGCAGTATAATGGTAAACTATTAGCATCCTGTCAAACGGCGGCGATCATGTGAAACTTTCAAATTTCATTCAAAGAGCCTGGCGCTATTTTACAACGCCTGAAATGATTCTTTACATCATCTTCGGCGTGCTGACCACGGTGATCAACGTTGTTGTGTGCGGTGTTTTCTACTATAATCTGCACTGGAATATCCTTGCCGCCAATGCCTTCGCATGGATTTTGTCCGTTGCATTCGCATTCATCACCAACAAGCTGTATGTCTTCCGGAGCAAGAGTTTCGCGGCAGAGATCTTTGTGCGCGAGCTTGTGGAATTCGTCGCGGCGCGGCTTTTATCACTCGGTGTGGATGAAGCCGGGATGTGGCTTCTGGTAACCGTTTTTGTCTGGAATGCATGGGCCGCAAAGATCCTTGTGAACGTCGCCGTTGTCATTATCAATTACGTATTAAGCAAACTTGTAATTTTCAAGAAAAAATAAAAGAAGCGGAACGCAGCCAGCGTTCCCAGCAGGAGGAACAGTAAATATGCAGGCAACCGAAAAAACTATGGACCAAATTGTCGCACTGTGCAAGAACCGCGGGTTTGTTTATTCCGGTTCGGAGATATACGGCGGGCTGGCCAATACGTGGGACTACGGGCCGCTGGGCGTAGAATTTAAAAACAATGTAAAACGCGCGTGGTGGAAGAAATTTGTGCAGGAAAGCCCTTATAATGTGGGGCTGGATGCCGCCATTCTGATGAACCCGCAGGTGTGGGTCGCTTCGGGGCACGTGGGAGGATTTTCCGATCCGCTGATGGACTGCCGGGACTGCAAAACCCGCCACCGCGCCGACGATCTGATTGAAGCCGCGGGCGGGGATCCGAACGGCATGACGTTTGAGCAGATGAGTGCCTATATTAAGGAACATAACATCAAATGCCCGGTTTGCGGTTCCGCCAATTTTACCGATATCCGCAAGTTTAACCTGATGTTCAAAACCTTTCAGGGCGTGACGGAGGACGCTAAGAATGAGATTTATCTCCGCCCGGAAACTGCGCAGGGAATTTTCGTCAACTTTGCCAACGTGCAGCGCACCACCCGCCGGAAAATCCCGTTCGGCATCGGCCAGATCGGCAAAAGTTTCCGCAATGAAATCACCCCGGGTAATTTCACGTTCCGCACACGCGAATTTGAACAGATGGAATTGGAATTCTTCTGTAAGCCGGGCACCGATTTGGACTGGTTCAGCTACTGGAAAGATTTCTGCAAACAGTTTTTAATGAGCCTCGGCCTGACAGAGGAAAACATCCGCCTGCGCGATCATGAAAAAAAAGAGCTTTCTTTCTATTCCCGCGCGACTACAGACATTGAGTACCGGTTCCCGTTCGGCTGGGGCGAACTGTGGGGAATTGCAGACAGGACGGATTACGACCTTTCGCAGCATCAGGAACACTCCGGCAAAAGCCTTGAATATTTTGATCCGGAGACTAAAGAGCGCTACCTCCCTTATGTCATTGAGCCTTCCCTCGGTGCAGACCGTGTTGCACTGGCGTTCCTCGTGGATGCTTACGACGAAGAAAAGCTGGATGAAAAGGATACCCGCACTGTGCTGCGGCTGCATCCGGCACTGGCTCCGTTTAAATGCGCCGTCCTGCCGCTCAGCAAGAAACTGAACGACCGTGCACAGGAATTGCACACCCGCCTTGCGAAACATTTTTCCGCCGACTACGACGACACGGGTTCTATTGGAAAGCGTTACCGCCGTCAGGATGAAATCGGCACACCGTTCTGCGTAACCTACGATTTTCAGAGCAAGGAGGACGGCTGCGTTACCGTGCGCGACCGCGATTCTATGAAACAGGTGCGCATCCCCGCCGACAAAACTGTAGAATATATTGAAGAGAGAATCCAGTTCTAATAGAAGACACAGCAAAAGGCCTGCCGCTCAGATTGGCTCTGCGGCAGGCCTTTTTACGGATTACCGCGGGCTATGCAGTGTCTGGCGGCCCTGCGGGCATTTTTTTCACACGTTCAAACAGTTCTGTTCCTGTACTGTTTCCACCCAGCGTATGATACGGCAGATATAAGAACTCCAAATTTTTAATATCGTCCACGGTGGCATATCCTTTTTGTTCACATTCGGCGTAGCCGCGGTAAATTTCAGAATGCAGAAGGGCAAGTATCCCGTCTTTTACAGCCGCCTGTTCGGTCGCCTGCGTTTTTTGCCGCCGCTTCAGACGGTTGAACGCCCATCCCATTACTCCGGTTAAGATTCCGAATAAAACACCCATCCAGTACTGTATCAGCCAGTCCTGCACGGTACATTTCCCTTCCTTCCCTATTTTTCTGCTGCGTGGTCATGCTGTGCCCCCTGCTCTTAGTATACCAGCGGACAGACCTGTTTGTGACTGGGAAAGGATCCGGCAGCCGTTAAAATGAAAGCGAAACAGTTGTTTTTCCGGTTCTTGTGAGATTTTCAGCGGAATCTCTTGATTTTAAACGCAATTTACTATATAATAGTTTTTACTGCCGATAAACGCCGGTGTGTTGGAATTGGCAGACGAGACGGACTCAAAATCCGTTGGTGGCAACACCGTGTGGGTTCAAGTCCCACCACCGGCACCATCAATATGTACGCCGATTTCCACGGAGAGAGGTCCGTCGGGATCGGCGTATATTTTTGTCACGGTTTCATGTCGAAATTTCTTGACATCACTTATTTAAAGTAGTATTATGCAAAAGTAAAAACAACGGAGTTATTTCTTTTATTGTCTTATGAAAAATATAGGAGGCTTTGCAATGTCGTATATCGAGCAAGTCCTTAAAGAACTTGTCCGGAAAAACCCCGGTGAAAAAGAATTCCACCAAGCCGCAGGAATGGTTCTGCGTTCGCTGGCACCTGTTATCGAGCGGCATCCGGAATATCAGAAGACCGGTCTGCTGGAGCGCCTGACGGAGCCGGAACGCGTCATCATGTTCCGTGTCCCCTGGACGGACGACAGCGGTGCGGTGCATGTGAACCGAGGCTATCGCGTGCAATTCAATTCCGCAATTGGCCCCTACAAGGGCGGACTTCGTTTTCACCCCTCTGTTAATCTCGGAATCATTAAATTTCTTGGATTTGAGCAGGTTTTCAAAAATTCTCTGACAACGCTCCCCATCGGCGGCGCCAAAGGCGGCAGCGACTTTGACCCCAAGGGTAAAAGTGACCATGAGGTTATGGTGTTTTGCCAGAGCTTTATGACGGAGCTGTGCAAATACATAGGCGCCAATACCGATGTGCCCGCGGGTGATATCGGCGTTGGAGGCCGTGAGATCGGTTACCTGTACGGCCAGTACAAACGCATCCGCAGGCTGAACGAGGGTGTGCTTACGGGCAAGGGCATCTCCTATGGCGGATCCCTCTGCCGCACCGAAGCAACCGGTTACGGTTTGCTTTACTTTGTGGAAGAAATGCTTCACGCCGCCGGAAAAGACATCGCCGGCAAAACGGTTGTCATTTCCGGTGCGGGTAATGTAGCCATTTACGCAGCGCAGAAAGCACAGCAGATGGGTGCCAAAGTGGTTGCGCTTTCCGACTCCAACGGCTACATTCATGATCCTGATGGCATTGATCTTGACGCTGTCAAGGAGATTAAGGAAGTCCGCCGCGGGCGGATCAAGGAATATTTGTCTTTCCGCAGCGGCGCGCAGTACACAGAAGGACATGGCATCTGGTCCATTCCCTGTGACATAGCCCTTCCCTGTGCCACGCAGAACGAGCTGACCAAAGAGGACGCCGAGCAGCTTGTTGCGAACGGATGCTTCGCCGTGGCGGAAGGCGCCAATATGCCTACCACTCCGGAAGCCACCAACGTGCTGCAGAAAGCCGGCCTGCTTTTCGCCCCCGGCAAAGCTGCAAACGCAGGCGGCGTGGCAACCAGCGCGCTGGAAATGGTTCAGAATTCAATGCGCCTTTCCTGGTCCTTCGACGAGGTGGACGCAAAGCTCAAAAAAATCATGGCTGGAATTTATCACCATATTTCTTCCGCTGCTCAGGAATACGGACTCGGCAATGATTTTGTCGCGGGCGCGAACATTGCGGGTTTCCAGAAAATAGCTGACGCTATGATGGCACAGGGCATCATCTGAAAATTTTATGAAGCTCAAGAACCTGCCACACGGCTGCGCGGTGAGGCTCTTTTGCAGATAAAGCGTAAAAAGGGACCCATCCAACCGGTACGATATCGGCGCGGGCCGTTTCGCTCCGGTTATATTTTATACCTATTATAAGCACAGCCAACCAGTTGAAAGAAGCGATCGACACAATCGCTTCTTAAGGGATGCCCGGCGGAGAGCTGAAAAAGCAGTTTTCCTCTGGGCATCCGGCTGATGTTCTAAAGGGAATCAGCACGCCGTTCTTCTCTGGGACCGTTGCACTTCATTTCAATTTCAGAAAGATTCTGAGAAAGTTTATTTTGCTTCCCTGTTTTTCGGAAACCATATTTGCTGTAAAGGGAATACGCCCGATAATTATTTCCCAGTATCCAAAGGGTTGGTGCCTCCGGGCATCGCCGCATGGCAAACAAAAGGAGCTTGGTTCCGTATCCTTTGTTCTGCTCGTCAGGCAAAATATATAAATTTTCAATCAGGCTCTCATAAACCGACACAATTCCAACCGGACGGTTCTCCACCAGCATATACACTTTTTTGCCAGCTTTAATTTCACCGCGCAGATAGTTTTCCTGATGTTCCGCTGTATGCTGTTCAACGAAGTCTGTGCTGCAAAAGCTCTTATGCGATTCTTTCCACGATTCTGAATGAATTTTTGCCGCAGACATAAGGCTGCCGTCATTTACTTTAACAATCATAAGATCCCCCTTACCGAAACGATTGAAATTCCAAACAGGAAAAAGGCTCCCTTCCAAGTCTAAATGATATGCCCAGACTCTTGTCTGAAAGGGAGCTTCCTTGTTTACCTTTTGCAAAAAATTCTAAACGGTTTGGACCCATAGGGTCAGCCGATTTTTTCAAAGTTTAATTTCGCTTTCTTGGCAAAAGATTCGGCCGCCGTGCCTCCATATCCGCAGATCGTTTACAAGGAATGCATGGAACTGCTTTACACCCCGTCTTTGATTGTCTTGACGGTGGACGGAAAGATTTTTTTATGGTTTCCACAATTCATTGATTGACTATTGTAAAATGCAAATGTAAAAACAGCGGCGCTTCATATGAATGAAAATTCATATGAAGCGCTTTCGTCTGCACGGCTTCCTCTGCCGAAACCATTACAGAAAACATCCGCCAGAACGATTATTCATTTTCTTTAACCCAATTTTTAACGGTTCCGGTCCGCGTTTTCCCAATGCAGTTGATGCTTTTACAGCTCTTTGAACGGTTGCAATTCCAGCTGTCCATACGGAGTGTAGCTGGATCACCCTCTCTTTCCAGCACTTCAATACACCTGTGGATGACTGAAACCTTCTCTCCATCCAACAGGCAAACTGCTTCTTTCGTTTCTTTGGTATCTTTCATCTTTTCTGCCACAGTGAATAATCTCCTTTCATTTCATGAGATTGAGCAAAAACTAACAGATAAAAATTATCAGCGACGGTTGTCCTAAATATAGGGTGTCATGAACCGTTAACAACAAGATGTTGAAAATTCAGGGGAAAGTGTGGAAAAGGCTGTGAAAACCGGCTACTTTACAAAAACGACACACAAAGTTTACAGAAACCCGCTTGCAATTGCACTGAAACCCCTGTAGAATAGAAGAAGGAAGGAGGGAATCAGGATGGGCGTTATTTATGAGCTCTGGAAGCTTCCGGAAAAAGACAGAAAAAAATTACTAACTGCTATGCTGCAGCAAGAAACCTGTAAAAGGACGGAGCCCCGCAGTGCCAGCGTGCTGCAAAATAAAGTGAATAAGTAAATTCAAACAAAGAACCGTGACGAGAAGTTACGGGTATTTTTTTGCTTCAAATAAGTAATCCAAATATTGGATTTCCGGAATGGCCCAAAAAGGACACCTGAATCCGTTGGACATTTTTTTTACTCTCCTGATATATTTTACCACAATTTTTCACTTTTGTCTCTACAGGGCTTAAAAGTAAATCATTTTCAGAAAAAACAAAACCTCAGCAAGGGCTTACGCCTTCGCTGAGGTTTTGACTTGATACCTTTTGCTAGGTAATTATTTGGAGCTTAGGAGTTCTTATATTTGTCATATTCTGCCTGAAGTTTTTTAGCCCAGTCGTCCAGCATCTGTTTGGCGGTTATCTTGCCGAGCAGCACTCTTTGCACCTGCGCATCTTCTTCATTTTCTATTTTTGTAAAGTTAGGCAGATAATAAGGATAATTTGTAAAAACGGTATTTGGGTCATTTGAACTATCAACAGATGCTTTGATGTACTGAGTATTTTGAATCCAATCTTGCGATTGAGCGGATTTTGTAACCGGAATTTGACCAGCAATTTTGGCAAACCCACCAGAAATAGCAGGCGTCTGCATATATTCAATCAATTTCCAAGCTTCCGCTTTATTTTTCGAACCGGACATCATCATATATCCGTTCAGAGTTGGCTGAGGCACTGTAACTTTGTGAGTATACGGACTTTTAGGAAATGCCATGCCCTTTACTTTATTGGGATCGTTGTTAAAGGCTTTGAAATTGGCTGGCCCAGAACCCGTATTATGAACAAGCATAACAGCTTTCCCTGATTGAAACTGTGCAGACATAGCCGTCCAGTTTTTATTCAAATCATCCGCAGAAGTATCTTTTTTAAACCTGCCGAGAAATTTTTCCACGAATTCTACATTCTTAGGATCATTAATTGTACATTTCCCATTTTTGTCAAAAAATGAAGTAATGCCAGAATATGAATACATATCAAATTCCAAATCAGCCGATGCTCTGCTGCCGCCGCGGATGATATACCCGTAAACGCCCTTACTTTGCTGTGTGGTTTTGTCAGCAATCTTGAAGAAATCATTCCAAGTATCAAGATCTGAAGATAGGCCAGCCTCTTTAATTAAATCGGGACGAATATAGATCATCGTGCCGTTTGACGGAGCCGGTATAGCATAAAGCTTTTTATTCTTAATATCAGTGTTCCGGAAAACGTCTAGATATTTTGTCTGAATGTCATTTTTAATAGAAGATTGATCCACATAACTATCAAGCGGTTCAACAATCTTCCGCGAAATATAAGATGAGGTTAAGAAACCCTGCACGACATCCGGAACTTCATCCCCTGCAATGGCCATGTTTAGCTTTTGATCCATATCACTGGCACTTCCAGGAACTCCTAAATATTCTACTGTAATATTTGGATTTTTTTTATTGTATGTTTCAAATGCTTTTTTTAGAAAGGCGTTCCGTTCTTCAGTACCGGAGCCAGCCCAATAGGTGAGTGTGACTTTACCGCTACCCTGGTTCTCGCTCTCTTTTTGGGATTTCGAAGCGGCGTTAGAATTTTCCCCCTGACTGCATGCGGCAAGCGGCAGCAGCATAGCCGCCGCAAGAAAAACCGACAGAATTTTTGTTTTCACGTTCTTTTTCATCATTTTCGCTCCTTTTCAATTTAGATAAAACCGCATTTCGAAAACAGACGCGGCATTTCACCCTTTCACGGCGCCGTTGCTTAGTCCAGAAACCAGGTACTTTTGGATATAGGCAAACAACCCCACCGGAATGATCAGCGCAATAATACTCCCTGCGGCCAGCTGACCGTAGTCCACGTTATATTCACCGATCATATATTTGAGCGCAATAGGAATAGTAAAGGAAGATTGTTTCTGGATAAATGAGAATGCCACCAAGAAGTCGTTCCAGCAGTTGACAAACGCCATCACTAAACATGCCACAATGCCGGGAACCAGCAGCGGCATAACAATATGGACGAGAGTTCGCATCCGGCTGCAGCCGTCTACATGTGCCGCTTCCTCAATTTCGTAGGGGACGCCGTCTACGAAGCTCTTCATCATAATGGAGTTGAAAGCAAGGTTCTGGACAATGTAAAACAGAATCACTGAAAACCTGGTATTGATTAAACCCATCGTTTTAAAAACGACAAACAAAGGAATAATAAACAAAACGACTGGCATCAGCTGTGTGCACAGAAGGATAACCATCACAGCTTTTTTTCCGTGAAAATCATAGCGGCTGAGAACATACCCATTGCATATAGATAAAAGAACTATAAAAATGACTGAAACAGACGCTATAAAAAGGCTATTGCCAAAGTAAACCTGAAATTTACTTGCTTTCCAAACGTTTACGTAGTTGATCAAGGTCAGTGGATTCGGGAAAACGCTGACGTTTTCACCTGAAACCTGATCATAAGATTTTAGGGATGTCAGCAAAGCCCATACCAACGGAATCAAAATAAATATCATAAAAAGGACTAAGGGAACATTCAACGAAAAAAATCGCCGCACAGAAAATCTCTTTTTATGATATCCCCGTTGCCTTATCGATTTTGTCATTCTGCTTCCTCCCCAAAATGGCTGATTTTCAGATAAACCATGGCAAAAATAAGCAAGAATATAAACACAATTACTCCAATTGCAGAGCCGTAACCGTAGTCACCGTTGACAATGGAAGTCTTCATCATATACAGGGCTAAAGTTGTCGTTTCATTCACCGGCCCGCCGTTTGTCATGGTAAACAGCATATCAATGGAATTGAATTCCCAGATACACCGTAGCAGTGTTGTCAGTAAAATAGATTCCTTAATATAAGGCAATGTAATTAAAAACAGTTTCTGGTACCATTTTGCGCCGTCTACATCACAGGATTCGTAAACTTCCTGGGGAACACCCTGCAAAGCAGCTAAAAAGTTAATAGCAAAGAATGGAATTCCACGCCACAGTTCAGCCAAAATAACAGACGGAAAGACAAGTTTTTCGTCATTCAGCCAAGACGGAAGCATATTAATCGGGACATGGCATTTTATTAAAATAAGATTGAGCAAACCGATGTTCTGGTCAAAAATCAGCATCCACAGCATGGTTGTCAGCACACCGGATACCGCCCACGGCACCAGCGAAAGCGACCGCGCCAGCCCGCGGCACCGGAATTTCCGGTTCAGCAGCAGGGCAAGCGCCAGCCCCAAAACCAGCTGCAGAGCCACTTCCACGATCACCCATTTCAGCGTAAAGAGGGCTGAAGGAAAGAAAACATCGTCATCGGTAAAAATTTTTTTGAAATTTTGAAACCCAATATATCCAATATTTCCAAAGTCGTTATAATCGTAATGTTGAAGGCTTAAATTGAACACTTGAAATATTGGAATGAACATAAAAACAGCTATTAGTATCATGGAAGGGGCAATTGCTATGTAAGGAAAATATTTGCTCCCTTTGGTCATAACTTCGGAATGACCTTTTCTCATCCTTTCGTCCTCCTATGTGGGATTTTTAGCTTTTACTGCTCATAAATAATACTTTAACGGTTGAAGAAAAACAATTTAAAAAAGCGATTAAACGTTTCAATATTCCGATATTTTTGATTAATATGCTATAATATTGATGTACTTTACTGTCAAAAAGTATAAAGTGATTTTTGTTTTTTACATGAAGGATGGCTGATCAGCATGTTTTTGAAAAACCGGACAATTCTGCAGAAAATTACCTCCTTGACAACGCTTTCATTCTTGTGTATCGCCCTGATTAGTTATGTCGGATTCAGGTTGATCATCAGCAGTCTTTCTCAGGAGATGTCCGACACCTACCGGGAAAACCTGAAACTTTACGCAAATCTGCTGGAAAGCGAAACCCAGAAAGTAAATACTCTGGGTTTAAATCTAGTCACAAATTCTTCCGTGCAGAATATTCTGGATTATTTTTCAAATTCAAAGAATACGGATCTTTACACAAATCTGGTGAAATCGAAGGATTTGAGCGATATTTTATTCCGCAGCATTGGGTATTCCGGTTATATCAGCCACATCGATATTCTGGCAAATAACAATAAAACCATTTCCTCTTCCGAAATGTCTTACCTGCCTTCGCAGCCGAATATGGATGAGATTATTGCAAAGGCAAAAGGCTCAAATACGGGCCCGTTCTGGTGCAAAGCATCAAAACCAAACTGTATTTTTGAAGTGCGCGAAATTCGTTCGGCCAACGGAGACAATATCGACCAGCCTATCGGAATCCTGTTTATCTGGGTTGATTTAAAGCAGATGATTCATCACGCAGATGCCAATGGCTTTTTTGACCGGAACTTATTTTTTATTGCAGACGGGGATGACGTCCTTTTCACGAACTCTTCGATCGATTTTTCAGCTCTGGAAGAACATAAAGCACAAAAAAACACAAAAATAGCCGGGACAGATTATATCGTCAGCGATATTGTCTCCCAGCAGAACAAATGGGATTATTATATTCTCTGCCCTGTTGAATCCGTCTTCGGGCCGATCCATTCGATTGTGAATTCGGTTGTCGCCGTCTCCCTCACGGTTTTTATTCTGATTGTTCTGGCCTGCTATCTGCTTTCCAAACAGATCATCAGTCCGCTGTCGGCTCTGGCCCGGCAGATGAAAATTGTTGAAACCGGAAATTTTGATATTGAAAAAGAGGGACTCCTAAAAAAAGCGGGGAATGATGAAATCGGAAGCCTCTGCAAAGATTTCATTGTGATGGCTCAAAAAATCAACAGCCTGATCACAATCAATTATAAAAACAAACTGGTTCTTCAGGAGACAAAACTGAAAGCCCTGCAGGCGCAGATCAACCCGCATTTCCTTTATAATGTTCTGGATACCATCAACTGGTGCGGCAAAATGGGAAAAAGCTCTGAGATCAGCATTTTGATTGAAAACCTGAGTGTTTTGCTGCGCGGCGCTATCAATACAAAAACGATCTACCACACCATCCAAAAAGAACTGGTGATGGTAGACAGCTACATTGCAATCCAAACTGTCCGCTACGGAGAGAAGCTGCAATTTTACAGCGATGTGGAACCGGAACTTCTGGACTGTATGATCCCAAAGCTGCTTTTTCAGCCCATTATTGAAAACTCAATCCTGTATGGGCTTGAAAGCACCGGAAAGACCTGCTCCATTACTCTTTCGGTTCAGCTGGAAGGCGAATCGGAGCTGATGGTTATGATCTGCGACAACGGCCCAGGAATTCCCCAAAATGAAATTGAAAAGATCCTTACCGGCGAACTGAAACCGAAAGGGAACGGGATCGGGCTCAAAAATATTGACAGCCGGATAAAAATTGCCTATGGAGAAGAGTACGGCCTCGAGATCAGAAGCGAACCGGGCAGCGGCACTTCCGTCCTGATGAAAGTGCCCCGGGAACCGCTCTGAGCAGTTGGGAAGCTCTTTATATTCTTCTAATGAATGGAGACGATCAGTTATTCTAAAAGTACTTATTGTAGATGATGAAACCATAATCTGCCAGGGCCTGGCCTGCACGGTAAAAGCTATGGGATATGAGGTTATCGGTTCTGCTTCCAATGGGATGGAAGCTCTGAAGCGGATTGAAAAGGAGCGCCCGGATATTGTTTTTGCCGATATCCGGATGCCCGTCTGCAACGGAATCGAACTCGTAAAAACCTGCTGTGAAAAGAAGTGCGGCACAAAATTTATCCTGCTGACCGGATACGGTGAATTTGACTACGCACAAAAAGCAATGCGGTATGGCGTCAAGCATTATATTCTGAAACCCGCTAAAGATAAAGACATTGCCAAAGCATTACATGACGTCTCGGCTGAAATCATGCAGTCCAGGCGCCAGAGCACGATGATCCGGAATCTTCATGAGCGGCTGCAGCGGATCACACCGCAGGCCATGGAACAGTTTTTATCGGAATTTATCCAAAACGGCCGCTGTGCGGAAGCGGATCTGGAGTTTTTCCAAAATCTGTTCTCCTCCGTTCCTGTACGCTGCCGGCTGATTCTTATGAAACTGGAAGGCAAGGATGATTACGTCACGCGTCTTGCCCTAAAATACATCTCTATGGAATTATTGAATCCCGGCAGGGCTTATGCCAATACAACTGTTGAAGATATTATCGTTTTGGTAACGGAAATTCAGGATCAAAACCTTCTTTTTGAGAAAATCAATGAGATTAAGGAAAATTTCCGGAAATGCTTTCAGGAAACATTTTCCGCTTCCATCAGCCTGGCCGGGGAATTTCAAGATATTCCAAAACTTTTTCAGGAAGCAAAAGAAGGGTTTTATTACCGCTTCTATCTGGCTCCTGACACAATCATGTATCCGGAGCTGGTGCAAATCCTAAAAAGAAGCGATACCGACCGGATCGATTTTCAGTATGGGCTCAGCGAAACTAAAATGATGACCGGAGATCAGGCCATTATTTATGAAGAGATCAACAGCTTTTTTCAGTCCGTCGAAAATTCCAAACTTCCCATTACGGCCGCAAAAAATAACATCTTACAGTTTTATTTAATCCTGAACCGGGCTTTGTGGGGATACGACCATGAAATTGATATTGAGAAGATCAATCGGATTTTCCAGATGGAAACACTGGCCGATATTAAAACATATTTTGTGGAATCGACAAAAAGCGTCCTGAAACAGCACCTGGATTTCAGCAATACCGTTCAGGCAAAGCTGGTTCAGCAGATGAAAAGCATCACCAGTGCCAACTTAAGCAATCCAAAGCTGAACCTGAAATGGATTGCCAAAAACAAGCTGTTCATGAACGAGGATTACCTCAGCAAAATTTTCAGGCAGACTACTTCGGAACGGTTCAGCCACTATCTTACGCGTACCCGGGTAAACTCCGCCATTAAGATGATCGAAAGCAGCCCGGAAATAAAAATCTGCACCTTGTCCAACACTTGCGGATTTGGTGATAACACGGCTTATTTCTGCACAGTATTTAAAAATATGGTCGGCATTACGCCGACCGAATATAAAAAGAAAATTGCGGGCGGAACCGTTTAAAAAGCAGAAAAAGCTTCTCAGAACTGTCTATCGAAGCGGATTCGGGTAAACGAAAAGCTTTCCCTCAAAATTGCGGAAAACCGCTTTTTCCCGATCCATGCTGACAATATATTCCGGCGTAGCGGGCGTTTTACCCCCGCCGCCCGGCAGATCGACCACAAATTCCGGCACTGCAAACCCGGAAATAAACCCTCGGATTTGTTTCATAATGCCGATTCCTTCCGCAAGCGGCGTTCGAAAATGCCCGATCCCCCGCGAAACGTCGCACTGATAGAGATAATAGGGCCTTACGCGGATTCCGACAAGGTCGGTAAACAGTTTTTTCAGCGTTTCGGCGCTGTCATTCACACCGCGCAGCAGAACGCTCTGGTTCCCCAGCGGGATTCCCGCGTCCGCAATTTTTTCACAGGCTGCCGCTGATTCCGGCGTAATCTCCAGCGGATGGTTAAAATGGGTGTTGATCCAAATCGGCTGGTATTGTTTCAGCATGGCCAGCAGGCTGTCCGTAATGCGCATGGGCATTACCACAGGCGTGCGCGTCCCAATGCGGATAACTTCCACGTGGCGGATAGCCCTCAGGCGCCTGATAATTTCCTCCAGCTTTTCATCCGGCAGGAGAAGCGGATCGCCGCCGGAAAGCAGGACATCGCGCACTTCGGCATGGTGCTCGATATAGCCATATGCCTGTTCGAGTTCCTCCGGGCCGAGGGACCCGTCTTTTCCCCCTACCAATCTTCTGCGTGTGCAGTGGCGGCAGTACATGGAGCATTTGTGCGTCAGCAGGAGCAGCACCCTGTCTGGATACCGGTGAATCAGCCCCGGCGTCACTTCATACTGATCCTCGCAAAGCGGATCGGCCCTGTCGCAGGACTGAATGTCCAGTTCCCGCACCGAAGGCACCGCTTGTTTTTTAATAGGGCTCTCCGGATCTCCGGGTTCAATCAGCGAAGCATAATAGGGCGTGACCGCCATTCGGAAATGCTGCAGGCACTGCCCGATTTCCTTCTGTTCTTTTTCGCCGAGGGGCAGAATACTCGCCAGCTGCTCAGCCGTCGTGATGCGGCTGCGCACCTGCCACTGCCAGTCATTCCATTTCTCCGGCGGGACGCCATTCCACGGCGTCCGATTCTGAAACGTGTTTATAGCAGGTCGCCCCGATTCTGACTGGATACCAACATCCCATATCGCTGCATAGCGCTGCTGAGCACTTCGAGGATCAGCTCCCGGTAATCCATCCCGCAGAACTGTGCCAGCATGGGGTAGTCACTGTACCCGGGCGCAAGGCCGGGCAGGGGATTGATTTCAATAAAATACGGTGTTCCGTCCTCCGAAAGGCGAAAATCAATCCGCGAAAAATCCCTGCACTCCAGCGCCTGAAAAACCAAGGCAGCCGTTTCCTTCATCTCCTGGGAAGTCCGGCCGTCCACTTCTGCTGGGCAGCGGTACTGCACGTGTTTTTGGTAATTGGACTTGACCCGGTAGCTGTAAATGCCCTGGCCCGGTTTCCCATTGAGATAAATAATTTCCATGGGTTCAAAAACTTTCAGGCCTTCGCCGTTCCCCAAAAGGCCCACCGTAAATTCCCGCCCCGCTATGTACTCCTCAAGAAGCATCGGTTCGCCGTACAGGCGGAAATTTTTCTCCAGAACGGACCGCAGTTCCGGTTCGCTCCCAGCCACGGCAAAATCCGTAATTCCTTTGCCGGAGCCTTCGGAATTCGGCTTTACGATCAGCGGGAACCGCAGTGCCGGATCGAGCTGAAAGTCCGGGGATTTTACCAGCTGCCAGGCGGGTGTTTTCACGCCGTAGGTGGTTAAGTACCGTTTGGTCATAGCTTTGTCAAGCGCAAGCCCCAGCGTCGTTTCATCCGAGCCGCAGAATGGTACGCCCAAATAATTCAGGATAGCGGGAACCTGCGCTTCTCTGCCGCGCCCATTTCTCCCTTCAGCGATATTGAAAACCAAATTCACTCCGGTTTTCTTCACCTTCTCGGCGAAGTCGTCGTCTGCCTCCAGCAGTTCCACGCCAAACCCGGCGCTTTGCAGAACATCCCGAATCGCCAAAACCGTGTCAGGGGAATCATATTCCGCCTCTGTGTCTTCGGCGGCGCCCGCGCGGACGCCCTTTTTCAGGTTGTAGGCAATCCCGACCCTTAGCGGGGGAGGGAAGCTGTCATCTTCCATGCTAAAACACTCTCGTTTCCTCATATTAAATTTTAGGTAGCTTTAAATTTCATTTTGCTTGCTTAATTATAGCAAATCCCGTCAAAAAGGGAATCGCTGAATTCCCCGTTTTTTTCACAAATTGAACAGCTTTGGATTGTTTTGAAAAGGTTACGGGGGTGCACCGGTGTTTCTTGCGAAAAATCGCGTCTTACCGACTGGGATCATTAAAGCTGCTCTCTGCCGGCTGCGAGGCAGGTATTAGCCGGCTTGAATTTTTTTCTGAAAAAAATTCGGTTTCGGCGTTGACAAATGCCGTATGTTCCCGTATTATTGTATTAATGTCTTAGTACATAAATCAAAATCCGTTGATTTACGAAAGGCTGATATTTATGCAAGTGGGTTCCATAAGCGCTGCGGCAAACCTCTGTTTTGTCCATATCCGGGTAATCCCGGGCTTTCTCGGCGCTGCTGCCGGCTGGGTGCTGCTGGTTCTTGCTGTCTTTTCGCTGGCGTTTTTGGCGGAGCGGATCCTGTTCGGTATGGCAGCATACCACGACGCGCTTTCCAAAGGAAATCCAGACGCAGTAATGTGGGGCCTGCTGATTGGTTTTTTAGGCCTGATTCCGGGCATTATTTATTTGTGCGTGCGCGGATCTTCCGGCCGCATGGTCTGCTGCCGAAAGTGCGGTTTCTGGCACCGCGCCGTGGACCCGGTCTGCCCGATGTGCGGTGAGCCGAATCCTGCTGCGCAAGCCATGCCCCTCTATTCGGGAATGTACGCTTCAAGGGCAAAGAAAGAGCTGGTGGCGGCGGTTATCTGCATTGCGGCGGCTGTGGCGATATCAATTATCGGCACAATCATCTTGGCGGCAAACGCGGCTTTTCTATTTTTTTAAATTTTAATTTAAGGAGAACAGTATGCTGGAGGTAAACCATCTGACCAAACGGTACGGAAAACTGACTGCGAACGACGATCTGAATTTTCGGGTGGAAAACGGGGAAATCGCCGTCGTCTGCGGACCAAACGGAGCAGGAAAATCAACCGCCATTAAATGTATCGCGGGGCTTCTGCGTTTTCAGGGCGACATCCGGTTTGACGGAAAACCAAACAAAAGCGTAGAGGCAAAACGCAGGTTCGGCTATATTCCCGAAATTCCCGCACCGATTGAGACGCTCACTGTAGATGAACACATGGAATTTATTGCCCGCGCTTACCGTGTAGCGGGCTGGCAGAAAAGGGCAGACACGCTGCTCCGGCGGATGGAACTGGACAATAAGCGCGACAAGCTGGGCAAAGAGCTTTCAAAAGGCATGCAGCAGAAACTCAGCATCTGCTGTGCGCTGCTTCCGTCTCCCCGCACCGTTCTTCTGGACGAACCGCTGGTAGGTCTTGATCCCCATGCGATTAAAGAGCTGAAAACTATGCTCGGCGAGCTGCGGGACACCGGGTGTTCCATCCTTCTCAGCACGCATATGCTGGACAGTGTGCAGGAATTCTGGGACAAAGTGCTCATCATGATGAACGGGAAAATTGCCGCCGTGCGAACCCGTGCCGAAATCGAACAGAACGGTGAAAATCTGGAACAGCTTTTCTTCTCTATTACGGAAGGACCGAAGGGGGAAAACGCATGAATGCGCTGTCCTTTCTTGTTCGCAAACAGATTAAAAACTATTTTCTCGATCTGATCCGCCGCCCGGCAAGGCTGGTGGTTACCCTTTGCGCGGCGGGCCTTTTGGTCATGATGCTGATTTCCTCGCAGAAAGGATCATCCGCAGTCCATGGATATACCGATATCCGGCTTCTGCACGGAATCTTTTTGGGGTGGCTTCTGCTGATTGGGGTACCTTCTCTTCTGTCCGCGCTGAAATCGGGGACAACGGTCTTCAAAATGTCGGATGTCAATTTTCTGTTTGTTTCACCCATCCCGCCAAAGAAAATTCTCATTTACGGTTTACTGAAACAGATGGTGACCACACTTTTCGGTTTTATTTTCCTGCTGTTTTACAGCGGTATGCTTATGCAGAATTTTTGTATTACAATCTTTGGGGTGGTTCTGCTGGTTGCCGGAAGCGTGGCCTATATGTGTTTTATTGAAGTGCTTTCTCTGTTGATTTACAGCTTTTCCAACGGAAAACCTGCCCGACAGAAAGCTGTAAAATCCGTGCTGTACCTGTTTTTGGCTGCCATAGTATTCACGATTCTGACCGTCTACCTGAAAAGCGGGTGCGGAAAGGCGGCGGCTTTCGCGGCCGTATCGTCTCCGTATTTGGAATATTTTCCAGTGGTTGGATGGACAAAAGGCGCGGTCTTTGCACTGATCGGCGGCAGCACAGCGAAAGCTGCCCTTTACGGAGGTCTGTTCCTGATTTCATTTTTTCTGTGCCTGTTTTTGTTTGAAAAGAGCGACGCCGATTACTATGAAGACGTTCTTCAGAATACCGAAACCCGGTTTGAAGTCCAGCGCGCTGCAAAGGAAAAGCGGGTTGCAGCATCCTCTCGGTCCGGCAGAAAAATCCGGGTAGGCAGAAAGGGAATCGGTCGCGGCTGGGGCGCAAATGTTTTTTTCTACAAACACTTGTGCGAGGCCCGGCGCCGCAGCCGTTTCCTGTTTATCAGCTTTTCCACCCTGGTCATGCTGGGGATCGACCTGATTCTCTGCTTCTTTGTTAATTCTTCCGGCGGAAACGTTCTGACTCCGAATCGGCTCCTGCTGATTGCCCTTGCGGCGAACACCTATATTTTGTTTTTTATGAACGCTGCGGGAGACTGGTCGCGTGAGCTCGGGAAACCGTATATCTACCTGGTTCCGGAAAGTCCGTTCCGCAAACTGATTTGGGCCAGCATGACAAGCGTCCTCAAGCCCGTGGCGGATGGGGCTGTCATTTTTACTGCCGTCTGCATTGTGCTGCGGGCCAGTCCCGCCGTGGGGCTCATCTGTTTTTTGGCATACGCCAGTTTCGGATTTTTATTTACAGCGGGCAACATCCTTTCCCAGAGGATTTTCGGCGGGATGGCCAACCGCGGTCTTGTCGCGTTTCTGTATATCATTCTGCTGCTTCTGCTGCTCGCGCCCGGTATCGGTGCAGGCATTGCCGTCTATTACCAGATGGGAAATTCTCCGGAAACTCTCCGGCTGTTCCTCTCCGGGCTTCCGGCTGTCGCATGGAACACTGTAGCATCTCTGATTATTTATTATGCCTGCCGAAATCTGCTTTCTGACGCTGAAATTGAATAAAAATATCATTTCTGTTTATAATATATTTGCGCGGCATTTTTGTTGTTCGACTGTTTTCAAAAATATTTGCAAAAAGGACTTGCTTCCCAACAAAAAATGTGGTATTATAAAGGGGTCGTTAAGAGATCAAGCAGTTGGTGTTGATTGCGGTGAGGGTACACCCGTTCCCATTCCGAACACGGAAGTTAAGCTCATTTGCGCTGAAGATACTTGGCTGGTAACGGCCCGGAACAATAAGTAATGCCAACATGAAAAAAGCAGTCACCCAATAGGGTGGCTGTTTTTTTACTCTTTTTTCAAAGCTCTATTCTCTGCACCCCAACATTTATTATAGAGCCATTATAGAGCCTTAAAATCTTCTGTGGTTGGTAAATCTCTAAACGGCAATTTCGAATATTTCTTAATATCTTCAATAATATGTCCACGGTTCTCCATCGTAATAAAATTCTTTTTATCTTTCACATTTAAAATATTAAATCGTTCTTTATCTGTAACAGGCCTCTTAGAGACATAAACAAATTTTTTATAGGTACCGTAACCTGCCCTTGTATATGCAATACCTGCTTCTTTAACCTCTTCCCATAAAAAAGTTGGAAATGTAATAAACCACAAGCTCGGAGGTGTCCCATAACCAAGCGTTTTACACCATTGGTAACCACAAACGTTAAATATTCCGCCCAGCACCGATGTAATAATAATGCTTTTAACTTCATTTGGCTTCGTGAAATATTTCGCATCAAAGCCTTTTGAGAAACCTATGTATATAACTTGATTAGCCAGTGTGCCAGCAAAGCATATCGGCGCCCTTCTGAATCACTTCACGTGAACAGCCTGCCGCAAAAGACGGTGACTTGAACTTCTTTTTAACAGATTACAGCTTCATGTCCCGCACGCTTTTGGAAGGGTGCATCAACGCGCCACCGCGCCGATCAGCTCCGTCAGCTCATCCGTTGCATACAGGATTTTTCCATGAAATGCTCCGGTTTTACATCCACTGTAAGGCCGTACCCGTGGCTAGCCACAGCGTGGATCAGCTTTTCGTCGTACCCATGCTCCCGCATGATTTCCTGCTCTTTGATGCAGTGCTGATCCGGGTATTTCTCAAAATCGAGGTCGTGCAGAAGTCCCGCTGTTTTCCAGAAATCCACATGATCCGGATTATACTGCCTGCCGGGAAAAATACCTCATTACGCCCGAAACAATCTTCGCATGCTTCAGATGAAAAGCATCCTGGTTGTACTCTTCCAGCAATTTCTGGGCTTCTTCCAGTGTCGGCACTTTTCCCATGGCAATTTTCTTCCTTCCGAATGGATATTCAGTATGTAAAGCCGAACAGATCGCTTAGCCATTCGGCGCAGAGCGGGAACCACGCGGCGGCGTGCGAATTGGGAGTACCTACTTCTTCATTGCACAGAGACATGCCGTGCCCGCCCTTTTGGAAAACATGGTATTCAAACGGGATACCCTGTTTGCGGAGCGCTTCCGCAAACAGAAGAGTGTTCTCCAAAGGAACGGCTCCGTCTTCATACGTATGCCACAGGAACGTTGGCGGCGTGCTGGCGTTCACGTGTTTTTCCAGTGAAAACAGATTGACCTTTTCTTCTGAAAGATCGCCGCCGCAGACAGTTTCGGCCGATCCTAAATGAGCGTACTGGCCCATCGTAATAACCGGGTAGCACAGAATCATAGCATTGGGACGGTTCTTTCCACCTTGAATGTCAATTTTTTCTTTCAGGCCGGGCGCATCCCACAGCGTGCCCAGGCTTGCTGCCGCATGGGCACCTGCCGAAAAACCGCATACGGCGATTTTATCCGGCAGGATTCCCCATTTTTCGCTGTTCTCACGGATTTTCAGCATAGTGAGGGAGCCGTCGACCAAGGGGGTAAAATCTTTAGCGTGCTCCTGAATGGAATAATACAGGATAAACACGTTGTATCCTTTCGAGAAAAAGGCCATGGCCGGCGGATCAGCTTCGCGTTCTGAGAGGAAGACATACCCCCCGCCGGGAAAAACCACAACGCATGGGCGCTTTAAACGGTTTGGCATTTCTTCCGGATACACATCGTGCAGATAGCCCACCGCCCGGGCCTGACTGTTTGGATTCGGGTTAAAACGGACAGTTTTCATAATGCAAACACTTCTTCTTTCGAGATTGAAAATTAAGTTGAGGCAAAACCGAACAGACCGCCGAGCCATTCTGCGCACAGCGGAAACCACGCGGCGCAGTGCGGATTGGGGGAACCAACCTCCTCATTGCACAGGGACATACCGTGGCGGCCCTTCTGAAAAATGTGGCATTCAAACGGGACCTTGTTTTTTCGGAGAGCTTCCGCAAACAGCAGAGTGTTTTCAACAGGTACGCAGTCGTCTTCGTATGTATGCCACAGGAATGTGGACGGTGTCTGCCCGTTCACGTGCCGTTCCAGTGACAGCAAATTGACCTGCTCTTCCGTAAGGCCGCCGCCGAACACAGTATGCGCCCACTCCGAATGGGCATAGCCTGCAACCGAAATCAGCGGGTAGCACAGGATCATGGCATCCGGACGGTTTCGGCCGCCTTGGGTGTCTATTTTTGCTTTTAATGCCGGCTCGTCCCACAAGGTGCCTAAGGCTGCCGCAGCGTGGGCGCCCGCCGAAAAACCGCACACGGCAATTTTATCGGGAAGAATTCCCCATTTTTCGCTGTTTTCCCGGATTTTCAGCAGCGCAAGGGAACCGTCAAAAATAGGGCTGTAATCCTTCGCATGTTCCTTAATGGAATAATAAAGGATGAAAACATTATAGCCCTTTGAAAAAAATGCCATGGCGGGCGGATCCGCTTCACGCTCCGAAAGAAAAACATAGGCCCCTCCCGGAAAGATCACGACGCACGGACGCTTGATGCGGTTCGGCATCTTTTCCGGATACACATCATGCAAATAACCCACAGCCCGGGCCGGGCTGTGGGGGTTCGGACTGAAAGAAACCGTTTTCGTATGGGTCACTCCCCTTTCTCACCGCATAAAAAAGTTATTCCTTTTTCTGGTCGGAACCGAGCGCGGTCTCCAGCGTGTGCCACCCCAGCACAGCGCATTTTACCCGCGCGGGCATATGTGAAATATCGCGCAGGGCAACTGCTTCGTCGAGGACTTCCAGCTGCTTTTCGTCGGTAATTTCATTTTTAATCATGCCGAAAAACGTTTTTGCCAGCTTCAGCGCTTCCTCCGGTGTTTTTCCTTTGATAAGATCAATCATGATGGAAGTAGAAGCCTGCGAAATGGCGCATCCGACTCCGGTAAATCCGGCATCCTCAATCACGCCGTTTTTTTCGCGCAGCTCCAGCTGGATTTCATCCCCGCAGCTGGGGTTGACCCCCTGCTGCGTAACGGTGGGGTTCTCAATGGGATGCTTGTTGCGCTTTGAATTATTATGCTCCGTAAGGATCTGTGTATAAATCTGGTTAAGCTCCAAGGCCAAGCCACCCCCTGACTTTCTTCAGGCTTTCGAGGAAGGCATCTACGTCTTCCCGCGTATTATAGAAATACAGGCTTGCACGGCACGTTGCACCGACGCACAAATAATCCATCAGCGGCTGCGCGCAGTGATGCCCGGCGCGGATGGCCACGCCGTCCGCGTCTAGGATGGAAGCCACGTCGTGCGGATGGACGCCGTCCACGTTGAATGAGATGACGCCGCAGCGGTTTTCCCGGTTTTTGGTGCCGCCGTAAACCGTAACGTGCGGAATCTCCGCAAGGCCGTCCAGCGTATAATTGAGGAGATCTTCCTCCGTCTTCCGGATGGTGCCGTAGCCGACTTTCAGGAGATAATGGATCGCCGCGTCCAGCCCAACCGCGCCGCCCACATTCTGGGTTCCGGCCTCGAACTTGAGCGGCGGCGGGGCAAAAGTCGCCTCCTGCTCGTGGACATACTCGATCATTTCCCCTCCGCGCAGGAACGGCGGCATCTTCTCCAGCAGTTCCTGCCGGCCGTACAGCACGCCGATCCCCATGGGAGCCATCATCTTATGGCCGGAAAAGGCCATAAAGTCCGCGCCGAGATCCTTCACGTCCACCGGCATATGCGGAATACTCTGCGCGCAGTCCAGCACGACCACGGCGCCCACGGAATGAGCTTTCTGCGCAATCTTTTTCACAGGGTACACAGACCCAAGCACATTAGAAACATGCGCCAGCGCCACCACCTTCGTCCGCGGCGTGATCTTTGCGCTGATCTCCTCGTCCGTGAGACGGCCCTCCTCGTCGGGATACAGGTAGACGAGCTTTGCGCCTTTTGTTTCGGCCACCATCTGCCACGGCACCAGGTTGCTGTGGTGCTCACTGACAGGAAGGGCGATCTCGTCGCCCTCCTTCAGAAACGTGAGGCCGTAGCTGTACGCCACCAGGTTAAGCGCCTCGCTGGCATTGCGCGTGAAAATGACCTCGCTGTCCTTTTCTGCGCCGATAAACTTTTTTACCGTGCGGCGCGCTCCCTCAAATTTCTGCGTCGCCTCTACGCTGAGGGCGTAAAGCCCCCGGTGCGGGTTCGCATTGTACCGGCGGTAATACTCGTCCACCGCCTGGAGGACGGGCAGCGGCTTCTGCACCGTGGCGGCGTTATCCAGATAGACAAGGCGCTTGCCGTTCATGGTTTCCTTTAAAATTGGAAAATCTTCAGCCCATGGATTCAAGTCCGCTCAGCCTCCCTTTCACGTAATCCATCACGGCGTCCCGAATGCCTGCATCCGGAATTTTATCCGTCACCGGACGGAACCGCGCTTCAATCAGCAGCTTTTTGGCGTCCGTTTCGCTCAGGCCCCGCGTCATCAGGTAAAAGAGCAGGTCCTCCCCGACTTTTCCGGTGGAAGCGGCGTGCTGGCCGTCGACGTCCTCTTCCTCGCAGAGGATCAGCGGCGCCGTGCGGCTGCGCACTTTCGGGCTGAACAGCAGGTTGCTTTCGCTTTCGTGCCCGACTGCCTGCTTAGCCCCGCGCAGGAAATTGATGGTCCCGCGGAACGTCTTTTGGCTCTCATCCAGCAGGGCGCCGGCCATGCGGATGTCGCTGCGGGTCTTCTTCCCGGTATGATCAGCGGCATAATTGAAGTCGAGGGAGCGCTTGCGGTCGCCGAAATAAATGGAATCCATTGTCAGGCGGCTTTTGTACCCGGCAAGGCGGGTCCGGCACCCGGCAAAGGCGGCGGCGGCGCCCAGCTCCGCCTGCACGACGTCGATCTGCGCGCCGTCTTCTGCAAAAGCGCCCACGTCGTCAAAATGAGTGCAGCCGTCACCCAGAAGCTGAACCTGCACCAGATGGATTACGGCGCCCTTTTGAGCGTACAGGCGCGTCAGGCCGCCGTGGAAGCCTGATTCGCCGCTGTAGTTCATCACTACGGTAATTTCGCTGTTCTCTTCGGCGACAACCGTATTGTCGTCCACCACGGCGGGATTATCTTCATCCACACGGTAGCGGAGAAGGACGGGTGCTTCCGCGTGCGTCCCGGCGGCGGAGCGCAGCCGGACACCGCAGTTCCGGTTGGCGTGCACCCAATCCGCCGTTTCACGGCCCATGCCGGTCTGCGGCTCTGCCCCGGGAAGAGGCCCTTCCAGGACCGACACCCCGGCGGGGAGCTCCGCAGCGGACACATTCCCCCGGTAAGGGGCGGGGCGGCCCTCCCATGCCGGAAATTCCGTATCATTTACGCCGAGCCGCACCCACGTGCGGGCCGGCAGGGCGTTTACATTGCTAACCATTGTACTCATTGTTATTCCCGCCCCCGGCTCAGCCGATGGCTCCCTCCATTTCCAGCTTGATCAGGTTATTCATTTCCACGGCATATTCCACGGGCAGCTCTTTGGCGACCGGCTCCGCAAAACCGGTCACAATCATGGACCGCGCATCCTGCTCCGACAGGCCTCGGCTCATTAGATAGAAGATCGCGTCGTCGCTGATGCGCCCGATCTTTGCCTCGTGCCCCACGTCCACATCGTCGCTGCGGATATCCATCACGGGGATGGTGTCCGAGCGCGAAATATCATCCAGCATAAGCGACTCGCATGAAACGGACGACTTGCACCCGTGCGCCTGCGGCGGAATTTCCACCGAACTGCGGTACGTGCAGCTGCCGCCGTCTTTTGAAATGGACTTGGTGTTGATGCTGGAATAGGTGTGCGGGGCGGCGTGAACGACTTTGGCGCCGGTGTCCAGCGACTGCCCTTTGCCTGCAAAGGTGATGCCGGTAAACTCCATGCGGGCGTTCTCTCCCTTTAAAATGCTCATGGGGTACAGCTCGGAAACATGCGATCCGAACGAGCCGGATACCCATTCCATGGTGCCGCCCTCCTCCACCAGCGCGCGCTTGGTGTTGAGGTTATACATATTCTTTGACCAGTTCTCAATGGTGGAATAGCGCAGGTGCGCATTTTTGGCGACGTACAGTTCCACGCACCCGGCGTGCAGGTTGGCCACATTGTACTTCGGGGCGGAGCATCCTTCAATAAAATGCAGATCCGCGCCCTCGCCGAGAATGATGAGCGTATGCTCAAACTGGCCCGCGCCCGGCGCATTCAGTCGGAAATACGACTGCAGCGGGATGGACACCTTGACGTGCGGCGGAACGTAGACAAACGATCCGCCGGACCAGACCGCCCCGTGCAGCGCGACGAACTTGTGATCCGTGGGCGGCACCAGCTTCATGAAATGGCTGCGCACCATGGGGCCGTAGACCGGGTCGCGCACGGCGCTCTCCATATCGGTGTAAACCACGCCCTGGCGGCGGACTTCTTCCCGGACATTATGGTAGACAACCTCTGAGTCGTACTGCGCGCCCACGCCCGCCAGAGACTTGCGCTCCGCTTCCGGGATGCCGAGACGCTCAAACGTATTCTTAATGTCGTCCGGTACTTCAGACCATTTGCCGCGCATAGGGGTATTGGGACGAATGTAGGTGACAATATCGTCCATATTCAGCCCATCCAGCGAAGGACCCCACGACGGCAGGGGAAGGCGGTTATAGATTTCCAGCGACTTGAGCCGGAACGCGCGCATCCACTCAGGGTCGTTCTTGGCCACGGAAATCTCGTTGACAATTTTCGGCGTAAGCCCTTCCTGAACCTTGTAGGAAGCGTTCACTTTATCTTTTATATCGTAAATCGTGCGGTCGATATCCCGCACCTTTGCTTTGTTTTTTCCCATATTCCCCGCTCCTTTCCGGCCCTTCAGACCGCGGAGGACGGCGCAAGCTGCTGGAATCCGGATTCGTTAATCCGGTCAATGAGCGTGCTGTCCCCCTCCTTTACGATTCTGCCGTCCATCAGCACATGCACGGTGTCCACATCCAAATACTCAAGAATTTTGGTGTTGTGCGTGATAATCAGGAGGGAATTGTCTTTATTTTTAAACTGCCGGACACCCTGCGACACAATCTTCACGGCATCCACATCCAGCCCGGAATCCGTCTCGTCCAGAATGGCAAGTTTCGGGTTCAGCATCAGCATCTGAAGGATCTCGGATTTTTTCTTCTCGCCGCCGGAAAAGCCCACATTCAGGTACCGGGAAGCGTACCCGTCTTCCATGCCGAGGGCGGCCATCTTCTCTTTCAGTTCCTTTTTAAAGGCAAACAGCCGCACCGGCCTGCCGGTAACCGCTGCGCGGGACGTGCGGAGAAAATTTTCGAGCGTGACGCCCGGCACTTCTTCCGGATTCTGAAAGGAAAGGAACAAGCCTGCCTTTGCGCGTTCATCCGCCGGCAGGTGCGTAATGTCCTTTCCATCAAACAGAATGGAACCTTCTTCTACTTTATACTGGGGATGGCCCATAATGGTATTGACCAGCGTGGATTTGCCCGCCCCGTTGGGGCCCATCAGCACGTGGGTTTCGCCGCGGCTGACCGAAAGGTTCAGCCCGTTCAGGATTGACGCGCCGTCTACGCTTACTTTCAGGTTTTTAACTTCCAGAAACATTTGATTCACCTTTTCCGATTTTTCTGCACGGAAGGCCAAAAGAACTGCCCTGCCGTAATGTATACTAAATTGATGTATGTTTCCGTTTCCTATTATAACAGTTTTTCACCGTAATGCAAGCAGCAAAAACCGGGAATTACTGCAAATCCGACACATTGCACCCCAGTGCCGAGGCAATGCGCTCCAGCTGCTCCCGCGTCGGTTTTTTTTCGAGGTTTTCCCACTCATAAGCCTGTTTTTGGGTGACCCCGAGTTTCTGCGCAAGCTGTTCCAGCGTGAGGCCGGAAAGATGGCGGTAGGTGGCAATCTTTTTGACAGGCTCCAGCAGGTACGCCATGCGCCGTTCGGAATCCACCAGCACCGGGCGCCCGTTGTGCAGGATCAGCCCGCAGGCGCTGCCCCTTCCGCCGAAAACGGCGGGCGCACCGGCCGCGTCTGTGCCCTGCGTATAGTCTTTGGGAAGAATATAGTCTCTGCCGCCGTCATCCTTTCCGCGGCGGTTCGGGCCGTTTTTCCACGGCAGAAGGGAACAGCCTTCGCCCACTTCATCCGGGTCGACGGCGTCGTAACATTCGGTTTTATAAATGCAGACGATTTCGCTCATCCAGGAAACCTCTTTTCCATTGGTTTTAGTATTCCAAATGATTATAGCACAATACCCTTTCACTATCCCCTGAAAAAGCGGAAAAAGTTGTCCTGCAAAGGGCAACTTTTGAAAAAAAGATGGTGAAATCCCCGCCAAATTTTCGGCAGGGGACTTCCCTTCTTGGATTTTATTCTGTTCTGCCCCGGGCACGGGCTGCCGCGCCCGGGAAAAGTATTTTACACAGAGGGCGTTACCAGGCCGAATTCTTCCGGACGCACCATTCCGCTCTGGATGATGCGGTCGCGCTGGAACACATACAGCTCTGCGAACGACGCCTTCCAGTACGGCACGACGAATTCTATAACAACCGTGCTGAGAAAAAAGCTGACCGGCCATAAGTAATTCAAGAAAAGCGAACAGGGTACGGACACAAGAGCAAACCAGCCGATAAACGACAGGCCCAAAACGAAAATAGAGCCTTTTTCACCCGCTGTCATCATACTGCTGATCTGCCGCGCACGGCTCCCCGGCATAGACGGATTATCCGAGAGGATAAACGGCACCATACAGTACTCCAGGCTTTTTATAATTCCCGGCACAATCAGGAGAAACGTCCACAGGATAATGAACAGCTTTGTTACAAACATGGCGCCGACAGTGTTGCCGTAGCAGCGGCGGAACCCACTGAAAACCGCGCGGATATCCGTCACACCAAACCGGTTCTGCACAAAGAAGCGCGACAGGCCCACCATAAGCGGCAGCCCCACAAAAATCCAGAACAAGGCTGCCAGAAAACCGGTGCCGTTCCATCCGGGCTGCGGCTGCTCCAATGTCTGCATTACCACATTTGCCGTTGAGGTGGTGTAGCGGGCGGTGAACGGCTGCTGCAAAAAGCTGAACAGACCGGACAGCAGCCCGGCTATTACGCACGCCGCATAAGCCGTCCAATACCGTCCTGTTAAAGCTACCCGTGCGTTGGATTTTAAAATTGCCCTGTTCCACATAACCGGAATCCCCTTTCCCAGGCGCGTTTTCTGTTTTTCACGCGTCCAGGGTCATTATATCATGATGCGGGATTTCATTCAATCGGATCGTTATTCCAGGAATACATCTTGCGCAGCTCTTTCCCGACCTTTTCCAGCGGCTGCTCGGCTTCCATACGGCGGCAGGCGTTAAAGTGAACGCGGCCGTTCTTATTCTCGGCAATCCACTTGCTGGCAAAGGTGCCGTCCTGGATCTCGCCGAGGACCTTCTTCATTTCCTTTTTGGTCTCGTCGGTAATCAGGCGCTTGCCGGTTTCGTAGTCGCCGAACTCCGCCGTATCGGAAATAGAGTACCGCATCAGCGAGAAGCCGCCGCGGTAGATCAAGTCCACAATCAGTTTCATTTCATGGATGCACTCGAAATAGGCGTTCTCCGGCGCGTAGCCCGCCTCAACCAGGGTTTCAAACCCGGCCTTCATCAAAGCCGTTACGCCGCCGCACAGCACGCACTGCTCACCGAACAGGTCGGTTTCGGTTTCGATGCGGAACGTTGTTTCCATAATGGCTGCGCGATCCGCGCCGAGGCCCGCACCGTAGGCAAGGCCGATATCGTGCGCGTGACCGGTGTAATCCTGATAAACGGCAATCAGGCACGGGACTCCCTTGCCGGCTTCATATTCGCTGCGAACCGTGTGGCCCGGCCCTTTCGGGGCAATCATAAACACATCAATGTTCTTCGGCGGCTTGATCAGCTGGTAATGGATGTTGAAGCCATGGGCAAATGCCAGCGCTTTCCCTTCGGACAGGTTGGGGGCAATCTCCGTTTTGTAGACGTCAGCCTGCTTCTCATCCGGAATCAGCACCATAATGATGTCGGCTTCCCGGGTTGCTTCGGCGACGGATACCACCTTAAAGCCCTTGGCCTCCGCTTTCGCCTTGCTTTTGCTTCCCTCATACAGGCCTACAATAACGTTTACCCCGCTGTCACGCAGGTTCAGGGCGTGCGCATGCCCCTGGCTGCCATAGCCAATAACGGCAACGGTTTTCCCTTTCAGCAAGTTGATGTCACAATCTTCGCGGTAGTAAATCTTCGGCATTTTGATTTCCTCCTTGCCTGTCGGCAAAAATATTAAACAAACGGGAAAGTGTTTATGCTTTGGCGTTTTGTTTCAGCGTTGTTTTTGCACCCTTTTCAATGGCGAGGGCACCTGCACGGACTACTTCTTTGATCCCGTAGGGCTTAAGGAGCCCCAAAAGCGTTTCGGTGTGCTCTTCAGTCCCCGTAAACTGCAAAGTCAGGGACAGCGGCGCCACGTCTACAATAGAAGCACCCATCAGTTCGGCGATATTCATGATTTCGGCGTGCTGTTTTGCCTTGCAGCTGACTTTGATGAGGGAAAGCCCGCGGCTGATAAAGCCGCCCGGCTCCAGGACCTTAACCTTAATTACCGGGATGAGCTTGTTCAGCTGTTTTTCCAGCTGCTCCACAATGTGCCCGTCGCCGCCGGCCACAATGGTCATGCGCGATATTTTCGGGTTTTCGGTCGGCCCGACCGCCAGGCTGTCAATATTAAAGCCCCGCCGGGAAAACAGCCCCGCTACTTTGGAAAGCACGCCCGGCTGGTTTTCCACCAGAACGGCAAGCGTCGTCTTCATCGCAATCCCCTCCTCACAGCGTGGGTTCCGCCGGATCGATCCGGCACACCAGCAGCGAAGGCCCCTTCTGCGCGAGCATCTCCCGCGCAAGGCGCGCGGCTTCCGCATTTCCGGAAACCTGCACCGCCGGGATGCCGTAAGCCCCGGCCAGCCGGACAAAATCGGGGTCGCCGTCCAGTTCCGTGGCCGGGCAGCGCCCGCCGTACTTTTTATTCTGCAGTTCCCACACCATGCCGAGCCTGCCGTTCTGCATCAGGATGATCTTCACGCCCAGATTTTCGCGCTTCAGTGTGGCAAGCTCGCACATGGACATCTGGAACGCCCCGTCGCCGCAGATGCAGACCACCTGCCGCCCGGGCTTTGCCAGCTTTGCCCCGATGGCAGCGGGAAGCGCGTAGCCCATTGTCCCCAGCCCCCCCGAAGTGAGGAACCGCCCTTCTTTGACATTGAAATTGCGGGCTGCCCAGATCTGATTCTGCCCCACGTCTGCGCAGAGGATGGCGTCCGGCTCCATCATTTTCGAGAGCTCCCGCAGGAAAGAGCGCGGCTCTACGTATCCGGACCCTTCCTGCGGGACACCTTCCGGCGTAAAAGCGGCTTTTTCCTTCTGAACGCGGCTGACCCACTCTGCCGGCGCCTTCTCCGAAACCTCCGCCGTCAGGCTGCGCAGCACAAGCCGGATATCTCCCACAATGGGGATATTTACATCCATGTTTTTTCCGATCTCAGCGGGATCAATATCAATATGCACGATTTTGGTGCCCTCTGAAACCTGCCGCGGATCGGAAACGGCCCGGTCGCCCACGCGCGCCCCGCAGAGCAGGAGAAGGTCGGCGTCGCGCATAGCACGGTTCGCGTTCGCGTGCCCGTGCATCCCAATCATTCCGAGGTAGAGGGGGCTGTCCATCGGCACAACGCCCAGACCCATCATGGTGGAAACCACGGGGATTCCGGCCTTTTCGGCAAACGCAATCAGTTCGTCCCTCGCGTGCGCCAGCACCACGCCGCCGCCGCAGCACAGCAGAGGGCGCCGGGCCGCCTCAATGGCGCGGGCCGCTTTTTTCACCTGCATGACGTGCCCCTGCGTGCGCGGCTTATAACCGGCAATCAGTACCTTTTGAGGATAAGAAAAGGACGGCACGGATTGGTTCTGAACATCAGTTGGCACATCAATCAGAACCGGACCCGGCCGCCCAGTGGAAGCAATATAAAACGCCTCTTTAAAAATACGCGGGAGATCCCCCGCGTTTTTCACAAGATAAGAATGTTTGGTAAAGGATTGGCACGCACCGGTGATATCCGCCTCCTGAAACACATCGCGGCCCAAAAGCCATGAATTGACCTGCCCGGTGATGGCCACCAGCGGAATGGAATCCATATAAGCCGTTGCAATCCCGGTGATCAAGTTGGTTGCACCCGGGCCCGAAGTGGCCGTGCACACGCCCGGCACCCCCGCTGCCCGGGCGTAGCCGCTGGCCTCATGCGCAGCATTCTGCTCCTCCCGGACCAAAACGTGCCGGATGCCGGAGCGGCTTAGGAAATCATAAAACGGGCAGATTGCCGCCCCCGGATAACCGAAAATGACTTTGACATTTTCGCTCTCGAGACATTTGACCATGATTTCGGCTCCGCCGGCCACTCCAATCACTCCCTTGAGACTGCCTTTGTAATTGTCTTTGAATAAATTTAAGGTTAATTATAGCATCAGTTCCTCCTGCGCGTCAACACAGTTTTGCGAATTAACCTTTTAAATCGGAAAAAATGCGGAAAATTTTCTGTTTTCACCAAAATTTCATTGGAGTGCGGCACAGTTCTGGAAGTTATTTTGGCAGTTTTTTCGAGTCCTGCGCCGGAGAAATTTCCTTCTGCCGGACCAAGGAACGGTAAACGGCAAATCCGCCGGCTGCCAGCAGGGCGGCCGTAACCAGCAGAGCCACGCCCAGGTGGTAATCGCCGTTCCCCAGCGCGCCGCCCCCAAAGGAACAGATCAGCAGCGCCGGAACACGCGCCGCGGTAGAAAGAAAAAGGAACCGCTTGAAATCCTGCGGAACGAGCCCTGCCGTAAAGACAAACAGCCGCTTGGGCGTGCCGGGAATCAAAAAAATCAGGACCGTAACGGTGTCGCGGACCTTCTCGTTCCGGAACCAGCGCACCTTTTTCCGGCGCTGCGGCGGGATGAAAAGGTCCACCAGCCTGCCGCCGAACATTTTGGTCGCCGTGAAAATAACCGACGTGGAAATCAGGACCGCACAGACGGCAATTGCACATCCTTGAACCTTTCCAAATATATAGCCGCCCGCAATCGTTGTCAGTTCCAGCGGGATAGGCAAAAATCCCTGAAGGATCTGGATTCCGAGAAAAGCAGCAAACCCCATGCCGCCCCGCGAGCGGACAAAAAGGCGCATTTTTTTCGGATCGGAAGCAAGACGGGTCAGCGGGCGGAAGAGCATTGCCATAACCGCCAAAAGCAGTGCAGTTGCGGCCAAAAGGATTACCCAGCCTAGGATCTGCTGCCGCTTCGGCGCCGGTTTCCAGTCTTCGTCTGCCACCGGACGTTCTTTATTCCTTTTTGTTCGTACGATTTTCATGGTTTTTTGTCCCCTGTGTTCCGCGCTTTTTTAATAGTTATGTCCGCAGGTCTCTGGGAATGCCTCTTCTATTTTATCATACATCCCTCGCGCGCCGTGTGCAACCCCCTTACGGCGTTGACGGCGCAGGAATTTGGAGGTAAAATCAGTAGATAGGGTTTGACCAGACAGACAGCCGCCCGGCAGGGCAGAGCCAAAGCACGCTCTGCCGGAAAGCAATGAAAAAAGCAAAGAAGGTTTTTTGATGAAACTTGGAATTGTGGGGCTCCCGAACGTGGGGAAAAGCACTCTTTTCAATGCCATTACCAACGCCGGCGCGCAGGCGGCGAATTATCCGTTCTGCACCATTGAGCCGAACGTCGGGGTGGTCGCCGTGCCGGATAAACGCCTCGACTGGCTTTCCGACCTGTACCACCCGCAGAAATACACACCCGCCACGATCGAATTCGTCGATATTGCCGGCCTTGTGCGCGGCGCGTCGAAAGGCGAAGGGCTGGGCAATAAATTCCTCGCCAATATCCGCGAATGCGACGCCATCGTCCATGTGGTCCGCTGTTTTGTCAACGACGACATTGTCCACGTGGAAGGAAGCATTGACCCGAAGCGCGATATCGAAACCGTCAATCTCGAGCTGATCCTCTCGGACCTGGAAGTCCTCGACCGCCGGATCGAAAAGACACAGAAGATGCTGAAGACAGACAAAAAATACCAAAAGGAACTGGATTTCTTCAAACGCGTAAAACAAACGCTGAACGCCGGAAAATCCGCCCGCACCGTGGAATGCACGGAGGATGAAGCCGCCCTGCTTTCCTCCGTTTCACTTCTCAGCAATAAGCCGATCATTTACGCGGCCAATATGAGTGACGGCGATTTTCATAGCGGTGTGGATACCAATCCGTATTTTAAACCCGTAAAAGCAATTGCCGAGGCGGAAGGGGCCGGCGTGCTGCCCATCTGCGCCGAAACCGAAGCTGAGATCGCCGGAATGGAGCCGGAAGAAAAGAAGCTGTTTCTGAACGATATGGGGCTGCAGGAATCCGGCCTGGACCGCCTGATCCGTGCCTGCTATAACCTGCTTGGGCTTATCAGCTTTCTGACGGCGGGCGAACCGGAAGTACGCGCGTGGACCATCAAAAAAGGGACGAAAGCTCCGCAGGCCGCCGGAAAAATCCACAGCGATTTTGAGCGCGGCTTCATCCGCGCAGAAGTCGTGGCGTTCAATGACCTTGTCCAGTGCGGCACCATGGCGGCGGCAAAAGAAAAAGGCCTAGTCCGCTCCGAAGGCAAAGATTACGTGATGAACGACGGCGACGTTGTCCTGTTCCGCTTTAATGTTTGATTTTGCCAGCAGAACCAATCTGTTGAGATGAGAAAGGAAGAGCACCATGAAAACCAGGGCCGCGTTTTTCAGCGTTTTTGTCCTGAGCCTTTTATCCCTGCTGATTTCAATCGGGCTGTTCTGGAACCAGGCCATTTTTGCGGACGAGCACAACGTCGCGGCCGCGAAAATCTCCGGCGGTACTTTTTGGCTGAACATGGACTGGCTGCGCCTGCTGCTGCTGCTTGTTCTCTGCATCCTCTCCGGTTTTTTTGCAACCCGGCGCAAAGAGGAAAAGAAATAATTAAAAAAAATTAATAATAATTACTATTCCTATATTGATTTTTCTCCGTACCTCGGTTATAATAGAGCCAAGGAAAAAAACGAGACTGTTTTATTAAGGAGGAACGGCATTATGGAATTCAAAGGAAGCAAAACGGAAGCAAATTTAAAGGCGGCATTCGCAGGTGAGTCGCAGGCACGCAACAAATACACGTACTATGCGTCCCAGGCCAGAAAAGAAGGCTACGAACAGATCGGTGCGATTTTTGATGAAACCGCCAGCAACGAGAAAGAACACGCCAAACTGTGGTTTAAGTATCTGAACGGCGGCAGCATTCCCGCCACCAAAGAGAACCTGAAGGACGCCGCGGGCGGCGAACACTATGAATGGACCGATATGTATAAAAACATGGCCGACACTGCGGAGCAGGAAGGCTTCGGTGAAATTGCCCGTGTGATGCGCCGTGTGGCGGAAATTGAAAAGACGCACGAAGAGCGTTACGCCAAACTGACCGCCAACCTGAAAGACAATCTTGTGTTCCGCTGCAAAGAAGACACGGTCTGGGTCTGCCGGAACTGCGGCTATGTCTATGTCGGCAAAGAGCCCCCGAAGGTATGCCCGGTCTGCAAGCATCCGCAGTCGTTCTTTGAGCGCAAAGCAAACAATTATTAATTTTCTTTTTCCCCCTGCCGGGCGCCCGCACTTTTTGTGCCGGGCGCCTTTTTTCTTTCCTGTTCCAGAAGCAGTTCCGGAATATTCACCACCATCTCCCGGTAATCCAGGCCGTGCTTTTTTCCATGAAGCAGCAGCACGGCACGAATGTAATTCTTTTTATAGCGGCTGCAAAATTCATTTTCTTTTTGCATTTCTTCCAGATATTCTTCAATATACAGGATTCCGCCCCGGCTGCGGCCGTTTCTGAGCAGGGGATACTCGAGGGAGCCGGTCAGCGCACCGTTTTCGTGCGCTGCAAACTGCGGATTGTAGGTCTTAAAAAAGCCGGGAATCGCTTCATCCAGCGTGATGTTATAGGAAATCAGATCCGTGGGAATCCGTGTGTTTACGACTTCACGGTACAAAATTTCCGCCTCTGTCACCATGTTTTCCACTTTTCCCAGCCCACGGCGGAACAGCTCTTCGCCCGGAACCGTGTGCAGCTCTTTTTCCGCAGACGGGGTGTTTTCCAAATACACGCGCACACAGTACAGCATGGACTCCAAAATTGCCTCCGCCTTTTCGACCTGGATGGAATCCCCCGTCCCCCCGTTGTATCTCTGGATCATCCGGCTTAGCTCCCACAGAAGCTCCGAACGGAGTTTTCCCTTCTCCGATGCCGTCAGCGAAGAAAATGCGAGACTGTCACTCATTTTCGTCTTCTTCCTCCTCTATATCAGTAAGATCCGATTCGGAATCCGCGTACCCATCAAAACGCAATTCCCGCAGCAGGCGATCCAATTCGCGGCTTTGCAGAAAGGGTTCCAGCGCACCTTTATACTGCTCGAACCCCTTGAACAGAATCCCAATCAGATCGCTGTCTGAAATCCGGTCTTCCGTTTCGTTTTTCAGTTCATAGAACGCTTCCACGGCTTCATTCAGCGTTTTGGCATAATCCTGCTGCCAAAGATAGTGCGAGCGGCTGAATTTCAGGATAATTTTTTCAACCGCTCCCGTTCCAACTTCTATGCGTCCGCTTGCCGACAGGGCCAGCCTGTGTGTCTGCGCAAGATCCACCGCCTGAGCCCCGCTGAGGGAAAGGCCGAACTCTCCCGTTTCGGAATTGAGCCGTACAAGGTCGTCCTTTTCCGCAGCCACGGGATATCCGGAATTAAAAAACACGGAAAGAGCATGATTCAAAAAAATTTCCCCTTTCTGCTGAAAAAGCCTTGACATTTGATTTATTCTGTGATATGATATATTTGTTAGTTTGTGTAGTTATATATATTGGCAGCTAAAAACCAGTATACCGAAGATATCCGGCTGTGTCAAGAGCCAGCCGGATATCTTTTTATATTATGGGGCCAGACGAAAAAACAGCTTTTCTGGGGAAACCGTTCTCCGGAAACTCAGGAACTTTCCACTGCCGGTTCAAACGGTTCCGCACCGGGGCCGGGCGGCCCGGCACTTTTTTTAATAGGCCCGCAAAAGCAGGCTGGATCCAGGCTTTCGGCCTATTTTGCACCTGGCACTCCCCAAACTTTTCCCCCTGACTGTTCCGGCCTTTCAACCGACTTCTAAACAATTGTTGAAAACTTTCCCACACTTAGTGGAAAAAGAAATCCCCAAACCGGAACGACAGCAGGCACACTCCGTAGATAACCGGCTGATGCACAAGATAGAGCAGGAGGGCATGCCTCCCCAGCCAGGAAAGCTGAGGGACCTCGGACCGGTACATGAAGGCCGGGAATTTTCCCGCCTTGGCAAGCCGCCCAACGGACATGCCCGCGGCAAAAACAAAAATCCACGGCAGCAGCGGAAAATAGTCGGCGCTGGCAAACGACGCATTATGGAACCCCAGCGGCGCAAGCCAGTTGGAAGCATAAAGCGCTCCCGGCAGCGCAAGGCAGCCGGAAAACCCCAAATAACCGCGCGCCAGATTGCGGGTCAGCGCATATCCGGCCGCGCAGACACCGACAAACGTCCACGAAAAGCGGCGCCGATCCATCATGGGCATAAAAAGTCCCGCAAGGATCATGCCCACGGCAAGAAAGTGCAGAATGCCAAACGTAATCAGGTCATCCGGAACAAAAATCCAGGTAACCAGCGTCACGCCCAGCGCCACCGCCAGCAGTTTCAGCCCGCGCGCCAAATTGGAATGGGAAAGGTTGCAGGCGATTCCGGAAATAAAAATAAAAAGCCCGGCAAAGAATGGCTCTGCGGGCATAAAAAAGCGAAAAAAGTAAACGCCTTCCTCTACGCCGAACAGATAGCCCAGCGTGTAGCACCCATGGTAAAAGATCATACAGAACACCGCGAATCCGCGGAGCTCGTCCAATAAATAGATCCTGCCGTCCTTGCGCACGGCAGGGAAGTTTGCAGCCATATATGCACCTCCGCAGGCAGTCGTTCCCCCCGCCCCCTGGCGGAGAAATTACAATCATTATACCATGGAACCAAAGGGAATAACAGAAAAAAAATCGGCGGGGCACTCGGTTGGATTTGACAAAAAAGAAGGAAAAGGCGCTTTCTGTTTGTGGAAAACCGGGAATGATATTCCATAACTAGTATGGTATAATAGGGCAGACTAAAAAATCGAAATTCGGAGGAATGAAGCGGATGGTGCTGTCCAGTCTGAAAGGGGAATACACGGTGGCCCGGGAGATGCTGGCTGTCCCAGGCAGCCACGCCTGTGTCTGCGTGCATTCCGAGCGGTTTATTCAAAAAGCGGAAGCGGGGAAAACTGCCGATGAAAGCTAAGTACCGCCTTGCCCTGTTCGACCTGGACGGAACCTTGACGGACTCTGGCCCGGGCATTAAATCCTGCGTGGCAGAAACGCTGAAATTTATGGGGCGCCCGGTTCCCCCGGAAAATTTTCTGCGCCGGTTTATCGGCCCTCCCCTCTGGGACAGTTTCACAAAGCTGAGCGGCATGGGAGAAAAGGACGCAAACGATGCTGTGCGGCATTACCGCAAACTGTATAATATGTCTGGGATATACAACAATTCGGTCTACAAAGGCATTCCGCAGCTTTTGCGGGATTTGAGACAGGTAGGAACGGCCCTCGCCGTAGCCACCTCAAAGCCGCGTTCTATGGCCAAAACCGTTTTGGATTACTTCAGCCTTTTTCCGCTTTTCTCCTTTGTTTCTGCTGCTGACGAAAGCGACAAAGGGAACGGAAAGGAGGAGCTGATCCTTCCCGTGCTGAAAAAGACCGGCTTTCCTCCGGAAAGCGCCGTGATGATTGGCGACACCAAATTTGACGCTTCGGGAGCCGCGCGTGCGGGCGTAAATTTTATCGGGGTGCTGTATGGGTTCGGCACCGAAAGCGAAATGCGCCGTGAAGGAGCTTCTGTGTTTGCGGCCGATGCCGCCGGCCTGCGGAATTTGCTGATTGACAAAACCTGACGGCTGATGTAAGATAGGTTAGAATTGAATAAGCAGGGGTGCTGGATATTTTTCCGGCTGAGATCAGGCAAAAAAGCCTGAAACCCTTATACCTGATCTGGATAATGCCAGCGTAGGAAATCGAAACATACGCCCCGCGGCATGAAAATTGACGCTGGGTTTTTTTGTTCCCCCCCACAGGCATAAATCCGGGCAGGGTGCGATTGGAGGAACAAAGATGAACAGTCAAACAAAAACTTCCGGCATGAATCCTACCGTGCTGCGCCTGGTGGAAAGCGCAGTGATGCTGGGCCTTGCCACGGCACTCAGCATGGTCAAGCTCTACCAGATGCCGCTGGGCGGCTCCGTTACACTGTGCAGTATGCTTCCCATCCTGCTGATTGCCTATCACTACGGTCCCAAATGGGGTCTTCTCACGGGCTTTACATACGGTGTGATTCAGCTCCTGCTGGACGTATCCGCCGTGCTTTCGTGGGGCATGACGCCAACGGCGGTGGTGGTTTCTTTTCTGCTGGATTACCTGGCGGCCTTTTCAAGCCTGGGGCTTGCCGGAATTTACGGGAAAGGTTTTAAGCGGTATATGGGCGGTATGCTGACAGCCGTTGCGCTGCGCTACCTGTGCCATGTGATTGCCGGCGTTACCGCGTACGCATCTTTCCTGCCGGAATCGTGGCACAGCGGCCTGTGGTTTTATTCTCTGGCTTACAATGCGTTCCTTCTTCCGGATTTCGTCATCTGCGCTGTGGTGGGAGCTCTGGTATATAAACCGCTGAAAAAATTTTTGGAACCCTGAACGGTTCAAACACAACTGCAGGAAGCGCCCCCGATTCACATCGGGGGCGCTTCCTTTAGGGATTCTCAGGAATTCGGATCGGCAATCGTTTTTCCGGATTCAAACTGGTTCAAAGCTGAAAATACTTTTTCAACATCATCCGAAACCACGGTTCCATATACATCTCCGTTCAGCACCGCCAGCATTCGTCTGGAATCTGCTGGATAAAACGCCAGCGTATCGGTTCCGGATTTATCAAAATAGCGGTACTGGATCGTATAAGACGGCGATCCGGAAGGCACCTGATCGGAATCGGCCAGGAGCTCAACCCCGATCATGGTCTGATAAAAATGCTTGTAATTCTTTTCATAATCCAGAGATTTTCCGTTATTCCCGGTCACCTGATACGTGTACGATTTTTTGCTCTCCGTTGAGGAGGCCGTATCTTCTTTGCGCGTCACATTGATTTCGCTGGTGACGTTCCCAGAAGTCAGCTGAACGGATTTGACGGTTTCGATATAAGGCAGTAAGATCAGTTTGCTGCGCAGGCTGAACAGGGATTCTTTTACAATGGCGCTTACGCTGTCCGCCGTTACTTTATACACGACGTTGACCCCGCCCAGCATAGCATAATAGCTGGAGCCCGTCTGTTTCCCGATTGTAAGCTTATAATTTTTTTTGTTTGCCGTAAATTCCACGGCGGCCGTCGGGCTGTCAAATCCGTATTTTTTCAGCGCGTCCGCATTGGGGTTTACAGCCTCTACCGAATCGGCCGTCAAAGAAGAGAGGGCCTGCTCCAGCGAACTGATTTTGTTGGAGTCGGTGCCGTAATGTCCCGGGGACGTAATATCCATATCCGAAGAAGTTTTTTCGATTGTAACGCCTTTGGGATAAACGGAACCGCTCAGCACAATTTTGGTAAAATCGTTGCTCGACTGGGAAGAAGATGAGGAAGATGTATTCTGGATATTCAGCATTCCTTTATTCACAAAATACGTCTTGTCCTTCAGCAGTCCCGCGTCAATGGAAGCAACATAAACCTTCTTGGAATTCTGGCCGCATACATAGTAAGCGGAAGAATCGGTTGCAGTCACTTTCCCAATTTTATAATTGAACGCCGTTCCGTCTTTGAACTTGACACTGACCTCCGCCTGAGGGTCATCCAGTCCATAATCACTCAGGCTGCTCACTGTTCCCAGGTTCTTTGTTGCCACAAGGCTGAACCCGTTCTCTACAACGGAGCGGATTTCTTCCATGTCAACCGGGCATCCTGCAAGCTCCTCCACCGAGTAGTTTGTCTGTGAATACAGCGAAGAAGAAGCCGCAGAAGACGAGGTGCTGGGGACAGGGACCAGCGTATAACTGCCGCTGCTGTTGGTGACTTTCATGGAAACAACATCTTCACTCTTTTTGGATACCAGCTTCAGGCTGGCATCCGTGGAAGACGGCGAAGAACTCGCGCCGCTTCCGGTGCCGCCGAAAATGGACAGCGCTGCAGCAGCTCCGCCCAGAACAACTGCGCAGACAGCTACGGCAATCAGGTTTCTGGTGGCACGTTTCATATTACAGCAGCCTCCTCTTGCGGTATACGACAATCCCCGCGACCGCTACCAGCAGAGGAACCAGAATGGTGAATACGCCGAGCCCGAGTGCTCTGGCCGTTGCGGTGTTCGTGACAATATCCTTTGCATACAGTTCGTTGCTCTTCGTTGAAATCTGCGTTGCGGTTGAACTTGTTCCCGTGGCATATTTGGAAAGGTCAACCAGGTAAGAACTGTTGGAGAACGTGTTGGCATTCAGATAACTGCTGCTGAACATCGAGCCCGATCCAATGGCAATCACGTTGGCATGGTAGGATTTTCCGCCTGATTGAACCGTATCCTGACAAAGGGCGGCAAGGTTTTGGGCGGAAGTTTTGGGAGTAGCTTTCGTATCGTCGCCATTTTTATAAAGGAAGGAAGTGCTTCCCGACTGAATCAGGGAATAAGTGCTCCTGGAATTCCTGCCGCTGAACTGGATCGTAATGGGGCAGGCATTCGGAACGATCAGATTGCTGTAGGAAGAAGAAGTGCCCCCCAGGCTGAGCTTGGTCTGCACATTCCCAACAAGGTAAAGGGGATTGCCGCCAAAACAGTTCTGGGTGCTGGTTTCTCCGACAACTTCGGAAGGGGCAGCGGACAGTCCCCATTCCTGAAGGAACGCAGAAAGCTTCGGGAAAGCCCCCGTATCTGTAAGGCCCGCCGAAAACGTGACGATAAGGGAACGGTCCCCCGCCAGCTGGGTATTTTTCAGGTAATCCTCCAGCTTGGCGATTTCCGCATCGGTGTAATCCGTCGTGGGGCAGCCCAGCACAACCAGCTGCGTCTTGTCTGGGATCGATTCCGTCAGCAGGCTGAAATTCTTCGTTTCAAAACTGTTGTTTTTCAGGATTTGCTGATAAGCGGAAGATTCCATCTTTTCTCCGTGGCCCGTTTCGAATGCGGCGACGGGCAAGGCCTCTGAAATTACGGTGTTGAGCGCTGAGGTGAGTGCTGAATCCACATTGGAATACGTGCTGGAACTAGTGTAATCGCTGCTGTACTGAGTCGTAAATAAATCGCTGCTTGTCAGGACACGGTAGCGCTTATCGCTTTGGACGATCACGTCGCCCGCCGCAAGGCTCTCGCTCGTGTATTTTGAAGCGAAAACCGGATTTTTATCGAGGTCTTTATACTCGACATGAATATTGGAATTGCGCTCCTGAATTTTTGCGGTAAGCGAAACCACCTGACTGTTATCTCCGCTGTCCATCTGCTGTTTGGTTGCGCAGATATAAATCGAGACTGGGATTTTAACCTGATCCACAACCTTTTTGGCTTCATCCGAAAGGGTGTTCGAACCGCTTTTCGTCAGATCCACATTGATGGAAGGGAATTTGTCACCCAAAATACCGACTACAACGTTCAGCAGGATGACCGCAACGATAAAGATTGCCGTAAAGGCTGTGGCGGTGGAGCCATGTTTAAATTTTTCACTGGTATAAAAGGGCGGCTTCGAGCGTTTTTTCTTCTCCGGCTTTGGGGTTTCCCCTTCTGCCGTTTCTTCCTCTGCATCCTGACTGCCGTCGGTTTTTTCTTCTGAATCCGGGCTTTCCTGTGCCTTGGGGTCCGCCGTCTCTTTTGGGGCGTCTCCGTTGGTTTCCTGCCCGGCCTGCGGCTCTTCTTTCGGTTCAGAATCCGCCTTTTCAGGAACGCTGGGGATCTTCTCCGTGTCTTTTTCCGCAGGTTCCGAATTTTCCCGCTGCGGTTTTTTTTCGTCATTCATGCTTTTTTCTCCCCCTTAGCTCCATCTTTTGCTTTCCAGCTTACGGGCGGTCAGGAACGTAAACACCGCGACCACGCTTAAAAAGAACACAATGCTGGGAATATCCAAAATGCCTTTGGTGAATTTCTGGTAACGGGTATCGAACGAGATCCAGGTAAAGAAATTTGCCAAGGCCGTGTTGCTTACACTGCTGGAAAGCTGCCCCACCAGCAGCAGAAGCAGCGTGACGCCGAAAGTGCTGATTGCGGCCACAATCTGGCTTTGCGTCAGCGAAGAAATAAAGATGCCGATGGAAAGGAAGGCCGCGCCGCAAAGCAGGGTCCCGAGGTACGTCCCGAAAATCGTCGCCCAGTCCGGCGAAGAGAAAAACGTAATTACCACGGCGGGGATCAGGGTGGCCGTCATGGCAATGGCAAACATGAAGAACGCCGCCAGGAACTTGCCGAACACAATGGAAAAGACACCGACGGGAGCCGTGAGCAGCCCCTGATCGGTTTTATTGCGGATCTCTTCGCTGAAACTGCGCATCGTAATCAGCGGAAGAAGGATCAGCTCAATCCAGATAAACAGCATGCTGTAAACCTGAGGGATTAAACTGGAAACCTGCGAAAGGAGCACCACATAGTAATATAACCCGAACATCAGGAACAGGACTCCCAAAAACACATAGCCGATGGGAGAAAGGAAATACCCTTTCAATTCCTTTTTGGCAATTGCCATCATTTTCTACCGCCGCCCTTCCGGGATTTTTCAATTTGTGCGTTGTCGCTGAGATAAGTGGAACCCGTCAGCCGCAGGAACACGTCCTCAAGCGAAAGTTCCGAGCTTGCCATAGAGAGGATCGGCCAGTTCCGCTTTGCCGCAATGCCGAAAAGCGGCCTGCGAAGGTCGGCGCTGCCGTGCCCGTCCACTTCATACTCGAACACGCCCGGCTCTTTCTGGCCGAAATTCCGCACGCCCGTTACGCCGCGGATAGTAGTCAGCATATGCTCCACCTCATCCGCCGGACCTTCCATGCGGACAACCAGCTTCTGTTCGCCGGACTGCCCGTGCTCCAGCTCGTAAGGGGTGCCGTCCGCCACCAGCTCGCCGCGGTTGACGATCATAATGCGGTCTGCGACCGCCTGTACTTCCGGAAGAATATGGGAGCTTAAAATAACCGTGTGGTTTTTGCCGAGACTTTTAATCAGGTTGCGCACTTCAATGATCTGCTTGGGGTCAAGACCAACGGTCGGCTCGTCCAAAATCAGCACAGGAGGGTTCCCAATCAAGGCTTCCGCCAGACCGACGCGCTGCCGATACCCTTTTGAGAGGTTTGCAATCAGCCGGCCGGCCACATCCGATATCTGAACCAGGGCACAGATTTCCCGCAGATGCTTTTCCCGGGGAAGGGTCACTTTTTTCAGATCGTACATAAAGTTCAGGTATTCCCGTACCGTCATATCCGGGTAAAGAGGCGGGATCTCCGGCATATAGCCGATTTTTTTCTTCGCTTCGTTCGGGTAGTCCAGGGTATTATACCCGCAGACCGTCACGGTTCCCGAACTGGCGGAAAGATACCCCGTGATGATATTCATTGTGGTGGATTTTCCGGCTCCATTCGGCCCAAGGAAACCCACAACTGTATTTTCGCCTACGGAAAAGCTGACGTGATTCAGCGCGACGTTCTCTCCGTAGCGTTTTGAGAGGTTTTTCACCTCAATCATTGAATCGTCCCTCCTGTTTCAGGTTCTTGGCAATTACCTTATTATTTTAGCAATATAAAATGATGAAAATGTAAACATTCCTTGAATTATTGTTTTCCGGGCTATAAATTTTGCTGTTTCTCATGGAATTTTAACATATTTTCATAAATTCTGAAAGTCGGATACCCTTTCAGAACATTCTAGAACATTCTAAGGATACCACTTTTTCGCCGCCGCTTCAAGACAGACCTTTTTTTGCTGCGGGGCAAATGGGCGTATCACGCAAAGACGCCCTTCCGCAGTACCGCGGAAAGGCGTCTTAAAAAAATTAGTCCAGGGGGCTCAGGTTAACGACCAGCTTCAGTTTGCTGTTCCGGCACGCAAACTGGAACCTTTTGCTGATCCGGTTTACAACACCCTGGGCATCCTCAAAATTGGTAAACGGAAGCATGACAATGTATTGAACGGAACTGTATGGAGCGACAACATCCGTCTTCCTCAGGCTGTGCAGAATCACTTCCCGAAGCTTTTCACTGACAGATTGCAGATACCGGGAGCCAAACGCAGTGCCCTCCGGGCTGACAAGCGAAAAAAGCGCCAGAAAAACAGAGTACCCCATCCGAGCGACCGTCCTTGCCTGGATACGGTATGCCATGCGGAACACATCGTAGTCACAGAGATACGCGCCGTCCGCAGTATTCTCTTTCAGGTCTTTTTTAATGGTAGCAAGATCCGTTTCGACACGAGCCCCGCCGCTGATCAGCTGCCGGTAAAACGGCAGCAGTGAAGGGGAAATGTCGATGCAGAATTCACGGTAAAACAGGTCTTTCACATAGCGGCAATGCTGGAACGCCTCGTTGCGCATCCCCGCCTTTACATAAGACTGCAGCAGCAAACGGTGAAGGGAGAGTTCATAGGGCAGATACTTCAGCGCGGTCCGGCAGATTTCCGCCGCCTGCTGAAACTGGCGGATTCCAAATAAAATCCCGCAGCATTTCTCCACACATTCCTGATAAACTTTCGCATACTGCGAAGCCATAAGGACAGCCCAGTTTGCATATGCGGATTTTTGCAGGAACATCCCGGTATAAAGCCGGATCGCCTGTCTGTAGCTTTCGAGCCGTTCCCGGTCGTCGCAGGAAAGGTCTTCCCCCCGGCGGTAGCAGTCCATAAACTGCTCCGAATCTACCTCGCAGTCATACCGGTTATTCCAGTGGTAGGTTCCGTTTTCAAACAGAATAAATTCGTACAGCTGGCTCCCCGCCAGGTCTTTCAGCAGCGTCCTCGCCCGGTAAACAAGGTTCTTCAGGGCATTTTTGGGGTCGCCGCACGGCTTAAATTTCCAGAGGTCGTTTACAATGGTCTCAATGGGCACCGTTCGGAATCGGTGAGCCAGAAGATACTGGATCAGCATCCAGACACGCTTTGTCGTCCCTTTTAAATGAGTCAGCGTATTCCCATTGATCGTAATGGAAAACTCGCCGAACATGCGCACCTGTACCTTTGCGTTTGTTCTGCTTCCGCCGCGCATTCCGATTCCCCCCGCCGCTATTCTGTTTCAATTCAATTTATTTTATCACGTCGGGAAATAATTTACAAGGAGCCGCCCGGGCGGGCGCCCCCGGCGGGAGATTCCTGCGCCTCATCCAGAACGATTCGGCCGCAGCGGCGGGTCTCGGCCATATTGATAATCCGCTGGTTGCTGCTCCCGCGGAACCGGAGGGTCAGATCCCTTTGGGCCAGGAGGAACGGGCCGTCAATCAGGATGTCCGTCTGCGCCAGCAGATCGTCCGTATCCGGTTGGTGCATCGCCAGCAGATCTTCATAGCGGTATCCAGTATAAACCGTTACATCCATCCCGCGGCCGTGCGCCAGGCGGGCCAGCGCGGCAAGCGGGGCAGGCTGGCAGAACGGCTCGCCGCCGCTGAACGTAACGCCGCGCAGCAGGGGATCCTGGCAGGCCTGGGCAAACAGGTCGCGGATATCCGCCACCCTTCCGCCGGAAAACGGATGCGTCTGCGGGTTGTGGCAGCCGGGGCAGTGATGGGGGCATCCCTGCGTAAACACCACATACCGGAAGCCTTTTCCGTCCACAATGGATTCCGGCTCAATGCCGCTGATGCGGAGTTTATATTCCATGTTTCACCCGGTCGCGCTCTTCTGCCCTTTTGGCGTTGTTCCAACGGTCCATCGTGCCGACAAGGTAGCCCGTGATGCGGCGGATGCGTTCAAATTTCGGGCCTTCGCCTTCTTTGCGGTGGCACTTGGGGCACTCGTTGTCAATAATTCCGTTGTATCCGCACACCGGGTCGCGGTCCACCGGATGATTGACGGCACCGTAGCCGATCCCGTTTTCTTTCATGCAGCGGATAACCGCCTCAAAGGCCTCCGGATTTTTCGCCGTGTCGCCGTCCAGCTCCACGTAGCTGATGTGCCCCGCGTTCGTCATGGCATGGTAGGGGCCTTCCAGCTGGATCTTGCGAAATGCGGAAATGGGGAAGTACACGGGAATATGGAACGAATTGGTGTAATATTCGCGGTCGGTCACACCCGGTATTTTGCCGTACCGTTCCTGATCCATTTTTACAAACCGCCCGGAAAGGCCCTCCGCCGGTGTTGCCAGCAGGGTGAAGTTCAGGCCGGTCTTCTCTGATTCCTCATCCATGCGCCTGCGCATATGGCCCACAATCTCCAGCCCCAGTTTCTGGCTTTCTTCGCTTTCGCCGTGGTGCTTGCCGGTCAGGGCCTTCAAGGCTTCGGCAAGGCCGATAAAGCCGAGGCTGAGGGTGCCGTGCTTCAGCACTTCCGCCACGCTGTCGTCCGGGCCGAGCTTCTCGCTGTCGATCCAGACACCCTGCCCCATCAGGAACGGGTAGTTAAAGACCTTTTTGGAACACTGGATCTTGAACCGGTGCAGGAGCTGCCGGATGATAAGGTCAATGCGCGAATCCAGGATCTGATAGAATTTCTTGACGTCCCCGTGCGCTTCGATCCCGATTCGGGGCAGGTTGACGGACGTGAAACTCAGGTTGCCGCGCCCGCAGGTAACTTCGCGGCTTTTGTCGTGCACGTTTCCCATCACGCGCGTGCGGCAGCCCATGTAGGCCACCTCGGTGTCGTAGTCGCCCGGCTTGTAGTACTGTAAGTTAAACGGTGCGTCCAGGAAGCTGAAGTTCGGGAACAGCCGCTTGGCGCTGACGCGGATGGAAAGCTGAAACAGGTCGTAGTTCGGCTCCCCGGGGTTGTAGTTCACGCCTTCTTTTACCTTGAAGATCTGCACGGGGAAAATGGGCGTTTCGCCCTGCCCCAGGCCCGCTTCCGTGGCCAGCAGCAGATCTTTCATGGCCATGCGGCCTTCCGGTGACGTATCCGTTCCGTAGTTCAGGGAACTGAACGGAACCTGCGCGCCCGCGCGGGAATTCATGGTGTTCAGGTTGTGGATCAGCGCTTCCATGGCCTGGTAAGTGGCGCGGTCGGTCAGGCGCAGGGAGCCTTTCTGCGCAAAGCGATGGGCCTTCGCGGCTTCTTCTTCCGAAATGGCTTCATAGCCGCCCTGCTTCTGGTGCTCCGGCAGATACGCCGTCAGTTTCTCGCCGTATTCATCCGCCCCCGCCATGGAAATATCCGCGCCGACGTCCCGCTTTACGGCCTCTGCCAGCGCACCGGCGTCTTCGGCGGTCATGCCGTGGGAAACCTGAAAATACTGGGAAAGTTCCTGAAAATAATGCCGGCAGAACGTCTTGGCCACACCCGGCGCCATGCAGTAGTCAAAATTTGGGATGCTCTGCCCGCCGTGCATCTCGTTCTGGTTGGCCTGAATGGCAATGCAGGCCAGCGCCGCGTAAGAGCTGATATCCTGCGGCTCACGCAGGGTGCCGTGGCCGGTGCAGAATCCGCCCTTGAACAGCTTGAGCAGGTCGATCTGGCAGCAGGTCTCGGTCAGCATGTAAAAGTCCTCGTCGTGAATATGGATGTCACCGTTCATGTGCGCGGCGGCGATATCCTTCGGAAGGATGTAATTGTTGACGTAATACTTTGCGCCTTCTGACCCGTATTTCAGCATGGTGCCCATGGCGGTGTCTGCGTCAATATTGGCGTTTTCACGCTTCAGGTCCACGTCTTTTGCGTCGCGGAAAGTCAGCTGGCGGTAGATTTTCATCAGGTCGCCCTCCGCCTGCCGGATCTTTGTGTGCTCGTCGCGGTAGAGGATGTATGCCTTCGCCGTCTTGGCAAAATTGTGCGCGATCAGCCGCTCCTCCACAATATCCTGAACTTCCTCCACGTTCGGGATGCTGCCGTCCTTCAGTTTTCCCACCGTTTCCTTTGTCAGGGCGTCCAGCTGCGCGCCGGTCATGGCCTCGTACTTCACCGCGCTGTTCGCCTTTTTAATGGCATTCCTGATTTTCCGGCTGTCGAAATCCGCCGTTCTTCCGTCTCTTTTCTGTATCTGCTTTATCAATTCCATTCATCCTTTCCGGTTTCTCCGCCGCCCGGAGGGCCCTCTCCGGCAAACGTGTGCATTCCGAATTATACTTCCTTTCATCGGGAATGTCAAGACAAAATTACTATATCTGTAATAATTATATGCATTCTATACCATATATTGTTGATATGTCAAACGCCGGATTATTGCCAGATCCACGTTTTTCCGCCGTCCCGCGTGGCGAGAAGGCCTGAGCCGGTCAAAATCCAGCCGTACAAATCGTCCGTAAACTGCATCGGGAATTGGCTGCAGATATTATTCAAGCCGCCTCCGCTCACGTCTTCCGGAAAAAGGTGGGCATCCCATGTTTTTCCGCCGTCCTGCGTCGTCAGCAGTTCCATCCTGCCGTCCGTCCCGGGCGATTCTTCCGCCAGCAGGAAGCCCTTTTCTTCGGAAAAGAACGCGAGTGCGCGGCACGCCGCGTTGTCTGCGGCAAGGGCCGGGGCCCCCCACAGCCCGCCGTCAGGCGAAAGGCGGCTCAGTTCAAGGCGGTACGGCTTACCGCCCCTGCCGGGACTGCAGACCTGCCGGCCGGAGGACGCGGAGAGGAACTCATACTGCCCCGCCGCGTTCTCCGGCGGCTCTGCGGAAAGGAGAGTCCATGTCTTTCCTCCGTCCGCCGTGCGGCAGACCGGTTTCTCCGCAGAATCTCCCGCCGCAACCCCGTTTTTTGTGTCGAAGAAGCGGAAATAGACGGCGCCCCACCGGCACTGCCCGATATTTCCCGCTTTTTGCCACGCCTTTCCGCCGTCCTCTGTTTTCAAAACGGCGGCGGTGCCGTCCACAGAAGAAACGGGCACCGCCAGAACCCAGCCCTCCGCTTCGCTGATAAAGGACAGATTTTTGACAATATATTTTCCCGCAAAGCTCCGGACCGTCCGCCAGCTCCGCCCTCCGTCCTCCGTCTTCAGAAGCGCGTTCGGGTCGGAAAGCTTCCCCATCCCGTAGCCGGTCCCGTTGTTCACAAACGAAATGTCCACGATCGGTCCCGGCTTCGGATATACCTGCTTCCACGTAGAACCGCCGTCCTGCGTGCGGAGCAGGTAGCTCCCATAATCCAGCTTGTGCCCCACGGCCCAGCCGAGCTTTGCGGTCCGGAACACAATTTCCCCCGCGTTTCGGATCTTCCGGGTCTCGGCGTCATTACCGCTTGTCTCCCCAAAAAAGTGAAATGTTTTTCCGCCGTCCCGCGAGCAGGCCAGCCCGCCGTCAAGCGGCCCCGCGCCGCAGTCGAAGGGAATCCAGCCGGTTCGGGAATCGAGAAAGCACAGGCCCTCGGCATACGGGCGGATACCCCGCATTGTACCGGCCCGCTTCCAGACGCTTCCACCGTTCACCGTGTGGTACAGGTCACTGGTGCCGGTATCCCGGCCGGAGGTCAGAAACCAGCCTTCTTTTCCGTTCAAAAAATCGACGCCGAGGCACCCGGCGCCTCCGCCGTCGTATTTTTTCCGGAACTGCAGGCTCCACGTACCGCCGCCGTCCGCCGTATGCAGCACGGAAAGGACATCCCCCTTCGCCGAAACGCCCGCGGCCCATCCGGTTTTCGCGTCCGTAAAAGCCATTTTGACCGGGTGGAAATTTTTGACCCCGAACGGGACTTTCGTCCAGCTTTTACCGCCGTCCGCCGTTTTCAGCAGGCTGCCGCCAGCCAGCGCAAAGGCGTTCCGGGGGTCGCCCGCCCACAGCGCGGGCGATTCGTCGGTTCCGGCGGAACCGTTTTTCCACTGGAGCGACCAGTTCTTCCCGCCGTCCGCCGTATGAAGGAGGGAATATTGCACCGGTTCCGGCGAACCCTCGGGGACTTTTGCGGTCTTTACGGTCTCCTGCGCGACAGCCCAGCCTTGACTAGGATCGGTAAAGCGCACTGCGTCCAGCGTGAAGCTCCCGGTACCGACCTTCGTCCAGTTTTCGCCGCCGTCGCGCGTGCTAAGAAGTTCCGAGCCGCCAGTATTGTACCGATCCCGGATCATCCAGCCCGTATTCGCGTCCAGAAAGTCGACGCCGTGAAGCCGGGAGCGGCTGCTTTCGCCGCCGATTGAAACGGCCTCGCCCTTTTTCAGCCCCGCGGCGGACGAAACCGCGCTGCCGGCCTGAGATCGGGAAGAGGACGCGGCGCTGTTTCCCGGAACGGCGGATTTTTGCGGAACGGTGTTCCGGCATCCCGCCGGAGCCAGAAACAGCAGGGATACGATCAGGATTTCCGCTGCCTTTTTAGTAAATGCAGTCATAAATTTCCTCCATTTCTAAAATATTCCTTGCATGAACAGCAAAAAGGCCTTTCCGGCGGAAAGGCCTGCTTTGCCTACTTTTATACCCTACTTTAAAATTTTCTCAATTTCAGCGAGTTCTTCGTCCTCAAACGAAAGATTGCGGACGGCCGCGATATTCTCTTCCAGCTGAGCCGTACTGCTTACGCCGACAATGACGCTGGCCATGGCCGGTTCGCGCAGGATCCAGGAAAGGGCAAGCTGGGCGGGTGTCTGCCCGCGGCGGCGCGCAATTTTTCCGATTTTTTGAACTTTTCCGATCATCTCAGGGGAAATAGTGTCTTTGGAAAGGGATGTCTGGCGCCGGGAAGCGCGCGAACCAGCCGGGATTCCGCTGTTGTATTTCCCGGTGAGGCGGCCCTGCGAAAGGGGGCTGTAGGCCGTCATGCCGAACCCGCAGCATTCCGCCGTGCGGAACATGCCCTCTTCTTCCACCCCGCGCTCCAACATATTGTAACGGGACTGGCAGATCAGCAGGGGGACTCCCATGCCGCGCAGGATTTTCGCGGCCTGTTCCGCCTGCTCCGGCGTATAATTGGAGATTCCGGCATAAAGCGCCTTGCCGCTTTTGACGGCGCCTGCCAGCGCCCCCATGGTCTCTTCCAGCGGCGTTTCCGGATCGGCGCGGTGGTGATAAAAGATGTCTACATAATCAAGGCCCATGTTCCGCAGGCTCCGATCCAGACTGGCAAGCAGATATTTCCGCGAACCGCCGTCCCCGTAAGGGCCCGGGATGTTCGGGAATCCGGCTTTCGTGGTAACGATCATCTCGTCGCGGTACGGGAGAAAATCGTCCCGCATCAGGCGACCGAACATTTTTTCCGCCGCACCGATCGGCGGCCCGTAATTATTGGCAAGGTCAAAGACCGTGATGCCAAGGTCAAAAGCCCGGCGCGCGACGGCGCGGCAGGTTTCGTAGGAACTTCTATCCCCGAAATTCTGCCACATGCCCAGAGACAGCGCGCTCAGCTTCAGGCCGCTTTTTCCGCAGCGGCGGTAGGGCATAGCCCCGTACCGATCCTGCGCCGCGGCATACGATTTTAGCTCCATTATTTTATATCCTCCAATCGTTTTTCCGCCCACCCGCACAGTTTTTCAATGGCCGGGAAAAGTCCCGCTGCGGCGGGCATGACGGCATATTCCACTTTCGGCGGGACTTCCTGATACGCCCGGCGCTCCACAAGGCCCGCCGAAACCAGCTCTTTCAGGCTGGTGCTCAGCATCATATCCGTTATGCCTTCGACAGCCCCCTTGATTTCAACGTAGCGCAGGGGTTTCCCGGAACGCAGGGCCCACAGGATGCGCAGTTTCCATTTTCCCCCCACGGTCTTTACGGCAAACTGCAGGGGAGCGTCGCCGGGCTCTCCCCTCCCGGAGGTTTCCCGGATCTTTACGTCCTGCCCGCGGTCCTGCTTGCCGTGCTTCCGTTTCTTTTTCTTCTTCACGGCTGCGACTCCTTCCTCGGGCGGCGGTTTTCCTTTGAAAAGACGCACCCGCAGTAATTCTGCCGGTAAAGGTCATACTGATGAGAAAGTTCAATGGAGCGCTGGTATCCGCCTTTTTTCTTGAAATCGGAGTACAGGTACTTCACGCCGTATTTCTTCTCCAGCTCTGAACCGATCTCATTGAGTTTCTGTGCGTTTTTGTAAGGGCTGATCGAAAGTGTGGTGGTAAAATAGTCGAATTTTCCCGCGCAGGCGTATTTGGCCGTTTCCTCCAGCCTCATAGCATAGCATTTCATGCAGCGCTCCCCTCCTTCCGGATCCTTCTCGTGCCCCTGGGACATTCCCAAGAAATGGAACGAGTCGTATTTCCCCTCCACAAACTCCGCCGGATATTTCATGGGGAGGGCGGAAAGCAGGCGCCGGACTTCGCCCACGCGCTTGCGGTATTCTTCTTCCGGCGATATGTTCGGGTTGTAGTAAAACAGCGTGATTCGAAAATACTGCGAAAGGTATTCCAGCACATAGCTTGCGCAGGGCGCGCAGCAGGCGTGAAGCAGAAGCGAAGGCGCTCCGCCGCTGAGATTCCGAATTGTTTCATCCAGCTTTTTTTGATAATTAATTTTTTGGATGATTTCCACCTCCCAACTCGGGCACCGGGCAGGCGGAAAATCTTATTTTCCCTGCTCCCGCAGGGCCGCAATACCCAGTTCGTTCAGCTGTTTTTCGTCCACATCAGTCGGCGCGCCGCTCATCAGCTCGGCGGAAGACGCCACTTTCGGGAACGCGATCACGTCGCGGATGCTCTCGCAGCCCAGCATGACCATCACCAGGCGGTCGAGGCCGAACGCCATGCCGCCGTGCGGCGGGGCGCCGTACCGGAATGCTTCGGTCAGGAAGCCGAACCGCTTCTCCGCCTGCTCCGGCGAGATGCGCAGGGCCTTGAAAATGCGCTGCTGCAATTCCCGGTTATTAATACGGATGGAGCCGCCGCCGATTTCGTTTCCGTTCAAAACCATATCGTACGCAAGGGCCAGCACACTGCCGGGATCAGATTCCAATCTGTCAAGATCCTCTTCCCGCGGCATGGTGAACGGGTGGTGCATGGCGACCCACCGGTTTTCTTCCTTGCTGTACTCAAACATTGGGAAATCGGTCACCCACAGCAGGGCGGTTTTCTCCGGATCAATCAGCCCGAAGCGGCGGGCCAGCTCACAGCGCAGCGCGCCCAGCGAATCTAAGACCGTCTTGTTTTCGCCGTCCGCCACCAGGAACAGCACGTCGCCCGGCTCGGCACCCAGCGCTTTCCGCACGGCAGCGGCTTCTTCCGGAGCCAGAAACTTCTCATACGATGACGTTTCCTTCGAAGCGAGCCGCGTCCACGCAAGCCCTTTCGCGCCGTAATCCTTGATCCACGCGCCCAGTTTGTCAATTTCCTTGCGGCTGAGAGACTCGGCTTTTCCTTTCAGGTTGATGCCGCGTACGCTGCCGCCGGCAGCCAGCGCCCCCGAAAAGACGCGGAATTCCGTATCTTTCAGCACACTGCTCAGGTCGCAGAGTTCCATGCCGAACCGCAGATCCGGCTTGTCGGATCCGAACCGGCGCATGGCTTCGTGCCACGTCATGCGGGGCAGGGGAAGGGAGATATCGGTGCCAAGCACATCTTTATAAGCCTTCTGGATAAATCCTTCCGCCACGGCCATCACATCTTCCTGCGTGACGAATGACATCTCGAAGTCAATCTGCGTGAACTCCGGCTGGCGGTCGGCGCGCAGATCTTCGTCGCGGAAACAGCGCGCAATCTGCATGTACCGGTCAAAGCCGGAAAGCATCAGCAGCTGCTTGTAAAGCTGCGGCGACTGCGGCAGCGCAAAAAACCGGCCCGGATACACACGCGAGGGAACCAGGTAGTCCCGTGCGCCCTCCGGCGTGGACTTGATCAGGTCGGGCGTTTCAATCTCCAAAAAGCCGTTCGCGTCGAAATAATCGTGCGCCGCCTTGACAATCTGGTGCCGCCGGATCAAGTTTTTCTGCAGCTCCGGGCGGCGCAGATCCAGGTAACGGTATTTCAGGCGGATGTCTTCCTTCACGCCGGAAGCATTCTCAACCGCAAACGGCGGGGTCTCGCTTTTCGCGAGGATCCGCAGATCTGTCACGGCGATTTCAATACTGCCCGTGGGGAGATCCGCGTTTTTGGCCGAGCGCTCCCGCACGGTTCCCTTCGCAGCCAGAACATACTCGGCGCGCACCGAGAATGCTTTCTTGAAAACATCCCGGTCGGTCCGGTCTCCGAACGCAAGCTGCACGATGCCCGTGCGGTCGCGCAGGTCGATAAAGATGAGCTGCCCCAGATCGCGCTGGCGCTGCGCCCATCCGCATACGGTGATTTCTTTTCCGATATCGGCGCTTCTTACCGTGCCGCAGTAGTGGGTTCGTTTCATGCCTTCCATGGTTTCAGCCATTGCAGGAATTCCTCCATTTTTTATAGTATCAAGACAGGCGCGGCAGAATTTCGTCGAAAACCGCGCGGACGAGGCCGTATGCATCTTTTTCTTCGTGGGAAGTAATGGTTACTGCTGTTTCCAGCTTTGGAAACAAGATGCAGAACTGGCCGTACATGCCGTCGGCGCGGAATGTGCCGGGCAGCGAGCAGCTCCAGACCTGGTACCCGTAGCCGGAAGAGGATTCTTTCTCCCATCCGCCCCCGTGGTTACTGTTGTCGATCACGTCGGTGTGCATCCTGTGCAGATAATCCGCGCCGATAATCCGCTTTCCCTGATATTCTCCGTCTTCCATAAAAATCCGGCCCAGGCGGCTGAACTCGTCCAGCGCCAGCAGGAGGCCCGAAGCGCAGACTGTGTGGCCCGCCGGATCGGCTTTCCACTGCGGGTTTTCGATCCCAATGGGCGTAAACAGGCGCGGGAGCAGAAAATTCCGTACATTCCGGCCGCTCACCTTCTCTATGACGCGCCCCAGCATATAGGTGCAGGCATTAGAGTACAGAAAATAAGTTCCCGGCTTTTGGGAAACCGGAACGCGGAAGAAAAGCTCCGCCCAGTCTTTCGAATTCATTTCCCCGTCCAGCGCACCGAACCAGAATTCCGTTTTGCCCGAGGCCATGTGCAGCAGGTCGCGCAGGGCGATGTCTCCGCTGCCCGGCGCGGCGCAGTCCCGGTATTCCGGGAAATAGTCCATCACCTTGTCGGTCAGTTTCAGGCGGCCGTCCTCTTCGCACATTCCCACGGCCAGCGACGTAAACGTCTTGGAAGCCGAGTACAGGTTCACCTTATCGTCGGAACGCCAAAAGTGGGTCACGCTGTCTCCGTTTTTCTTTTCTACTTTAATCCCATAGGGGTGCAGGTTTTTTTCTGCAACCGCCAGCCGGAATCCATCCAGAACCGACTTTTCCATCTTGCATCCTTCTTTCCAGAATCAGAATTCAATGTCGTCTTCCGCTTCTGAGCTGATGGCGGCAAACTGTCCTTCCAGATCGTTTCTGAGGTTGACTTTCGTCTTTTCGCCCGTCTTCATATTTTTGATGACGCCCATGCCGGATTCAAGCTCTTCGTCGCCGAGAACCAGCGTGAACTGCGCGCCGATCTTCCCGGCATACTTCATCTGCGCGTTCAGGCTGCGCCCGACTTCGTCGCAGGCGGAGGCAATGGAGCACTCGTGCATTCCGCATGAAATGCGGAAAGACTCCGCGCGCGCCCTGCCGCCGACGGAAGCAATATACAGCTCGCAGATTTCCGGCTCCGGGAATTCCACTTTCTGCGCCGCCATAATCATCAGCAGGCGCTCCATGCCGAGGGCGAACCCCAGGGCAGGTGTGGGCCTGCCGCCCATTTCTTCCACAAGGCCGTCATACCGCCCGCCGCCGCACACGGTGCTTTGCGCGCCCAAATCGCCCGAAACGAACTCAAACACGGTGCGCGTATAGTAATCGAGGCCGCGCACCAGCGACGGATCAATTTCGTACTGGATACCGACGGAATCAAGGCGTTCCCGCACCTGCCGGAAATGCTCTTTGCAGCCGTCGCAGAGGTAATCGAGGATGCGGGGGGCACCCTTCGCCGCTTCACCGCATTCTGGGTTTTTGCAGTCTAAAATCCGCATGGGGCTGCGCTCCAGCCGCGACTGGCAGGTCTCGCACAGCTGGTCTTTCCGCTCCGTAAAATAGGCCCTCAGCGCTTCGGTGTATTTTGCCCGGCATTCCGGGCAGCCGATGGAATTCAGCTTCAGCGTCAGGCCCTGGATGCGCAGCCGCCCAAACAGGCTCTGAGCAAAGGCAATCAGGCCCGCGTCGGCTTCGGGCAGCGCGGAGCCGAACATCTCCACGCCGAACTGGTGGAACTCGCGCTGGCGGCCGGCCTGGGCCCGCTCGTACCGGTAGCATGGGGTAAAATAGTACAGCTTCACGGGCATGGGGTCATTGTACAGGCCGTGTTCCAGGTAAGCGCGCACTGCCCCGGCGGTGCCCTCCGGCTTCAGCGTGACAGAGCGCCTGCCCCTGTCTTCAAAGGTATACATTTCTTTCTGCACCACATCGGTCGTCTCGCCGACGGAACGCCGGAACAGGCGCGTATCCTCAAAAAGCGGGGTGCGGATTTCCCGAAATCCGGTCAGTTCCGCTTCGCCGCGCATCACGTCCTCCACCGCCTGCCAGTGCCCGGATTCTCCGGGCAGGATGTCCTGCGTGCCTCTCTGCGCTTTAATCAGTTCCATAACATGCTCCTTTTTAAATATTCCACCGACTGTTTCAGCGCGGCCAGAGTTTTCACTTCCAGCAGGCACCGGCAGCCGCTTTTCTGGGCTGTTTTCAGCTTTTCTTTCAGATTAATCTCCCCCGTCCCCAGGGGGAGGTGGCAGCTTTTTCCCCGTGCGTCATGCACGTGCATGTGGCAGAGCCGCCCAATGTTCGAGTACAAAAAACCCGCGTCCGCGCCGTTCGCCGCATGGTCGTGCCCGATATCCCACGTCAGGCCGAATACTGGGCTTTCCAGAAGCGTTTTAACGCCTTCCTTCTGAAAGGGAAGGAATCCGTCCGTATTCTCTACACACAGCTTCACGCCGGAATCTCCGGCCGCTTTTTCGCATTCGCCGCGGAACAGCCGCAGGCGGGAAAGATACTGCCCGCGGTAGGCGTCGTAGAGGTATACCCTGCGGTCAGGCAGGGTAACATGCACACCCGCGTTCAGGTGCATGTTCAGAATGGGAATCCGCGCCTGCCGGGCAAGGTGAATGGCGCGCAGCACCGTGTCAAAATACGCGTTGGCAACGCGGCTGTTAAAGCTGCAGACGTCAAGGTTCTCATCCAGGTGGAGAGTAAAATAGATACCGTTCCGCTGCGCTTCTGCCATCAAACCGGCGGGGTGCAGGTTTTCCGTCTGGTACTGCGGCAGGTTCATATTCAGTTCCACAAACTTCAGGCCGAGCCCTGCACAGGTTTCCGCGTTCTCCGCAAGGCCCGGCAGTTCCAGCAGCGCCGGCATTCCAAACTGCAAAGCAGCCATCGCTGCGCATCTCCTTCCCGGCAGGAACAAAAAATCCCCGTCCCACACAAAGGGACGAGGGGAACTCCGCTCGTGGTGCCACCCTTTTTCGGGAGCTGGAAAGCCCCCCTTGTTTTCCCCCTGGAACGCGGGGAGCTGCCCGGCTCGCGGATGTCTTCACCGAAAGCCCGTCTGCGGAAACGCTCTCAGCCGCGTCGTTTCCTCTCTGGGGCGGGGCCCCCGGTTACTCTTTCCGTTCCACGCCGGAATTTTTAGGATTTCGGGTTTAAAATGTTGCGCCAGTCAAGGTCGCCGCGCTCCAGCCCGTGAATCAAGACTTCAGCCGTGGCAATGTTGGTTGCCACAGGGATGTTGTGCATGTCACACAGGCGCAGCAGATTCATATCGTTCGGCTCGCTCGGTTTCGGGTTCAGCGGATCGCGGAAAAACAGCAGGAGATCCACCTCGTTGCAGGCAATGCGCGCGGCAATCTGCTGGTCACCGCCCTGGGATCCGCCCAGGAACCGTTTGATCCGCAGGCCTGTTGCCTCAGACACCATCTTGCCCGTTGTTGCCGTTGCGCACAGCGTATGGCGGCTGAGTACACCGCAGTAAGCAATGCAGAACTGTACCATCAGTTCTTTTTTGGCATCATGGGCGATTAAAGCAATATTCATGAAACTCCCTCCCAAAGGAAAACATCTATGGAACTATTTCCCGGCAAACCAAACCGTTTTTCCCGGGGAAACGTCCTTTTATAATTTGCGGAGCGGCGGAAGCGGAATTTGCTCACCTTCCAGCCGCGCGGCCAGGCGCGCCAGCGCCCTGCCGCCCGGAGATTTGGGCGGAGCCGGCTGTGCGCCGGCCCCGGCCGCCGCGAGGAGCGGATCGTCCGGAATAACTGCGATCAGCCGAACGCCCGCCGCGTCAATCACCGCGTCGAGGTCGCGGTAACAGTTCTGCACCCGGAAGTTCGCGCTGCTGAAACGGTTGATCACCAGCCGCTGCTGGGCAATGCCCGCTTCCTGAAGGCGAAGGCGGGTCTTGGCTGCGTCCCGCACGCACACAGGGTCAGGCGTCACCACAACCAGAGCCCGCCGGGCCGAAGCGGCCGCGCTCAGAAATCCCTGCCCTACCCCCGCGGGGCTGTCGATCAGCACATGGTCGTAGTAGCGCGAAAAGACTCCCACCAGTTCCCTCATAATATCCGGGCTTACTACGTCCTCTTCCGTTTCAGGGGCCGGCAGCAGAAACAGGTTCGGTGAAAAGGCGGAAACATAAACAGCCTTGTCCGGTTCCGCCGCGCCGGAAACCACGTCGGCAATGTCAAACACGCGGCGCTCGGAGATACCCAGCATGTGGTCGAGCGAGCCGAGACCGGCGTCGCCGTCGATCAGCAGCACCCGTTTTCCACGAGCCGCAAGCGCCGCACCGACACCGGCCGTCACCGTCGATTTGCCGACGCCGCCTTTCCCGGAAGTTATAACCGTAACAGTATTCATAGAAAAACCCTCATAATTATAATATTACCACAAGATTTTTGCTGAGTAAAGATTTTCGCGGCCCGTTCCGGGAAGAATTTCTTTTCCGCGGTCAGCCGGCCGCCTGTGCCGAAGAGGACGAAACCGCGGACGGCATCACAAGATTTCCTTGTGCATCCACCGTTTTGCCGTAAAAATACGCGTCGAAGATATCCTTGGCGACCGCCTGGACATATTTGCCCGTAGCGCCGTGCTCCAGCACAACGGCAATGGCGATCTGCGGTTTGTCGTAGGGCGCAAAACCGATAAACAGCTCGTTGTCGGAGCCGTTGCCCGTCTGGGCGGTTCCGGTTTTGCCCGCAATGGCCACGCCGTAGTTTGCAAACGTACCACTGGCTGTTCCTCCCGTCACCACATAGCGCATTCCCGCTTTCACGTAATTCAGGTTCGTCTGTGAAACACCAATGCTGTCCACCGTCTGCGGTTTTGTAACAGAGATTGTTTTTTTGCGGGAATAATCGAGAACTTTGTCAACCAGGTGTGTTTTCAGCCGCGTGCCGTTGTTGGCAATGGTGGCGCAGTAGGCGGCAAGCTGGATAGGCGTCAGCTGGTTGTCGCTCTGCCCAATGGCCGCCTGCACGGTGTCGCCGTCGCTCCAGCTGCGGCCCCCGGCCGCTTTGCGCTCCGCCGGCCCGGCAAGCGTCCCCGAGCTTTCGCCGATCTCCACACCGGTCTTCTGGCCGAGGCCCAGCCGTTTGGCGTACAGGTTCATGGCGGTGATGCCGGTGCGGTAGCCGGTCTCGCAGAAAAACACGTTGCAGGATTTTGCAAGCGCCGTGCGCAGGGTGATGGGCCCGTGGTGGCCCATGCAGTGAATCCGGAGGCCCGAACTGGCAAACCGGGTGTAGACGCCGTTGCAGGTAATAACGGTGGAATTGGTAATGGCCCCTTCCTGCAAAGCCGCCAGGGCAACGGAAGGTTTAAAAGACGAGCCGGGAGTAAACACGCCGTTGAACGCCCGGTTGATCAGCGGCCGCGCCTTGTCTTGAATCAGCTGGCTGTAATATGATGGGTCGGTTTTATACTGGTTCTGATCGTAGGAAGGGTAGGTGGAAGCGGCAAGAACGGCAAAATCACTGACCCGCAGAACAACGGCGGCTCCCGCCACGCAGTCTTCGCCGTGCCATTTGGAGGTACCCCGGTGATTCTGCCGGCACAAAATTTTACCGTATTCCCTCGTCCCCTGGATATTTTTGGCAAGCGACGCGTTTGCCACTTTCTGGAGGTTGCTGTCAAGGGTCAGCTGCACCGTGTCGCCCGGGACGGGCGCTTTGGTCACAGCCTCGGAAGCAACGGAGCCGTTTTCCGCAAGGTTTACTGTCTTTTCCCCCGCCGTGCCCCGGAGCAGATCCTCAAAAGTTTTTTCCACGCCGCTTTTGCCCAGCTGGGCATCCAGGGCATAGCCTTTCGTCTTATGCAGCGCGTCGTATTCCTCTTTGGAGATTGCCCCCACCGCGCCGAGAATCTGCGGCATGAGGGAGCCGTCCGGATATTTGCGGACGGTGGTGACCTTTGCCTCCGCCCCGGGCAGAGAAGCGGAATTTTCCTCCATGATGGCCACGGTATCCTTGCTGACATCTTCCGCAAACGTGTAGGGCGCCGAGATGGAAAACCCGGTCTTCGTCATATTGTAGCGCACCGAAACGATGTCCCGCGTATCCTTGGCGGAATACCCTGTGCATTTGTACTGATCCACCAGGTGCTTCATGCACTGATCCGCCGTGGCGTACGGCTCCATATTCAGGTAACCTTTCGATTTCAGCACCGTAACTTCTTTTTCTTTTCCGGGGATAAACTCGTATTTCCCCGCCGAATTTAACTGGATGGGAAGCACGTCCACCCACTTCTCATTCCGGGAATCCAGCAGATGGACCAGCGTCAGGATGGTTTGGTTCCTGGTTCCGGAAGTGACATAGGCCGCGTTGAACATAATGGCATAGCCCGTCTGGTTTACGGCAAGGCCCGTGCCCTTCGCGTCGATAATCTCGCCGCGCGCCGCGTCCATTTTCACGCTGGAAGTTCCGGACCGATCCGCCGCGTTGAGCCATTTCTGAACATTGAAGATCTGCCAGTCCGCCAGGCGGAGCACATAGACCGCCAGAACTACAAACAGGGCAATCCCCAAAAACAGAAAGCGGCCCCTTTTTGGTTTTTTCTCCTCGTCTTCCAACGGTTTTATTCCTCCTTTGAACGGACCTGAAGTGCCAGCGCGCGGTTAAAATAGTAGGCCAGCGGCATCAGCGCAGCCGTGTAGACATAAATGGGCAAATAATGCTCTGCGAGCGCGTAAACGGGCCAGCGGTACCCATACAGGACGAAAAAGCAGCTCCACTGCAGCAGCATGGCAGCCGCCGAAACAATGACGGAAACCAGCATTGCCGTTAAGAAATTGGTCCGAAACAGGTTGGCGGCCATCAGGGATACAAAATAGCAGGCCGCCGCCAGAAGCAGGCCGTGAAATCCCAGCACGCCGCCCGCCCCGAAGTCGATCAGCAGACCGCCGGCCAGCCCGAAAACCATGGCGGGCAGCTCGCTTTCAAACATCGCGATGGAAAGGACGACGGGAAGCAGCATTACCGGGCGCGCCCCCTGTACCTGCGGGATCAGCCCGGGTGTCTCCTGCAGTACGTAAACGACGAGAATTTCCAGTGCAAATCCAAGGTAGCGGATAATCCGGTATTTCATGTCATTTCCCTCCGGAAGACGACGGTTCTGCTTTCTTCAGCGCCTGCCCCTGCCCCTGGAACGACGTGATCACCATCACATCCTGCACGCTTTTCACATCCACGGCGGGTGTCACCTCCGCATAAAGCGAAACGTCATATTGGCTGCTGTGCACGCTTTTTGCCGTGCCGATTACCAGGTTGCGCGGGTAAATCCCGCCAATCCCGTTGGTTACAATCAGGTCACCGGCTTTTACCGCCGTACCGGAAGAAAGATACCCCAGCCGCAGCATTCCCCGGTCGGCCAGTTTCACGTCGCAGCCCGTCACACCGGTGTCGCGGCAGACCTTGTCCACCGCGCTGATCTTCGTGTCCGGGGAAAGGATGGTCGTCACCTTCGCAAAGCTGGAATTCACCGAGGACACCCATCCGGCTACGCCGCCCTCCGTCACTACGGGATCATTGACCGCTATGCCGGACCGCGTCCCCTGGTCAATGGTGAACTGCCCAAACAGGTCGTTCGGATCGCGCCCCACAACCGACGCGGAAACAAGCTGAAAATCCGGGTTTTCTTCCTTCAGCTTCAAAAATTTGCGGAGCTGGGCGTTTTCCTGCTGGTAGGAATAGTAGTTGACCAGCTTTTTGCGCAGGTCTTCCACCTGCTTTTTCAGTTCTTTATTTTCGGCGGCAAGGTCTTCCTTTGACTGTGTCACGGGCGCCGCCGCAGCGGCGTTCCGGGTCACAAGGGTGCTGACGCGCTGCATCGGCGTTGTGGCAAAGCCGAACAGTTTCGCCGTCACTGAGCCGCCCGAACCGGCCGTATACAGCATCAGGCACAGCATGACCGCGATAACCGCTATCAGGATTTTAAACCCTGTGGAATGAAAAGCGTTCTTCACGCGCAGGCTTCCCCCCTGTCCGAAAAAGCGGCCGGGTGCCCGGCCGCCGATACTCATGGTTCCGTAAAACCGATTATACCATGCTTTTTCCCCCGGCACAAGGTTTTCCCGGCTTTGAAGCACCGGTTTTCCGCCGGAAAATACAGGCTGTGAAAATTTACTCTTGACAGAATCCGGTTCTTCGTTATATAGTGCCCTCTCCCCGCCGGTTTGGAGCTGGGATCCATGAGCCTTCAAAAGCTGTTCATTGAACTGACCGGAACCCAAAACGCTGAAAGGAGGAAACCGCTGTGAATGCCAAAAAGATCAAAGCCGTTTCCCGGTACGGCCTGCGCGTCAATTTCAAGATTTTCCGGATTGTGTACCTTGTCATTTATTTTAATGTGCTGTTTGATGTGATTTCGTGGCACTTTTCCGCGCATGGGAACAGCAGCTCAGACTTTGCGGACATGGAGCTGGTCTCCCTGATCTCGATTTTTGTCATAGGGCTTTGTTCCTTTAAAGCGCCGTTCCGGTTTTTCCTCTCTGAGGGCATGTCACGGCGCAGCTTTTTCACCGGCACTGCCGTATCGTTCGGGATTACCTCCGCTGCCCTTTCGGCACTGGACTGTGTGAACGCCATGGCTTTTCCGCTGTTCATGCCTTACCATTCTCTTTACGCCAGCCTTGCAGCAGACGCGGTGCATTCCTCCCGCCTTGCGCTTATCAAAAAATAAAGGAAACGCTGGACACCGGTTTTCGATTCTGTTATAATAATCCCATAAAATTTGAGATTTCGGGTGAGAAGATGCGCAGATAATCTGTTTTTCGTGTAAAACGGGATTTTAAAACAGTCCGCAGAGGCGGACCGCTGTCCTGTGCCGAAAAATGGATGATCCGCGCAGAAAGTGCCGTTTTTTCGGTACTCTTTTCCGCCGCGCAAAATCCGCTTTCCGGCATGCCCGGACAGGCGGATTTTTTACGGAGGAAACATGAACCTGCAAATTCAGCATCTCACTCTGACGCATAAGAAGGACGGGCGCGAACTTCTCAGGGATTTTTCATTTGTGCTGAACCCCGGCGACCGCGCCGCCCTTATCGGGGAAGAGGGGGACGGCAAGTCCACCCTGCTAAAATGGATCGCCGACCCCGCGCTGGTGGAAAGCTACGCGGAGTATTCCGGCAGAATCATCAAAAACGGACTGCGCCCCGGATATCTGGCGCAGGAACTGACCGAAAAGCAAAAGGAAACGCCGGTTTTCCGGCTTACCGCGGGCGCGGACGGCCCCGGCCTGTCCGCGGCGGCGCGGCGGCTTCGGCTGAGTCCCGGCCTTCTGCGCTCCGGGCGGCCTGCCGGGACACTTTCCGGCGGAGAAAAAGTCAAGCTTCAGCTTGCGCTCATCCTTGCGCGGGAACCGGATTTTCTGCTGCTGGACGAACCGTCCAACGACCTCGACCTGGAAACGCTCCAGTGGCTGGAAACATTCCTGAACACCTGCGGGATTCCCGCGCTGTATGTCTCCCATGACGAAACGCTCCTGGAAAACACCGCCAACGTGATTGTCCACCTGGAACAGCTCCGCCGCAAAACCGTGCCGCGCTGCACCGTCGCGCGGATGGGCTACCGGCAATATGTAAAGGAACGGCTCCGCCTCTTTGAACGGCAGGAGCAGCTGGCGCACAAGGAAAAAAGCGAGTACGAGAAGCAGCAGGAACGGTTCCGCAGGCTCCAGTCCGGCGTAGAATACCGGCAGGCGCACATTTCGCGCGGCGATCCGCACGGCGGCAAAATGATTAAGCGCAAAATGAAATCGGTAAAATCCATGGGCCGCCGTTTTGAGCGGCAGCAAAAAGCCATGACGGAACTTCCCGATTCGGAGGACGCAATCCTGATTCAATTCGGGGAAAACACTTCCATCCCCGGCGGCAAAACCGTGCTGGATTTCCGACGGGACACGCTGGAAGCCGGCGGGCGCGTGCTGGCGCGCGGCGTCGCCCTGCACGTGACGGGGCCGGAAAGAATCGGCATTATCGGCCGCAACGGAGCGGGTAAAACCACCCTGCTCCGGCAGATTGCCGGCGAGCTTCTTCCCCGCCCCGACGTAAAAGCCGCCTATATGCCGCAAGATTACAGCGAGCTGCTGGGCGGCGGGGAAACGCCGGTCGAATTTCTTTCCGTTTCCGGGGAGCAAAAAGAACTGACGAAAATCCGCACATTCCTCGGCAGCATGAAATACACGGCAGATGAAATGATGCACGGCGTGCGGGATCTTTCCGGCGGGCAGAAGGCAAAGCTGCTCCTCCTGAAAATGATCCTCGGCGGATGCAATGTGCTGATCCTCGACGAGCCGACGCGGAACTTTTCACCGCTGTCCGGCCCGGTTGTCCGGAGCGTGCTGCGATCCTTCGGCGGCGCCGTCATCAGCGTTTCCCACGACCGGAAATTTCTTTCGGAGGTCTGCGGTAAAATATACCGCCTTTCGGAAACGGGGCTGGAGCCGTTTTCTTTTCCGGAAGCGAAAAAGCCCCCGCTATACAAAAACAAAACAGCGGGGACTTAATACCTTATCATTTGTTGACCGGTATCAGTTTCCAGTACTCCTGAACCCCGTGTTTCAAAAAAACGAGAGAACCGGTTTTCAGTGCTTTCAAACAGGCGGTTGTCCGGCACTAAATGAATCGGAAACAAGATTTTTTTCCGATCGTTGGAACCTGCTTCCCGCTGATCATTGAGTACAGCAGCAGAAGCCGATAGAATATACCTTGTTTTTCCGATCGGCTTTCCGTACTTTCAACCTCCGATTGCTCCCGGAAAAAACTTGGTGTATATGCGGATGCTTCCGGCTGTTTTCGGGCGCCTGAAGCGGAAATTCGGCCTTTCGGGTGAGTTCCCGAAGGCCGAACATCCGGACTATGAAAAACTGACTACCGCGTGCATGGAAAAGCAGAACCCCGGCAGTTAAACCTCAGCACTTCCGCATAAGCCAGCATAGCCGCGCCCGCACCGTGTTCATTGTCCGCCTGCTGCCGTTCCGACAAATAATATTCGGCGCTGCCGGTCCGGTCTGTGCGGTGATCCGGCCCCGGCCCCAAGCCTGCGCTCGCGCAGATATGAGTGAGATGAACCTGCCTCTGTTCCCTGACAAGGCAGGTTTTTTCTATTCCGTTCCAAACATCCAGCGCCGTTTCCGCATAACTTTCCGGAAGCATTTTTAAACGGATTCCTTTCAGCATACTGTACGTAACCATGGCACTGCCGGAGGTCTCCGGGTAATTGGCCGGCAAGTCCGCCCGGTCAATTAACTGTAAAAACATCCCGCTCTTTTTGTCACGGTACGGCAGCAAGCCGTCCACAGCCTCTTGCAGCAGAGAGCAGAGTATCTTTGCGGGAGGGGTGCCGGCGCCGATGAATTCACAGCAATCCGCCAGAGCCATTAAAAACCAGCCTTCCGCGCGCAGCCAAAAGCAGGGGCTGCACCCGGTTCCGGAATTTACCCACTGCGACATGCGGCTTTCATCCCACGCATGGTAATACAGTCGTTTCTGCTGGGACCAAAGCAACCGCCGCACATTTTGGAACTGCTTCAAGATATCGCCGTAGGCTTTCTCCCCAAACCTGCTTTCATATGCCGCATAAAACGGGAGAGCCATGTACAGCCCATCCAGCCACACCTGATTCGGGTAGATATCTTTATGCCAGAAATTGCCGCACTCTGTGCGCGGATGTTTTTGCAGCGCCTGCCACACCTGCTCAATCGCTTTCCGGTACCTCGGCTCCCCGGTATTTTCCCATAGCAGAAACAGTGTTTTGCCGCGGCTGATTTGATCTAAGTTATGATCCTGTTCCTTCCATCCCTTCATACAGCCGTTTTCATCGATCAGGTACGGCGCAGCGCGGAGTAAAGCGTCACGATAAAATTGCCGATGGGTGCAGAGAAACAGCTGATTGGCGCCCAGAAGGCATAAATCATTGGTATAATTCCAGTCTTTATTTTTTAAAATCTGTGGGAAATATTGTTTCAGATACCATTCAAAATAGGATTTCCACATGCTTGTCCTCTTTCTCCGTGGTTATGACAGGGTTATAATAATTTCAAATAGGTTTTTTCGCAGTACCGCTCGTAATCGGAAAGCTGTCCGGGATTTATTCCCATCTTGCAAACGAATACTCGCCGCGGTAATTAGACGAATTGTAACGCGGATATTTTAACGGGACATATTCTTTCCCTTTGACAGGGCAAGGCCTGTCCTGTGTATAAATATACATTTTATTTGCATCCCAGAGGACAATTTCATCCCTTGCGTCTCCGGTCAGGTTAATCACTTCCGCGCACAGGTCGGGGTGGCCGTCGTCGGGAAATACAACCACGCGGTCGCCGTCCCCGTCAATCATCCCTCCGCCCTGAGTGCTTCCATTCAGCAGGATCAGCTCCGAACCGTCGCCTTTCCAGTTTACCGGCGCGATGATATTCCCGTTCCCCTGCTGTTCCATATGCCACAGCTCGCGGCCCTTGCAGTCGTACAAATAAACAATGTTCTGGTTTTCCCAGTAGGTTGTGGTGCAAATTTCCAGGCCGCGTTCCTGCGGGCGGTAATTCGCGGCGCTGATGCGCTGGGCGTGGCCGTTGATATCCCGGGCGCGGATTTTGCCGTCCGTATCCACCAGCATAAACCCTTCCCAGCCAGAAACGATTGCCAGCATTTCCTTTTCATCGGGATCGAATTTTCCCACAATAATTTCATCGGTATGATCATCTGGAATCGGAAGCTCCCAAAGCAGTTTCCCGTCACTGCTGATCATATTGTAGCAGCTGAAAATTTCGTCTTTCCCGTCATGGTTAAAATCGTAGGAGAACGGAAAATGGCCCGTGTTGTTATGGCTGAATTTCCAAAGCAGTTCCAGGCGGCTGTTGTAAACCCAAAGGCGGGCATAGCGGTCTTTAATCAGAATATCCGATGGGTGCCTGTTTCCTGAAACATTGACAATCCGGATGGCGTCGACGTTCAGGCGGTCGAACGCGTGCTTTTGAAATTCAATACCGCAAATTTCATCCGCCGGCTCGACATTCTCCGGCGTGTTAATATATTGAAGTGTTTCACCGGTGCGGCCGTCCAAAATCATCAGCTTAAAGTCTTTCGCAACAATTACTTCGTCGCAGCCGTCTTCATTGATATCGTAAACCTGAAACGGGAGATCACAGGTGGTGTCCTGGTTGACCCGGAGTTCCGAAGGCTCGCCCAGCTGCCAAAGTACTTTCCCCGTAACCATATTAACGGCGGTCAGGCAGCTGATATTGCAGTATCGTTCCTTGAACACCCTTTTCTGGTGCTGGGCCATCACAAAGTACATTTCGCTGCCGCCTGTGAGATGCCCGAACCGAATCTGGCGGGCAGCGCCGAAATTTTTCAAATCGATGATTTTATACAAAAGCGGCTGCGGGCAGGAAAGGCGCTTTTCGGCAAGCCGTTTTTCCCGGGCTTCCTTCTGCGTTAGGTATGCATGGTATTCTTCTTCCGCCGCGCTCACCTGAACGCCGGTAAACCGCGCGGGCATAAAAGCGGAAATCGCAATTTTGCCGTTGGCGTACCTGCTGTCCTGAACGCGGATTAAAGGCTTCCCATTTACGGAGCACAGAAAAGTGTCTTTCCGGCACTGAACGGATAATTGATAAACATGGTCACAGTCATACCGAAAGGGGACGCTTTGCAGCAGTTTCCTTTCTTTTTTTTCAACTTTCCAGAATTGTGCCTGCTGGTTGTTCAGGTAAAACGCGTAGTACATCAACGAAGTCTGGTACCGGAACAGAATTCCCGCTTCTTCTTTTGTGCACAAAGGCTGCATAGATACTGTGGCCTCATAATCATGCCAGTGCACATCGCCCGCCGCCAGCGCGGGGCAAACACCGTGGGTCAGCGGATTGCGGACACGGGTCTGCTCCATGTAATGGACACCGTCTTCACTTGTCACCATCCAGCTTGGACCGCGGTAATTACAGTTTGCAATGGGATCATACCATTGCCCTTTGTAACCCCGCGTCGGGGAATAATGGTACTCCCCCATGGCGGAATGCTCTCGGTCGAAAGGGAATGGGCCAATGGAGAAAGACGTGAAATTGTCACTCAGCAAAGTTATTTTTTTCTGCGGCATTGTAATCCCAGCTTTCTTACAAGATAGAATACCATAAAAATTCCGCGGACAATATCATTCCCTGGAGCGTGATACAAACGGATATCGTCCGCGGCATATGCTTCACCCGAGCCTGAAATTCAGGTGTTATTTATTTTTTGCGAGGTAAGCCTGCTGGTACTTGTCAATGGCTGACGCCCATTTTTGCAGGCAAGCCTGGGAAGTCATCTTGCCAAGAAGGACAGCCTGGAAATCGGCGGTCATATCATTGGTGATGAACGAAGAGAAGTCGCTGAGCCAGTACGGATTTTCAATCTGAAAATAGTTGTCATCGCTAAGGTAGCTTTCATAAAGTTTCATGTTTTTGCTTTTCTTGTACCAATCCTGGCTGGAAACTTCTTTGTTGCAGGGAATTCTGCCAATTGTCTGGCACATGGCGCCTTCATTTTCTGCGTTTGTTAAATAGGATATCAGCGCTAAAGCGCCCGTATAGTCATGGTTTGTCCCATGATTCGGCAGACAGTAGACATTCGGCTGCAGTCCGGAAGCAAAATAGTGTCCCTGATCATTTGCCAAAACGCGGGCGGAAGCGAAGTTACCTTCCCCAAGGTTTTTCACGTGCGTGGACTCCGAGGAAGAATTATGAATAATATACATGGAAACACCGGAGCCGAATTCCGCTACAACTTCCGAATAGTTATTGTTGACTGAATTTCCCGATACTTCTTTGCTTTTATAAAGATTGACGTAAGCATCCAGCGCTTTGGCAAATTCCGGCTTGCTGAGGATACATTTGCCGTTCTCATCAAACCAGCTTCCTTTATAACCGGCGCCGTTCGTGTAGGTAAACAACCACGCCAGCAGGCTGTCGTACGGGCGGACACCGCGCAGGCTGTAGAAATATTTTCCGTTTTTAGAATCGGCGTATTTCTTGCACAGATTTAAAAATTCTGTCTGTGTGGTGGGGGGAGCCTGAATCCCTTTCTCTTGAAACAGCTTTGTGTTGTACCAGGCCACTTCCTGGTTATAGGCATAAGGGATGCCGTAAATCTTGCCGTTGTACATGTCTTTTAGATTTTTCATGATTTGTCCATCGATATCTTTGTATTCCGAAATTTTGTTCACATAATCGTTCATAGGCAAGAGCGAATTTTGGCTGACAAAGGTAGCAATATTGGAGAAACCAAGGCTTACAACGTCGGGCATGGTGTTTGTGGTTACGGCAATCTGGAATTTGTTTTGAAAATCTTTAAACGCAAAACTGGTGTAGGAAAACGTGTAATTGTCCTGCTGTTTGTTCAATTTTACAAACAAATCCTTAAAATAAGCGTCGGTAACCGTATCGGCCGAATGATACCAGAAATTGATTTCCTGACGGCTGGCGCTTTTGGATGCCGACTGAGAAGCCGTGGAAGATGATTTTCCGCAGCCGCTCATTGCGCCGGCAGCCAGACACACGGCTAGAAGTACTGCTGTTATTTTCTTTGCTTTCATGAATTTTCCTCCTTCATAGAAACTCAAATTGCTTTAATTTCAGCCTTTAACCGCACCTGCAGTCGCTCCTCCGGACAGATGCTTTTGGATAAAAGCGAAAATTACCAAAACAGGAACTAGTGAAATTACACAGCCGGCCGCCAAAAGGCCATATTCGGTGCCATATTCACCCTGGAAAACATTGAGCGCGAGCGGTAAAGTGTATTGGGATTTTTGCGTGATGAAAGCGAGGGCGTAAACGTAAACATTCCACGCGTTAATAAATGCGTACGCCCCGGTTGCCACTATGCTTGGCCGCATCACAGGCAGAAGAATGCGGAATACCGCGGCCAGCATCGAGCAGCCGTCAATCTGCGCAGCCTCTTCCAGCGCCCTTGGCACGGAATTGAAATACCCCATCATTAAGAACAGACAGAACGGCAGATTCGTGCAGGAACAGATAATCACTAGAGAAAACAGGTTGTTAATCAGGCCCAGGGTATTCATGGTCTGGAACAGCGGTATCATCAGCACCACGGCCGGCAGCATCTGCGTCACCAGAAGCAGCACATAGATAAAGCCTTTTCCTTTGAACGTGTAGCGGCTCATTGCGTATCCGCCCAAAAGCGCCAAAACCGTGACGCAGACCGTTGTTAAGACTGCCACAAAAGCGCTGTTCAAAAAATACTGGTTGAAGCCCATATTTTCAAAAAGATTCCGGTAATTTTCAAATGTGGGATAAGCCGGCCAGTATTTTACCGGTATGGAAAAAACCTCTGTTGTGTTTTTTAAAGAAGTGTTAAGAATCCAATAGAAAGGAAACAGCGTAAAAACGAGGAAAAGCACAAGAGGGATATCCCTGTAAAATATATTGCCCACCGCCACTTTCCGCTTCATCCTAAAACACCGTCCTTTCCAATTTTGCTTAACTTGATATAAATAAGGGCAATCAACATCATCATAAGGGTCGCGATCACGGCCAGAGCGGAAGCATATCCGTAATCAAACTCACCCGTAAATTTATTCATAATGTAAAGTGCCAGCGTTGTTGTGGAATAGTTCGGGCCGCCCGCCGTCAGGCTGATAATCAAATCAACCGCATTAAAAGTCCAGATGGCACGCAGCAGCGTTGTTAAGACAATTGTATCTTTCATCATAGGCAGTGTAATCTGGAATAACGTGGCAACCGCGTTTGCCCCGTCGATTTTCGCGGACTCGTAGAGCTCGTCCGGAATTCCCGCCAAAGAAGACATATAACTGATGGTAAAAAACGGGATACCACGCCAAATATTTGCCAGCACACAGGCAAACATGGACAGCTGTCCGTTTGAAAACCATGAGATATTGCTGCTGATGAGTCCAATCCTTTTCAAAATATCATTCAGAAGCCCGTACGACTCCCCCATAATGAGGGCCCAGATAATGCCGACCATCAGGCCGGCCACTGCCCATGGGGCAAGGGATAAGGCCCGGACCAACCCGCGGCCCCTGAATTTTTTGGTAAGCAGGTAGGCAAGCCAAAAACCCAGCACGGTTTGGAAGGCTACGCTTGCAAAAACCCAGACAGCCGTATTGCCCAGCGTCTTGAAAAACAGAGCATCCTGAGTAAAAATTTGGGTATAGTTTGCAAGCCCGACAAAGTGCCGGTCGCTGATCTGTGTTGCCTTGTACGCTTCCGTACTCATTTTAAAAACATTTATAATCGGCCAAAGCATAAAGCAGCCGATGGCAAGTAAAACCGGCGCAAGCAGCAGATAAGGAACGGCGCTTTGCTTAATAATTCGTCTGTGCGTTTTGTAATTATTTACCATTACAGCTACTCCTGTATAATTTTCAGCAATACTTTCATAATGGAGCCGTCGTTGTGGGCTAAAGCGTCAAACGCCTCCGCAGCTTGATCAATAGGATATTCGCAGCTGACCAGCTTCTCCACGTCCACTTCTCCGCTTCTTAAAATCTCTATTACCTGTTCAAAATCCGACGTCAGGGCATTGCGGCTTCCGAAAATATTCAGTTCCTTTTTCAGGATAATTGAATGGAGGAATTTTGTTTCTCTTTTTCCATTCCCAATTAAAACAATATTCGCAGCCTGAGCGGCCTGATCAATACAGCTCAAAAACGTTTGCGGCAGTCCGCATGCCTCAACACATACGTCAAACCCATTCCCGTCCGTAATTTTCCGAGTCCAGCTTCCCAGATCCTGTTTTCCGGAATTAACGACCCCGGACGCTCCCATCTGCAAAGCAGTTTCCAGCCTTCCGTCCAGAACATCCGCCATATAAACCTCGGCGCCCTTCGCTTTTGCGGAAAGCATGGCAAAAATTCCTATCGGGCCTGCGCCCACAACCAGTACTTTATCCGTATTTTTCAATTTACAGCGCGATATACCGTGATGCCCGATGCAAAACGGCTCCACAAGGGCAAGCTGCCTGGCGTTCAGACCGTCTCCGCGCAATATCCGTGAAACCGGCATGACTACATATTCCTGAAACGCACCGTCCCGCTGAACCCCCATTGTCTGGTTATCGACACAGCAGTTTACATATCCACGGCGGCAGGCATAACAGTCACCACAGTTAAAATAAGGATTGCAGGTGACCAAATCCCCCTCCTTCAATCCGCCGGCGTTTTGCGGAATTGAAACGATTCTTGCACTGAACTCATGCCCCGGAATACGCGGGTAAGTTGTAAAAGGCTGATTCCCCAAATAACTGGCGAGATCCGCGCCGCAGATTCCGCAGTACAAAATTTGCAGAAGAGCTTCGTTTTCTTTTGGCTCCGGTACTGGAAGACGGTCAAATACGGCAACCTGTCCCGGTTCCTGAATTACAACAGATTTCATAACTGGTTTTCCCCTTTCTGTTAGCATTTGAACCAGATTTGAAGATCACTAAGTTTTTTCGGTAAATTTTACGAATTATCTTGTAACTTCACAAAAAGTATAGATGATTTGTCATAGCATGTCCAATACCGTTTGCTTTTACAGATCATAATGTCCGCATTATGGTGAATATTATTGTTTATTTCTCATAATTGTGATATATTAAGGCATACACGGATTTCGGACAGATTTTGAATCTTCGAAAGCGGGGGATGCAAATTGCGGAACGATATTGATTTATTTGATCGGCTGGATTACCTCCTTGTTTTGGCGGAAGAAAAAAACATGACACACGCCGCAGCCCGGCTTTTTATTTCCCAGCCCGCGCTTACCGCTTACCTGAACCGTTTGGAACGCTGTTTAGGTGTAAAACTGTTTGATCGGAACACCACCCCGATCCGGATAACGCCCGCCGGGATGTTCTATATCTCGGAGATTGAAAAGCTGCGCAATCAGTACGGCCGCTTGGTGACCAACCTGAAACGGATGGATTATGATCCCAGCATGACACTGACCATCGGTATCGGCCGCAACCGGGGAAGTGTCTGGCTGCCGAGGATCCTCCCCCGGCTGTACCATCATTTCCCCAGCCTGCATTTGCAGGCAGTGGAAGACCGGGACGAAAGCATGACGGAAAAAGTCGCGCATTACGTTCTGGATGCGGCCATAATCGATTCCTATATGCCAATCCCCTCTCTCCAATACCATTATCTGATGGATGAAACGTATGTCCTGATTACCGGCCCCAGTAACCCGATCGTTAAAAACAGGGACCTGTCCGGAAACGACAAGTCCCATCCTCTTGATATTTCACCCGCCCAACTCAGCAAAGAGCTGTTTATCTGCCCTGAAGTGAAAGGCGGCCTTGATTATTACACCCATCAGCTATTTACTTCCTTCAGCATTAACCCGAAGGAAATTCTCTACATTTCCAATGCGAGCACCGCTTACCAGTTAGCGGTAACAGGAGTCGGAATTACCTATTTATGTAATTCCTATATTGATCTCATCAACACGCAGGAGCCACCGGTTATCATTATGCCCGGAGGAAAGCCATCCCGGCGAAAAGTTTTTGCTATATCACATTCTGATCATCTTACCCCATTAATTCGTTATTTTATTGAATGTTCCCGGACTGTTATGAATTCTTTTTCCGAGTAAACGGAAAACAAAAAACGTTTCGCGCGGGGATTTTCCCTCACGCGAAACGCCTTTTTGTTTTTTCCCGATTTACGACTGTCCGGTCGCCTGCGAAAGCTTCACGCTCGCTGTGAACGATTGGCTCGTGGATGAACGGGTTACGTTCAGCGTAACCGTTTCGCCTGTTTTTTTCGTGGCAATTTCGGATGTAATTACACTTCCGCTTGTAACGGTTTTGCCGTCAATCTTTGTAATGATATCGTCCTTTTTAATACCCGCTGACGTGATATACTGGCTGGATACGGAGATAATGACAAACCCAGATGGAACCTGATAGTGGCTGGCATCAATGCTGTCAAGGTATTTCCCGGTAATCCCGAGGACGGCACGGTCAAGGCCGGAAACAATGCCGGCAGTAACGGTTGAGCTGAAATCCTCGCCTTCCGGGCATGGGGAAACCCTGATTGCTCCCGGAAAAAACTTGGTGTATAATGAAGGGAATAAAAAGGATCCGGCTATGGCAGGATATCGGAGGGAATAGCAAGTTGGCGGAAATATATTTTGACAATTCGTCCACCACGCGGGTGTGCCGCGAGGCCGCCGAAAAAGTGATGGAAGTTATGACGGAGGAGTACGGAAACCCTTCGTCACTGCATACCAAGGGCTTCCGCGCCGAACAGGAAATGAGCGCCGCGCGGGAATCCGTTGCACAGGCGCTCGGAGCGGAGCCGGGAGAAATCACTTTTACTTCCGGCGGAACCGAAAGCAACAATATCGCCCTTTTCGGCGCGGCGCGGGCCCGCAGAAAGCGAGGCCGCCGCATTGTGACAACGGCGATTGAGCACCCGTCCGTGCTGAACACCGTGGCGCGGCTGGAACAGGAAGGCTTTGAAGTCATCCGCCTTCAGCCGGACTGCGCCGGCAAAATCGCGCCGGAGCAGTTCCGGGAAGCCGTCACGCCGGACACAATCCTCGTCAGTGTCATGCGCGTGAACAACGAGGTCGGCAGCATCCAGCCCGTCGAGGCGGCGGCGGACGCAATCGAGGCGGCGAAGGCCCCGGCTCTGCTGCATGTGGACGCGGTTCAGGCATTCGGCAAGCTGCGGCTGCGCCCCCGCCGGATGCGCGCGGACCTGATGAGCGTCAGCGGGCATAAAATCCATGCGCCCAAAGGTGTCGGCGCGCTGTATATCCGCTCAGGCGTCCATATTGAACCCCTGACCTACGGCGGCGGGCAGGAACGGGACATGCGCCCCGGAACCGAAAGCGTGCCGCTGATTGCCGGGCTCGGCGCGGCGGTGCGGGCCCTGCCGGAACCGGAAGCAGAGCTTGCGCGGATGCGGGAGCTGAACGGCTTCCTCCGCCGGGAACTTTCGAAAATCCCGGGAGTGTGCTTCAATTCGCCGGACGACGCCCTGCCGTATATCCTGAACCTTTCGGCGGGCGGCGTGCGTGCCGAGACCATGCTGCATTTCCTTTCGGAAAAGGGAATTTACGTTTCCTCCGGCTCCGCGTGCTCCAAAGGGCGCGAAAGCTACGTCCTGCGCGCCATGGGCCTGCCGAAGGACCGCATCGGCTCCGCCCTGCGCCTGAGCTTCAGCCGGTTCAACACGAAAGAGGAAGCGGAAACATTCGTCCGCGCCCTCAAAAACGGCCTCGCTTCCCTCGTGAAGCGCCCGTTCTGACAGAGAAAGGGGATACCATGAAGGAAGTCATTCTGGTCAAACTGGGCGAAGTCGTCCTGAAAGGGCTGAACCGCCACGCCTTTGAAGAAATCCTGCGGAAAAACATCCGCCGCCGCATTGGGCGGCTCGGCGGGTTCGACGTGCGCGAAGCGCAGTCTACCATCTATATCAGTCCGCAGGGGGGCGCCGACCTCGACGACGCCGCTGAGCGGATCTCCAAAATATTCGGAATCGCCGCTTACTCCCGCGCCTGTGAAGTGGAAAAGGATCTTTCCGCCATCTGCGCTGGCGCGGAAGATTACCTGAGGAAACCTCTTTCCACTGTTTCAACCTTCAAGGTTGAATGCAAGCGGTCGGACAAAAAGTTTCCGCTCAAGTCCCCCGAAATCTGCGCGCAGGTGGGGCAGTACCTGCTGGATCATTTTCCGAACCTGCGTGTTGACGTCAACCATCCGGACTATACTGTGCGGGTGGAAGTGCGCGACTTTGCGGCCTATGTGCACGGCGACGCGCTGCGCGGCGCGGGCGGAATTCCCGTCGGCACGGGCGGCAAGGCAGCCGTCCTCATCAGCGGCGGAATTGACAGCCCCGTGGCGGCGTGGATGATGGCCCGCCGGGGCGTGGAGCTGACCGCCGTGCATTTTGCCAGCCCGCCCTATACCAGCGAGCGCGCCGAGCAGAAAGCCGCCGACCTCCTCCGGAAAGTGGGGGAATACGCGGGCCGCATGACCATGTTCACCGTTCCGTTCACCCGGATTCAGGAAGAGATCCGCGCCAAATGCCCGGAGGAATATTTCACGGTGATTATGCGCCGGTTCATGATGCGGGCAGCGGAGAAAATTGCCCGGGGCGAAGGATGCGGCGCGCTGATCACGGGCGAAAGCCTCGGGCAGGTTGCCAGCCAGACGCTGCAGGCGATTGTCTGCACGGATAAAGCGGCCTCCATGCCGGTTTTCCGCCCGCTGATCGGCATGGACAAGGTGGATATCATCGCGCTTGCCCGCCGCATCGGCACATATGACCTTTCCATCCTGCCCTATGAAGACTGCTGCACGGTTTTCACGCCGAAGCATCCCCGCACGCGGCCTCTGCCGAAATTCATTGAAAAAGCCGAAGAAGCACTGGATACGGACGGGCTGGTGGAAGACTGCGTTTCCCGCGTCAAAGTCACTAAAATCGAACCGAATCGGTAAGGAGTGAAAAATATGAACGCTGAGATCATTTCTGTCGGAACGGAGCTTCTCCTCGGCCACACCGTCAACACGGACGCGTCTTCCGTCGCGCAGGAGCTTGCCCCCGCCGGGATCAACCTGCTGTACGCCTGCACGGTCGGCGACAACCCCGAACGCTTGAAAAGCGCCGTGGAAACCGCCCTTTCCCGCAGCGATATTTTAATCACCACGGGCGGCCTTGGGCCTACGGGCGACGACCTGACGAAAGAAACCGTGGCAGCTGCCTCCGGGAAAAAGCTGGTGATGGATCGCAGGAGCATGGAACATATCGAGCGGTATTTCCACGGCCGCGAGCTGGGCGAAACACAGAAAAAGCAGGCCATGCTTCCGGAAGGCTGCACCGTTTTCCCCAACGAAGTGGGAACTGCCCCGGGCTGCGGCTTCCGCACTGAATCCGGGAAACGGGTCGTTATGCTCCCCGGCCCGCCGTCGGAGCTGATCCCTATGCTCAAAAAATATGCCGTCCCCTTTCTCGCGGGCGGTGAAAACGCTTCCATTGTGTCGCACATGGTGCATGTATTCGGGCTCGGCGAAGGGTACGTCGCCGAGCGGATTGCGGATCTCTGCGGCCGCACCGCCCCAACCTGCGCCACCTACGCTAAATCGGGCGAAATGTTCGTGCGCGTCACGGCGCGGGCAGAATCCGCCGAAAAGGCGGAAGCCCTGTGCAAACCGACCGTGGAAGAGCTGAGAAAGCGGCTGGGCGCGTTCTGCTACGGTGTGGACGTGGAAAGCCTGGAAGAAGCGGCTGTGCGCCTCCTTGCCGAAAAGCATCTGACCGTCGCCACGGCGGAATCCTGCACGGGCGGCCTGCTTGCCAAGCGGATCACCGATATTCCCGGTTCCTCGGATGTGTTCCACATGGGCGCGGTCACGTACGCCAACGAAATCAAGACCATGCTGCTCGGCGTGCCCGAAGAAACGCTGAAGCAGTACGGCGCCGTCAGCCCGCAGACGGCGCGCTGCATGGCAAAAGGCGTGCGCGAAAAGGCCGGGGCGGATCTCGGCGTGGGCATCACCGGAATCGCGGGCCCCGGCGGCGGAACGCCGGAAAAGCCGGTCGGCCTTATTTACCTTGCGCTGGATAACGGAAAAACGGTTTCCGTACGGAAAATGGAAGGCGGCGCGTGCGGCAAAGGGCGCGGATATCTGCGCAACCTTGCGGCCTCAAACGCCCTTGACATGATCCGCCGCAGCGTTTTGAACCTCGGCGGAGTGGAAGACACCGCCTATTCGCGGGAATCCATGAAAAAATAGAAAGGGAAAACGGGAGGAAACGAAATGGATGCCGGGCTTCTGTTTGATCTGGCCCGCCGGACTTCCGCGTGCCAGCGCGTTATCGGCCGCGCCGCGGCCCTGTTTCAGGTGGAAATTTCCGAAGTGCGTGTTTGTGCGCGGGATGCCGGCCTGAACGGCTCGCTGGCGGCTGTTCTGAAAAAGCGCCCCATGGTTTTTCTGGTTGGCACAGCGTCGGGGCTCCGTCCGGACTGCGCCGGAGCAATTTTTCAGGCCCTCCGCGTCCCGGTGGACCGCCGGGGGGAGCCAAAGGGAATCCTGCGGCTTTCCGGCGGGGCACAGACCGGTTACCTGATCGAGAGCGTCAATCAAGCCATTATCCTTCTGCCGGATGATCCTTATGAGATTCTGCGGATGCTTCCGGCTGTTTTCGGGCGCCTGAAGCGGAAATTCGGCCTTTCGGGAGAATTCCCGAAAACCGGGCATCCGGACTACGAAAAACTGATTACGGCGTGCATGGAAAAGCAAAAAGACGCGAAAGGCGAAGGATCGTCTTTATAAAGATCGAAATTAGCACTTCTTATAAAAGTTCATATATCCCCCGCCGGCCATGGACCAGCGGGGGATTTTTCCGTCACTTATGTGCCAAGCGCCTGAAACCCTTCATTGACAGTACACCGCCGGAATGGTAAAATAGTATCGAAAACTTCGAAAATTTTAGAAACGCAGGTTCAGCACGATGACTACTATAAGGGATATTGCAAAAGAACTGGATTTGTCGGCCAGCACCGTTTCCAAAGGGCTGAACGGAGCCAGCGACATCAGCGATCAGACACGTCAGCTTGTGCTTGACACAGCATTCAAAATGGGGTACGTTTCGCGTCATAAAAATCTGTCTGCTCCGGTCCGTATTTGCGTATTTATCGAAAATATGGGCTATGAGCGGATTGAACAGTTCGGTTACGATATCATTGTTGGGTTTAAACTTGCGGCCGCCACAAAGCATTGGGACATTTCCATTGTTCCCCTTGCGCTGAACCAGGGCGGCAGCATTCAGTATGAAGAGTATATGCGCGAAAACCGGTACTCAGCGGGTTTTCTGCTGGGGTTTGCGCTGCACGATGATTTCCTCCGCCAGCTTGAAAAAACCGCCGTGCCAACAGTTTTGCTGGACAATGTGGTCTATAACCGGCATGTCGCCTGTCTGGGCGTTGACAGCCAGCAGGGCATTTCCTGTGCGGTGGAATATCTTGCAAAGCTGGGGCATACGTCCATTGCCATGCTGAACGGAGAAGCGGAAAGCCGCGTCTCCAGCGAACGGCTGAGCGGTTTCCGGCTCGGTATGGCGCGCGCCGGTCTCCCCGTCCGTGAGGAACTGATTGCGCACGGCGACTATACCGCCAACTGTGCAGGCCAGTTCGTTGGAAAATTCATTGAGGAAGGCGCCACGGCCATCGTCTGTGCGAGCGATACAATCGCACTCGGCGTCCTCCGCGAACTCTACCGGATGAACCTGCACGTCCCGGACGATATGAGCGTCGTCGGATTCGACGATCTGCCCATTGCGGCTTATGCTACGCCGCCGCTTACGACCGTCCGGCAGGACCGCCTGGCCATCGGGCGCAATGTCTGCCTGCTGATGGAACAGATCATGGATGGCAACTGCATCAACCGCCTGCTCATGATCCCTGAGCTTGTTGTCCGGGAGTCAACCGGCAAACCGAGGCACAGCAGCAGCCGGCAGACGGGATAATGGAAACCTTAAAACTAAAATGCACGGCGCCGCTTTCAGCAAAATGGAAGCGACGCCGTCTGCTTATTTTCTCGCGAAATATTCGTAATAATTTCGATACATATTTTTGGACCGGTTCATCAGGCTTTAGCATATTTTATTTAAAATGCTGGAATTGTACCAATAAGTTTAACAAATTAGCGAAAAAATAATTGACAATTCCAAAATGTAATGATATTATAGGAATACAGAACCGAAATTTTCGAATATATTCATCAGTATTTTCGAATAACTTTCTGGGTGCCATCTCCCCTGGAACGGTTCTGAACACCGCCGAAAATCCTCCTATCGCTTTTCAGTTTTCACATGTTCATTTAACTAATGGAATTACCTGAAAGGTTTTCGGAGAAATTTTATATTTTTCAGTTTAAGGAGGAATTGTATGAAAATGCTCAAAAAAAGTTTGGCTCTGGGACTTTCCGCATTGATAGCGGCCGCCTCCCTGAGCGCGTGCAGCCAGTCTTCCGGTGCGTCGTCAGCGGCGGCGCCTTCAGAAACGGCGGCTTCGTCCGCAGCTGAGGAATCTTCCGAAACATCCAGTTCGGGAAAAAGCGAATATGCGGGTGAAACCGTCTACTACCTGAATTTCAAACCTGAAATTGCCGATGTCTATAAAGAAATCGCCAAAGCGTTTGAATCCGAAACAGGGATTAAACTGAACGTTGTGACGGCGGCCAGCAATACATACGAGCAAACTCTTCGGTCTGAACTTGCCAAATCGCAGCCGCCCACGATTTTTCAGATCAACGGACCGGTCGGGTACAATAAATACAAAGAGTACTGCCTTGACCTGAAAGACACCGACATCTACAATCACCTGAAAGACAAGGGCCTTGCCGTTACCAGCGGCAGCGGGGTCTATGGAATTCCAAACTGTGTGGAAGGCTACGGCATCATCTGCAACAATGCAATCATGAAAAAATACTTTGCACTGTCTGACAAGGGCAGCGCCGTCACCATCACATCGGCCGACCAGATTAAAAATTTCGAGATGCTGAAAAATGTTGTGGAAGACATGACAAAACATAAAAGCGAACTCGGCATCAAAGGCGTTTTCTCTTCGACTTCGTTCAGTTCCGGTGAAGACTGGAGGTGGCAGACCCATCTGCTGAATATGCCTCTGTTCTATGAATGGAAAGGCATCAGCCCTGATCAGGATCCGGTTGTGACAGGCCTTGCCCAGAAAGAAATCACGTTAAAATACGGCACCGACTATAAAAACATCTTTGACCTTTATCTGAATAATTCCGTTACGGCCAAGACCCTGCTCGGCGGCAAATCGGTTGACGATTCCATGGCGGAATTCGCGACGGGCAAGAGCGCAATGGTACAGAACGGAGACTGGGCCTGGTCGCAGATCTCCAAAGTGAAGGGCAATAAAGTCACTGCGGACGACATTAAGATGATGCCGATTTACTGCGGCGCCCCCAATGAAGAAAATTACGGCATCCCGATCGGGACGGAAAATTTCCTTGCCGTCAACAGCAAGGTGGATGAGAAACTGCAGAAAGCCTCCATTGAATTTCTGAACTGGCTGTATACAAGCGACACCGGCAGAAAATATGTCTACAGCTCCGACAAGCTCGGCTTTATTGCCCCGTTTGATACGTTCTCCGACAGCGAACGCCCGGATGATCCGCTTGCAAAAGAAGTTACGCGGTGGATGAACGATTCGAGCGTCAAGAATGTCAACTGGGTCTACCCGGCTTTCCCGAGCCAAGAATTCAAAAATGCCGTCGGAGCCGCCCTGCTGAAATACACGCAGAACAAGACGGACTGGAATGGCGTTACCAAAGCGGTCACCAGCAGCTGGAAATCTGAAAAGGCCAAATCATAACATTTGCAGCAATTCACTTTGAAACGCGGAATGCTGAGAGCGGTGGGTGCGTTCTTTGGTGGGCTCACTCACTGCCCTTTTTTTCAGCAAAGGAGGCACTTATGCAAAAGTCGCTGAAAAAATATGCTCCTTTCTTCACTCTGCCGACCCTGATTGCTTTCATCATTGCATTCCTGGCACCCTTTGTGATGGGCATCTATCTTTCGTTCACCAAATTCACAACGGTTCTGGATGCGAAATGGGTCGGGCTGGATAACTACGCAAAGGCTTTTCAGGACAGCGGTGATTTTATCCACTCCCTTTGGTATACGGCATGTTTTGCCCTTGTTTCCGTTGTTTCCGTCAACCTGATTGCCTTTATTCTCGCACTGCTGCTCACGCAGAAAATAAAAGGTACCAATCTGTTCCGCACCGTATTTTTTATGCCGAACCTGATCGGCGGCATTGTGCTCGGCTACATCTGGCAGCTGATCATCAACGGCATCCTTGCCAATTTCAACGAGACGGTGAACGCCGATTCCCGGTTCGGGTTCTGGGGCCTTGTTGTTCTGATGAACTGGCAGATGATCGGCTATATGATGGTCATTTATATTGCCGGAATCCAGAATGTGCCGGATGAACTGATTGACGCAGCCGCCGTGGACGGGGCTTCGCACAGCCAGATCCTGCGCCACGTGACGATCCCGATGGTCATGCCTTCCATTACGGTCTGCCTGTTTTTAACGCTGACGAATTCGTTCCGCCTCTTTGACCAGAACCTCGCCCTTACCGCAGGCGAACCGGGAAAAGAATCCCAGCTGCTTGCGCTGAATATTTATACCACTTTTTACAATACAACCGGCTACGAAGGGGTTGGGCAGGCAAAGGCTGTCATTTTCTTCATCATTGTTGCCGCCATTGCGTTTTCGCAGCTTAAGCTGACCCGGCGGAAAGAGGTGGAACGCTGATGAATGAAATGAGAAAATCGTCAAAAAGAATCGCATTTGCCGTTTTGATAGTCCTTGCCCTGTTATTTTTCTCTCCGATCGTCATTGTCCTGATGGATTCCTTTAAAGACAAATTCTCCATTTCGGATTCGCCGTTTTCCTGGCCGACGGCAGAAACTTTCTGCGGGATCGATAACTACATCTCCGGAATTGAGAAAACAAATTACTGGAGCGCGTTTGGGTATACCCTTTACATCACGCTGCTGTCTCTCGTCGTTATCGTCCTCTTTGACGCTATGACCGCGTGGTATGTAACCCGGGTAAAGTCAAAATACTCTTCCATTCTTTTTAATCTGCTCATTTTTTCCATGGTTGTCCCTTTTCAAATGGTTATGTTCACCATGTCAAAGACAGCAAATCTTCTGCATATCGGCAATCCAACCGGAATGGTGGTGCTCTACCTCGGCTTCGGATCCGGCATGGCGGTCTTCCTTTATTCGGGTTTTATCAAGTCCATTCCGGCTGATATTGAGGAAGCGGCCGTAATTGACGGATGCAGTCCGATCCAATGTTTTTTCCGGGTTGTATTTCCGATCCTGAAACCCATTGAAATCACGGTTGCGATCCTTGAGACCATGTGGATCTGGAACGACTACCTGATGCCGTACCTAGTCCTTGACATCAAGTCGGTCAAGACCATTTCTATCGCCGTGCAGTATCTTCAGGGCGGATACGGTTCGAAGGATATGGGGGCCATGATGGCCGTTCTGGTTCTTACAATTATCCCAATCGTCGTATTCTACCTGTTCTGCCAGAAATACATCATCCGAGGGATTGTGGCCGGTGCGGTAAAGGAATAGCCTCTGCAGTTCTGTATTTTATGGATAAGGAGCCATGGTAAGCTTTATGAAAATAGAAGGATCTGAATGGGAAATTGCCGAATACGGGCTTTCCCCCGAGACCAACCGCGTCTCCGAAAGCCTTTTCAGCCTCGGCAACGAAGCCATGGGGCTGCGCGGTTTTTTTGAAGAAGACTACAGCGGGGACACCCTGCGGGGATGCTACACGGCAGGGATTTATTACCCGGATAAAACCCGGGTCGGGTGGTGGAAAGTCGGGTATCCCGAATTTTTCGCCAAGGTGCTCAATGGGCCGAACTGGGCGGGCATCCGGATTGAACTGAACGGGAAAATGATGGACTTAAACGGCAGCGGTGCTGCCGCGTCTGATTTTGTCCGCCGTCTCGACCTGCGCCATGCCGTATATTCGCGCAGTTTTGTCCTGCGGGATGCAGACGGCCTGCGGACAGCATTCCGCTTTGAACGGTTTGTAAGCATGACGGATAAAAATCTCGCCTGCGTATGCGCAGAGCTTCAGCCGCTGGACGGCAGCCTTGAAGCCGTCCTAACGCCTTATATCGACGGAAACGTCCGCAACGAAGACGCCAACTACGGCGAAGATTTCTGGACGGGAATCTCCGAGCGGGCGGAGCCGTATCCGTGCCTGACCATGGAAACCCGCAAAACGCTTTTCCGCCAGTCCACCGCTATGGCATGCCGGTGCCTCTGCGGCGGCGCGGAAATCCCCAGCGAGCCTGCCGTGTGCCGGCCGCGGTACGTCGGCCAGACTTACCGGATGAAGGTTAAAAAAGGCGCCGTCTGCCGGCTGGTCAAGATGGTTTCCGTATGCACTTCGCGGGATTATCCAAAAGAAACACTGGAACGGGAATGCCTGCTGAAACTGAAAGAAGAAGCGTCGGCCGGCTACTGGAAGATCCGGAGCCGGCACTTCTGCAAAATGGAACAGATCTGGGATATCTGCGATGTGGAAATCGACGGCGATCCGGCAGCGCAGCAGGGGATCCGCTACAGCATTCTTGAGCTCGTCATGACTTATTTCGGAAACGACGTCCGGCTGAATATCGGCCCGAAAGGCTTCACCGGAGAAAAATACGGGGGCGGCACTTATTGGGATACGGAGGGTTTCTGCTTTCCCTTTTATCTGAATACGGATGCCGACATTGCCCGCAGCCTTCTGCTATACCGGTACCGCCAGCTGCCGATGGCGAAAGAGAATGCGAAAAAGCTGGGGCTTCAGGGCGCCCTTTACCCAATGGTAACCATGGACGGGCACGAATGCCATAATGAATGGGAGATTACGTTTGAGGAAATCCACCGCAACGGCGCCATTGCTTATGTCATCTACGAGTACACCCGATTTACCGGAAAAACCGACTACCTGCAGCACTGCGGCATGGAAGTTCTCGTGGAGCTCTGCCGCTTCTGGGCCAGCCGCGTCACGTGGAACAGCCGGGAACAGTGCTATATGATTCTGGGCGTAACCGGGCCGAATGAATATGAAAACAACGTCAACAACAATTATTACACCAACTTTATGGCAGCATGGACCCTGAAATATACGCTTGAATGGCTCGAAAAACTGCACTTCCCCCGCGCGCCGGATGAAAAGGAAAGGCAGAAATGGCGGGATATCGCGGAAAAAATGTATTTCCCTTACTGCAAGGAAAAACAGGTCTTTGAACAGAACGACCTTTTTATGCAGAAAGAGCTGCTGCCGGCGGACACGATCCCCAAAGAGCAGCGTCCCATCCACCAGCACTGGTCCTGGGACAAGGTGCTGCGCTCCTGCTTTATCAAGCAGGCGGATGTCCTCCAGGCCGTCTACTTTTTCCCGGAAGCCTTCACCCCGGAGGAACAGCGCAGAAATTTTGACTTTTACGAACCGATGACGGTGCATGAATCGTCTCTTTCGCCGAGTGTCCATGCGATTGTGGCCTGCCGTATCGGCTATACGGAAAAAGCCTATTCGCTTTATATGCAGACGGCGCGGCTGGATCTCGAGAACATCAACGGCGATACCCGGGACGGCCTGCATATCACCAGCATGGGCGCCACCTGGGCCGCCGTTATCCAGGGCTTCGCCGGCGTAAATATCTGTGAAGACGGGCTTTCGATCACGCCGCATCTGCCGGCTAAATGGAAACACCTCCGTTTCCGGATCAATTTCCGGGGCGCTTCCCTGAATATTTGCACGGACGGCACCCGCGTTGATGTCAAGGCGGCGGGGAAAGCCGTAACCGTCAAGCCTGTTCCGCACGGCTGCAAAGTGGAACTTGAGCCGGATTCCCCTGAAAGGTGGAAGAAAGATGAACCGAAGAGCTGTAATTTTTGATTTAGACGGCGTTCTGGTTTCTACCGACGAATTTCATTACAGGGCGTGGAAGCAGATGGCTTCGGAAGAAAATATTCCTTTCAGCCGGTCGGTCAATGAGAAGCTGCGGGGGATAAGCCGCATGGAAAGCCTTGAAATCATCTTGAAAAATTCGTCCAAAAAATATTCTCCGTCACAGAAAGCAGATCTTGCCGAGAGAAAAAACCGTTATTACAAAAAACTGCTGGAAGGGCTCTCGCCTGAAAGCGTCCTGCCGGGCGTGCTTGACCTTTTGGACGGGCTGAAACAGCAGCGGTTTCAAATTGCCGTAGGCTCTTCCAGTAAAAACGCGCCGTATATCCTTCAGAAAACAGGGCTTGACCGTTTTTTTGACGCCGCTGTAGACGGCAGTGAAATTCGGAAAAGCAAACCGGATCCGGAAGTCTTTCTGCTCGCTGCAAAAAAGCTCGGCGTTCCTCCCGGCAGCTGCGTTGTTGTCGAAGATGCCCCAGCCGGAATTTTAGCCGCAAAAGCCGGCGGGATGGCTGCCGTGGGAATCGGCTCCGCCTCTTCCTGCGCTCTGGCCGACTGGACTGCAAAAAGTCTGCAGGAAGCAAAGGCCTCGGATTTTATCGGGATTTTCCAAAGCCTGCGGTGACGCAAAACGTCCCGTGCGGCCTGCTATATGCAGACCGCACGGGGCAATTTGCATTTATGGGATTATTATTCCCCCTGCAGCGGCCGAACTTAATCGGTTCGAACGGCCCTTTCAAAAGAAAACCCACGGTCGCCGCCGTTTTCAATGGCCCCTGTTTCAAAATATACGACCGCATTTTCTTTTAAAGTCAGCGAAATGTTCAGTTTTTTCCCACCTGCGGCAAGCCTCCCTGTTGAAATACTCGGCGAAGAGCCCCCGCGCAGAATCGCAAGCTGTTTGCTGCTGAGGCTGGCGGGTTCCCCCATGTCGTGCCAGAGTTTCAGCGGATTGCAGCACGTTTCGTCAACCGTTTCCGTAAGAAGGCAAAATTCACCCGTATCCTCCGTTGGAAGTTGAAACGAAAGCCGGAGTTTTCTCTCGCCTTGATCCATAACGAGGTTCCATGCAACACCGCGGTAACCGCCGTCACGTGTCCGAACCACAACGGCATTTTCCGACCGGTGCACACAAGTGCCCTGCAGACGTTTATAAAACTGAAATGTCCACAGTGTTGGTTTGGCAATCAGGCCATTGGCCACGAGGCCGAAACCGCCGTGAAAAGGCGTAAAAGGTACCCCCTGCTCTTCAAAAACATCTCCGAATGTCCAGTAGGAATACGATTCATTGCAGTCGCCCAGCTTTGACAGCAGATGGGCAATATAGGCAGCGTTCTCATTGGTGTCGTGCACCGGGGCATTCGGCGTATAGGAAGTATTAAATTCCGTTACATGGATTTTCAGCCCTTTGAATTCTTCGAAGCTGTCAATAATATCCCTGGTCACTTTGAGTTCTTTCAGGCTTTCGTCGGGATTGTAGAGTTTTACATAATCGTAGTGCCCATCTTTTTCGGGTGTCTCGGATGTGTAAAAATGGCGCGTGACAAAATCGACAGCAAGCCGGTTCTTTTTGCAGAATTCGAGAAACGACCTCACCCACAGAGCATCGGTGCCGCCGCAGACCGCGGGACCTCCTACGCAAAATCTTGGATCCAGATCTTTAATGGCAAGAAAAGTGTGCTTAAACAGGCGGAAATACTCTTCCATGTCGGCATCTTTCCAGAAACCGTTCAAATTGGGTTCATTCCAAACCTCAATCGGCCATGTCACCACTTCGTCGGCCCCATAGCGCTCCATCAGATGCTTCAGCGTTGCCCGCACCAGCGCCGTCCAGTCTGCATAGTTCTTCGGCGGAGTCGCGTTCCCTTTCCAGTAAAAAATCGTCTGGCTGCCGGAAGCCATCTTCTCGGGCATAAACCCAAGCTCAAGGAACGGGCGAAGGCCTACGGAACGGTAATTATCCATCACCCTGTCGAGATAGGTAAAGTTGTATTCTGCCCGCGTCTTGCCGTCCTTGTCCCGATATTCCTGATAAATCGCCATATCATCACTGAACAGCCCATGCCCGCGGATATGCTGAAAGCCGACTTTTTCCTGAACAAACTTCAGCTGTTCAAAGTATTCCTTCTGCAAAGCCAGACCCATGCGGCCGGTCCCGACACAGAAATCCGCATGGTTATGAAACGGAATTGCCGTGTCTGCCTGAATGGAATATTCTTTTGATTCTGTCAATGTGTATTCCTTCTTTCATTCAAAATTCTGGTTCAATATTGAAAAGGACCCGGTCAGCGGACAATCAGTTTCGCGGTAATCTGCTTTAATTTTTTATCAAGATCCCTGTCTTCGGTCAGATCCAATACGGGATATCCGTCAATATCAAAATGCACACGGCGGATTCCGGAACTTCTGCATCCTTTGATTCCCGGTCTCGCGTGGTACGTAACCCAGACATCCCCGTTTTCGTCCCTCACAAACGCGTTGTGGCCCGGTCCGTATTCACCGCGAACGCTTCTGCTGGTCAGCAGCGGATAATTAGTTTTCGTCCAGCTTTTCGGATTAAGAAGATCCGCCCCCGGTTCAGCCGTCAGCAAACCAACCGTATAAGCTGCGTCAACCAGCGCACCGGAAAACGTCAGGAACAGTTTCTGATCCGTTTTGAGTGCAAACGGGCCCTCGTCGACAAACGTATGGTTGTTTTCCCAGCCGTATTCCGGTTTTGTCAGCAAAACCGGGTCAGAAACCAGCTTCCACGGTTCGTCGGGATTTATGCGGGCTATGTAGAGCCAGGCTCCGGCGTCCACCGGCAGGAACTGCCTCTCCGACCACACGGCATAGTATTCGTCTGTTCCTTCAATTACGGTCATATCGAGGGAAATGGTTTTTCCCGCTTCGCACAAATAGGAGCCGTCGCTCTTCCGTACCCGTTCGGGCTTCGACCAATCTTCTCTTCGCGCCGGATTTCCACCCTTTTCCAATTTCATAACATTGGATTCTTCGCAGAAAAATTCTCCCGCTGTCACCGCGAGAAAAATGTACAGCTCGCCCTTGATAACGTGAAACTCCGGTGCCCACAGCAGGCCTTTCACGTCGTCGTATGTATCGGAATCCAGCAGCAGCGTCTCTTCCGCACTGACCAGCCCAGGGATCGAGTCGGATTCCCTGATATACAAAGTATGGTTATTGTCTGCGTCGTTAGTTGCAATAAAATAATATTTTCCGTTCCACTGCCTGATGCACGGGTCCGCCCGGTTGAAAGCAATCGGAAAACGGTAAGAATCCTGATGAACGGTTCCGCTTATTTTGTAGACGCCTGCCTGACTCCAGTTTACCGCCGAATCGTCCCAGTCCACAGTTTTCCGGGCCGCCGTTCCGTCATTGTAAACTGCTGTTGCCGCAGCCTGCTTTAACTCGCCGGCCGACGAGGCATTGATTTCTTTTGGTGCTTCAATAGAAACATTATAAGGAACCGAAAGCTTGAACTTCAGCCTATTTCCGATTTTTTCCGGAACGCAGATTACATTGCGCGGAACAATCCCCTCAATATCCGCGTCAATTTTATTCAAACAGACAGCCTCGGTGCAAACCGGCATGGAGGCACTGCCGAGGCAGTGTAAATCAGAAATTTTATTTTTGAACCATTGGCCACCTTGATCTTTCCACTTGATCCAATAGATTTTTTGGTCTGTGTCAAAACCGCATCTCACATCTTCGACGGATGCGGCCGTATGAAGGTCAATCAATCCAATTTCCGTATACTGCAATAGATCCTCTGTGGCAAAGAACAGGATTTTTCCTCTGCTTTCCGGATCATCTTTGCCGTCTGCTGCCGTACGGACTGCGACAGCACCGAATCCACCGCCCGCCATGGGAAACAGGAAAGGACTTTTCAGACTTTTTGCATTCATTGTCCCGTCCGGATTATCGGCAGCCTTAGCGAACAGCACGCCGGAGTTGTGATTCAGGGCCTCAAATTTTCTGCCGTCATCACTGTATGCCAGATGCATGGAATAAGCAAGCCTGCTGGCATAAATCATGTCGTCCTGCGGTTTTCTGGTATAGCATAAAATATATTTCTGTGTTTCGCTCATCTCAGTCACCTCTTAAGTAAGACCATAAATTTCGCCGATCCACGCAAATCCGGTTTTCAGCCTCCTAATGTACCGTCTGAGCTTACTCCTTTTACGCGGGCGTCAATAAAAATTTTCATCAGTTCATCCGGTTCTTCCACTTTTGCCCCAAGTTTTTGGGGGTCCTCGTGAAAATGCATGACAGCCGGTTTCTTTTCGGTATAAGCCGGCCACTCCGGCATCGGCGTCCCATCGGCATCTTTGCCGTTCGGGTCACCCGTCTTAATGAAATTCGCCCAGTAATTGCACATAATACGGGCTAAATCATAGTGCTTTCCGGTAAACGGCCTCCAGCATTTTGCAAGGGTTTCAAAGAAAAACCACAGATCACTGGAATGAAACGCGCCCGGATGATCCGGCCCCGGAATCGTCGCACCAAATAGATAATAGTATTTCGGGATGCTGCGGTGCGCCCTGTCTTCCGCTGCGCAAAGGCTGCGGATAGCCAAGTCTGTTTCGCTGACCGCAGAGTACTTTTTGGCCGCCTCAATCCCTTCGTCTGCATGGCACAGTTCCAAAATCCTCTGCGCCTTATCTCCGTAACGGGCAATGACTTTCTTGAAGCCGTCGATGGAATCGGCATTCGGCCCCATGGTAAATTCGTTGGTCGTCCTGCCGAACAGAAGCGGAACAGGTGCCCGCTTTTTCAGCATTTCATCCTCATATTTGCCGATTTGGAACTTTCCGTCATCCACCGTACCCCAGAACACTCCGCTTTCCAGCGCTTTGTCCCGGATAAAATCGGCGCTCAGACTGCGGGCTTCCGACAAAGTTTTGACTCCAAGCAGTTTAAAGAACTGCCTGCCTGTTTCTTCTGCCTGCGCAAGGGGATACTGCGTTGCTACACGCCCGTATGGGCTTTTGAAAATGCCGCTTTCCATAATGGCCTTCTGGAAAAGCCCCGCCGCCTGCGGAGCGACCAGCAGCGCACAAACGCTCATCCCCCCGGCCGACTGCCCTCCAATGGTAATATTGTCCGGATCTCCGCCAAAGGCTGCAATATTGCGCTTTACCCATTTCAGGCCGAACAGCTGATCCAGATGGCCGAAATTTGTGGGGGCGTCCGGCGACTCGGCGGTCAGCTCCGGGTGAGCCAAAAAGCCGAAGACATTCACCCTGTAGTTGACCGTAACAACGACAACGCCGCGCCGCGCAAGCCGTTCGCCGTCATATTCCATTTCAGACGGATTCCCTGCCTGGAGCCCGCCGCCGTAATACCAGACATATACCGGCAGCTTATCCGTCAGAGTTCTTGATGGCGTCCAGATATTCAGCTGAAGGCAGTCTTCGCTCATGGAAATGTCCGGGTCAGCGTTCCACTCTCTGGAACATCCATTTTCAGGATCAAGCGTAGGTTTGGCCTGCATGGCAATCGGTCCGAACTGAAACGCGTCACGCACGCCTTCCCAGTTTTCGGCCGGCTGGGGAGCGCGCCAGCGCAGTTCTCCGACGGGAGGCGCGGCAAACGGGATTCCTTTAAACAAAGTAATAAACGGGTCTGCGGCCGGCAGCCCCCGGACTATTCCGTTTTCCACCGTAGTCACAAGTTTCATGAAAACACCCTTTCTTAAAATCATCCGCACAGCTGCTGCGGCCGCGCTTTTCCCGGCCCTTCCGCCGCGCGTTTTATTCTCCGCCCTAAACTAAGTTATAAAGGCCGCCGCCGATTTTTGCAATACGCCTCCTTCAACACCGCAAAAAATAATAAACTTTTGACAAATATTGAAAGGACCCGGAATCAGCCGCTTTAAAGATGGCGGGAGTCCGAGTCCTTAAGATGCAAAACACAAATGCACGCAGCGTCGCCGGTATTTTTGACGAAAGCGGCGTTCATATGGGTTTTGACCCGCCGGTATGGCCGTGCGGAATGGGAAAGATCGCGTTCGGAATTGACGGAATACGCCGCAAACAGCGTCAGCCCAGCTGGATCGAAAGGCAGTTGACGTATTTTGTCGGTTTTGTTTCCGGCAGCTTCACCACAAGTTTGCCGAAAGCCTGCTTAAAAGGAACCTCGCCGTATCCAAGCAGAGATACCTTCCGGACCTTTTCGGAAGGCGCAAGAGATTTAATCACAGCGTATCCATCCTCAGGCCAGCGCATTTCAAACGCAAACAGATTGTCTCCCTTGCGGGTAAAGCGGAAATCCGAGCTGCTCCACGGCACTTCACTTTCCTGGAATCCTTTGATGGCAACTTTCGCTTCGCCTTCACCGGAAATCCGGAACGGGCGTGTGCCGTAGATGCCTTCGCCGCAGACCTTGTTCCATGAGGCCAGTTCTTTCAGAATGTATTTGCATTCGTCGTCAATTGTTCCGTCCGGTTTCTGCGGAACATTCAGCAGAAGATTGCCGTTCTTTGAAACAATATCGACCAGCATTTCAATTACATGGCCCGGGCGTTTGTACCTTGCGCGGACGTCGTAGAACCAGTTGCCGAGGCAAGTATCCGTCTGCCATGGATCCGGCTTAATATCCGGCGACTGGCTGCGTTCAATATCAAGCACACCGACGGAATAAATATCGTGGTTTCTGTCCTTCTGCGTGTAAACGGCCTGATTGACACCGCCGTGATGAGCCGCGCTTGTGTTATAAAGATGTGCAACCGCCTTCAGTCCGGCTTCATAAGCATCTTTTCCAAACGGCAGTTCGCTGTCGGAATAAAGGAAATCCGGAGCATACATGTCGATCAGTTCCTGCATAACCGAGAGCCAGCGTTTGTGCCATGTTTTGTTCGGCGTGAGCCACGGCATCAGATCGTCGGCAGGTTTATTCGGGTCATAGTGCTCCTGGTTTTCCAGATAAAAGTCCTTGTAAGCCGGATCATTCCCGTCATAAGGGACTCCGGCGTACGGTCCTTCTTTGTCGCAGCCTTTATTGGTCCTCCACCAGGCAAACGAAGCGCCCATATGCTCGGTAACCCCAAACGGCAGCTTATATTTTTGCGCTGCTTTCTTCCAAAGTCCAACGATATCTTTTTTCGGTCCCATTTCAGCAGAGTTCCAGTGATGAAGTTTGGAAGGATAATTGAAGAAATGATCATGATGCATTGCCTGCGCCACAAAATATCTTGCTCCGGCCTGATAATAGAGATCCATCAGAGCGTCCGGGTCAAAATTTTCAGCTTTCCACAATTTTACAATATCCTTATATCCAAACTTTGAAGGATGGCCATAATGCCTCAGGTGGTAAAGGTACTGATCGCTGCCTTCCACATAGATATTGCGCGCATACCAGTCGCCGTACATTGGAACGGACTGCGGACCCCAGTGGGACCAGATCCCAAACTTTGCGTCACGGAACCATTCCGGGCATTTGAATTTGTGCAGGGAATCAAACGTTGGCTGAAAAGGGCCTTCCATTGATTGAACAGACATTAGTTTTCCTCCTTGATTATTTCAATTAAAATAAAACGGACCCTGTTTTTAATCGGAACGGCTTAGCCTAAATGAACTTTTTGCTCGCCGCCGCTGTACTCAACCGTGCGGCAAGTTTCTCCCAGTACGATTTGCAGCTTTCGTTTCTCGACGATATTTTTAAACCAGCCGGACCTTTTGCCGATTGTCAGCTCGCGCTTTTCCTCGCACCAGTCAAGACACGCTGTGGCGTACTCGCCTTTTTCATATCCATAACCGTCCCCGCTGTCTTCATAAAAGGTAAAGGAGGAATCGGCTCCGGGATATATTTTCAGAATGATCGGACCGGCTTTATTTTGATCCGCGTACTGAAGGCCCTCAGCCATTGGAATCACCGAGCCCCGGCGGACAAACAGCGGAATCCTGTCAAGCGGTGCCGAAACGGTCACCGTGCGGCCGCCTTCATAGTTCTCCTCCGACCAAAAGTCTGTCCATCCGGCCCCTGCCGGAAGATAGCATTCGTGTACTTTCAGTACATTCAGCGGCTTGCTTTCCTTTTCGTAATACATTGGATTTGTTACGGGGCAAACGAGCAGAGAGCTTCCAAACATAAACTCATCTGAAATGTTTTTCACGTTCGGATCTCCGGCAAAATCGAACATCAGGCTCCGAAGTATGGTATAATTCTTCTGCGTAACCATCCCGGCCAAAGAATAGATATAAGGCATCAGCAAATACCTCAGCCGTATGGACTTTTCGATTGCGTCGTAAAAAAGTCCGCCCTTTTCACCGAAGTTCCAGATCTCTCTCGGCGTGTCGGTGCCGTGAGACCGGAACATGGGCAGGAACGCCCCATACTGAAGCCACCTTACATACAGTTCCCGGTAACCTAAATCACCGACTCCCTTATTGTAATCGCCCTTCCAGAACCAGAGGGGATTGGGATTGACATTGCTTCCGCATCCCCGGTTCCTCCATTCGGTGCCTACGGTGAAAAAGCCGCCGATGTCCATTGTCCAGTAAGGCATCCCGCTCATACAGAAGTTAAGCCCTTCTGTAATCTGTGTTCTTAAATTCTTCCACGTTGCGCTGGTGTCGCCGGACCACAGCACGGTGCCGTATTTCTGCTGTGACGGATAGCCCGACCGGGTAAGGATCAGCACGCGTTTTTTCTCACTGACCGACCGCTGATTCTCGCAAACTCCTTTTGCTTGTACAAGCGGATAGGCATTTGCATTTTCCGGGCCTAAAAATTTCTTATGTTCGCTCCCAACAAGCAGATATCGTTCCCACGGTTCGCGCTTCGTTTCACCGTTCCAGTCCGAACCGGTAAACGGTTCGCTGGAGTCGCACCACCACGCGTCAAAATCATCGCGGTACAAGCCGTTTTCAAGCTGTTTCCAGTAAAGTTTTCTGGCGTCCTTGCTGAATGCATTGTACGTTGAATTGTCCGCAAGCAGAAGGCCGCGCTCTGAAAATTCTTTCCAGTCTTCACAGCCGGCACCCATGTTGGGCCAAATGGATACCATGGCATGCGCATTCATGGCATGAATCCTGCCGACCGCGTCCTTTAAATTGGGATACCGCTTGGGGTCAGGCGTTTTCTGGCCCCATTTTCCTTCTTCCCAATAGTTCCAGTCCTGCACAATGCAATCAATCGGAACTTCTCTTTTCCGGTACTCGCGCACGGTGTCCACCAGTTCTTCCTGGGTATGGTACGCCTCCTTCGACTGAATATATCCAAAGGCCCATTTCGGCAGCATAGAGGCTTTTCCCGTCAGGCTGCGAAAACCCGATATGATCTCATCAAAGTTTTCTCCAATAATTACATAATAGTCAAGCTGATCCACCGCGTCCATAAAAATATAGGAACCGTTCCGATCATCGTTAAAAGTCATCAGAGAGCAGCAGTCCAAAAAAACGCCGTAGCCCTCGCTTGAAAGGAAGAATGGAATCGGTATCCGCATATTATGCTGATAAAGATACTGGTTTTGGCCGCGGTAATTGAAGATGCCTTCTTCGCCCTGTCCCAACCCGTAAATTGCTTCCTGCGGTTTCCAGTCAAACCTGAGTTTCGCGCGATATCCTTTTCTGTCGGCAACTGGCTTGAGGTTGCTGACAAACTGCCTCTCTCCGTCAACCGTTTTCACTTTATTAATAACTGCGTTGTCGTCCTGAACGTATTTAATCAAATCAATTTCGGTTAGTTCCTTGCCGTTTTCCTTCAAACAAACGGCGCCTTTTTTTGGATCAGCCCAGCAGAAACTTCCATCTTCCCTGTCAACCGATACCGCCAGCCGTTCCGTTGAAAGGCATACTTCTTTTTCTGATTCCACAATTTTGGCGGGGCTGTGCAGACACGGCTCTCTTTTTTCCACCATCAGCGAACGCTCGGAAATCTCCCCGCGTTTTGTATAAACACAACGGATAATGTTGTCCTGAACCGGCATAAGATACAGCGTTCCGTCGTCGGTAACCATTTTCAGCCGGTTTATGCCTTTTTCGGTTTGAGTGATTTTCATGTTCTCACGCTCCAAAAATGTTA
>ENA-UOOM01000047-UOOM01000047.1-fermentation-metagenome-genome-assembly--contig:-NODE-47-length-155984-cov-36.467553_pt1 | contig 155984 bp, 130 predicted proteins | sample MGYA00245781_ERZ724031 | MGnify/ENA primary metagenome ERZ724031 (study PRJEB28704, sample SAMN03018317) | fermentation metagenome | biome: anthropogenic terrestrial biome; feature: soil...
AAAAACTAAAAAAGGATTTTACAGAGAATATCATATACTAATCGATTGTAAATATATTTCTAAGAAATCTTAGTTTTTTAGGAAGGATTTTCTTTATCTATGTCGAAGAAAATATCAGCGGGAATTTTAGGCTGCTAAATCGTTAGATATCTAATTAAGTAAAATGCAGGCAAATTTTGGAGGTGATGAATTCAAGTTCTCTCATAGAAACTCTTAAGGATAATTACTACCGAGGAGGGCTTTAGTTGAAAAGAACCATGAGGTCTTTTTTTGTGTTGCTGATGGCCGGAATACTCTTGCTATCCTCATCCGTAGACATCTTAGCTATGGCCACGAAAAACGGGGAGGATTTTTATGTACAAAGCTCTATTCAAAAGATCGATAAAGATGTTTTACTTAACTTTACAGAAGAGAAATATGTTGATGTTTTGATTGAGATGACAGAACAGGTGGATACCGATGAAGTCGCTGCAATCGCTAAGGGCAATCTACCTGCTTCAGCATCTGCCGACGAAATCATTAACATAGCCAGGTATTCGGTTGTGGATACTCTTAGAACAACTGCAAAGAAAACACAACGGAACTTATTGTCGCTCTTACAAAATTTGCAGAAACAGGACGCAGTTTCAGAGTTTAAGAGTTTCTTCATTGTTAATATGGTTTCGGCGTGCTTGACTCAAGACGCTGCCGAAAAAGTCAGTCAGCTTCCTGATGTAGCCAAAATCTACCCTGACCGTTTTATTTCTATTAGTTTGCCAACGCCAGGAGAAGATTCGATAAAAAGTGATGCCATTGAATGGAACATAAATCAGATTAATGCTCCCAAAGTTTGGAACGAACTGGGGATTGATGGTACTGGTGTCGTAGTGGGTATGATTGATACTGGAGCGGATTGGACCCATGAAACCCTAAAGGAAAAATGGCGGGGATATGATCCTCAAAATCCCGAAAATCCTAATCCTATTGGCAACTGGTTCGACGCTGTAGACAATAGACAGATGCCTTATGATATGTTGTCGGTCCCCCATGGCACGCACGTAATGGGAACTATCCTGGGTCGGAATCCGGAGGGGACAGAAGTAATCGGTGTTGCCCCTGGGGCGAAATGGATTGCTGCCAGAGCTTTTACTGAGGATGGAGGCTCCGAGTCGGCTCTGTTGGCCTGCGGGGAATATATGTTGGCTCCTGCGGGAGATCCCAGCCTGGCGCCAGATGTCATTAATAACTCCTGGGGAGGCGGCCCTGGCATATCTGAATGGTTCCGGCAAATGGTACAGGCCTGGCGCAACGCGGGGATCGTTCCTGTTTTCGCAGCTGGCAACACCTCGGGCGGTTCGGTCCCAGGCTCTGTCAGCTCTCCGTCAAACTACCCTGAAAGCTATGCCGTAGCGGCAACAGATAAATATAACAAAAGGGGTATCTTTTCCAATCAAGGTCCTGGCCCTTATAAAGATGTTCTCAAACCAGATATTTCTGCTCCCGGGGTAGCAATTCGTTCTGCGGTGCCCGGAGGGTATGAAAGTTGGAATGGCACTTCCATGGCTTCGCCGCATATTACTGGTGTTGTGGCCTTGTTATGTTCAGTGGATTCATCTATTTCAGTTGATGAGGTCATTAATATTATTAATGAAACATCGATTCCTCTTACTGATACTCAGTATCCTGATGCTCCCAACTATGGATACGGCCGGGGTTTAGTTGATGCTTTTGCTGCTGTTTCTACATTGTCAACTGGCAGCGGCAAAATTTCCGGCACTGTATTAAAAGAGGGCAGCGATACAGAGTTGCCTAAACTGAATCATCAGCCATTTACTTTTGGTTATACTGGATTGGATATAGTCTTAGAGGCAGAAGTCTCTGATGATGTAGCCATTTCCAGTGTAGAATTGCTGGTGGCAGAAACCGGCAGCGCCGATTGGACAACAGTGGAAATGAATCAATATACTGGGGATTATCTGGCTGGTAAATATCGGGTAGAGGTGCCAATGGAATTTATTGTTGATCCCGGGTTTCAATACAAGATTCGTATTACCGATTTTGGCTTGAATGTCGTTGAAACTCCGATATATCCTGTGCAAGTTGATTATGGCATTGTGCCTGAGGATTTGTTTTCTACCGATCTCTCTCAGTTGCCTTGGGGATTTAGGTTTGACGGTGACTGGGGTTGGGGACAGCCTACAGCCGGTCCGGATCCTTTTGTCGGCACTGGTTTGTTGGCAACTAATCTTGATGGCGAATATACCTCAAGTTCTAATAGCAAGTTAATGTTGCCGCCATTGGATTTGAGAAACTCCAGTGAAGCTTCGTTGCGGTTACATCATTGGTATGATATCGAAATGGCATATGATAGAGGCACAGTTGCTATTACTGATGATTATGGGCAAACCTGGACCGAATTGGCCCAGTTTTCCGGCCGGGTTATGGAATGGGAGTCCCTATTCTTTGATTTAAGCGCCTATGCAGGTTGTGCTAATCAAGTTTTTGTCCTCTTCCAGTTCGAGTCTGACGAGCAAAATAATTTCGCAGGCTGGTATCTAGACAATTTTTCGCTGGTGGGCCATGATACTTACCCACCGGGTATTCCTGAAAATTTTGGCGGGGAGCGTGTTATAGATGGTGCAAAACTCACGTGGCAAGCCCCCATTGATGCAGATTTAGGCAGCTTTAATATTTACCGCTCAGTTCAGTCTAGACAGGGCTATGAAAAGATAGCAACTGCTAATGACAGCACTTGGCTCGATACCACTGTGTCGTATGGAAACACTTATTACTATGTCGTAACAAGTGTCGACTTAGCGGGCAACGAGAGTAATTATTCAGCTGAATTAACTGTAGAGATCCCTGACTTTACTGAAGTGTACTTCAATGATTTTGAAGCCGATGCTGGCAATCTTAGCAGCGGCGGTGTAAACAACACTTGGCAATGGGGCCTGCCCACCTCGGGTCCAAAAGTCGCGGCTTCGGGACAAAAACTCTGGGCCACGAATTTGGCTGGCAGATATAGCAGCGATTCTCAAAGTTGGCTAGAGCTGCCAGAATTAGATCTAAGCAGTTACAGCCAAGCCGAAATTCGCTTTAAGCATTGGTTTGAGATCGAGAATAAATACGATTTCGCTTCTGTTCAAGTATCCGTAGATTCAGGGGCTAACTGGCAAGAAATTGCGCTCTATTCCGGCTTAGACCGGTCGTGGCATGAAGTTGCCTTGAATCTCAGCGAATATTCCGGTGGCCTTGTGCAGCTACGTTTTGTTTTCCAATCGGATTACTCCACAAGCTACTCTGGGTGGTATATAGATGATGTAATGGTCTTAGCTGGCAACGGAGCCACTGCTTCTTTTGAGACAACAACTTCTGAAGACTCAGCAATCGTAACAACAGAGTTCTTACTTGAGCGCGGAAGAGACCTCCCCGGGCAGTCAATTTTTGGTTTTCCCATGGCGGAGAATACCCCAATTCTCGTTGAGGAGTCTCCTGTGGGAGTGCCTATCGAGGCCTATGTTTCTGTAGTAGAGAGCGGCCGTACTGTGCGCAACAACCTCAGAAACGGCAGTTATACCATGATTCACCCTGGCACGCCTGAAGGAGAGACTTGGACTTTGAGGGTGGAGTCCTACGGTTACTACACCCAAGAAGTGCCTTTCAGCTTACAGGACGGTGAAGTCTTTACCCAGGACTTCCTCTTAAAGGCAATTCCTAAAACCAGCATGGCCGGAAGGATTTTGGACATTAACACCGGACAACCCATTCCTGACGTGATGATTAAAGTTGCTGAGGATTTCCGCATTCCAACCATATATACCAATACTGATGGACAATTTTCTGTCGAGACCATGTTGGCTGGCGCCTATACTCTGAAAGTAACTGCAGGCGGCTACTATGGTCAAGAAATTAAAGTAGATTTAAGTCCCGAGGGTGCAAATTTCTTTACCATCGAGTTGGATCCCTTCGGGGGATACGCTGATGAAATCGCCTATGACTCAGGAAACGCTGATTTTCGGGTGGCAATGGTCAGCGGCGGCAATGGTTTTGGGGTAATTATGACTCCTGATGATTTGGCCCAGGTTCAGGGAGTCAATGTATACCTTTGGGGTACTGATTGGCCTGATCCGGGTTCCGATCAATTTTCTGTAGCTGTATTTGATACAGACGATCAAGGAAACATAGGGCCTATGGTCATCGAGCCCGTCATTGTCGAGGGCACCAGAGGACAGTGGAATTATGTTGACCTGTCGAGCTATGGGTTCATCACCGATCATGATTTTGTGGTGGTTGCTGTCCAACTGGAAGACGCTCCTAATGCGCCCGGCATCGGTCTCGACCAAACCTTTCCTTATAACAATCGTTCGATAATGTATGTCAGTGGGATGTTCGAACCATTTGACAGCGAGTATGGCAATGTCATGATTCGCAGTCATGTTCTCTATGCTTATGATTGTCCCATTCTCACTGCTCCTGTTGAAGGAACCTATACCAATAAGGAAACAGCAACGGTGACCGGTATAGCTGTAGGCAACTCCACAGTGGAAATTTACAATAACGGAGTTGCAGTTGGGACGGCTGAAGCCAATGAAGAAGGAAATTTTGGCACTGATATTTCCTTGCAAGAAGGGGATAACATCCTCTCAGCGGTTGCTAAGATTAACGGAGTGGCCACTGAGCCCTCACTGCCGGTGAAAGTGATTCGAGATACAGCAGCCCCTGTGATTAGGGTCCATGCTCCCTTGGATGGGGAGGAAACCACTGAGATAGTCCTTGAAGTCTCAGGGGTCGTTGAGGATGACAATCTTAAACTTGTTCAGGTCAACGACATTGCTGTGGCCACCGACGCCGCTGGCGTATTTTCCAACGCCGTCAATCTTAGCGCCGGCGAAAATGTCATCACTGTCAGCGCCGAAGATAAAGCCGGCAATATCAACGCCGAAACTATTATTGTTACCTTGGAACCCATCACACGCGTTTTCGGTTCTAATCGGTATCGCACTGCAGTTGCCATCAGCCAAAAGGGTTGGATATCTGCGGACACGGTTGTTTTGGCCCGCGGCGATGAGTTTGCCGATGCCTTGGCTGGGGTTCCTCTGGCTTACAAGTTAGATGCTCCCCTGCTTTTAACCCGACATGATAGGTTGACTGAAGTGACAGGGGCGGAAATTGAGCGCCTTGGCGCTACCAAGGTTATCATCCTCGGCGGACCTGGCGCTGTCAGCGAAGATGTGGCAAATGCCCTTGAGGCCAAGGGGTTAAGCGTTGAACGAATTGCAGGAGCCAACAGATATGAAACTGCTGCCCTGATTGCTTCGATGGTATGTCCTCAGGGCTCAGACAGGGTAATTGTAGCCAGCGGGGAGGACTTCCCTGATGCCCTTTCTGTTGCCCCATATGCAGCGGCAGAAGGGATTCCCGTCTTGCTGGCTCGTCACAACAGGATCAGCTTGGCAACCTTAGAGGCGATTGATGCCTTAGGGGTTAAGGAAAGCCTGGTAATAGGCGGCGCCGCTGTTGTGGGAGATGTTGTTATGGAGCAATTGCCTGCCCCAACCCGAATCTTCGGTAATAACAGATATCAGACAAATATCGCTGTGGCTGAGTATTTTAACCTTGCCACTCAGCACTTATATGTGGCAACCGGCGCTGAATTTGCCGACACCCTGGCAGGAGCAGTCCTTGCTGCCAAAGACCATACCGGCATCTTGTTGGTTAGCAAAATAGTTCCCGAAAAAACAGTTAACTTTATTACCGCTAGTTCCGCCAAGATTACTACTATTTTAGGCGGTTCGGGAGTGGTCAGCGATGATATCGCTGCTCGCTTGCGGGAGCTCTTGAAGTAATTGTCTTGGCTGATTCTCGGTTCCCCTTCCGGGGAACCGAGAATCCCTTGATGCTTTTGCTCAGAAATATCCTTGTCTGCAGACATCATTGTTGAGACCTTGAAAAAAGGGAAGGTATTTTAATTGTAGACATTGGGGTGGAAGATTTAGTAATTTTAAGAATGGGTTTGTACAGCGGAATTTAGATTTTGGAGGCACCTCGGAATATTCACCCTGGCTCGGGGGGGAAATTTCGCCGACGCTTTTAGCCGCGCTGTGCTAGCAGCCAAGAACGACAGCAGTATCCTCTTGGTTGGTAACACTGTTCCCGAGGGTACAACCGGTTACCTCACCGAAAACGGCGTGGTTCGGGTGACAATCTTTGGCGGCGAAGGGGAAGTAATCCCAGAGCTCGCCAATGAACTAGCCGTTATCCTAAGTAAAGATAAGAATCCCCGCCTTTCGGGGCGGGATCCTATTTTTCTTCGAAAAACTATTTGTAAAGGGTGTTGCCATGGGAGTTAAGTATGAATGTAACAATCAAGAATAAGAGGAGGAGAAAATTGGTAGGGAAAAAAGCACCCCGGAGTTGCTTGGCTGTTCTTTTAATAGCCCTGATGATTTTCGGCCTGATGCCAGTTGAGCAGATAAGCGCTTATACGAAACAACAGACCAAAAAGAACAGTGCAACAACGACAGAAGTATCACAGCTTGGCCCAGAAAGCATCGGCGATAATTATGGAGAACTTCCCAATTTGATAAGTTGGGAGGATCCGGAGTATGACAAGGACCATTTTATCTATGATGGTAAACTAGAAAAGGAAGCATTTGATCTTTTAAAAGAAAACGGTAAAGTCGACGTTATTGTCCGGTATGCTGACAGGCCTGACATGGCACAGATTTACTTTGATGTTGAAGATATTAGCGAACATACACAAAGAGTAACAACAGTAATTAAAAAACTGCAAAATCAGTTTCTGCAATCGCAGAAAAAAACCGGCCCAGTTATTTTCGGGTTGGAAGAACGAGGGTATATCAGCAATATTCAAGAGCTATGGTCGATTAATGGTTTTTCCGCTACTATCACAGCGGAATCTTTGGATATGTTGTTGGAAAACGAGAATATTGGCCAAATTACCTTGGACCGGGTTCTAGAGTTACCAGATATCGAAGTAACTGAAACTGAACCGGATCTTCCCCAGTGGGGGTTAGAAAAAATAAATGCCCCGGATGTATGGGGCGAGTACGGCATCGATGGAGAAGGTGTCATCGTTGGCATCATGGACACAGGCGTAGACTGGACCCACCCGGCTTTGCGCAATAATTACTTAGGCCGTGATGGCAACCATGAAATCGCTTGGGCAGACTTTTCAGGCCATAACTATTCTGTTCCCTCCGATGGCCATGGCCATGGCACGCATGTTGCTGGCACTGCGGTCGGTGGCGGCGAGGGGCGTCCAGTTGGTGTAGCTCCTGGCGCCCAATGGATTGCCGCCAAAATTTTTAGTGATGGGGGCAGTGCAACCAGCTCAGGTATACATGCTGCATTTCAATGGTTCTTGGCTCCTGGCGGCGATCCAAGTAATGCTCCTCATGTGGTCAACAATTCTTGGGGCAACGCTGATACCTATCGACTTGAATTTTACGAGGATGTCCAGGCTTGGGTGGCTGCTGGCATTTTCCCGCTGTTTTCTGCCGGAAATTCAGGTCCTGGTTCTGGCACCATTGGTTCGCCAGGGAGTTATCCCGAAGCTTTTGCGGTAGGCGCCACTGATCTATACGACCAAGTTGGCTGGTTTTCTAGTCGCGGGCCTGTCCACTGGCCCGATGAAGATGGAAACCCAATTTACTATCGCAAACCTCAGGTGACTGCTCCTGGAGATAAGATTCTTTCATCTTATCCCGGCGGCAGATATGCCATAATGAGTGGAACTTCTATGGCTGCTCCTCATGTTACAGGCGCGATAGCCTTAATTCTCGACGCCAATCCTAACCTAAGTATTGATGAAATAGCCGATCTGTTGGAGGATACAACCCGTAAGGAATACCATATGGGATCAATGCCCAATGACCTGTATGGCTCTGGTATCGTCAATGTGTATTCCGCTGTTACTGCTACAGCCTTCGCGGGAGAAATTTCTGGAACACTAACTGATACAGCGGGCAATCCTTTGCCTGGTCACATTAGCATTCCAGGAGAAAATATCAACATTGATGTGCCTGACACTGGTGAATTTAGCTTTCTCATCCGGGAAGGCACTCATAAAGTAACGATTAGTTCCTTTGGTTACGAGACAAGTACCGAGACAATAACAGTGGAGAAGGATGAGGTTGTCAACGTTTCCTGGCAGCTTGCTGCTTCTAAACTCTTTACCTTTTCGGGCACTATTGCTGCTATAGAAGACGGAAATCCAATAAAATACGCTTTTGTCCGCATTAATGGGACCCCTTTGGAGATTGGCCGCGCCAATTCTCAGGGCATATTTTCTATTCAAGGCATTCCGCAAGGAACATATTCAGTTTCGGTTTCCGGAGAAGGTATTAAGCCTAAAATACTAAGTGTCGTTGTCCATGATAATCTTGACTTGACTATTGAGGCTGAAGCTATGGAATTGGAAGCTTCTGATGGCTGGAATACTGCCAACAATAATATTCATCGGAACGCTGTAACCAATCAGGTCATCGCTGCGGACAAGCTAAAAAAGAACTGGTATTATGAATCTTCCGGTTTAATTCAGTTTGCTTCTCCTGCAGTAGCTGAAGGGATGGTAGTTGTACCTACCGATCATGGCAGTCTGGTTGCAATAGATGTAGATTCTGGGGAAAAGATGTGGGAAAGAACTACTGGCATTACTAACCGGTGTTCCCCCACCATCGCTAATGGGATAGTGTATGTTGGCGGTGGATCGGACTGGAGAGTTTACGCCATTGACCTCCGGACTGGATTGGAGATTTGGCAATATAGAGCAGGAAGCGCGCCAGTTTATGAATCTCCTTTGTACCATAATGGTGTCTTGTATCTATCGGCAGCCTGGGACAGAAACGCCAAGGTTACTGCATTAGATGCAGCAACTGGAGAATTGCTCTGGGAGTCCGTTGTCGGTGATGGAACTGTCTTTGGTGCTTCTATTGGAGAAGACAAGCTCTTTGTGGGGACCCTTAACGGCAGAACCCTTAAAGCCTTGTCTTTGACTGATGGTAGTGAAATATGGTCTCTTAGCCATCAAGATCAGGGGTTTGCAGCTCGCCCTGTTTATCATGATGGGGTTTTGTATGCAGTAAGCACCGACTTAAGAGATGGCACCCTATGGGCGATTGATGCAGCCACCGGCAATGTCTTATGGACTGTGGATGATATTGGCGATACCCAAGCTGTATCTCCCATTGTCTTTGATGACATGGTTATTGTGGGTTCGGCCAGAATTGCCGGTTTACGGGCTTTTGATATCAGCACAGGTCAGCAAGTATGGTTTGGCCGAGGGGTCAGCACTATGTTGAATAACGGTGCAGTGACAGCCAATGGGATCCTATTTGTTGCTGATGCTTTCAATATGCTCCAAGCTGTGGATGTGTATAGCGGCCAAGTACTCCATCGGTATGAGCTTAATGACATCAGCTCCTCTGGGGTGGCGATCATTGACGGCCAGGTTATCGTAGCTGATATTAACGGAATCAACAGTTTTATTGCCCCTGGCACAATCTCTGGACGCATTACCGATTCTGAGGGCAGTCCCATAGCCGGTAAGGTAAGTCTTGGGGAGTCTGGGGAATTTGCGCAGGCTGACGAAAATGGTTATTTTCGCTTGGAAGCCCGTCCTGGCACTTATCAACTCAAGGTGGCCCAGTACGGCTATGTGCAACAATTTGAAGATGTAGAAATAGCCACTGGCTATGCAATAAATAAAGAATATGCTCTGGCTTTAGCAGAGCAAGGTTCTTTGTCTGGCACTTTGATTGATCAGCGCAGCGGCTTGCCGCTGGAAGGTGTTGCAGCTCGTCTTTTGGATACTCCATTAGAGGCAACAACCGATATCGACGGTAAGTTCAGCTTTGATCCGGTATGCCAAGGAACCTATGAGCTGGAACTGACATTGGGAAGGTACGTAAAGCAAATAATGCTGGTCAGTGTATACCCCAATGAGCATTTCAACCTGAATGCTGAATTGGTTCCAATAGATGTAGCAGTCCTCGATGACCGGGATGCTCAGGTCACAAACTTTCTCAATGCTAAAGGCATTCCCGCTGAGGAAAGGCAATGGGATGTCGTCGATGACATTGAGCACTATCAAATTGTGTATCTTAACGGAGAATATCCGGGATATTGGGAGCGGCCTGATGAAGCGCAAGTTGTTCAACTGGTGGAAAATGCGAAGGCCAACGACGTCGACTTAATTTTTGCAGATCAGTGGGGTATCAGCACAGGTTCAATTCAACAGCTTGTTGATTTCTACGGAGACCCCAAGTTAATTGATGACTGGCATGGCGGTCCTATGCCGTGTTCACTGCAGGTTGATGTAGCTCATCCAATTTTCGCAGGATATGAAGTAGGGGATTCTCTTGATGTATTAAATGGTTACTTTTCCTGGTTTAATCAATACTCAGGAAGGAACTTAGCTACCATTGGCAACAGCAGCACCGGGCAAGTGGGAACAGGCATCGCTTATAAGGCAGTCAGTCAAAGCAGTGCCCATCTGCTCTTAAGTAGTCATGCAGCTTGTTCTTGGAATTCTCCCACCAGCGGATGGAAACTTCCCCAGCAAAATATTCTGATCAATAGTATTAACTATCTGTTGAATACCGAATTCGGTGGAATCACAGGTACTATTACGGACAAAGAAGGCAATCCGGTGCCTGCTACTATAGAAGTGGTGGAGACTGGTGTCTTCGTCCAAGCCGATGAAACCACTGGTGCCTTTGAAGTATTCCATGACGAAGGCGTCTACACCCTATCCATTCGGGAAAAAGGGTATGCAACTCAGACGGTCAGTGTACAATTTAACCCAGGTGTTACTCAGGTTATGGACTTCACTATGTCTATCGCCGACAGCGGCATCTTGACAGGCAACATCTATAACCGAAACACTAATCAGGTAATTCCCTTTGCACCAGTAAAATTATATGATGCTGATGGCAATTTAGTGGCAGAAACCGTTGCCACTATCAACGGATTCTATGAGATCGCCGACCTGCCAGAGGCCACTTACACCGTCTGCATTGAACAGCGGGATTTCATGCCTCTGGAGACTGAGATATCATTAACCATGGATATCCCCAATACGGACTTCTATCTCTGGCCTGCACCGAAGGTAGCCGTAATTGGTGATTACTATTCAGGCAGCCTAGTGGATTTGCTAACGGAGTCCGGTATGGAAGCAAAAGGATTCTCCCTCTCCTCGGCGATATCGTCAATTCAGGATTATGACGTGGTATTTTACACCAGCGGCAGTGCTTCTGAAGATACTTTGAACAAGCTTCTTGCCATAGCTGATGAAAATCAAATAAGCATTATCTTTGGCGATTCGTATTATGGCACAGCTGCAATTAACCAATTGGTGATGCGGCGAGGCGACCCGGAAACCCGGGAGCAACTAAGAAGCTCCACCCAAGCTGCCCAATACGTGGTCATGGAGAAAAATCCCATCTTTGGTGATGCTGAAATCGGGGATAGAATTAGTATTCTCCTGCCCACTAATAGTTCTGTGGGGGTATTTAAGAATTATAGCGGCTTCCCCCTAGCTGGCATTGCTCTTGAAGATAATGCTGATATCCCTGGCATGGGCGTTGCTTACAGACCCAGAACTGCCGGCAGCATGGAACTATTGATGAGCGGGCATGGAATTTGCTCTTCCCATAAAAGCGTTGACTATACCGAAGCTGGTAAGGATATGTTTATCAATGCTATTCTTTGGGCCGCTTTTACAGAGTTCCCAGTGGTTACTGGAACAGTAACCGATGTTGACGGAAATCCCATTCCTGCACAAATTCAAGTCCTCGGTACAAACATGGAGGTTTCCACTGATTTGACCGACGGCAGTTTTGAGCTGGCTGCGTTCGAGGGTCAATACCAGCTTCAGATAAGTGCATTTGGTTATCAGTCCCAGATAATTAATTTAGAAATAAAAGATGATATTGACCCCCTGGATATTCAACTTCTTGTTGATGAGACCGTGGGGTCACTAGAGGGAACTATAACCGATGAGAGCTCAGGTGAAGGTGTTGTGGCCTCGGTTTATATCGATGGCTATCCCCGGGAAACTGTTTCGGCGGTAAACGGCGCTTTCAGAATCGAGCGTATTATGCCCGGTAGTTATACCCTCGTTGCTGAATCTGAGGGTTATCTGAAGAAGGAGATTGCTCTTGAGATTACCGCTGGAGGATCAACCGTCCTGGACTTCAAAATGAAACCTTCTCCGACAATCGGCATCATTGTTGATGCTGTTTACGGGACAGACCTTGCAGTGTACTTGGCTGATCAGGGTTGGAATATCAAAGAGATGTTCTACACTGATTTGGAAATGCTGGATGAAGTGGACATAGTATTTGCCAATTCGGATTTTGGCGATAGCTACATTCCCGCTCCAGAAGTTTTTGAGGCCTTCCTTAAGGCTTTGGACGAGGCCAGAGTCCCAGTTATATGGACCGGAGACAATGGTGGCCGAGGCAGTATCCGCTACCTCTGGGAGTACAATGGCGATCCTGCTGAGGAAATAAAAGGCAGTTGCTCTAATTCGACATTGACTGGAACAATCCTGGAAAGGCATCCCATTCTTGAAGGCATTGAGGATGAATTTCAGTTTATAACCCAATCTGGAAACTATTATGCTTTTAACGGCTATACCGGTCATACCATCGCTGATGTCACCAATTCAGTAGATGGTTATCTGGGAGGCATGCTGGGCTACAATGGCAGGACCATGGACAGCGTGGAAATCCTCATGGCCAACTTTACCATCGGGTACAACTATAACTCTGGCAATGATTTTTGGGATCCCGTTCGTGAACGCATCCTCAATAATGCTCTAAACTGGGCCCTAGATAATGAAGAGGTTTATGTTGGAGAACTAAGGGGCCAGGTTACTAATGACCTGGGCGCCAATGTGTCTGCTACCATTACTATTGAAGAGACTGGCAGGACTTTTACCACCGATACTGATGGCAGTTTCTTCCTCGGATTGGGTAGTGGAACTTATACTCTAGCAATTGAAGCCTTTGGGCACGAAAGCAAAACCTTTACTGTTGATTTTGAGTGCGGTGTGGCTTCAGAAGAGAATTTCGTTCTTACAGCAGATGCCCACGGAAGCATTAAGGGACAGGTCAAGGGCGCAGATACCGGGCAACCAATTGAAGGAGCTCCTGTGCAACTAGTGGGTACGCATCTAACTACTGTTACTGATATGTATGGTAACTACGAGTTTCAGGTTCCTATTGGCACCTACCAGCTGCGTGTAACCGCTTCAGGATACACTCCTGTGTCCATAGAAAACATTGCAGTGGGCACAGGGGAAGTAGTAGTTCAGGATATTAACATGTTGGCATCCCAGAAGATTGCCATCATTGCCTCGTCAACCTACCAAACCAGATTAATCGCCTTCTTGACAGAATCAGGCTTTGAAGCTGAGGGATTCACTAATAACGCTACCTCGGTGCAGAGCTTGATTGATAGAATAAGTGATTTCAAGGTAGTTATCTTTAACGACACTGCTTACGCTTTAACCAATGGCGTCACAGCTCAACTGATTGAGGCCGCTGATGCAGCTGGGGTCAGTATTATCTTTACCAGCGATTATAGCGGAGGCCCTATTCAGGATCTGAATAAGACGTATAGTGATCCAGAAACAACTGTTAAAGGAATAGGTTCCGAATATGTCAACTATAAGGTAATCAGTGAACACCCGATCTTTGCTGGCTACGAAGTAGGTCAGGACATTAAAATTTTGGATAATGGAACCAGTGTTGCACAATGGTCTGCCTTTGCAGGCTATAGCGGAGAAACTTTGGCTAAGGTAACTATGCCCGACGGTACCGTGGTAGGCGATGGTGTAGCTTATAAGTTTGCTACTCCCCGCAGTGTCCACATATTGCTGGCTAGTCTTAAGTCAGGTATGTATGGCAGTCCCACAAGTCGTTGGACAGATGATACAAAGCGTATTCTCAACAATGCCGTTAACTGGGGAATCACTGCAAGTCTTGGTGAAATTACTGGCATTGTAACCGATCCTGAAGGCAATCCCATTGCTGGCGCTTTGGTGTCAATTCCTGCCCAAGGACAGGACACTGTTACTAATGCGTTAGGCAGTTACACCCTAGGGGTGGAATTGGGAACCCACGAAGTAACCGTTCAAGCTCGGGGTTTTCTTGTCCAGTCCGGAACAGCATCTATTGAAGAACTAGGTCAAACGGCAGAACTGAATTTTTCCATGGTGGCTACAGATAGAGCCAGTATCTCTGGTCAGATTATTGACGCATCCAGCGGCGCTGCTCTTTCCGGAGTAACAGTCACCTTGACGGAGAGATTTACCGGGGCTGAATTTACTGCTACCACTGGGAATAGCGGGAATTATCTCTTTACAAACCTACTAGATGGTGAATATCAGATAGCTGTCAGCTTAACTGGCTATAAAACCACTACTCGGACTGTCACCATCGCTGAAGGTGAAGACGCAGTTGAGGACTTCAGCCTCAGCAGCTTCGATACCGCTGTGTTAGGCGATTGGTCTGGCGAGGTCGCTTCCTTCCTGATGGACAGTGGCTTTGCGGCCGAGTCCCGGGATTGGAGCATTCTCAATGACCTTTACAACTATAACCTGGTCATTGTCAACACCTCCAGCGGCACCGCCGAGCAAATGGAAAGACTTGTCGCCGAAAGCGATAAGTATGAAACAAGCTTGGTCTTTGTAGGCAGCTGGGGCGTTGCCTCCGGCTCTATTCCCCTGTTGGAAGAGACCATTGGCTATCCTCAGAAGGATAAGCACGGTTACAACCAAGGGGCAGTATACTTGGATGTTGCCGGCGACCATCCGATCTTTGCCGGTCTGGATATTGCCGAGCCTCTGCGGATTCATTCCGACAAGAGCCTGTACTCTACCTTCAAGAATTACAAAGGCATTGCCTTGGCCAATATTATTGTTGACGGTGAAGATAAAGGCGCCGCAATCGCCTATGATTTCCGCAGCGCCAACCATATGCATCTGCTCTTGTCCAGCTATGCTGTTAATAACATGATGGGCCCCAATGCCGGTTGGACCGAAGCTGGCAAGCAAGTCTATGTCCAGGCCATGGAATGGGCCAGGACCGCACAGCAACAGGCACCCAAGGCGCCTGTCTGGGACGAAGACCATGTATATGTCGTCGATTCTGCTTTCAGCGTCAGCGGTCAAGCTGGCTACCGGGACATCGTAGATGTCTATGTAGACGGCGTTCTCACCGCCACTATGGACACCAACAGCGACAACACCTTTGTCGCCGACCTCAACTTGGCCGCAGGCGCAACTTATGAGTTGAGCACCGAAGCTAGGAACTTTGCAGGCGCCACCACCGGCAACACCATGACCGTTACCGTTGTCGCCCCGCCGGCAATTGAGAGTCCTGTCCACGTCACCTATACCAACCGCGACGCACTGCTCGTCTCCGGCTTGGTCATGGTTGACGGCACCGTCGCCATCTACAACAATGGCGAAGCCGTTGCCAGCGTCGTTACCCGGAATGGTGAATTCTCCGCAGCTATTAAACTGGGCCGAGGTGAAAACATCATCACCGCCACCCTGGAAATACCGGAGGGCGTAACTGGACTTACCGATGGCATCACCGTGGTCTTAGACACCACTGCCCCGGTAATTACCGACATCCAGCCCGCGATGGACATCACCGTCAATCCTGGAGACAAGGTCGTCGTCTCCTTCCGCAGCGATTCCGTCGGCGGCAGCGCCAGATTTGCTTTGACCATCCCTGGCCTCAGCGCCATGCCTTTCGCCCTGACCAATATGGAAGAGGTCGAGCCCGGTCTGTATAAGGGAATCTGGACCGCTCCTGTCGGCATAATTGCGGAAAACGTCGCAATCCGCATCGAACACAGTGATGCTGCAGGTAATATGGTTGTCATCAATGCCCCAGGCCAAGTTACCATCGGCGATGCCCGAGTAACCCGTCTGGAAGGCACGAACCGTTACGCCACCGCAGTTGCAGTCAGTCAGGCTGGCTGGGAAACTTCAGAATATATCATCCTGGCTCGGGGTGACAATTACGCCGACGCTTTGGCCGGCGCACCGCTTGCCTATGCTCTGGATGCACCCATCCTGCTGACCAACCCCGCAAGGCTGAACACGGTCACTGCTGAGGAAATCCAGCGCTTGCAAGCCACCAAGATTATTATCTTAGGCGGCACCGGCGCAGTCAGTCAGCAAGCAGAAGACACCTTAATTGAGATGGGCCTTGCCGTAGAACGGATTGTTGGCGCCAATCGCTTTGAAACAGCAGCCCTCATTGCCGCGCGGGTCGCTCCGGAAGGATCAGCAAAGGCAGCTTTGGTTAACGGCCTCGATTTCCCCGATGCCCTCTCCGTAGCCGCCTATGCCGCCCGTTTGGGAATGCCGATTCTCTTGACCCGTTCCGACAGCATGCCCAGTGCCACCGCCCAGGCTCTTGAGGATTTGGGAGTCACTGAGACCATAGTCATTGGCGGCAATGGCGTCATCAGCGACGAGGTTATGGCAGCAGCCCCCGGCGCTGTGAGAATCAGCGGCAGCAACCGTTATGCCACTAGTGTGGCGGTTGCCGAATACTTCAAGCCGGACACCACACAGATGTATGTGGCCACAGGTTTGAATTTCGCCGATGCTTTGAGCGGCGCTGTACTAGCAGCCAAGAATAACAGCGGCATCCTCCTGGTTGGCAACACTGTTCCCGAGGGTGCAGCCCGTTACCTCACCGAAAAGGCTGTGGTTCGGGTGACAATCTTTGGCGGCGAAGGGGCAGTAAGCCCAGAGCTTGCCAATGAACTAGCCGCCATTCTCAAGTAAAGAGAAGAATCCCCCTCCTCCATTAAATGGAGGGGGGGATTTTTTTAGATTCATACCATAACATGTGCTTGACATCCTTCTGTCGCAGAATTGCCTTAAATATCTCTTATTGCCGATGTAAACTCTATAATAATAGTGTAAGATTAACATGGTTATCTAAACTTTTGTTCATGACAACGACTACTATCATTTCGACATGGAATAAGATGATTGCGTAAGGATATATATAAATTTATTAGAAGCCGGAGCGAAAATTGAATTGAAGATTGACAAACAGATTTATATTGTGTTTTAGGGGGGGGGATGATGTGACCAAGCGGAGAATAATTCATGCGGCTGCAACAATCCTCATTATAGCCGGCGTGGCCATGATAGGGTATCCTATATTCTTAAGGATCCAGGCCCGTCTGGAACAGAGTCGCCTTGAGAAAGCTTTTAATGACCGAACTGAGATTCCTCATATAGATGCCAGTGACGATGAGGATAACCAACAGACACCTGAATGGGTTGAGCCATCACTTCCCCAATGGGATGAATTCCCCCCAACCCAGCTGGAAATCGCCGCCATTGACTTATCTGTCCAAATTGTGGCTGTCAGCGATATGGGAATCTTCGCCCGCAAGCTCAATCATCCTCCCAGCTACTATCCCCAAAGTGTTTTCCCTGGTGAAGCTGGCAACTTACTAATAGCCGGGCACAGGGGAGGCCCAGCAGGTTTCTTTCGCAGGCTCAATGAGCTGAAACCTGGTGATGAAATAATACTTCGGGCGCCTGGGGTAGATTACTGTTATGAAGTTGAAGAAGTTTTTATTGTAGAACCAACACAGGTTGAGGTCATCGCCCCTCTAGACTATGCTGCAATTACTTTGACCACCTGTCAGCGGGTGGGAAAAGTCACATCGGCTAAACGCCTGATTGTGCGAGGAATATTTGTGCAAGCCATAACTGCAAAAAACGAATGAACATTGAGTTGTTAAATTAATAGCGGCAATATCCTGCCCCGCTTCCGGGAATTTTCCGGAGCGGGGTTTATATGTAACAAAGTAAATTGTCGAAAATTGTCAAAAATAGTAGTGAAATTATATGCTTCTTAAGCAGGACTTTTACTATTTAAAAGAGAACTAATAGAAAATAGATTGCAATAAATACAAGATTCATCCAAGTAGCACACCTGTTCCCGAGACACTCTGGCAATGCAGGGGGTGGTCTATGAGAAAAGCGTGTTAGGTGGCTGGAAATCAAAAAAATAGGAGGAAAAAAATGTTTAAATCAAAAGTTTTCCGGGTTTTTCTAGTCGCGGCGATGGTTATTACAATGGTGCTCCCAGCTGGTTTTACCTCTGCCCGGGATCATCAGGCCAAGCATATTTCATTACTGCAGGATTCAAAACAAATTTTGCAATCTAAGATCCATGCGGATTTATCTGCTGCATTTTCTGAAAACGAGTATCTGCATGTCATGGTTAAATTCAAAGAGCAGGTAAATTCACAAACTGTGGCAGAAGCTGCCGTTAAGAAGCTGTCGGCCCAGGAGGCTACTGCATATAATCAAAAAATGACTGCGAGATATGCAGTAGTTAACGCTCTGAGGGAGACGACAGCAAATACCCAAGGTCCAGTTTTGGACTATTTGCATGGGGAACAGGTGAAAGGCAATGTCCAAGAAATTGACAGCTATTTCATTGTCAATATGGTTCATGCCTATACTACTGAAGCCGTTGTCAGGGAATTGGCTTTGCGCCCCGAGATTGAAAAAATCCTGCCCTCAGGCTGGATCGCAATGGAAAAACCAATTCTTCTGGATGCTAAGATTCAGAGCGGCCCAGGGAGACAATGGAACCTGGAAAATATCAACGCCTACGCAGTATGGGATACTTACGGCTTAGACGGCACCGGTATAGTTGTAGGAATGATAGATACCGGCATTCATTATGAGCACGAGGCGCTGCTTGAGAAGTGGCGGGGATATAATGCCTATGGGGACTATGACTCAATCTACAATTGGTTTGATGCCGTCAATGACGAGACTATGCCCTATGATATACCCGAAATATGTCATGGAACCCATGTAATGGGCACAGTGCTTGGCGGTCATCCCGAAACGAATAACCTAATTGGTATTGCTCCAGGCGCCAAGTGGATTGCCGCTAAAGCATTTGAAGCAGATGGCGGCTGGGATCACGATATCTTGAGCGCAGCACAGTACTTACTTGCTCCTACTGATGTGGACGGCAATCCCAATCCGTCTATGGCTCCTGATATCATCAATAACTCTTGGGGCGGCGGTGCTGGAATAGACGAATGGTTCCGTCCCATGGTTCAAAATTGGCGGGCAGCGCAAATTTTGCCGGTGTTTGCAGCCGGCAACACCTCCGGAGGTTCTTCTCCTAGTTCAGTCAGCGCTCCTGCGAATTATCCCGAAAGTGTTGCAGTGGCGGCAATAGATATCGATAACTTGAGGGCCGGTTTTTCCAACCAGGGGCCGGGACCTTATGATGACTTAAAGCCAGATGTATCAGCTCCTGGAGTGGCAATCCGTTCCTCAGTCATTGGCGGCTACGAAGCTTCTTGGAGTGGCACATCCATGGCCTCTCCGCATGTGGCAGGGGCTGCTGCCCTGTTGCTGCAGGCTGACACGGGCCTGACAGTGGATCAAGTCGAGGCGATCCTTTTTGACACTGCGATACCGCTGACGGATTCCCAGTATCCCGAAAGTCCCAACTATGGATACGGGAGAGGAATAATCAATGTTTTCGATGCTGTTGCAACCATAGAAAGCGGATTTGGCACTATTACCGGCCAGGCCCTGACCGCTGGAGAAGATGCTGAACCCCCGGTTATTCAGCATATTCCAGTTGAAGGCTGCTTTGGCGGTGCTGACCTTGTCTTGTCAGCTAAGATTACTGACGATATCTCAGTTGTCGGCGCCGAGGTTTGGGTGCAAGCTGCAGATGGATCGGAATGGTCGGTAATGCTGATGGATCGCGTTGCCGGCGATCACAGAGATGGTGAATACACCGGCGTGATTCCCTGGATGTATGTAGTCGAACCAGGCTTCACTTACAAGATTGTTGTTAAAGACTGGGCAGGCAATATCGTCGAAACCCCTGAACACTATGTCGAGGTTCTATTTGGAGTCGAGCCGGGTATGAACTGGGATTTTGAAAGTTATCCCCAGGGCTGGTACATGGATGGAGATTGGCAGTGGGGGGAACCCGTTGTAGGGCCTGAACCCTTAAGCGGCACACGTCTGGTTGGCACTAACCTTCAGGGAAATTACTCTACTAACTTAGAGAGCTGGCTGCGATCTGTGCCTTTGGACCTTAGAAATGCCAGTGAAGCATCCTTAATGCTTCAGCACTGGTACGATATTGAGGACTATTATGATGTAGGCCTGGTAGCAATAACCGCTGACTATGGTGAGAACTGGGAAATCGTTTCTGAAGTTACTGGCTATTCCCAAGAATGGCAGAACCTGTTTATCGATCTTAATGACTATTGCGGTTCAGAAAACCAGGTTTACGTCGCCTTTGTCTTCATGTCGGACTACTCGGTGAATTATCAAGGATGGTATATAGACTCTGTCGACTTTGTCGGAACAGACAACGAGGCTCCTTCAGCTCCTGTCAATATCCAGGCTGTTTCGACGGGAACAGGCGTTGTACTAACCTGGGAACCTGCTCCGGAAGCAGATGTTGCTGGGTATGCTGTTTACCGGTCTGAAACATCTGGGGGACCCTATGAGAAAATTGACGAAATCGTTGCCACCTTCTACATTGACAGGAACTTTATTGGCGGAACTGAATACTTCTATGTCGTTACAGCAGTGGATTTCTCCTCTAACGAGAGTCCATATTCCAATGAAGCCTCAGCGATTGCCCCTGAAATTGACCTGGTATTTTCTTCAGATTTCGAGGCAGATAATGGAGGTCTCATTTCCGGGGGGGAAAATAATTCCTGGGAGTGGGGAACCCCTGTCAGCGGTCCAGGCAATGCTTTCTCTGGCAGCAAAGTCTGGGCAACCAATCTTGCCGGCGCTTATGCTTCCGATTCTACTTGCTGGCTTGAATCCCCAGACATAAACCTTTCCGGCTACCAGTCAGCTGTTTTGGAGTTTGCTCATTGGTATGAACTCGAAAACTACTGGGATGATGCCTACGTCGAAGTGTCCAGTGATGGCGGAGTAAGCTGGGATGAAATTGCATATTTTACAGGAGCCTCAACCGGCTGGGATATTGAAACCATATCTCTAGATGATTACGTCGGAGGGAGCATCAAAATTCGTTTTGCGCTGTTCTCCGATTCCTCCGTTAATTATCCCGGCTGGTATATTGATGATGTCAATGTTATCGCTTCAGAGGCTGTTTCTGTAATCGAAGATGTGCCTCTAGCCATCCGGGTTCCCTGCAAAGCTCCTGCTGCTGTGTATAAGCTTACCCGGACAATTCGCACGGATCAAAGTGAGTACAAAGTTTACAGCAGCACACAGCCAGGGCCTCAGAACGGAGGTATTCCCGTGGATGCGGTGGTGACTGTGGTTGAATCCAACCGCAGCGTGCGCACAAATCCGGCTACAGGTTATTACCATATGGTTCACCCCGCCCTTCCCGAAGGAGAAACCTGGACCTTGCGGTTTGAAGCATACGGTTTCTATACCGCAGAAATTCCCTTTTCTTTGGAACGGGATGAAGTAAAAGAGATAAGTACACTCTTAGACCCGATTCCCAGAGGCAATATCGATGGCACGGTGGTATCAAGCCGCACCGGCGAGCCTATCCCCGATGCCAGAATAATCCTGCTAGAAGATGAGCGAGTGCCTTGGGCCATCACCGATGAGCAGGGGAATTTTAATCTGGAGAATGTTCTCGAAGGCAGTTATACTCTGCGAGTTTCTGCTGAAGGTTTCATTCTCGCTGAACTTCCTGTCAACGTCATCGGCGGCGAGACTATCAACCTGGTGGCCGAATTAGCGCCTTTTATCGGGTATGATGATGAGATTGGCTATGATGATGGGACTGCAGAGAATGCCCGAGCCTTCTATGACGGGGGCAATGGCTGGGGGGCAAGATTTACTCCGGATGGTATGGCCCAGGTAGCCGGAGCCAGTGTCTACCTCTGGGATACAGATTGGCCTACTCCCGGAGACAATAAATTGTCGGTGGCAGTATTTGACAGTTTGCCCAGCGGCGAGCCCGGGGAAATGGTTATTGAACCCTTTGTTGTAGAGGGTATCCGGGGCGACTGGACTTACATTGATCTCTCAAGCTTTGGCTTTAGCACCGACAGGGATTTCTATATTGTCTATGTTCAGGTGGGTAACTACGCCACTTGTGCCGGCATAGGCTTCGATGAATCGCCACCATTCTCGGGACGTACGTATGAATGGTATATGGGTGAATTCTCTCCCGTTACACCAGACTACGGCAATGTCATGATTCGGGCTAACGTTAAGTATCTCTTAGCATCGCCAACTTTGACTTCACCGCCTGATGGCACCCATATCAATACTGACAGTGTTACCGTGTCCGGATTTGTGGGCCAAGATTCTCTGATTAGGCTCTATGTCAATGGCGTTGAAGGCAGTCAAATGCAAGTTGAACGCGGTGAGTTCCAAGCCGAAATAGATCTGGCGGAAGGGGAAAACCTGATTACAGCAACCGCCGAAATTGAGGTCGGCGCCACTGATCCCTCGGAGCCATTGCTGATTATTAAAGATACTGTGGCTCCGGAGTTGGTGATCGGAACACCTGCAGACAATCTGGTTACCAATAAAGAAGTGGTAACCGTCGAAGGCGTAGCTACCGATGAGTACCTAGCTACAGTACTGGTTAATGGCAGCGCGGTTGAGTTTGCAGAAGATGGCGCTTTCAGCACCAGGGTAATAGTAGAAGAGGGCGACAACGTTATTACTGTTCAGGCAGAGGACATAGCCGGGAATATCACTGTAAAAACAGTAACCGTAATCGTCGACATAACTGACCCCGCGTTTTTTGACTTGCAGCCTGCCGAAGACATGATTGTATATTGCGGTCAGATAGTGCAAATTTCATTCCGCAGCGATTCGATAGGCGGCATCGCAACCTTTGCAGTTATCCTTCCGGGTCAGCAGGAAGTGTGTTCCCACAGGCACCCCATGCTTGAAGTGGCTGATGGCGTTTATCAGGGGATCTGGTGCGTCCCGGCTGACACCATCTTTACGGGCGCCGTAATCGAATTTGAGCTGATCGATGCAGCTGGCAACCTGGCGGCGGCCGTCGCCCCTGGCAGGTTATCTGTGCCCCATGCAGGTTGCGAGCGCTTAGCGGGCGCAAACCGGTATGAAACAGCAGTGGCAGTCAGCCAGGCTGGCTGGGAAACCTCAGAGTATGTAGTCTTAGCTACTGGCGACAATTACGCCGACGCTTTGGCCGGCGCGCCGCTTGCCTATGCTCTTGACGCTCCGATTCTTCTGACAAAATCAGAGTGGCTGACTCAAGTCACTGCCACTGAGATTCAGCGGCTGCAAGCCACCAAGATAATTATCTTAGGAGGCACAGGGGCTGTCAGTCAGGAAGCAGAGGATGCTTTAATCGCGATGGGCTTGGAGGTTGAAAGGATTAATGGGGCCAATCGTTTTGAAACTGCGGCGCTCATTGCCGCCCGGGTTGCTCCGGCAGGATCCGCCCAGGCAGCTTTGGTCAACGGCCTCGACTTCCCCGATGCCTTGTCTGTTGCCGCATATGCGGCCCGCTTAGGAATGCCTGTTCTCATGACACGGCCAGATGTCATGCCCGATGCAACTGTCCAGGCTCTTGAAGCTCTCGGAGTTACTGAGACCATTGTCATCGGCGGCACCAGCGTCGTCAGCGACGAGGTTATGGCTGCTGCACCTGGCGCCATCCGCATCTGCGGCAGCAATCGTTATGCCACCAGCGTGGCCATTGCCGAGTTCTTTATGCCGGATACCGCTCAGATGTATGTAGCAACTGGTTTAGAATTCCCGGACGCTTTGAGCGGCGCTGTGCTGGCAGCAAAGAACAACAGCGGTGTCCTGTTAGTGGGTAATACTGTACATGAGGATGTAATCGGATACCTCACTAAAAATAGCGTCCGTCGTGTGGTAATCTTTGGCGGCGAAGGGGCAGTAAGTTCAAACTTGGAAGATGAATTAAGCGCCCTTCTGAGGTAAAGACAGCAATCCCCCGCTGGAGAAACTCCAGCGGGGGATTTATAATTTTAGCTTCAAGTAAAAAAGCTATTTGATTCCCGGGCTTGAAGGCTAAACCTTGCTATTGGTATGCTGCTTCCCGCAACATTCTTTACACTCAGGGTAAGAGGGAAGCTTATCAACAAGATAAGAGGATCGAAATACTTAATAAAGTGCCTGTTGGCAGAAGCGACGCTTTTGTAATGGTTTTTTATGTAAAAGAGGATATTTATACCACAAAGGAGAATTTACTTTGTTAGGAAAACTTTGTAATGGGGGGGTAAGATTATGAAAAACAAGGGTCTGTCAGTATTTATTATCTGTCTTTTGTTGCTGATCGTGCTGCCCGTAGCTCCTGTGCAGTCACTGGAAGTAATGGCAGGGGAGCCGACAGTAAAACGCATTTGCGGGAGCAACCGTTATGGCACCGCAGTGGCCGTCAGCAAAGAAGGATGGGTATCTTCTGATACTGTTGTCCTAGCCCGGGGTGATGATTACGCCGATGCCCTGGCCGGGGTGCCTCTGGCCTATGCATTGGATGCGCCAATGCTTCTTACTCACAATGATCGTCTAACCGAATCCACCAAGGCTGAGATCTTGCGTCTTCGGGCGACTAAGGCATATATCTTGGGCGGTACCAGCGCAGTATCTTTAACCGTGGAAAATGCCTTGAAGGCAATGGGTCTAAATGTCGTCAGGATAGCGGGGGCTAATCGCTACGGCACTGCCGCCGAAGTAGCAAGAGAACTGGCCAAATTCAATCAACCAGCGAAAGCAATCCTTGCTTACGGTCTGGATTTCCCCGATGCCCTAGTAGCAGCTTCATATGCCGCAGTAAATGGTTTGCCCTGAAACTTAATTGATATTCTAAAGGTATTTTACATTAATTGTCGAATATAAGTTGTATCTGACAACTTTGACAAAATGCGATACTGTATAATTATGTTAACATGAGGTTGAGAAGGGAGAAATTGTATTGGCAACGCTCATAAAAAGTGGGGCTGAGTTTCACGGGTGACCTTAAATAATTTGAAATCAAATGTGAGTAGTAGCATCCTGTATTTGTTTATTGCAATTGTATATAAATTGCGTATAAGAAAAATACATTTTAAACATAGCGTGTAGAACCATTATAATGAATTTCGAATTCGATCATTTTCATTGTGAGTTTAGGAAAATGGTTTGGAGGTGTTAATAATAGATAAAAACATTTTTTGTGCTAGAGTAGAGAAGACGAATAGAGTTCATGGTATTGAACCGCATCCCTTAAGGAACAAATTTCAAAGAGATAGGGATAGAATTCTTTACTCTAAAGAATTCCGTAGGTTGAGTGGAAAAACACAAGTCTTTATAGCCGGATTTGATGACCATATGCGAACTCGATTAACACATACCCTTGAAGTTTCTCAAATTGCAAATACAATTGCTAGAGCTCTTGGGTTTGATGAAGCTCTTGTAGAAGCTATAGCTTACGGACATGATGTAGGGCATACTCCATTTGGACATGTTGGAGAAAGAAGTTTAAATTTAATAATGAACGGATGCAAAAATATCTATAGTTTTAATAAAAGCCTTTTAGATCGTGAGAAGGGGTTTAAACATAACTTTCAAAGTCTCCATGTCACGATTAACTTAGAAAAATTATATGTTAATCAACCGGGTTTAAATTTAACCCCCTACACGTTATGGGGAATACTAAACCATAGCAGTAAAGAATATAAGAAGTGCAATTATTATGGGGATGATGGAAAGTGCAAGCTTCAGAATAGAAACACGAAATGTAAAAACATAGGACGACTATCGTTAGGTTTTTATAAGTTTAATTGTTTAAATGACAAAGAAGATTGGACCTTTGAAGCTGCAATCGTAGCAATAGCCGATGAAATTGCACAACGGCATCATGATATTGAGGACGGAATTTACGCTGGAATTATTGATCGGAATGAATTAGTAGATACGTTCCGAGCATATTTTGATGCATTTTTTCAAGAGAGGGACCTAAAACATATAGAAGCATTAAAAAAGAATGGTGACAAATCAGTTGCAATTGCATGTCTTTCAAGGCTAATTATCGACTTCTATACCATGAATTATATCCAACATTTAAGAAATGTACTAGAGAACGTGAAAAAAAAATACAACATTGGAACATACGAAGACTTTTATAAAAATAAACAAAGAGTACATGGCCATTTAGCCAATGAAACAGAAGATAAGAATATCATGAGCTACTTGGGATTTGAAAAATCGTTTGCTATAAGCGATTCAAAATTTAGAAAGTTTCTTGTAGATAAAATATTATATTCAGAGTTAGCTCAAAGTATGGATGGAAAATCGGATTTTATAATTAGAAAGCTTTTTAAAGCATATTTAAGTAATCCTCAACAACTACCAGACAAAACAATAGATACAATCTGTTTAAATTTCACTAATCAAAAGCCTGTTAACCCATCAGATAAAACTTCAAGGGATCTATTAAAGGAAACATTAAAAGACCCCAATTTAAGCAAGGGAATGGAAAAAATAGTGTTAAGAACGGTCTGTGATTATATCGCTGGAATGACTGATTATTACGCAATGAGTCAGTATGAGAAATTGTATGGAGCTCAAAAATTTAGAAATTTTTAATGTGCAAGTGGCTATTTGCTTAGGTTGAACATTATAGTTTGAAGGTTGTGCTGATAAGAAAGTTAAAATATGATTCCCATATACTACTACCGGGTGAATATTAAGGGTTTGGTGAAGGGCTGTCAAGTGCACGACCAACGGCAGGAGTAATTATCTGAATGGAGAATATGAAGCAATAATAATATACTTATGTGTGGTGCAGGGGCAAAATAAGATAAATGTTACTGGTAAGGGGTGTTTGCCATGAGAGACGTATTTCTCAATACCGCTGGTATCGAAGATTTCATCATGGAAGATGAATTACTGGCTCTTCAGCCTGCGGTTGATTCCGCCCACAATCTGCTGGCACACAAAAAAGGACCTGGTTCCGAATATCTGGGCTGGCTTGACCTGCCGGAAACTGCAATGACCCAGGCGCCGGAGATAAAACAAGCGGCGGAAAGAATAAAAGCGACATCGGACGCCCTGGTGGTTATCGGCATCGGTGGCTCCTACTTGGGGTCCAGGGCGGCAATCGAAGCCTTGGGCAACAGCTTCCACAATCTTAAGGGGAATGCCACCAAGGTCTTTTTCGCCGGTCACAATCTTAGTAGCACTTACCATGCTGAGTTCCTTGATGTACTGCAGGACATGGATTTCAGCGTTAATATCATCTCCAAATCCGGGACGACAACGGAACCTGCCATTGCCTTCCGCATTATTAAAGATTTACTTGAGAGCAAGTATGGCCGGGAAGAGGCAAAGAAGCGCATTTATGCCACTACCGATGCCCAAAGGGGCGCTCTCAGGACTTTGGCTGAGCAAGAGGGGTATACTGCCTTTGTTATCCCCGGGGATATTGGGGGCAGGTATTCTGTTCTCACCCCGGTAGGGCTGTTGCCCATGGCAGCGGTGGGATTAGATATTGAAGCCTTGCTCAAGGGCGCAAGGCAAGCAAGAGAGGATTTGCTTGTTCCTGATCTTGACAGTAATCCTTGTTACAAATATGCTGCTATCCGCAATATCTTGTACAGCAAGGGTAAGGCTGTCGAGCTGTTGGTGAGTTATGAGCCTGGATTGCAATATTTCTGTGAATGGTGGAAGCAGCTGTTTGGCGAAAGTGAAGGCAAGGGTGGCAAGGGAATCTTCCCGGCGGCGGCGATTTTCTCAACAGATTTGCATTCCCTGGGCCAGTATATACAGGAGGGGACAAAGCTGCTGTTTGAAACAGTGATCAAGGTAACTAAGCCACGCCGAGAACTGCTGATTCCCCGGGAGCCTGAGGATTTGGACCAGCTGAACTACTTGGCAGGTAAAGATATGGACTTTGTCAACAGTTGCGCCTTTCAGGGAACTTTGAAGGCCCACACTGAAGAAGGGAAAGTTCCCAACCTTGTAATAACCCTAGAGGACATGAAGGAATGGAGCCTAGGTTATCTTTTCTACTTTATGGAGAAGGCATGTGCAATCAGCGGCTATCTGCTGGGTGTCAATCCCTTTAATCAGCCGGGAGTGGAAGCATATAAAAAGAACATGTTTACACTGCTCAAGGATTAGCAGCCGCCGGCGTTGCTATTTGTTGTTGGCGGTCTAATCTCCTGATTTGAGTCCCCGGCAGGGAGAACCCCACCATAAAAGATATACGTTGAAATAACTAAGGCCCCTGCAGGAAGCAGGGGCCTTAAATCTTGCCAGGTTACGAACCCAGGCGCTTAATTGAGATTATCTCGGAACCACTGCTCCAATTCTGCAGTTACAGCACCGGTGCCTCCGAAGATGCCGGCGGAAACAATCCCCTTGGTTAACAGGAAATCTTGAACAGTTTGGTTGGGAGCGGAAAGGTCCCCTCGCACTAGCAGAACGCCAGAATTGTACTTGGCGGCTAGCACTCCGCCGGCAATGGCGTCCGGAAAGTCTAGACCAGTAGCGATGTAGGCTTGCTTGGTTGCCGCAGGCAGGAATTTTTCCGCAAGGGCAATGGCAGTGCTATAGCGATTGCTGCCTGCGATGCGTTCTGCTCCCGGCAGCAGGCTAAAGACTGTTCCATTTATTACTCCATCCCCGCCAATAACATTTGTCTTGGTAATCCCCAACTCAGAAAGGACAGTTTCTGTGGCAGCGGGGATCCTAGTTGTTTGTACTAGGAGTATAGGGCAGCCGGCCTTAGCTGCATAGGAACTGGAGGAAAGGGCGTCGGCAAAATTAGTTCCAACAGCGATAAAGGCGGTATCAATGGGTCCGCCCTTGGCCATTTCCCGTGCAATTTCGGCGGCAGTGTCATAGCGCCCGCTACCGGAAATTCGCTCCACATTGAGCCCCATAGCAACCAGTTCTTGGAACACAGCATCAGAGACGGCGCCAGTGCCGCCCAGGATGATCACCCTATTTGTTCCCAGGCGAATAATTTCTTCCTTGGTGGAACTGGTAAGTGCGTTAGTGCGGGTGAGGAGGATAGGGGCATTCAGTTGATAGGCCAGGGGCACTCCTGCCAGGGCATCGGCGTAGTCATCACCCCGAGCAAGGATGACAGTCCCTGCGCCTTGGGGCCAGCCCCGTTTACTTATTTCAATGGCAGTGCCATAGCGATTTGACCCGGCGATGCGCTCGACACCGATGGGTTCAAAGTTCGCCGTCAAGACACGGTTAGCGCTGGCGGAGAAGATGTAGACAGCTTCACTACTTACTTCATTACCTGCTTCGGTCCAGTTGACAAAGCGATAACCTTGATTAGGTGTGGCTTTTAGGGTAACGTTGGAGCCGTGATTGTAGGTCCCCGCCCCGGTAACTGAGCCACCCTCGGAGGGGATAACACTTACGGAAATGGAATATTCCCTGGGTTTAAATACAGCAACCAGGTTATGGTCTTCATACACTGTAAGCTCTAGCTTTTCGGAACTGGAGACGATTGTTTTGTTTTCCCGCCAATGAAAAAATTGAAAGCCAGGCGCTGGTACGGCGGATAGGATAACAGTATCGCCGTAATAATAGGTCCCCGCACCGCTGACGGTGCCACTGTTTTCTGGTGTAGCAGTGGCGGCGATTGTGTATAGCCTGCGGGAATAGTTTCGAGTTGCTGTGACATTTTGCCATAAGTCTACATACTTCGGGGTTTTTCCGCTGGGGACGTCCCAGCCAGGAATCGCTTTGAAAATAACAGAATAACGGCCGGGGGTGACATAGTGCTCAGTGTTGCTGTCTAGCCAAGAGTGGCCTCCATCGATGCTCCACTTGGCTCCGGCATATACAGCTTCCGGGGGCAGGATGGTGACCTTGAGAGTACCCCAGAGGGAGTTCAACAGTGGATATTGATTGGGGATGTTAAAATTCCAATAGTCGCTGGACCAGTTATGGAAGATGTATGGAGAAGGGCTGCCATACATTTCATCAGTGGTCTTGGGAATACCCTTACCTTCATCAGACTGGCCTGAGGTCTCAGAGTCATAGTAGCAGGAGGTAATTGTGCCTCCAGTACGCCTACCGATTAAACCGCCGCATAACTCGGATGTACTTACTGACCCAATAGAATAACAGTTTATCACGGCGCTATTTGATGTGCCAATCAGCCCGCCGCCAGTTATATTTGCAGTTACCTTACCAGTGGCGAAGGAGTTGGCTATTTCTGCATAAGAAGCGCCCGCCAATCCCCCCACCGAATCGCTACCAGATACTTCTCCTTGGGCGAAGCAGGCGGATATAATCCCTCGAGAAAGGATACCTACCAGGCCGCCTGCGCCATATTCTATTGTATCAACTTTACCCAGGGCGTAAGAATTTTCTATCCTGGACTCTTCGCGGATATCCATGACTCCCACTAAACCGCCTGCAATCTCTCTTCCGCTGACCTGGACATCGGCGGAGCAGAATTTTATTAGCCCTATATTTCTGCCAGCCAAGCCGCCGGCATTAGGTCCATGGCAGGTCACAGAACCGCCCCTGGCATGGCAGTGCTCAATGGTGCCTAAATTCTCACCGACCAGAGTGCCGGCTGTAAACAAGACATCGATATTAAAGTTTGTCAACCGGAGATTTTTGACAGCTCCCCCCTCACCAATGCGGCCAAACAACCCGAAATTCACAAGATCTTCGCCAATAATGGTTAGATTGGAAATAATGTGGCCGCCGCCGTTATATTCTCCAGCAAAGGGGTTGGAGGAAGAGCAGATGGGCATCCAATCCGGCCAGTCTGCCAGGTCAATATCCTCGGCTTGAAGGAAATAGGCGTTTGGAAAGAGCCTGACATTGTCAAGGTGTTCCGGGGTGGAGACAATGTATGGGTCGGACTCGGTTCCTGACCCGCTCTCGAAATAATAGGAGGCTGAGGCATATTGAGGTTCGAAAATAAACAACCCGGGCAGTAGCATGGTTATTATAGCAAGACATAGAACTAACTTTGTTCTCCATTTCATCTTCATCTCGATATCTCCTTTCGATGGTACTACCAAAATACGGGGTTAGCATTAGAAAGTCTATAAGTATCTTGCTATTTATGGCTAATGGGAAGCAATTTAATGCAACAATGAGTTGCAAAATGAAAGTAGTCCTCTACTGCTGTCAGTCCCTTAATCAGCCGGGAGATGTTTACTCTGCTAGGGAAATAAACTCATTTTGATGTTCTTTTTAGGCGAAAGGGCTGCTCAAAAAGCGACCCTTTTTTTACGTGGTAAATACAGGATGCGAATTGGCTGACTTTACCAAAGGAATTTTTTCTTTGGGAATAGAATTTTCCCATAGAGGAGGTGAAATTGGTAATATGAGCATCTAATATATTGCATCCTTGGCCAAATAATCTGATTTTAGGGCTTAGAGTCCGTCATGATTGTGAAAGTACTATGTAGATTTACCTTAAGGGAAGGATTTAACTTTGTTCCCCTTTTGGATATTTGGCCGGGGGAACGGGATGAAATTCAACCAAGCACAATTGAGCTCAAATTTTATTATCTAATCAAAGCCAGGACTTGGATCTATATTCCTTGTTGAAGCATTGATCTTTGTTCTATTGGCTGCTTAGGAGGTTTTCTGTGAAAGCCACAGGTATTGTCAGACGCATTGACCATCTTGGACGAGTGGTAATTCCGATTTCAATCCGGCGGAACTTGAGAATTCGTGAAGGTGATCCCTTAGAGATCTTTGTTGACAAGGACTCTGAGATAATCTTTAAGAAGTATTCTCCCCTGGTGGGATTAGAAGATTTTGCCCAAATGTATACTGATTCTCTGTATAAAACTTCAGGCCGAATCGTTTTCATCACAGATAAAGAAGCGATTATTGCTGTATCAGGCGCATCTAAGAAAGAATATATGTATAAACCCCTTGGCGATATTGTGGAAAAGGTGATGAATGAGCGCCGCACCTTCTGCTACAACAGCTCATTGGAGCAAGGAACAGGCCTGAGTTTCCTGTCTGATGATGAGGATGGTAAGTTTTCCTCAATTTTAATTGCCCCGATAATCTCCGGCAGCGAGCCTGTGGGTTCGGTTATTCTCTGTTCCATGGAACCAGGTTTCAAGATGGGAGAAGTCGAAATAAAATTAGCGGCGACAGCTACTGAGTTTCTGGGAAGACATATAAGTCAATAGCTGCTGCAGTTGAATACAACATATTACCTCTGACTACGGTCAGGGGTTTTGTTTTTCCCTGGCGGTAAGAGACAAGTCGAAACAAGGGATATACTTTCAGTTTTCACTGAATTTACTATTGACGGACAATGCCAAGAAGTGGTATCTTGTTATTGAGTGAGTAATCACTCGATGGTTGTCCACATATTATGAAAGGGGGGGATCAACTGATTTAGATGGGCTGCATGTCCCTATTCCAGGTGAAAGGATGTGAACTCATGGCGGATGAAAAGGTAAAGGCGTGCATCAATTTGCACGCGGTGCTGAGGAATCTTGAGGATCTGTGTGAATTGGATCCTATGTCCCGGGAAATTATTCAGGGGAAGAATGTGGCCCTGAAATTTTCTATGGCTGGCATACCGAAATCTGTCATTACCTTCGCAGAGGGCAAATGCACAGCAGTGAAGGACGATGGGCCCTGCAGCATCAATTTATTCTTCAGTTCTCCCCAGAACTTTAACCTGATGATTGAGGGCAAGAAAAATCCCATCCCTACCAGAGGCTTTCGGCATATCGGGTTTTTGAAGAATGAATTCACTAAGTTGGCAGACCGTCTGAGCTACTATCTGAAACCCACGGCTGAACTCCTGGGGGATAAGGAGTACGCCCGCATCAATACAATTCTTACAGCCTATACCGCATTTTTTGCCATACCCGAAATCGCCAACTGGGATCCCCTGGGTCAGTTGAACGCCTCCCGGATTGCCGACGGCGCCATTAATGTGGAGGTTGTTGATGGGCCGGCCATCTGCATTACCGCCAAAGGCGGCAGGCTGGAGACCAGCAAGGGCAAGATCGCTAATGCCCGGGCCTTCATGGTTTTTGACTCTATCGATACTGCCAGCGGCATACTCAACGGGACCCTGGACAGTTACAGCTGCATCGGCGAGGGTAGATTGTCTATTAGCGGCTTTGTGCCCATGATTGACAACCTCAACAAGATCCTGGCCCAAGTGCCCGGGTACTTAATGTAAAGGAGGGAGCAGTGATGAAGACTTACTCTTATCCCCGAAGCCAGGAAATCTTCCGGCGGGCCAGCAAGGTCATCCCTTCTGGAATCTACGGGCATCTTGGCCCCAGCCAAGGCTGTTTCATCCCCGTCCAGGCCTACCCCTTTTTTGCGGAAAGGGCTAAAGGCGCCTATTTCTGGGATGTGGACGGCAACCGCTTTATCGACTATATGTGCGCCTACGGGCCCAATGTCTTGGGCTACAACGACCCTGATGTGGATGAGGCTGTGAGCAAACAGATGGCAATCGGCAACTGTACCACCCTGCCCACCACCAAGATGATCGAATTGGCGGAACTTTTGGTGGACACTGTTGCCTCTGCCGACTGGGCCTTCTTTGCCAAGAACGGTGGCGATGTCACCAGCTTTGCCCTGATGACAGCCCGGGCAGCCACTAACAGGCCCAAGGTCATATTATTCCAAGGCGGCTATCACGGGGTGGCGCCCTGGGCCCAGAAGCTGGGCTATCCCGGCATCACTGCCGCCGACACCGAAAACAACATCTATGTGCACTGGAACAATTATGAGGAGATTGAGGCGGCAGTGCGGGATAATCCCGGCCAGATTGCCTGCCTCATGGCCACCCCCTACCACCATCCGATCTTCGAAGACAATCAGCTGCCGGCCGAGGGCTTCTGGGCAAAGGTGCGCAAGCTCTGCACAGATAACGGCATCGTCCTGGCCATCGACGACGTCCGCTGCGGCTTCCGCCTGGACAACAGGGGTTCCGATTACTACTATGGCTTCAAGGCCGACCTGATCTGCTTCTGCAAGGCCCTGGCCAACGGCTGGAATGTATCGGCCCTGTGCGGCACTGACAGCCTTAAGGAGGCGGCCAGCGCGGTGATGTACACCGGCAGCTACTGGCTGTCCTCGGCACCCTTTGCTGCCGCCATCGCTACAGTCGCTAAACTGCGTGAGCTTGACGGGGCAAAGCTGATGCTGGCCCAGGGTAAAAAGCTTACTGAAGGGCTGCAGGAGATTGGCCGGGCTTATGGCTTTGACCTGCGCATCAGCGGCGAGCCCTCTATGTGGTTTATGCGCATTGCCAATGATGACAATCTTCTCCTCCATCAGGAATGGATAGCAGAATGTGTCCTTCGCGGAGCTTTCTTTACCAATCATCATAATCTCTTTATTAACTGTGCCATCAGCGATGAAGATATAAAGCAGACCTTTGTCATCGCCGAGGATGCTTTCAGGACTGTAAAAGAGCGGCATCCGGAAATCTTATAGCAGAGGAGGCAAGAAAATGGGGTTAAATCTTAAGGAACTGCGCCGCCTGGAAGCCAAGGCTAATGAACTGAGACATATTACCGTAGATACCGTGCTCCATGCCGGCAGCGGCCATATTGGCGGCGCCATGAGCGTAATGGACATAATGACTATTCTCTACTACCGTTTTATGCGGATCAAGAAGGAGGATCCCCACTGGCAGGACCGGGACCGCTTTATCCTCAGCAAGGGCCATGCGGGTATCGGCTTTGTCAGCATTCTGGCGGACCTGGGCTTTCTGGAGCGGGAACAGTTGAAGACCTTTAACCTTACGGGTTCGGACTTAGGCATTCATTTGGACTGCACTAAGGCGCCGGGGGTGGACGCTTCCACCGGCTCACTGGGCCATGGCCTTTCCATTGCCTTAGGCATGGCCCAGGCCGCCCGCCAGCTCAATAAGGACTTTATTACCTACTGTGTCTTGGGAGACGGGGAATGCAACGAAGGCTCGGTGTGGGAGGCGGCCATGGCAGTGTCCCATTATAACGCCACTAATCTAATCACCTTTGTCGACCGCAACCGCTGCATGATTGACGGGGATACCGAAGATGTCATGAAACTGGAGCCTTTTGCCGCTAAATGGCGGGCCTTTGGCTTTGACACCCTGGAAATAGACGGGCACAGCTTTGTGGAATTAAATGACGCCATTGAACATGCCTTAAAGGCAGAAAAGCCTGTGGCCATTATCTGCAACACCATCAAGGGCTGTGGCATCGACTTTATGGCCGGGGACTTCCGCTGGCATTACGGGGCCATCAATGAAGAACTGGCGGAAAAATGCCATGCCAGCCTGGGTAAGTATTACCAAACTCGCCTTGAAGGGAAAGGAGTGTAATTATGGCTGGAGGAATTTCTTATACAAGCGACGAGACGACAAAGCTGTCCACCGGGGAAGTGTATGCGAAAATGCTCTGCGACCTGGCGGAGCAGGACCCAAGAATTGTCACCCTGACGGCGGACCTGGCTAAGTCCACCAAGATTGGCGCCTTTATGGAACGCTTTCCCGAACGCTTTTATAATGTGGGCATTGCTGAGCAGAATATGTTTGGCATAGCCGCAGGCATGGCGAAATGCGGCTTGATTCCCTTTACATCTTGCTTTGCCATCTTTACCTCCTGCCGGGGACTGGACCAGATCCATACAGATATCTGCTACCAAAACCTCAATGTCAAGATGATCGGTTCCCATGCCGGCACTTCCTTTGGCCAGGCAGGGACTACCCATCATTCCACTGAAGATATCGCCATCATGCGCTCTATGGCCAACTTGGTGGTTATCGTCCCTGCCGACGGCCTGGAAACTGCCAATGCCGTGCAGGCGGCGGTGGCTCATCAGGGGCCGGTGTATTTGCGGATAAACCGCGGCTTCGACCAGGCAGTCTATGACAGCATGGAGTATGGCTATGAAATCGGCAAAGCCGTGCAGTTGCACGATGGCACAGATTTGACCATCATCGCCTGCGGTTCCGGGGTCTTTCAGGCGGTTCAAGCCGCCCGGGAGCTGGCCAGCGTTGACGGAGTGAAAGCCCGGGTGCTGAATATGCATACCATCAAGCCCATCGACCGAGAGGCGATTATGGAGGCTGTTCATGACACCCGCCGCATCATCACTGTTGAAGACCATACCGTCATCGGCGGTTTGGGAGGCGCAGTAGCGGAAGTGATTGCCGAAGGAGGCATGGCCTGCGCCTTCAGGCGCTTAGGCCTTCAGGACGCCTTTTCGCCCATTGGCCTCCATGAAGACCTGATGTCTCATCACAAGATTGATGCCAACGGCATTATTGAGACGGTGCGAGAGCTTTTGCAGCTGGATTTCGAAGAAGATGATGACTGGACCGATGAGGTATGAGCATGAGCATACCACAGGCAGAAATATATTCCGGCAAGCTCTTTTTCAATTCGGTCCTGCCCCTGTTTAAGGAGATAGCCATGGGGACCAAGCTGGGCAAGCTCTTTGCGGGAAAAAGGGGAGTCATTCAGGTTAGCGCCTTTGCCGGCGGGGAAAAATGGGGGACCCATTTTCTCCTGGACCAGGGTCAGATGACCGTAAAATTGGGGCCTCATCCTGATCCCACCATCGACCTGGAGTTTAAAACTCTGAAAGAGTTCAACGATTTCTTTAAGGGCAAGAGCAAGAAACTGCCCAAGATCAGGGGGCTGAAACACTTATATTTGGTCATCCCCACCTTTCGGGTGCTGCTGAAAATGGCGGCTCTCCTAGGGGCCGCCAATCCTCCGGCTAAATCGGAAGATAAGATTTTGCTGGTCAAACTCTATTTCTACCTGCTCTCTTCCGGCATCAGCCAGCTCAATAAATGCGGCCACCCCCAAGTTTCGGCCTGGGCCCGGTCCAGCCCCGACCGGGTCTATGCCTGGTCGGTGGACAATTACCCGGAACTCTCTGCCTATATTCGGGTCAAAGCCGGCAAGACCAAGTCCAGCCGGGGGCAGTATACTCGCTCCAAACCCTTTTTCACCATGCGCTTTGACACCCCAGACAGCTCCCTAGGCATCCTCCTGCAAAAGGATGATATGCTTCGCTCAACAGCTGAAGAAAAACTGATTATGGAAGGAGCGCCGGAGTTTGGCGCCCAAATTGGCGGGTTTATGATGCTGGTGGGAGAATACGCCAAATAAATCCGGGAGGGGGGACCCCTCCCCTACGCAGCATGCAAATTTTGCCGGCATCTGGCAGACTATCTGTGACAGAGTTTTTCAGGCCGCAGCAGGGATAGAATCCAGGAGATCATATTTACATCTTACCGTGGTGTTGTCTGCGAAGGGGGCAACACCATTTTTCAATCCGGAATGGATACTCCTGGGTAAGGTGGTGCGGCCAGGGAAGATATGGTAATATGGGGTAAGATTAAATTGAGGGATACGGGGGCAGGCCTGAGAGGTGGCCCGGAGAAAGCGCCACAGACTTGGAGCTGGCGCCGGGGAAAAAAGATTTGAGGTGACAGCATGAGCAATACAGTATTTTATAAGGACACCTTTACAAAAATATCTGAAGAAAAGAAGGATATAGTTTTTACAGTCGCCATCGCTGAATTCGCCGCCATGGGTTACAATGCCACCAATATCAATACAATTGCCCAGAAGGCCAAGATCAGCATCGGTTCCCTGTACAGCTATTTTGAGTCCAAGGAGGATTTATTTTTGGCCATGGCGGAAAAGGGCTATGAACTGCTGAACAAGGCCCTGGCAGAACTGCACCCAGAAGAGGGCACTGTCTTTGAGGTGATTGAAAGGCTGCTGCATATCGCCTTTGCTTACGCCGAAAAACACACGGATTTCTGCCGCATCTATTTGGACCTCAGCACCGAAGGCCTTTCTCATTTAAGCGAACGCCTTACAGAAAATGTGGAGACCAGCTATGTGCACGTGTACAAGAAGCTGCTGGCGGCAGCCAAAGCAAAGGGAGAGGTGCGGGCAGATCTAGATGTGGACATGGCCGCATTTTTTCTAGACAATATAGTGGTCATGCTCCAATTTTCATTAGCTTCAAGCTATTACCGGTCACGGATTAAGCTGTACTTGGGAGAGGATTATGCCCAGGACCGGAAGAGAATTATCGCCGGCCTCATGAGGATAGTGAAGCGGTCATTCAGCTAGGCCTGAGCGGCAGGTTTTTGCTTCAGCTGTACCTCAATGATAAAATAGAGGAGAAGGGGGTTGAGACAGTGCGTTTAACCCAAAGGGAAGTTGAGGCAATAAAAGATGTAATCGGGGCCAGGGATGAGCAGGCGCAGGTCTATCTCTTCGGTTCTCGGGCCTATGATGATTTAAGGGGCGGGGACATTGACCTGCTGGTCATTACCCAAAAGCTTGAGCAGAACGATGTCTGGAAGCTAAAATATGCCCTGTGGGAAAGAATAGGCGAACAAAAAATCGACATTGTCGTGGCCCAAGATGATTCCCACCCCTTCGTCCGCATAGCATTAAAGGAAGGTGTGCTGTTATGAGCAGGAACCTGAAGGAGCTTATGGAGCTGGAACTGAAGCAGTTGCGGGAAGCCGGGGAGATTCTGGAGTACTCTTATGCTGTCTGCAGCAAAATTGGCATCAAAGAGCGCTACACTTTTGAGGAGCTGGACAAATTTGAAGCTCTCACCGGCCGTTTTTCCCGGACCAGCGATATCTTGATCCAAAAGATCTTTCGGACTTTGGACAATATGGAGTTGGAAATGCCGGGCACTGCCATCGACAGGATCAACCGGGCGGAGCGGCGGGGGCTGGTTTCGGCTACTATTTTTAAGGAAATCCGGTATTTGCGCAATGACATCGCCCATGAATATGTTTTGGATTCGGTGGAGGAAATTTACAAGAAAACCCTGGAATTGACCCCCTATCTTTTGGAGACCGTCAACAAAGTGCTTCATCTCTACTCCTAAAGCCCGCGGAGGTGCGGGGAAGGATTTAAATGAAAATATTAAGAGGGTGTTCAGCTTTTTAGCTGCAGACACCCTCTTATCTTTTCCCCTGGGAAGGGAATTGGCTACTAGCTGTCATTGTCCCCGCGGTTTCCCAGCATTCTCCCGGCCACAAAGGCAATGACGGGCAGAGTTACCATTAAAATTTTGGCGGTGGTGCCCATTCCCTTATTGTTGCCAGGCATCATCCGTTTGAGATTTGGCATCTTCAATTTCTGATCCCTCCTCTGCTTAGTATTATATTGTTGGAGCAGCTTAATACTGGGAAATCCGGGCACAGAGAGAATTGGAATGCTAAACAGGAAATGACATTTATATTACTTTTAATAAACTCTATTGCCAAAAGGAAATATTAATACTATAATGACTACTGGTAAATTCTGCTTGGTTCGGAACACTATGGGGGTGTCTTGACCTCTTCGGCAGAGTTTTGCTAAAAAATAGGGAGGTTTAAAAGTGAGAAAACGAATTGTTGTAAGTATGTTGGTCATTGCCCTAGCGGCAGCATTGCTGGGGGGTGCGGCTTTAGCCTGGTTTACCGACAGAGAAGAAGTAAATGCTAATTTCACTGCTGGGACACTGGATCTTGCTGATTTGCAAGCATCTTTGGTAACTATCGAAAACATGGCGCCTGGCGATGTTACTGCTCCTGAGACCTTAACAATTGCTAACAGCGGCAGCCTCGAAATGTTCTATCGTATTTCATTTGTAAAAGATGTTGCCTCAGGAACCCTTGGCGATGTTTTGCATGTCTATTTTGATGGGGTGGATCAGGGAACATTGGCAAGCCTTGAAGGTGAAGGTGCTTTTATCTTTGATTCGACGATGAGACTTGCTGCCGGAGTTTCAAAAGACTTATTAATTCATTTTCAACTGCCTGGAACTACTGGCAACGCATATCAGAATCAGACTTATACCGGTAAATTAGTGGTACAAGCTGTCCAGGTAAAGAATAACGAGGCCGATGGCCTTCCCGTTACCTGGGATGAATAGTAACGCCCAGGCGGAATGAGTTATGACAAGGGAAAAGCGCAAGGCTCTTGTCCGCAGCCAGCGTCGCCAAATCCATAAATTAAAAATCCGCAGGGCAACTAAAGGTATTGGCAACTTCGTCTTTGTATGCCTGATGATTCTTGTGGGAACCTTGCTCTTCTTCCTGGTCCAGAGCAAGCTTACTGGCGGGCAGCCTAATTTTGCCGGGTACAGGTTGTATGCAGTCCTCAGCGGCAGCATGAATCCTGCCTTTGATACCGGCAGCCTGGTGGCAGTCAAGCCAGTGGATCCCGCTACATTGCAGGCAGGCGACATCATCACCTTCGGCAGCTCTGGCGGCAAGATTGTTTCCCACAGAATTGTGGGAATTGAGGCGGAAGACGGCCTTAGCTTCGTGACCAAGGGCGATGCCAACAATGTGGCCGATTCGGGGACAGTTCCTGCCAGCCGGGTTATTGGGGTGGTTGGTTTGGCCATACCGTTCTTAGGGCGGTTGCTGGTGTTCAGCCAGTCTAAACAGGGACTGCTGACCCTGATTATCATTCCGGCGCTGGTTATCCTGGTCCTGGAGGGACGGGAACTTTGGTCCTATGCCGTCCAGATGGACAAGGAGAGGGCCGCAAAGGTTTTCTAGAGATTAATTTTATATTTGGGGGTGCCCGATATCCCTAGGAGGGTAACAGGATTCCTGTTAATGCTGTTCGCCTTCCTGTTAATATCGGTGAGCTTATTGCCATGGGCCCCTGTTACTTACGCATCTGGCTTTAAGGTTTTGGCTGACAGCTCGGGAATTCGAATAATCAGCGATGAGCCTGTCTTTAGTTTCGACAATATGGCTCCCGGGGATTCAGCCCCTATCGACCTGGAAGTAGTAAATGAAAGCAATGAATCTTATAGCCTGGCCATAAGCGCTGATGTTGAGGAAGGCGACAGGCCGCTGTATGATAAACTGACTGTTATTGTCAGGGGGGAAGAGGACAAATATTCCGGTCCCCTCTGCGGCCTGCAGAAAATAAACTTAGGTTCTTTTCCAGCGGAATCAACACGCTCTTTGCACATGACACTGACTTTGCCGGTAGATGCCGGCAATGAATTGCAGGAGTTGGCAGTGAGGCTGAAGTTTCACCTCTACCAGGTCCAGGGTGAGCCTCCTGGCTCAGGCGGAGAAGCTCCCCCAAATCCCGTTGTCCCTTCTTATCCGGGGCAGCCGGAAGAGCCACCGGCAGATGAAGATAATCCTGGAAGCTATGCCGACCCTGAATTGCCGGTTACAGGCACACAGCTAGACTTGCTATTGCCTTTGGGCTTAATCTTGTTTCTGATTGGCCTGTTGATTCTGGGTTCTGCAAAAAAAGAACAAAAGAAATAATTTATCGCCCCCTCGGGGGCGTTTTATTTTGCCGGGCTTGCATTCCTCAGGTGGTATGGGGTAAAATATGGGCAAGTCAATAATATATTCTGTGAAGGGGAAGAGTAGCAATTATTGCCTGTGCAGAGAGCTGGTGGCAGGTGGAAGCCAGTCAGGCGTTTTTGTGAATTCCGCCCTGGAGAATTCCGGCGATGAGCCGGACCCTAGCGCTGGGTTAGGGCGCAAAAGTGAACCGATTGCTTTTTCGGTTAATGTGGGTGGCACCGCGGGTACACAGCCCGTCCCTTTTCAGGGACGGGTTTTTTTGAATATATGGAGGTGTAATTATGCTGGATATAAAGTTTATCGTGCAGAATCCTGATGTGATCAAGAAGGCTGCTCGGGACAAAAACATGAGTATGGATGTGGACAGTTTGCTGGCGGTCTACGAGGATGTCAAGTCTTTGACCTCTCAGGCCGATTCCTTGCGGGGAGAGCGCAACAGCCTTTCCCGGGAAATCCCAAAGCTTAAGGGCGAGGCCCAGCAACAGGGCATAATCCGGGTACGGGATTTAAAGGACGAGATTAGTGAAATCGAGGGCCGGCTGGCAGTTGTAAAGGAAGAGTTTGATGAGCTGATGCTGTTGGTGCCCAGCATCCCACTGCCTGAGGTGCCCATTGGCAAGGATGAAGCAGATAATGTCGAGCTGCGCCGGGTGGGGGAAGTTCCCCAGTTTGCCTTTGCCTTTAAGGACCATCTGGAATTGGCCGAGGCCCTGGATATTGTAGATATTCCCCGGGCAGTAGAAATCGCCGGCAGCCGTTCCTTTATGCTTAAAAATGCCGGGGCCCTTTTGGAGATGGCTGTAACCAGATTTGTCATTGACCGCCTTATGGCCAAGGGCTTTAATTTGCTGACGGTGCCGGTGCTGGTCCGGGAGCGGGCCATGATGGGAACAGGCTACTTCCCTCTGGGCCGGGATCAGGCCTATGCGGTCCCTGAGGATGAACTGTACCTGGTGGGAACATCGGAAGTGCCCATGGTCTCCTACCATATGGATGAAATCCTTTCGTACCGAGACCTGCCCTTGCGCTATACTGCCCTCTCCACCTGCTTCCGCCGGGAGGCAGGAACCTATGGCAAGGATACCAGGGGGTTCTATCGGGTTCATCAATTCCAGAAGGTGGAACAGGTAGTATTTTGCCCTGCTGATGATGGAATTGCCGAGAAACTGCATCTCGAGCTTCTGCAGAATGTGGAAGAAATTCTTCAGGACCTGGAGCTCCCCTACAGGGTGGCCCTGGCCTGCACCGGGGAAATTGGGGCGGGACAGGTGCGCAAGCATGAGGTGGAAACCTGGATGCCCAGTCGCAACGCGTATAGTGAAACCCATTCCTGCTCCACTTTAAACGACTACCAGAGCAGGCGGCTGAATATTAAGTATCGGGACAGCGACGGCAAGTCCAAGTTTTGCTATACCCTGAACAATACCGGCATCGCTTCGCCGCGAATTCTCATCCCCCTGCTGGAGAACCACCAGAACGAAGACGGCAGCGTCAATATCCCCAAGGTCCTCTGGCCGTACATGAACGGGCTGAAAAAACTGGTGCCCAAAGAATAATTGTTTTACTATTTCCGAAGCTGAGGGAGCTGTCTTTAACGACAGCTCCTTTTTTTCTGTGTAGTTACTAATAATGCTTGCATATGGATTGCGCAAGATGAGTTCAGTATACTCGATAAATTAAAAAACATTGTCTGTTATCTTCAGCAATTAGGGTTCCTGGATCAGGTCCCCAAACCGATGCTTGTAATCCAGCTCAGGAAGCTGTTGAATGTCAGCAGCTTAAGGCTTATTCCTAAAGTATCACAGGCAGGTGCATATCGCTTAGTGACGGGAACCAGTGTGGATCCTTATGTTTTGTTTACCTGGCTGAGAATGTGCGATTTATTGACGGATCAGCATCAAATTAGTTGTCCCTTAGATATAGATCGTTTACAGGACAAAATTCCCTTGATAAAAGAGCTAATGTTTGAAGATGCCGCCAGGGTCCAGTTCGGACTGAAAGGTTATTTCGCTGAATGCGGAATAAAATTCGTGATTGTCAGGCATTTTCCAGGTGCACCAGTCCATGGGGCGATCATAAGAAATAATGATGGCAGTTTAAGTTTAATCATGACTTTTAGGAGGAAGTTAGCAGATATTTTTTGGTTCACGCTCTTTCATGAGGTCGGGCACATTATTAACGGAGATATTGAAGATAGGTTAATTGACTATGAACTTTCTAAGAATGAAGCAGAAAATCAAGCAGATAGGTATGCGGCCAATACTTTAATTGACTCTGAGGCGTATTCACTATTTATGAAAAGCGGAGATTATTCTTTAGATAGTATCCAGAGGTTTTGTGATGAACAGAATATCCCTTCTTATATTTTGATCGGGAGATTGCATAAAGAGAAATACCTTAAGTACCACCAGTATTCTGATAATAAAGTTAGGTATGAATTTGAAGATACTAATTTAATGACGGGAGTACACTAAGCTGCTGAGATATTAATTAAGGGTGTTGTCCTTTTGCGGGCAGCGCCCTTTTTTGGCTTTTAAATTCCCAGGTAAATTATTGACCGATAATGCTAAAGGAAAAAGTTGTGAGAAGGGAAAATCTATGGACAACAAAAACCATTTGCATACATTCATAATATATGAATGTCCCAGGGGGCAATGAAGAGTCCAGGGAACATTTAACAGATGTGTTTTGATTCCTCGCTTTAATCAGGAATGTCAGGCACATTTTTTTAGCATTTATTGTAAATGCCCGGAATATATACAAAGGGACAGTCTTGTAATATTTGCAGCGGGAGGGATGCCTGAAGCAAAAAGATTTTAGGCGCAGAAAAAACATTAGAAAGGTGGTTAAAGAGTGGTAAGACAAGGGTATTTCAAATCTCTGGCGGTATTTGTCGTGCTGGCCCTGGTGTTTTCTGTGGCCGGCATTGGAGCCGCGGCCAGGCCGGCTGAGCCCTTTCAGTTTGCTGAACTCTATGGCAAGTATGACTTCACTTCTGAGGAGATCGTCACAATCATTGTTGAGCTGGATGCAGTGTCAATGATTGAGGCGAAACATACCGGCGTCAGTCAGAGTTTGGGCAAACTCAAGGCCGAAAGGGACAGAATTATTGCGGCTCTAAGTTCCATTACCGATGTGCAGGTGAACAGGGATTATTCCCATGTCTTCTCAGGAATGTCTTTGAATCTCCGGGAAGACATGATTCCTGCGCTGCTGGCCATCCCGGGAGTAAGAGCTGTGTATCCGAATGTTGAATACACAGTGACCACGGGGGAAATGAGTTTCACCGAAGTGCCGGAAATGATCTACACAGCTCCGTATATTGGGGCTGAGCGGGCATGGAATGAACTGGGCTTTACCGGTCAGGGCATTACCGTCGCCGTCATTGACACCGGCTGCGATTACACCCACCCCGATTTAGTCCACGCCTTTGGAGATTATAAGGGCTGGGATTTCGTGGATAATGATGACGATCCCCAGGAAACTCCGCCGGGCATTATTCCGGAAGGGGAAACCGCCCATGGCACCCATGTATCCGGGACCATTGCCGCCAATGGACTGATTAAAGGGATTGCCCCTGAGGCCAAGCTGTTGGCTTACCGTGTCCTGGGTCCCGGAGGCTCAGGCTATACGACTGATGTGGTTGCAGGAATTGAGCGGGCTGTATTAGACGGGGCCGATGTCATGAATCTGTCTCTGGGAAATACCATCAATGACCCCGACTGGGCCACCAGCATTGCTTTGGATTGGGCAATGGCAGAAGGTGTGGTGGCAGCCACCTCTAACGGCAATTCCGGCCCCGATAACTGGACTGTGGGCTCCCCGGGCACTTCCCGGCAGGCGATATCTGTAGGTGCCACAGTCCTGCCCAAGGACTTCTTCGCTCCTGGTATCTTTACCTCTGAGGGAGTTGTCTACAGCAGTTTTGAAATAATGGGCTATACCGACCCAGCAGATGTAATGGCTTTAGACGGCAATGAGTATGAATTTGTCTATGCTGGCCTGGGAGGGGTCGATGATGTTGCCGGCCTGGATTTGACGGGCAAAGTCGCCTTGATCCAGCGGGGAACCTATACTTTCCTGGACAAGGCAGCCAATGCCGCCGCTGCAGGCGCTGTTGCCGCAATAATCTTCAACAATGCCGCCGGTGAAATCGGTTCCACCGTTGGCGGCATGGTCATCCCCACCTTTAAAATGTCTGGATTGGATGGGGTGGCCATGTATCAGGAAATGATTGTCGGCAACAACAAGGTCACCTTTACCATGGATTATCTGGGCTGTATGGAGAGCGTAGCTGATTTCTCTTCCAGAGGCCCTGTGGTGGCCACCTGGATGATCAAGCCTGACGTCTGCGCCCCCGGGGTGGACATCATCAGCACTGTGCCCACCCACAACCCTGCGGCTCCCCACGGCTATGCAATTTACCAGGGGACCAGCATGTCTTCTCCCCATGTGGCCGGAGCCGCCGCCCTCTTGGCAGAGGCTCATCCCGACTGGAGCGTAGACGATATCAAGGCCGCCCTGATGAATACGGCGGTAGGGTTGACAGATCCTTATACAGGCGCTCCCTATCCCCACAACACCCAGGGCGCCGGCAGCATCAGGGTTGACAAGGCCATTGAGACCAAGACTTTGGTGGCTCCGGGCAGCTATTCCTTTGGCGTGTTTGATAAGGCCAAGGGCAAGCAAGCAGAAAGGCAGAGCTTTGCAATCAAGAACCTCTCCGACCAGCGGGTGCAATTTTCCCTTGATGTTCAGTTCCCCGATGGCATCAAGGTAAACGCCAGCAAAAATCTCAATGTTGGCCCCGGAAAAACCCAACAGGTGGACCTGCTGGTGCAAGTAGACGCCTCGGCGCTGGCGCCTGGCTATTACGAGGGAGTAATTATGCTCAGTGCCGGGGAAGAGGAAATACGGGTGCCGGCAATCCTTTTCGTCGGCGACCCCGATTATCCCCTGCTGGGCGGCGCAGGCCTGGCGGATTTTGGAGATCAGTACCTGATTGAGCTTTACTTGCCCGGAGGGGCCGATGCGGTATTCCTGGATTTGTATACTCTGGATGTACAGCCGGTAGCGGAATTAATTGAAGACTATAATGTTCCTGCCGGGTATGCGGAGTACTACTGGGATAAGACTGCCTCTGGCCAAGAATTGCCCCCTGGAACCTATTACATGGTCGCCTTTATTTATAAAGGCGACAGGGCAGAGGGCTGGATATTGGATGAAGTAGTGGTTCCGTAAAATAGAGAACAGGAGCCAAAAAAAGCCGTCCCCCATGGCGCGTAGCCACGGGGGACGGTTTAATTTTGGTTTAGAATTCTGATTGCACATAAGCAAAAGACAGGTTGGCGGTGGCGATGATGCTGTCTTTGTGGGTGCGTTCGTAGGAATGAGAGGCATCGACGCCGGGGCCGATGAGGCCGGCGACTATATCATGGCCTGCCCGCAGGGAAGCGGAGGCATCAGATCCGTAGAAGGGGTAAATGTCCACTTGGCAGGGAATATCGCTGTCCTTGCAGAGCTTGACAAGCCTTTCCTTCATGGACCAGCTGTAAGGGCCAGAGGAGTCCTTGGCGCAGATGGAGACGCTGAATTCGTCGGACTGCTGGCCTTCACCGGGGGCGCCCATGTCAATGCAGAGCATTTCTTTGACTCCGGCAGGGATGCCGGCGCTGGCGCCGTGGCCAACCTCTTCGAAGTTGCTGAAGAAGAAATGGGTGGTGCAGGGGAGCTGGATTTTTTGTTCTTGGATAGCCTTGAGGATGCCCAGGATTACTGCAACCCCGGCCTTATCGTCCAGATGGCGGGATTTGATGAATCCTGATGAGGTGACCCGGGTGCGGGGATCAAAGGCGACGAAGTCTCCCACCTCAATGCCCAGCTTCCGTGTGTCGTCTTTGCAGCTGACCTTTTCGTCCAGCCGCACTTGCATGGTGTCAGCCTTGCGTTCGCTGGTGGCGGTGTCGGCGCCGTGGACGTGGGCTGATGCCTTGTTGAGCAGCAAAGTGCCGGTATATTCCTTACCGGAGGAAGTAATGACGGTGCAGTTTTCCCCTTCTACATTGGCCCAGCCCAGGCCGCCGATATTGGTCAGCTTGAGCATGCCGTTGGACTTGATTTCTTTGACCATGCCTCCCAGGGTATCCACATGGGCGCTGATGATGCGCTGGTTTTCAGTGTCTACTCCAGGGACGGCAGCGACGATGGCGCCTTTGGCAGTAGTGGAATAACTGATGCCCAGCTCATCCAGCTGTTGGCTGAGGTAGCCGTTAGCCTGGTATGTATAGCCGCTGGGACTGGGGATGGCCAGCAGTTCTTCAAGAGTCTGAAGCATATAAGGCCAGTACTTTTCCATAAGATTTCCCTCCCAAGTATTTCTCTTATTTGAGTATAACAGATTGCTCTGATCCTAACCAGACGGTTGACATATCCGGTAAGAATGATGTATAAATATAAGTAAATGATAATCATTTACAGGAAGGTGTAAGTAAATGGATCTTGAGCATGACTTGGCAAAGCTTAACGCACTGGGGCACCGAATCACCCGCCAGCGCCGTCTGGTGCTAGAGGTTATCCTTGCTGACCCCTGTCTCCAAAGCGCTGAAGACATTTATGGCAAGTGCCGGGAGCTTGATGACAGCATCAGCTATCCCACAATCTATCGCACTTTGGATATGCTGGTGGAAGCAGAAATGGTCCGAAAACTGCATTTTGGCGGCAGCAAGAGCTGGTACGAGCCGTTGCAGAGGCAGGAGCACCATCATCATCTGGTGTGCCGGGAGTGCGGCGCCAAGGTGCCAATTGCCGCCTGCCCCGGGAAGCTGATTGCTCAAGAGGCCAGCCGCAACCAGTTCAAAGTCCTGGACCATCAGTTTGAGATTGTGGGCATCTGTAAAGATTGCCAGAGGAATTAGTTCTTCCTTGCATTTTATTTTCTGGGGTGAAGAATATGAGTCATTTGCATATAAGTGATGGTGTTTTGCCTTGGTGGCTGTGGGTTGGCGGGTATGTGGCCACCTTAGCAATCGTGCTGCTGGCCTTAGGCCGGCTTCGGGGCCAGCGCCGTCTGCTGCCAGCAGTGGCAGTAATGGCGGCAGTGGCCCTAGTTGCCATGAACATTCCTCTGGGGCTGCCAGTGCATATCAATTTAGCTGCGCTGGCAGGCATAATCCTGGGACCCCTCAATGGCTTTTTGGCGATATTCATTGTCAATTTGCTGACCTCATTGATTGGCCACGGAGGCGTGACGGTGCTGGGAATAAATTCTCTGTTGGTGGGCAGTGAAGCCCTGGTGGCAGGGCTGCTGTTTAAGGGTTTAGGCGGCGCAAAAAGGCTGCTGCCCAATATCGCCCTTTCTGTCCTGGTCGCTCTCTTGGTTTCCACCCTCTTGGTGGTGTCAACGGCAGGCCTGGCTGGAAGAGAGCTGGAGGATTGGGTTGCTCATGTGCACGGCCATGATCCGTTAGTGGAGACAGGACATGACCACGAGTCAGGATTCCTCAAGACCTTTGTCACGATTATCGCGCCACTGGTGGCGGTATGGATGGCGGCAGAGCTGGCGGTGTCCCTGTTGGTGGCGGGCTATGTAAATAAGGTTAAGGGCGGCTGGTTTGACCGGGGTGATAGCGTTTGAATCTGGCGACTCTTGATAATCTGGCTGTCAATCATCGCTGTTGGCTGCAGCGGTGTTCGACACTGGCCAAGGTTCTCTTTGCCGCGGCAGTGCTGACTTTTCTTCTGACTACAATGTCACTGCCCTTTATCGCCGGGCTGGCAGCGCTGTTGCTGGTCATTGCCTTGAGCAACCGGCTTCCTCTTGCGGTTCTCTTGCCCCTTGCCCTTATCCCCATGATCTTTGCCGGCATCTTTGCCTTCAGCATTAGGGATTGGGCAGTGGGGCTGACGGTAATTGGACGGGCCGGAACGGCAGCCCTGATAGCGGCTGAGGTGTTTATGACCACAGCCCCTGTTCATCTCTTGGGGGTGATCTCAGCGCCAATGCCTGAGATTTTTGGGGAACTTATATATTTTACTTATCGGTCCCTCTTTCTGCTGGCAGGGAGCTTGGACAACACCCTGAAGGCAGTGAGATTGCGTCGGGGAAAAGAGAAATTCAGCTTTGCTCGGGTCCGGGCTACGGCCCAAGTCTATGGCATGACCCTGGTCCGGGCTTGGGATATGGCTGGACGCCAGTATGACTTGCTGAGGCTGCGTGGTCTTGGCCAGGGGCTTAAGATTAGCCGGGACTGGCATTTGCGTTCTTCTGACCTGATCTTGCTGGCAGCGATACTCCTGATTGGAATGGGGTGGTATTTTGTCTGAGCCTATTGTTTCTGTGGATTGTATGCGTCATGTCTATCCTGACCGCACAGAGGTTTCCCTCTGCGGTGTGGAGTTTGCTGTCCAGCCGGGGGAAATCGTGGCCGTGCTGGCTGCTAATGGGGCAGGCAAGACCACGTTGCTGCAGCATATAACCGGCATGCTCCGGCCGGTGGAGGGCAGCGTCCGGGTCTTCGGCCTCGACCCTTATAAGGAATTTGAAAAGGTGCGCACCCGCCTGGGAGTGGTGTTTCAAAACCCCGCCGAGCAGATTATTGGCCCCACTGTGGCTGAGGATATCGCCTTCGGTCTGGGTCACCTGAAATTGAGCCGGCAGGAGCAGGCCGCCAGGGTGGAGGCTATCTTGCAGCGCCTGGGAATTACTCATTTGGCGGGCAAGGTCCCTCATTATCTGAGCGGCGGCGAGGTAAAAAAAGTCGCCCTGGCTGGGGCCCTGGTCACAGCGCCGGAACTGTTGGTGTTGGATGAACCCTTTGCCGAGCTGGACATTCAGGCGGTTGGGGATTTGGTAGGGATGCTGCGGACTGTCAGTCGGGAAGAGGGCACGGCAATTATCTTTACCAGCCATCAGCTGGAACCGGCGGCGCTGCTGGCCGACACAGTCTATGTCCTCAATGAGGGCCAGGTGGCGGCTAAAGGCAAACCCTTAGAGGTCTTCCAGCAGCAGGATATCCTAGAGCAAAGCCGCCTCCAGGCGCCGGATTTGTTTCGCTTGGTGGACCTGTTGCGGCGGGCGGGGTTGGATATTGAGCCCAATTTAGATATCCGGCAGGTGGCAGCTCAAATTATCGCCGCCGCAGGAAATAGTGTATAATACCGAAGGGCGGAGTTGGCACCGATTACGCAGATGTTATTGCCGAGGAGGTTGAGGAATGGGAGATATATTGATAATAAGCACCCTGGCGGGACTGACCACTGCCCTTGGTGCAGGAATAGTAATTCTTGCGGGAAAGCCTTCTACTAAACTGCTGTCTACATTGCTGGGTTTTGCCGGCGGTGTCATGCTGGCCATTTCTAATTTGGTGCTTCTGCCTGAGGCCATAGAGAACGGCGGCACTGTCATAGCGATAGTAGGATTTGGCTCAGGCGCTTTGATGATGCATTTATTGGATCATCTCATTCCTCATATCCATTTCACCAATGGCTGTGAAAAAAATGGGGAAATGCTCAAAGTGGGTTACCTGATATTTTGGGGGATTGCCGTGCACAATGTGGCCGAGGGTCTGGCCATAGGCGCGGGCATGATCGCTCATCCCAGTCTGGGCCTGGCCATTGCCATTGCCATCGGGATTCACAATATTCCTGAGGGGATGGCTACCGCCGTGCCCCTATGCTTAGGGGGATTGAAGGCGGTGAAAGTGCTGATTCTGACTGCCGTTGCAGGCCTGATGACGGTGGTTGGCGCCGCCCTGGGCAGTCTTGCCTTTCAGTCCAGTTCCGGCTTTGTGGCGGCGGCCCTGGGCTTTGCCGCCGGAGCGATGTTCTATATTGTCGGGGATGAATTGATTCCCCATGCCCGCAATTATCATCATTATTGTGCGACTATTGGCCTGGTGTTAGGGTTTATAGTGGGAGTGTTGTTGTAAATAATCGCCCGGGTGGCGTACATAAATGTAGGGGGGCGGTTTCCGCCCCCTTTCTTGATAGGGAAGACCCGGCGGGAGGGGAAACCCCTCCATTTTGAGGTTAAAGGTTAAATGTTGGAGGTTGGAAATTTTGGGGTCCCGATGTCGCCCCGTTTTTTTAGAGCAGGGGCTGGATGGTATGGGGAGCATTTTTTTCTTTTAATATCCTGCCCATGATTTTAACGCCTTTGATAATTTCATCCTCGCCGGCGGCGGCGTAGCTGAGGCGAATCCACTGATCATAGAGGCCGCTGGGGGCAAAGAAGCTGCCGGGGGTAATGAGGACGTCCTCCTTTAGGCACTGCTGATAGAGTTCGTCGCCGGTTATTCCCTGAGGGAGCTTAAGCCACAGGTGGAGGCCGCCGCCGGGGGCAGTAAAGCGGACTTCTTGGGGCAGGTATTCTGCCAGGGCCTTGAGGGCTGCCTGGCAGCGGGCAGAGTAAAACTTCTGCATGGCCTGGATATGCTGGTGCCAGGTCTTCTCCCGCAGATACAGGTCCAGGGTGCGTTGGAGGAGGCCTGAACTGGAGATATCGGAAAACTGTTTCGCCGCCCCGATTCCATGGTTGAGGGGGGCGGGGGCAATAGTCAGGCCTAAGCGCAGACCGGGCATGAGGATTTTAGAAAAGCTCTTGATATACATAACCTGATCTTTTGAGTCCATGGCCTTGAGGGGCTGGCGGGAAGTATGGTCAAAGGACAATTCACTGAGGTAATCATCTTCGACGATGAAAAACTGGTGCTCCCGGGCAAGGTCCAGGAGGGCCTGTTTTTTTTGGGTCGAATAGGAGTAGCCAGTAGGGTTTTGAAAGTTGGGCATGACGTAAAAGAGCCGGGGTTTGTGCCGGCGGAGCTGTTGCCTGAGCTCCTTTAGGTTGGGCCCGTCTTTTTCCAGGGGGATGGCCACTATCCTGGCCCCCCGGGACTGGAAAGAGGCGATGGCCCCGTGGTAAGTGGGGCCCTCAACGAAGATGGTGTCCCCCGGATTGGCGAGAATTTTTGCTGCCAGGTCGATGCCTTGCTGGCCCCCGGAGATGATGTGGATGTTTTCCACAGGAGTGTGGATGCCGTTGCTGATCAGGTATTCTTGCATGGCTTCCCGCAGGGGTGGCCAGCCCTGGCTCTCCTGATAGCCAAAGGCGTGCCCGCCGTCCCGGTCCAGCACCTTGTTGAGCAGGCGCTGAAAATCTGCCACGGGAAAGATCTCCGGGGTGGGAGTGGCACTGGCGAAATTGATGCCGTTGTGGGGGATATATATCTGACGGGTGGTCTCCGCCGGCGGCGCCGGGCGGACAAAGGTGCCGCTGCCCACTTTGGACCAGACATAACCTAGCTGTTCCAAATTCCTGTAGGCTGTGACTATGGTGACATTGTTTACCTCCAGGAGTGCGGCCAGGGATCGGATGGAAGGCAGGCGGGTATCGGGGGCCAGCTGGCCTGAATCTATCGCCTCCGCCAGGGAGGAAGCAATTTGAGCGTGCAGAGGTTCAGCGCTCTCCCTCTGCAATCGTATCGATACATTATCTAAAGGCGAACTCATTTCTAGCAAATCCCTCCTGTACCTATTGACACTATGCTAAGAGCATGCAATAATATTATTGGAAACAATCTAAGAGATTGTACCGATACATTATTATATCCTGTTAACAAGGATATGTAAAGCACTTTTGAGGAAGGTGTTACAGTTGAAAAAAACAGCTTTATTCTTAGCTCTGCTCATGGCGGTCACTCTTATTTCCGGCTGCTTTGGCCAGCAGAAAGAAGAAGAATTAGTCATGGCTTTTGTGCCCATGAAGGATGCCGAGAGCCTGGTGGAGAGCGTCGAACCTTTGGCAGAGCTCCTGTCCAAGGAGTTGGGCATCAAAGTCAAGCCCTTTACCGCTGTCAACTATGTGGCGGTGGTGGAGGGACTGGGCTCGGGCCAGGTGGATTTTGGTTTTATTCCGCCTTTCAGCTATGTGCTGGCCAACAGCGAAAGCAATGCCCAGGTAGTGTTGTCTTCCCTGCGCAAAGACGGTTCGGCAACTTATAAGGCTCAATATGTAGTGCGGACAGACAGTGAAATCGATTCCCTGGAAGATTTGGCAGGGAAAAAGATCGCCTTTGTGGACCCGGCATCTACCTCAGGGTACTTGTATCCTGCTGCCCAGCTCATCGGGCTGGGTTATGACATTGATAAGGATTTTCAGACCATTTATGCCGGCGGCCATGACAAGGCTCTGCAGGCAGTATTAAACGGCGATGTGGATATGGCAGTAATGTTTGCCGATGCCCGGCAGCGGTATGCTGCAGATTTCCCCGCTGCCATGGAGGAGACAAGAATCATCGGCTATACCGAGCCAATTCCCAGCGTTTCCATTACCGTGCGGGGAGATATGGATGCGGAGATGTCCGAAAGAATAGCTTCTGCCCTGCTGGCCATTGCCGAGGATCCGGAAGCTTTGGCAATATTAAAGGAGCTCTTTGACATCCATGGTTTTGTCCGGGCTACGGACAAGGATTACCAGATAGTCAGGGAAGTTGCAGAGGCCCTGGATGTGGACCTGACGGGAGAATAGAAAAGAACTGGGGTGGAGGAAATGCTGGAACTGAGGCAGGTAAACAAAAGCTTTCCAGGCGGGGTGCAGGCCCTGGCAGATGTCAGCCTCACGGTGAAGCCAGGGGAATTTGTGGTCATCGTTGGTGAAAGCGGCGCCGGCAAATCCACTTTGCTCAGGACCATCAATGGACTGGTGAGGCCGGATTCCGGTGAGGTCCTGGTCAACGGCCATAACATCGGTTCGCTGCAGGGGAAAGAGCAGCGAAAATTGCGCCGGGGGATCGGCCTGATTTTCCAGGACTTTAACTTGGTGGAGCGCTCAACAGTGCTGACCAATGTCCTGGCCGGGCGCCTGGGATACAATCCTGCCTGGAAGACGGTGCTGGGCAGCTTTCCTTCTGAAGATGTGGAATTAGCCCGCCAGGCTTTATCAAGGATGGGCCTGGGGGACAAGATATTTAACCGGGCAGCGGACCTAAGCGGCGGACAAAAGCAACGGGTCAGCATTGCCCGGGCCCTGGTCCAGCAGCCCCACCTGATTTTGGCGGATGAACCTGTGGCAAGCCTGGATCCTCCCACCGCCCATGATATTATGGCCTGGTTCCGCAAGATCAACCAGGAGGAAGGAATTACCATCCTGGTCAATCTCCACGACATTCATCTGGCCAGCCAGTATGGAGATCGGATTGTGGGAATGCGTCAGGGAGCTATTGTTTACGACGGGCCTGCTGTTTCTGTAAACGGGGAGATCTTCGCCAGCATTTACGGGCGGGCGCCGGTTGGAGATAAGTTCAATGGGGCGCTTTAAGTATTTGCTTGTGCTGGCGCTGCTGGCGCTGTGCGCCTGGCAGATCGGCCTGGATCCGGTGCGAATTTGGCAGGGTCTGCCCCATATGGGGGCGCTTCTGGCCCGAATGGCCAATCCCCAATGGGACTATGCTGCCCAGGTGCTGGAGACTTTGGCCGAGACCTTGAGCATGGCTGTGGCCGGGGCACTGCTGGGAACCCTGATTGGCCTGCCCCTGGCAATTATTGCCGCCAGGAATATCTCTCCTCATCCTGTATTGTGCAGGCTGACGCGTTGGCTGCTGGCAGGAGTGCGGACCATTCCCCATGTGGTATGGGCGGCGCTGTTGGTAACGGTGTTCAGCATCGGCCGGGGCGCTGGGGTGCTGGCCTTAAGCATCACTGCCGCCAACATTGTGGCGAAACTCTTGAGCGAGTATATTGAGAACCTTGAGGGCCGGCAGCTGGATGCCCTGAAAGGGGTGGGCGCAAGCTGGGGGGCAATGGTTGTCTACGGGGTGCTGCCAAGGATTGCAGGCCGGGTGTGGTCGCTGCTCTTCTTTGCCCTGGAAGTAAACGTCAGGGCGGCGACGGTGCTGGGCCTGGTTGGGGCCGGAGGCATCGGCCAGCTCTTGTGGCGGGATCTCAACTTTCTTCGCTATGACCGCCTGGCCACCCTGATCTTGATTCTCTTCCTTACTGTAGCAGCCATCGACGGCCTGAGCTGGCTGGCCCGAAAACTGCAAAATCTGGAGTTGCCGGGTTTGGTCTTTCGGGGGTATAAAAACTTTCGGGCCTGGCAGTGGTTGAAGCTGGCCCTGGGCGCTGTCGTGGTCGCCCTTGCCCTGGGCTGGAGCATATCCCTGCTGGGCATCAGCTGGGATCGGTTTGTCCTGGGCCTCAAACAGGGCAGCTCCATGCTGGGCAGGATGCTTACTCCCGACTGGAGCTATAAGCACCGCATGCTCCAGGGCTTGGCCGAGAGTATGTATATTGCCTTATTTGCCACTATTGCCGGCAGTCTGCTGGCGGTGCCTGCGGCCTTTTTCGGCGCCTATAATCTCTGGCGGCATAAGGCCTGGCCCGTGGCAAATAAACTGGCAGTCAATTTTATCCGCACTTTTCCCCCTGTGATTTTGGCGATTATGTTCTTCCGGGGGGTGGGACCCGGTCCCCTGGCGGGGGCCCTGGCCCTGACCATTTACACTACTGGGGTGCTGGGGAAACTGTACGCAGAAATCGTGGAGGCGGTGGACAGCCGGGGGCTGGAGGCAATAGAGTCCACCGGCGCCACGCCTATCCAGGTTTGGGTATATGGCCTGCTGCCCCGGGTGTTGCCGGATTTTCTCGCTGCTTCCCTTTACCGGCTGGAATCTAATGTCCGCAACGCTACAATTATGGGCATAGTCGGCGCCGGCGGCATCGGCACCTGGCTGATGCTTAATCTGTCCGCCCGCTATTGGGAGCGGGTGGGTTTGCTGCTGCTGGGGATGATTGTAACTATATTGCTGGTGGATGCCATCAGCGGATTCATGCGCCGCCGCCTCTCCTGAGGCGGATTTTTTTAAAAAGGGAGACCCCGCTGTCGGGAGGGGAGACCCCTATTTTGAGGTTAGAGGTTAGATGTTTGATGGTGGAATTTGAGCCGAGGTGATAAGTGTAGGGGGGCGGTCTCGCCCCCTTGGTTGGATGTTAGAGGCTAGATGTTTATTTGCCAGTTGGCACCCTGAATAGGGCCGGGTAATACACTGAAGCAGGCAGGAGTTGGTCAGCGTATAATAAGTAATGCTAATTGCACCATATCCTGCCACCAAACGCCGCTTCGGCCAAGTACTGCCGGCATTCACGGTACCCGGGGCAGGTTGCCGAACTCGCCGAAGGAGGCGTTTGTTAATATACTGGACCGGGCCCTATGGCCCGGTCCAGGTCTTTTAGATTTTGTGATGTGGCCGCCTGTGCGCTCTTAATAGTTTAATACCTTGCGGCGGAAGCGTTTGTATACCTGATAGATTCTATTCTCTTTATATTTTTGATCTGTATTGTACCGCTTGATAGCCCTGTGGGGAAGTCGGGAACCCATTCCGCCCTGTATGGTAAATCTGCAGGGAAAGCAACTTCCGCAGGGTCTATTTTTAGCGGGGAAATGACAAAACCATGTCTTATCCATAATATGGGCGAAACCCTGTCTCTCTGAATCTTCTTTCATGTCGACTTTGCCCATTTGATAAAGGGGCCAGCGGAAGTGGCCAAACACGTCTAATAAGGCTTTCTGTGAGTTATGTTTGTCAATTTCCCAATAACTTAAGCCGTCATTATCGACGTAGTTCATTTTGCCCATGGTGTTTATCATTAGATCGGTTTGGCCGCCAGTTTCGATGCCAATCTCAATGTTTTCGATGTCCTTTGCGTAGCGGGCAAGATATTCATACTGAATGCCTATCAGGACATGCTGTCTTATTATTTCAAAGGCAGAAGATATTTCTTCATCAGGAGGAATGTTCTTTTCATTAGTGAGAATAAGCGGTTTTAACTCACATTTTGTCCTCGGGTCCCTTAAAATGTCCTCGGTAATATCCCGGATTGCACCTAATTCTTGTTTTGTAGAGCGCCGGCCGTCATAAATTATGTAATGGGGCTGTAAAATTACGTTCATTCTTGAGAGACACAACACTCTATATGTTGAATCCCAGCCCCCCGTCCATAAAATATCGACCAACTGCTTGCAATTTGGCTTATAATTTTCAGTTGCCAAAATTGTTGACCCCCTTTATATTAATGATACGTAGTTCTGCATCTTGTAAGAAAATACCTCCTTATCTTTCAACTTGAAGATAATAGGACCTTTCCAGAAGTTCCCGCCTTATGAATCGATAAAAACTCAGGGGGCAGTCCAAATTGCCAGGGACAGCCCCCTGTTCTATTGAGGCCAACTCATTCAAAATGTACAGCTGTTTGCTAAGTGCAAAATCTAATGACCCCGTAGAAAATTATTATTGACAGACAATAATAGTACTGTTATATTTGAATTGTAATTATTGCATTACGATAATTGGAGGATGATAGAACATGAAGACTAAAACCCTGGCCATTGTATTAGGCATAGGGGCGCTGCTGAGTATTATTGCAGCCGCATACGGTCCCGCCCCTTCCGGCAGCGCAGTTACTGGGTTATTCTCTTTTCCTTTTGCTCAGATTGGAAATTTGCTGCGTGCCATGTCCCTGGCAGGGACCTTTGGCAACATAGCGGCGATCCTGCTTTATATAGCACTTGGTCTTTGTCCGATACTCCTCTTGTTGTGGCGGGTGATAAAGAAGCAAGTCCGGATTGAGGATGCTTTGCTTGTGATCATCAGCCCTCTGCTCTTTTTTATGATGTACCTCATGGTAAATCCTGCCCTGATCCACAAGCTGTTTATTTTAGGCGGCATGGGCGAGTTCGGGAAGGCTGTTCTCGGCGGAAGCTTTTATTCTGTCCTCATTGGCTATCTAATCCTCAGGCTATTGCGCCGGATTAGCCGCAGCAAGACAGCTGAAATGCTGAAATGGCTGCAGCTGCTTTTTGCTCTTATTGCCGCTGCCCTGGTATTCAGTGTGTTTTACCTCGCTGTGACTGGGATGATTGGCACTATTCAGGAGGTAAAAAACGCTAATACCGATCCTGCTGTTTCCTTGGCTATGACCAATACAATTATTGTTATTCGCTTTGTTTTGCAGCAAATCCCGGTTCTCCTCAGCGTTTGGGGGCTTATTTTGGCCATTAAACTCACTGCTGCTTTAAAACAGGATAGATATGGCGAAGAAGCAGTTACTGCTGCCGGCAGGCTGGGAGCATTCAGCAAACTGACAGTGGCTGTTACTGTAATTTGCTCCATTGCCGCAAATATTTTGCAACTGATATTCAGGGGGTCTCTCAATTCTCATTTCTCTATCCATGTGCCTTTTGCTCCGCTGGTGCTCATGCTGATTATGCTTGTGTTGGCTCAATACTTTGCTGACAGCAGCAAACTGCATCAGGACAACCAACTGTTTATCTAGGAGTGGGATCCAATGGCGATACAAGTTTATCTGTCTGATGTGCTCAAAGACAGGAAAATGACTTCCAAGGAATTATGTGCTCTGGTGGATATAACTGAAGCCAATTTATCAATTTTACGCTCTGGCAAGGCTAAGGGCGTGCGCTTCAGCACAATCAATAAAATTTGCTACTATTTAAAATGTGATGTGGGCGACCTCTTAAAATTTGATGGGAATCTGGAGGATGATGAGTAATGCCTAAGAAGTTAGTTTGGTTGGTTTGCGCCGTCTTGCTCTGCGCCTGTCTTGGCGGCTGTCAGTTGGCCCGGGAAGATGTCGGGGAAGAGAGTTTGTCCGGAGATAAATTTGTTGGGGTGTATATCACCTTTGACCCCCTGTATTATTTCTCAGCCGAAAACCCCTTTGAGGAGACAAATAATCCCGATGCAGAACCGCGTTTTTATGCTACAGCGAAGCAGGTGGAAAATGATGGGTATACAACCACTACCTTCGAATTTGAAGGCATTGATGGCATTCCATTTTTTACAGCAACTGTATTAGGCGCCGATGAAAGCGCAAATTATAGGACAAGTATTATGGGACCAGAAATAATGAATCCGGCAACAGCTTATTTCGATACTGATACAACTATAACCGGCAAAATTGACATTGTTGAGCCAACGGAAGTTGTATTGTGTATGAATCCCGTATACCAGACTAAAGACGGCAAAATATATATGCTTCCTTGCGAAACCGGGGTTTTCATCTCCAAGGGGGCTTTAGCTACAACAACCTTGTTTGAAACGGTGACAGTAACTGAGAACGGTGAAGAAATCACTTCCAAGACATCTGTAGAATTAAGCGCAGAAGTAGTACGCAAACCAGTGAAAGAAATTTTTAAGGAAATGAACGGCCGGGATGAAACCATCCGCACAACCGAGATTACGCCAGAAAACATTCCGGATTCCATCCACCTGCAGCCCGATTGCGCCTATGTGATAGTCGAAACCCACAGCAGCGGTGAAAACGGGCTGGAAGTCACCAGAACCCTTTTGGATCTTGAGGAGGGGTATTACACCTATAAATATGAAGGGGAAAGGGGTTGCCTCATCGGCAAAATGATTGAAATCCACAGGAACGGGATAGTTTTTAGCACTGTGACAAGTTTTGCACCGGGTCTTAGTTTTCCGGCTGAACTTCATTGATTTAAACCTTCTCTTGTGGGATAATATGGGAAATTGGAGGTGTTGGCGTGAACCCGAATATTGATGTTATCAGGGACATTATGATTCAAAGGCTTTCACCCTGGATTGTGTACCTCTTTGGGTCTGCCAGCACAGGGAAAATGAGAGCTGACAGCGATTTTGATCTTGCTTTTTGCAGCGATGTGGTTAACAGTGATTATGAGGTGTTTATGGTTGCCCAGGCATTGGCGGATAAACTGGGGCGGGAAGTGGACCTGGTAGATTTGAGCAAGGCTTCCGAAGTCTTCAGGGCTGAAATTATCGGGTCCCGTAAAATTATTTATGAAAAGGATCGTCAGCGCAGATATTGGTTTGAAACCAATGTCCTTGAGGATTATGCTTTGTTAAATGAACGCCGCAAGCCGGTATTGGACCGAATCAAGGAGAGGGGGACCATTTATGACTGATGTAATACTAAATAAGCTGCAGACTATACGCCGATGTTTAGAGCGAATTGATGCGGAATACTCTGGTGAGCCCCTCAACCTCGAGAATATTACCAGGCAGGATGCGGTTATTTTGAATGTACAGCGGGCTTGCGAGGCCTGCATCAGTTTAGCGATGCACATAGTTTCCCGTAGGAATTTAGGAATTCCTCAGAACAGCAGGGAAGCTTTTGCCTTGCTATCCCAGGCTGGCATCATCAGTGATGATTTGGCTCAGCGCCTGAAAGCTATGGTCGGGTTTAGAAACATCGCTATCCACGATTACCAGAGTCTGAATGTCAAGATTCTGCAAACAATAATCGAAAAACATTTGGGGGACTTCAGGGAATTCTCTGAGATTATTATTTCTTTGCCGCAGATAGACTGAAGCTCGATGCTGGCAAATCTTCGATCAGTCACCGCAAACTCAGCGAAGAAAATTATTTTAAAAAGCGCTTCTATTAAGTGAGAGGCGCTTTTAATATAAACCTCAACGGGTATTGGGCTTCCAGGCCAGCAGGCGCATGGCGTTGAGGATGACCAGCATGACGCTGGCTTCATGGGCGAGCATGCCCGTGGCTAAAAACACCTTTTGCCCCAGGACCCCTGCCACCAGCAACAAGACCACGGCAACAGCAAAGATGACATTCTGGCGGATATTGGCGAGAGTTGCCCGGCCTAGGCCCAGGGCGCCGATGAGGCGGTCCAAATCATCGCTCATCAGGGTGAGGTCGGCGGTTTCGATGGCGGCATCGGTGCCCGCCGCCCCCATGGCAATGCCCAAATCCGCTGCGGCCAGGGCAGGGGTGTCGTTGATGCCGTCACCCACCATGGCGACGATCTGCCCCTGGGCTTGGTAGGATTTGATTGCCTCGACCTTGTCCCCGGGCAGCAAGTTGGCCTGGAATTCATCTAAACCCAGCTGGCGGGCGATCGTCCCTGCGGTGCGGGGATTATCCCCGGTGAGCATGACCACTTTTTTCCCCATTTGCTGCAGTTTAGCTGCTGTTTCCCTGGCTTCAGGCCGGAGGGTATCGGCGATGGCGATGGCGCCAATGACCTTGCCCTCAGCAGCCACGGGGACGGGAGTTTCACCCATTTCTTCCCGGGCTGTCAGCCACTCTTCGCTCTCCGGGGGAAGGATGATATTGTGCTGTTCCAGCAGCCTTCTGTTCCCGACTAGAATTCTTTTCCCTTCCACCTGGCCGCTGATGCCGCCGCCGGCAAATACCTGGATGCCTTCAGCGGCCGGGAGGGGGAAGCTTGAGGCCCTGCGCAGGATGGCACTGCCGATATGGTGTTCAGAGCCCTTTTCTACAGCTGCCGCCAGGCGGAGGACTTCTTCTTCATCTCCTAATAGGGCGCTGATTGCAGTAACCTCAGTCTTTCCTGTGGTAAGGGTGCCGGTCTTGTCAAAGGCTATAAGGGTTACTTTGCCGGCCTTCTCCAGAAATTCGCCCCCCTTGACCAGGACCCCGGATTTGGCGGCGTTGCCGATGCCGGCTACCATGGAAATTGGAGTGGAAATGACCAGGGCCCCCGGGCAGCCGATGACTAATAAAGTAAGGGCAGTATGGAGATTGCGGGTAAAGAGGCCGGTGAGGGCGGCAAGGGCAATAATTGCGGGGGTGTACCAGCGGGAGAACTTCTCAATAAACTTTTGCGTGGGGGCCTTGCGTTCCTGGGCCTCTTCCACCATGTGAAGGATGCGGGCGAAGGTAGTGTCTTCTCCAACCCGCTGCGCCTGAATTTCCAAGTACCCTGCTTCCACAATGGAGCTGCTGAAAACCTGGCTGCCGGAGGTCACTTCCACGGGAATCGATTCCCCAGTGATGGCGGCCTGATTGACTGAAGCGCTGCCTTTTGTGACGATGCCGTCCACCGGGATCTTTCCTCCGGAGCGGACTAGGACCGATTCTCCCGTCCCGACCTCACTGGGGTCTACTTCTATTTCCTGGCCATCCCGGAGAACTGTAGCGGCGGCTGGGACCAGGTCCAACAGCTGCCCAATGGCATCCCGGGTCTTGGCTAGGGTCCTGGCTTCCAGAAACTCTCCAAGGGCAAAGAGAAAGGTGACCGCCGCCGCTTCCCATTGGTCGCCGATGAGGATGCCGCCAAGCGCGGCAATGGTGACCAGGAGATGAATGCTGATGACCTCGGCCCGCAAGGCATACCAGGCGGTCTTGGCGATGGGGAATCCTGCCGCCAAAGCGGCGGCTGTCATTAAGATGGCCCGGGCTAGGGGAGAGAAGTAACCCATTAGCCAGCCGAGAATAATCAGGGCGCCGGAAACGATGATAATCAGCAGTTTTTCATTTTTACGCAGCCACAGTTGCCAATTTTCAGGTCTCATAATTATCCCTCCTGCTGCACTTTGCTCCTCACCAAGTAGCCCAGTTTGGCTAGTGTTTTATCGATTGCTTCCCAGGTGATAAGGCTTTCGTCGAAGCGGACCAGCAGCTTGCTGGTGGCGTAACGGACTTCCGCTTGTTCAACCCCTTTCAGCCTGCCCACAACACTGGCGATCATATTGGCGCAGTCGGGACAGGTCAGCTGTTCCAAGCGGGCAGTGATGTTTACGTAAGCCATGTTATCAGCTCCTCTACTTCTGGGATTCTGCGCACGGCTTTGAGGTTGCCGTCAACGATGACTGCGGGCAGGCCGCCGGCATTATACTCCATTATTTTTTCGGGAGCGGTGATCTTTTCCACCTGGATTTCCCCTGAAATAGATTCCAGGGCCTCTCGGACGCGGGCATAAAGGCGGGCGCAGGTGGGGCAGCCCTGGACTCCCAATAAAGTGACAGTCTTTTTCATGCTTGAATCACTCCTTTGATAGTTTCTGTCTTTATTATGGGGGGAAAAACCGGGGGCGAACATGATAAATGTCAATTTAGAAAAATAAAAACAGCAGGCATCTCGCCTGCTGTTGCCAGCTTTTAAGTCAATTGTTTTAGGGCGGGCAAATCCGTGAGCGCCAGTTTTTTGCGGCCTTGGGCCTGAACTAATCCCTGCTGTTGGAGCTCACTGAGTTTGCGGCTGAAATTTTCCACTGTCATGCCGGTGAGGCTGGCCAAGCCCTCCCGGCTTAAGGGCAGGGTAATAATGGCGCTCTCCTGTTCTTCCGCCAGCTCCACAAGCAGATTGGCTACCCTCTGCAAGGTGGCCCTGGTGCCCAGGTTCTCAATCTGGTCCTCTGCCTGCAGCAAGCGGAGATTGAGAGCGGCAATGAGTTTGTGGGCGATTTCAGGATTGCGGTGAATGATGTCTTCGGCCATATACTTATCCAACTGGCAGATTTTAGAGGGCTCCAGAGCCTGGGCGGAAGCGCTGCGGGCATGCTCGCTGAAGAGCACCGCTTCCCCAAAAAAGTCCCCCGGCCTTAAGAGGCGCAGCACCTGTTCCTTTCCCTCGGGAGAGGTTTTGAACAGTTTGACGGCGCCGGTGTTTACAATGCACAGCATCCTGGCGGGACTGCCCTGGTGGTAGATGATATCGCCGCTGGCGTATTCATTGGTAGTGAGAATGTCATTAAAACGAGCAAGTTCCTGGGGACTTAAATCCTGAAAGATTGGCACCCGGGAAGCGCAGACATTTTTACAGGGGCTCTGGGGCACAGCTTTCACCTCCGGAGTGGATTACTTGTGTCCTGCCGGGGCCAGGTAAATGGCAAGGCTGGTTTCTCCGTCCAGGTCCAGAAACTGGTTGAGGGCATCATCGTCAAAGGCATTTATTGCGCAGCACCCTGCATCTATGGCCTCGCAGGCCAGGTAGAGATTCTGGCAGACATGGCCGGCATCCAGCAACAGGTAGCGCCAAGCCCGTTCGCTGTACCTCCAGGCCGAGCGATAGGGCACAGCGATCCAGATGAAGGTGACGGCAGCTCCTGCTATCCACTTTTGCTCGTGGCAGATGGCGGCGATGAGGTCGTTGATATCCTTGTCTTCTCGGATGAGGATCAGTTGATGGGAAAGGGCCAAGTACCGATATAAGCCGGGTTTCAAACCGGTGATATTGGTGATGGCCAGGAAGGTATCAAAGGGATGGCGGCCGCCAGCCGAGGGCACGGTGCGCACAGTCCTGATTTTCCCCTGCTCCTGGACACCCTGGGTGGCCCAGAGCAGCCAGGACAGTTCTTGCAGGCTGAGGGGCTGGCGGCTGAATTTCCGCCGGCTGCGGCGGTTGTTAATGGCCTCGGCCACGCTGACTGGCCCGGGGGTGAAGCCAGCGGGCTCAGGAAGGTCAATTGCTTCACCCGTCTGGGGAGTTTCCAAGGGCGGACAGGGCAGCTCTTTGTCTTGGTCGGATTCACTGACAAAGGGATATTTGGTTTTCTCAAAAAACTCTTCACCGATATTCATGCTTTATCTCCTTTTCTTTATTCGGGGAGGGTCCTAGAATTTTGACAAATTCGAGGACCGTCCCCGTTTTGTCAGCGTTTTTTGAAGCTGGTGGCCAGCTGGACCCGGAAGCCTTTGCGGCTTTGGCGGACTGTGGCTTGCATAAAGCCAAAGAAGACTGCCGCCCAGACTAACATGGTGACGGCCAAGCCGAAGATGACTCGCAAAGCCGGCGCCCAGGTGAGGGGGCGAGTGAGCAGGCAAACCAGGTAGAGAAGGGTCTCTGGAAAGCCCCAGACAAAGTCCATGGGCGGCAGCTGCTGGATTATGTCCATGAGGGGGGCCGGGGGAAAGGTGTAAACCAGGCACAGGGCCAGCAGGCCGGTAAACAGCAAATTAATCAGGAACATCATTATAGTTGCGCCGAAGGATATTCTCTGTTGAGGAACATCGGGATTATAGCGGCAGTTGTTGATTGAGTAGAACAGGCCGATGGCGCTGGCTCCCAGGGATATCAAGATGGCGCCCAGGGCCATGGCGATGATGATGTTGGGAGGAAGGCCGATGGCAATGGCGGTGCCTGTCAACAGCAATTCCATCAGGATTAAGGTAGGCAATACCGCTGCCAGCAGTTTTCCCCAGACTACGGGCCAGCCGGCCAGGGGCACGCTGTTCAGGAGCCAGGAAGATTCTCCCTCCCGGCCAAAGGACTGCAGGGCCATATTGCCGCTGAACATTACTGTGTACATGATTAGAATACCTACCAAGCTTTCTTCGGCCCCTCCTCCGGGTAGGAACAGGGCCCGGCCTACAAAAAACATCATAAGCAATAAAGGTGTGAGATAGCCAAACCATTCTCTGGTATCCCGCTTTATGCTGAGCAGGTCCTTTTTGGCCACTGCCCACATGCCATGGATGGGAGAAGCCAGGGCCAGGGATTCATCCCAGGCCCGGACGGGGGCAATTCCGTTGGCGGCAGGTTTTATTTTGCGGGCTTTGGCCTTTTTGCGGCTGCTTCCGCCTTGGCTCAGGGAAATCCAGCCCCGGCGAAAGCCCCTTTCTACCAGGAGAAAAGCGGGCACAAATACAGCAGTAGCCAGCGCCAGAGTAAGCAGGGACCAAGACAGGGCAACGAGGTGGCTGCCCTGGGAGCCGCTTACTAAGGCCAGTGCACCCCAGCCCCAGGGAAACCAGTTCATCACCTGGAGCAGCTGCTGCTGGCTGCCCAGCCAGCCGGCCAGGTCCAGCCCAACGCCGCTGGACATTATCAGGTTGGGAATCTGAAAGAGCAAAGCAATGACGATGCCGCTGATGGCGCCGATGAACCCCACTGCTTCCTTGCTGCGGTGGGGTGGGACAATGCGCATTACAATTAGGTTGAGGAGCTCGGCTAATGCTGTGCCCAGGGCCAGCAAGCCCAGGGTGATGAGAATAAGCCATAAATAGTAGAGAACGGATGCTTTCAGCAGCAGCCCGAAAAAGAGGCCAGGCAGAAAAATGAACAGTCCTGCCCCCAGCAGGTTGCTGAAAGCCACCGACAGAGTTTTGACGGCAAATATGGCCCGGGTAGAGACTGGGGCTACAAAGAGCAGCTCCAAGTCTTCAGACATATAGAGGGAGGCGAAGGCGGCGGTGACGCCAAAAAAGATGCTGCTGATTACCCCCGCCATAAAGAGCAGGGAGAGGAAACCCTGGCCAATCTCAGGAGTCATGGTCTCCAATGCGCCATATGCTGTTTCGCCGAGAAAGATCAAGAGGGCTAATAAGCTTAAAGTAGGCAGGGCCAGGAACAGCCAGGTCCGCAGCCGCCACTGCCGGAGTTTGTTCCGGGTGAGGCGCAGCTGGGTGGCAGCCAGCAGGCGGAAATCCTGCCAGAAACTGCGGGCAGGGGGGGCCTGGGTCAGGGGAGGGGGCAGAATGTTCATCGTCCGTTCCCTTCCAGGCTCTTGATTAATTCATCATGTTCGGCGCTCCCCGTCAGTTCAAGGAAGATATCCTCAAGGCTTTCGCTGCTCCCTACTTGGCTGCGCAGTTCTTCCGGGCTGCCCTGGGCGATGAGTTGGCCTTCTTTAAGGATTCCCACTCGGTGGCACAGGCGCTCAGCAATTTCCAGGATGTGAGTGGAGACAAAGATTGTCGCCCCCTGCCGGGCCAGTTCGGCCATGACATCTTTGAGCAGGCGGGCGCTGGCGGGATCCAGTCCTACGGTGGGTTCGTCCATGAGGAGCACCCGGGGTTGGTGGATGAGGGCGGCGGCCAGGATTACTTTTTGGCGCATGCCATGGGAGTAGCCTTCCAGCAGTTCATCGGCCCGGTTTTCCAGGTCAAACATAGCCAGCAGCTGCTGAGCCCGCTGCCGGGAAATTTCCCTGGGAATGCGGTAGAGGTCAGCCATGAGGGCCAAAAATTCCCGGGCGGTCAACTTGCCGTAGAGTTTGGGCTGATCGGGGACATAGGCCAGGAGGGCCTTGGCTTTTGCCGGCTCTTTAACAATGTCTAAGCCGCAGATGAAAGCACTGCCGGCAGTGGGTTCCAGCAGGCCAGTGAGCATTTTGATGGTTGTGGTCTTGCCAGAACCGTTGGGGCCGAGAAAGCCAAAAATTTCTCCCGCCTTTACTTCCAGGTTGAGCCCGTTGACGGCAGTGGCAGTGCCGAAGCGCTTGGTCAGATTTTCTGTTTTAATGAGGACATTTTCCATATTGCTTCATCTCCAGTACTAATGCATTTATAAAAAATATATCACAATTCAGGCTTTCTCGAAACCCTGAGGCTCTGGAAAAATCAGGTGCTCGTCCCTCCGAATTTGTTGGAATCGGAATGTTTTCCCCGCCGGGCAAATATATTTTAGCAGTAAGCCTTAAGGGGTGATGATATGGAAGAAAGAATCCAAGTGCTGCGTGAAAAAATAGCCCAACGCATCAGCCGCCACGGCATGACAATCCCTGCAGTAATGTTTTTGGAAATGCATAAGCCCCTAGCCGGTGTTGGCGGCGCCCTCATCCACATGCTTGCACCGGGTCTGGACTGGATTTTGGGTGAGCAAAACACCGATGATTTAGCCATTCTCCTCAGCGACCGGAATCAGGTAGACTGCCTGATTTCCCGGATCGAGGAGTTGGATACCAAGACTTGTAAGGAGGTGAAAAACCAGTGCTAGAGGAGATCATTGTGGTCAATCGACTGGTGCTTTTGGGTCTGACTGTGGCAATTTCAGTAGCCCTGCTGATTGCAATCCGGCAGGCCAAGAAGGGAAAAAAGTTTTTTATCCGCCGCATCGCAGGTTTGGAGGCCATTGATGAGGCCGTGGGCCGGGCAACAGAAATGGGCCGCCCCGTCCACTTCAGCCCCGGCATCGCCAGCCTCAGTGAGGAGACGGCAGCCCAGACCTTGGCAGGTTTAGCTGTCTTAGGCTATGTAGCCAGGCTGACGGCCAAGTACGACACCGAATTGATTGTCACCAACAGGATGCCTGAAGTCCTGCCAATTACCGAAGAAGTGGTGCGTCAGAATTATCTCAGCCAGGGCAAATCGGAAAATTATAATCCCGACAATATCGTCTTTTTGTCTGATGAGCAGTTTGCCTACGCTGCCGGGTGCATGGGCATCATGTCCCGGGAAAAGGTTGCTGCCAACATCATGATGGGCGCCTTCTGGGCGGAATCCCTGATCTTTGCCGAGGGCGGCTTTGCTGCCGGCTCCATCCAGGTGGCTGGGACCGCCAACACCCATCAGCTTCCCTTCTTTATTGCCGCTTGTGATTACTGCCTGATTGGCGAAGAGCTGTTTGCCGCCGGCGCCTACCTGTCCCAGGACCCCATGCAGGTTGCGGGCATTAAGGTTCAGGACCTAGGCAAGATTGTGGCGGTGCTGCTCATCATCATTGGCACAGTGACCACAACCTGCAACTGGCCTGTAATTTGCGAATTTTTAGCTCGGTTTGCATCTTAAGCCAGGCAGATTATTAAGAGGAGGTGAAAGAAATGCGTCGCGAAGTCCCAATTGCCGTTACCTTTGTGGCCGGCATCCTCTTCCTGCTGGATTATTTTATCAAGATTCCCTATGTCTCTGAAAATGTGGTGGGGCAATTCCTGGATTGGGCTATTATCATCGCCGCCTTTGCCCTGATCCTGGGGGCGGCAAACCTGTTGCGCATCCACATCCAAAAGATAATTAAAGGGAAGAAGGAGTGGTGGAACAGTGTAATCCTCCTGGTTGCCATGTTTGTCATGGCCATCATTCCCATCATCTGGACTCAGCAAAATGCTGTCTACACATTTCTGTTTAAGCACATCTTTGAAAATCTAAACGGCACAATGTTTGCCCTCTTGGCCTTTTATATAGCCTCCGCCGCCTACCGGGCCTTCCGGATCAGGACGAAGGAGGCCGCGGTGCTGCTGGTTTCAGCAGTAGTGGTCATGTTGGGGGCCACTCCCATCGGCGCCAAGATCTGGAGCGGTTTTCCCGAATACTCCAGCTGGCTGCAGACGATATTCACTACTGCAGGAATGCGGGGAATTATGATTGGCGCCTCCTTGGGCGCTACAGTAACTGCCCTGCGAATTATCTTTGGCATTGACAAATCATACTTTGGCGGCCAGTAAGAGCTGCCCAACCATCGCACAGGGAGGTGAAATTCTGTGAAGCTGTTGGAGAAGCTGCAGAGTATTGACCGGAGAATCATCTACTTGATTCTTGCTCTGTCCATTATTTTGCCCCTGCTCTTCCCAATCGGGTTTCCTGTGGATACAACAAAGAATACCCAGGATGTGTATGATCAGGTTAATGCCCTGGCGCCTGGTTCCGTTGTCCTGCTGTCCTATGACTGGGATGCGGCCAGCGCCCCTGAGCTGCTGCCTCAGGCAGAAGCCCTGACCAAGCATATTCTGGATAGAAAATTAAAGCTGGTGGCGGTTGCCCTTTGGAATCAGGGGGCTACATTTGCCGACCGGGTCCACAACGCTATTGCCCCGGAAGTGGGGGCAGTGTATGGACAAGATTATGTCAACCTGGGTTATCGTCCCGGCGGGTCTGTAGTCCTCAACTCACTGGCTCGGGATATCCACGTCACATTCCCCGAGGATGTGGCCCGGACCAAGACCGCCAGCATCCCCATGATGAAGGAGATTAAGAGCATCGACGATATTGACCTGGTAATCTGCCTGTCTGCCGGCGACCCGGGCTTAAGGACTTATATTGAGCAGATTGGAGCTCAGTATCCAGTGACCATTAGCGGCGGCGTCACCGCTGTTTCGGTGCCGGGAATGCTGCCTTACCTGCAGTCCGGCGACCTGGTGGGCCTGCTGGCGGGTATGAGCGGGGCCGCCCAGTACGAAAACCTGGTGGACCGGCCCGGCCTTGGCCTCGGCGGCATGGATGCCCAGTCAATCAGCCATTTAGTGATAATCGCTTTCATAATTATTGGCAATATTGCTTTTCTCGCCGGGGGCAGAAAGAAGAAATAGTCCGGATTGAAACCAAAGACAAGGAGGTGTAGGAATGGAAACCTTGGGAATTTGGATCGGCGCTCTGGGCACCTTGGCCATCCTCAGTTTCCTCTTTCGGGAGAATCCCTTCTTCCGGACAGCTGAGCACTTGTTTATCGGGCTGGCAGCAGGGATTGGCATCTTTTACGGCTACCAGACCATTGTCACCAATGCCTGGAATCCCCTGTTCAATCCGGCTGATGGCGAAGTCCGCAAGTGGTTCTTAATTGTGCCCTTGGTGCTGGGAGTGCTGCTCTATACCCGCTTCCTCAACAAGGGCAAGTGGATCAGCCGCATCCCTCTTGGCTTTCTCGTGGGCGTCGGCAGCGCCCTGGCCATTCGGGGGGTTATTGGCGCCTCGTTCATGAGCCAAATCCTGGCGACAATGCAGCTGCCCCTGTGGCATACCATGGCCAAGTTTAAAATCGACTCAATCCTGTTTATTCTTGGTGTCATCGGCACTTTGATTTATTTCTACTTTTCCCGGGAGCAGAAGGGCCCCCTTAAGGTCGGAGCAAGCATTGGCAAATGGGTGATGATGATTGCCTTTGGCGCCGCCTTCGGCAACACCGTCATGGCCCGTATGTCCCTGCTGGTGGGCAGAATCTACTTTCTGCTGGGGGAATGGCTGCATATTCTATAAGCAAAAGGGGCCCGCCCTGGCGGGCCCTTCCGAATAAGCGAGGTGGCAACTGATGTCTGAACAGCGGGTAAATGTAATTTTGGCAGTGGACTGCGGCAGCACCACAACCAAGGCAATCCTGATTGAGCGGCTGGGGGACGAATATCGCCTGCAGGCAAGAGGCGAGGCCCCCACCACTGTGGAAAAGCCCTTTGAAGATGTGACCATGGGAGTAAGAAATGCCATCAGTGAAGTGGAGGAATTGGCGGGAAGAAAATTCATGGATGATAAAGGCATCATTACTCCTGCCCGGGGCCAGCAGGGAGTGGATTTATTCTTAGCCACCAGCAGCGCCGGCGGCGGCCTGCAGATGATGGTGGCGGGAGTGGTCAGGAAAATGACCGCCGAAAGCGCCCAGCGAGCCGCTTTGGGGGCAGGTGCCATTGTCATGGATACCATCGCCGTGGATGACGGACGCCTGACCTACCAAAAGATTGAGCGCATCCGCCAGCTGCGGCCGGATATGGTCCTGGTGGCTGGGGGCATCGACGGGGGAACTGTATCCCATGTGGTGGAAATTGCCGAGATTCTGGCGGCCTCTGATCCCCACCCCCGGCTGGGGACGGGCTACAAACTGCCGGTTATCTATTGCGGCAATTCCGCCGCCAGGGACCAGGTGGGGGAGTTGCTGGCGGCAAAGACTGACCTGAAGTTCTTGGCCAACATTCGGCCGGTGCTGGAAAAGGAAGAGCTGGGGCCTGCCCGGGAAGAGATCCACAATCTCTTTATGGGGCATGTCATGGCCCAGGCCCCGGGGTATAAACAGCTTTTGGCCTGGACCCACGCGCCAATAATGCCCACCCCGGCGGCAGTGGGCAAGATTATTCAGACTCTCGCCCGGGAAAATGACATCAACATTATCGGAGTGGATATCGGGGGGGCCACCACCGACATCTTCTCAGTCTTTGACCAGGTGTTTAACCGCACTGTCAGCGCAAACCTGGGCATGAGCTACAGTATCTGCAACGTGTTGGTGGAGACGGGGGCAGACAATATTCTGCGCTGGCTTCCCTTTACCATTGAACCGGCGGAATTAAAAAACCGCATCCGCAATAAGATGATCCGGCCCACAACTATCCCCCACACCCTTGAAGACCTGCTGATTGAACAGGCCATTGCCCGGGAGGCCCTGAGCCTGGCGTTTGCTCATCATAAGACCCTGGCGGTGGGGCTAAGGGGGGTGCAGCGGCAGCGCACAATTGGCGAGGCCTTTCAACAGAGCAGCGGCGAAGAAACCCTGGTGGATATGATGGCGTTGGAGATGCTTGTGGGCAGCGGTGGCTGCCTTTCCCACGCCCCTCGCCGAGTGCAGAGCGCCATGATGATGATCGATGGCTTCCAGCCTCAGGGGGTTACCCGGCTGGCGGTGGACAGCATTTTCATGATGCCGCAGCTGGGGGTGCTTTCGGATATCCATCCTCAGGGGGCGACCCAGGTCTTCGAAAAGGACTGCCTCATTCATCTGGGTTCGGTGCTGGCCCCCAGGGGCAGGGGAAAAATCGGCGACAAATGCCTCTGGGGAGCAGTAAGCTGGCCGGGAGGCAGCGCTGAGGTCGATTTGCACTGGGGAGATATTCAGCTGATTGTCGGACAGGGACCATTCCAGGCAGATCTTCATCCCCATTTTGCCGTAGATATCGGCGCCGGCCGGGGCAGGGCCCTGCGCCGGGAGGTTGCCGGCGGGGTGTGCGGGCTCTTCCTTGATTGCCGGGGGAGGTCCCTGATGCTGGCTGAGGATGAGAAAACCCGGGTGCGCCAGTTGCTCAAGTGGTATGAGCAGGTTGGAATGTACCCAATGTCGGTGGAGGGAGCGCTATGAGTGACGCTTATTTGCCCGGACTGACGGTAAGCGAACTGACCCCCGTCTGCAAAGTTCGGCGCCTGCCCCTAAAGGGAGAAGTGCCGGTAAAAGCCGGGGAGCGGGTGGAACCAGACACAGTTGTCGCCCAGACCTTTGTGCCGGGGTGCCCTCATCTGGTGGCAGCTTCCAATCTCTTGAATATTGAGCCGGGGGAGTTGCCGTCGGTAATGCTGAAAAAGGTGGGGGACAGGGTCCAGGCAGGAGAAGTAATTGCCCGCTACAGCGCGTTTTTTGGCCTGCTCAAGGGCCGGTGCCAGTCACCGGCCACAGGGGTGGTGGAACATGTCTCCGCTGTCACCGGCCAGGTGATGATCCGGGAGCCGGCGGTGCCGGTGGCTGTCAAAGCTTATATATCAGGGACAGTAACCAGGGTGATGCCTGGGGAAGGGGTGGAGGTGGAGACTACAGCCGCCTTCATTCAAGGGATATTCGGCATTGGCGGCGAGGGCAGCGGCAAATTGCGCCTGGCAGTAAATGACCCCGGAGAAATTCTCAGCCCCCGGCAAATTAAGGAGGAAGACAGAGGCTGCATCCTTGTGGGCGGGTCACTGGTAACGGCTGCTTCCCTCCGGCGAGCGGAGGAGGTCGGTGTCACAGGTATCATCTGCGGGGGCATTCTCGATAAAGACCTCCACGACTACTTGGGCTATGAGATTGGCGTAGCCATTACCGGCCATGAGGATATTCCTCTGTCCCTGGTTGTCACAGAGGGCTTTGGCCGAATCCCCATGGCTCAAAAGACCTTTACCCTATTGCGCAAGCTGGATGGGCAGCAGGCTTCCATCAATGGCAGCACCCAAATTAGGGCGGGGGTCCTCCGCCCCGAGATAGTGGTGCCCAGGAAAGGTGCAGAAATGACCAAAGAAGTGGCAGCCACCGGCCTGGAAATCGGTACCCGGGTGCGGGTAATCCGCAATCCCTGGTTTGGCAAACTGGGCAAAGTCACCGGGCTGCCTGTGGAACTGCAGAAAATCGAGAGCGAGGCCTTGGTCCGGGTGGTGCAGGTAGGACTGGAGGGCGGCCGGCGGGTGACAGTGCCCCGGGCCAATGTAGAGATTCTCTCATAGGGGGGTGGTCTTCGTCCCCGCCTTATTGTAGGGGGGTGGTCTTCGCCCCCCCTACAATCCTGTGTTCAGTCCTTGCGATGATTTCATCCTGGAGTTCTCGGCTGAGGTCGCAAAAGTAGTCACTGTAGCCGGCCACCCGTACAATCAGGTCCCTATGGGCCTCGGGATTGTCCCGGGCCGCCAGCAGGGTGGCCCTGTCTACCACATTAAACTGGATGTGATGGCCATCCAAGCGGAAGTATGCCCGAACCAGGGCCATAAGTTTTTCCAGGCCTGTCTCTCCTGCTAAGATTGCCGGGGAGAATTTTTGGTTGAGTAAAGTGCCCCCGGTCTTGAGATGGTCCAATTTGGCGGCGGAGCGAAGGACGGCGGTAGGACCTAAGCGGTCCACCCCTTGGACGGGAGATATCCCCTCGGAGAAGGGGTTTTTTGCTTTTCTGCCGTCGGCAGTGGCCCCGGTCTTGGAGCCAAAGTACACATGGCAGGTGGTGGGGAGCATATTGATCCTGTAAGTTCCGCCTTTGGTGTTGGGGCGGCCGTCCACTGTTCGGTGGAAGATGTTGAAGACCTGGGTCATGATGCTATCAGCGTAATCATCATCATTGCCGTACTTGGGCGATTTGTTGAGGAGCAATTGGCGCAGGCGTTCATTGTCCTGAAAATTTGCAGCCAGGCCTGTCAGCAGTTCGCTCATGCTTATCTGATTCTGCTCGAAAACCAGATGCTTAATTGCGGCCAGGGCATCGGTGATGCTGCCCAGGCCCACCCCCTGGATGTAGCTGGTATTGTAGCGAGCGCCGCCGGCATTATAATCCCTGCCCTTGGCGATGCAATCGTCGATGATGATAGAGAGGAAGGGGGCCGGCATTCTGTGGGCATAAAGCCGTTCAATTACATGATTGCCCCGGATTTTTATCTCGATAAAATGCTTAAGCTGTTTTTCATATCCCCCCAGTAGCTGGTCAAAGTCCAGGAAGTCGGCGGCTTCCCCGGTTTCCAAACCAATTTTTTTGCCGGACTGGGGGTCAATGCCGTTATTCAGGGTGATTTCCAGGACCTTGGGCAGGTTGAAGTAACCGGTGAGGATATAGGCTTCTTTGCCAAAAGCGCCGGTTTCGACGCAACCGCTGGTGCCGCCGGCCCGGGCGTCTTCCAGGGATTTGCCCTGGCGAAGGAGTTCAGCCACCACGGCGTCGGCGTTAAAGATTGAGGGCTGGCCCCAGCCTTGGCGGATGATGCGGCAGGCCCGGCGCAAGAAGCGGTCGGGATTCTTCTTGCTCAACTGGATATTAGAGCTGGGCTGCAGCAGGCGCATCTCGTCGATGACATCCAGGACCAGGTACGTGACTTCATTGACGGCATCGGAGCCGTCGGCTTTAAGGCCGCCGTTGTTGATATTGGCAAAATCCGTATATGTGCCGCTTTCGGCGGCGGTTACTCCAACTTTAGGCGGGGCCGGCTGGTTGTTGAACTTAACCCAGAAGCATTGGAGCAGTTCTTTGGCCCCTTCCCTGTCCAGGGTGCCCTGGGCCAGATCCCGCTGGTAAAAGGGCCAGAGGTGCTGGTCCAGGTGGCCGGGATTAAAGGAATCCCAGGTGTTGAGTTCGGTGATGACTCCCAGGTGGACAAACCAGTAAGCCTGCAGGGCTTCCCAGAAGGTGCGGGGGGCGTGGGCAGGCACATGTTCACTGACTTCAGCAATTTGCTTCAGTTCCTCCCGGCGCCGGGGGTCAGTTTCTGTTTGCGCCAGTTCCCGTGCCCTTTCGGCATGGCGGCGGGCGTAGGCGATGATTGCCTGGCAGCAAATCTCCATGGCCCGGAGCTCTTCGCCTTTGTCCCAGGCCCGGGGGTCATTGTGCCAGTCCAAGGCGGCTCGGCTGGCGGCGATTTCCTCTTGGAAATCCAGGAAACCCTTGCGATAAATCTTGTCATCCACCACAGTGTGGCCGGGAGCCCGCTGCTCCATGAATTCGGTAAAGATGCCGCCGGCATAACAGTCTTTCCATTCCGGGGTCATGGCGGCAAAGATCTGCTCCCGCAGGTTGCGGCCCTGCCAACAGGGAATAATTTCCCGGGCAAAGATTTCTCGCACCTCAGGACTGACCCGGAAGGGGATTTTCTCCCGGGCGTTGAGGATATCTAAATCCTCCAGGCTGTGGCAGCAAAGTTCAGGATAAGTAGGGGTGGCCTTAGGCGCCGGCCCTCTTTCCCCGACGATGAGCTCACCGGGGTTGATGCAGATTGCCTTGTGTTCCAGCAGGTACTTGAGAGCCAGGGCCCGGTGCACCGGGATTGAACAAGTGTCCGGGGGGCATTGACGGTAAAATTCCGTCAGCAGCAATGCCCGCTCGGGGCTGATGGAGGGAACCGTTTCCAGGCTTTGTTCTCTTAGCTTAGCTACCCGCTCATTCATTGGGCACACCTCCAATAATCACTTTATGTCCGCTGGCGGCTAAGGCAGTAGCCGCCTCTTTCATCTTTTCTTGGCTGGGACTGGCCAAATCTGCCAGTGGATAAGTCCGGCCCAGGTGCTGGTACTTGGCTAGGGCAGTATTATGGTAGGGCAGGATTTCCACCTGCTGAATGGGAATCGGTTTAAGGAAAGCGGCCATGGCTTCCAGGTTGCCATCGGTATCAGTGATGCCTGGGATTATGGGAACCCGGACTGTGATATTTTGGTGGCCCCGAGCCAGGCGGGAGAGGTTGCTGAGAATCCCTGAGTTGGGAACGCCGGTATCTTCCAGATGCTGGCCATTGTCCATCAGCTTCAGGTCATAGAGAAAGGCATCAGTCAGTGGAGCTGCGGCCTCAAGTACCGAGAAGGGGGCAAAGCCGGTGGTGTCCACGGCGGTATGAATGCCCTGTTCCCGGCAGGCCCCAAGCAGGGCCAGGAGAAATTCTGCCTGCAGCAGGGGCTCGCCGCCGGAAAAGGTCACGCCGCCGCCGGATTCGTCGTAAAAGATAATGTCCTTCTCAATTTCCGCCATTGCTTCCGGGACAGTGAGCTCCCTGCCCAGCAACTCCCGGGCGCCGGTGCAGCACACTTCGGCGCATTTTCCGCACAGCCGGCAAGAGTCTGGGGAGCCGGGAGCGGGGCAGCAGACAAGACAGGCGCCGCACTGGATACAGCGGTCCCTGCGGATTATGAGTTCTTTTCGGGGGGACTGTCCCTCGGGATTATGGCACCAGAGGCAAGAAAGGGGGCAGCCCTTGAGGAATACAGTGGTCCGGATCCCCGGGCCGTCGCTGATGGAGTAGCGCATAATATTGAAGATTAGTCCTTTTTTGTCCATTTTTCTGCTCCTTTGTGGACTCACCTGAGATGGGTGTGCATGAGCCTTCAGAACCGTTCCCGGCGGGCCAGTTCCAGGGCTCCGGCTACACCGGCCCTGTCGGCCAGGGCCGAGACGGCCACCTGCGCCATTTCCCGCTGCACCGGCATGGTATAGCGGGCAATCTGGGCTCGGACGGGGGCCAGCACTTGCTCACCCGCCAGGGAGACGCCGCCGCCGATGACCACTAAGCTGGGATTAAATATAGTGACCAAGTTGGCTATGCCCTGGCCCAGCCAGGCCATGGCTGTGTCCACCACTTGGCCTGCCGCAGCATCACCTCGGGCGGCGGCCCGGAACACCAAGGCGGAGTCCAGGTCCTGCTCGGCGGCCAGCTCATTGAGGAGGCTGCTCGGGTTGGCGGCTGCGGCGGCCCGGCCTTCCCTGGCAATGGCGGTGGCTGAGGCCAGTGTTTCCAGGCATCCCCTGTTGCCGCAGGCGCAGGCTGGGCCCAGGGGGTCGAGGACCATGTGTCCCACTTCTCCAGCTGACCAGCCCGGTCCCCGCAGCAGGCGGCCGTCAATGACAATGCCGGAGCCGATGCCCGTGCCAACTGATAGATATATAAAATCGTTGCAGCCCTGGGCCCGGCCCCGGGACCATTCCCCCAAAGCCGCTGCCCGCACATCATTATCTATATATACAGGGGCATCGATTCTGCGGGATAAATCCCCGGCGATGGGAACATCTTGCCAGCCCAGGTTGCAGGAGAAACGGCAGTTTCCTGCATTTAAATCCAGGAGGCCGGGCACACCAAGGCCCACCGCTTTTATGGGCTGGCCCTTGGCCAAATCCAGAATTAGCTTGGCCAAATCCTCAATTACAGTGTCTGAACCCAGTCTTGCGCGGGTAGCAATTTTGCTCTGGCGGATAATGACGCCGTCCAAAGTTGCTGCTGCGCCTTGGGTGTTGGTCCCGCCGAGATCGATGCCGATTATCACAGTCTTCATTATAATTCCCTCCGGTATTTCTATTCTCTGCGGGGGAGATAATTCCTTTTCCAATTTGGGTGTCTGACCCCGCTCCTATTGACAAATTTGAGGACCGTCACCGATTGACAATTGTTGCGGCTGCCTATAAAATATTGATAGACAAATTGCATAGTGCTCTTATCAAGAGCGGTGGAGGGACGGGCCCGATGAAACCCGGCAACCGGCTGAAAGCACGGTGCCAATTCCCGCAGATGAGGGGTAAATCCCTTTCCTGTTGAAAGGGTTTTTTATTGCCATTGGGAACAGAATATTTTTTGGAGGTGTTTTGTATGCAACAAGACAGATTTTTGTTTACTTCGGAGTCGGTTACCGAGGGGCATCCGGACAAGATTGCCGATCAAATTTCCGATGCTATTCTTGATGAAATCCTGAAAAAGGACCCCCTGGCCCGGGTGGCCGCGGAAACTTTGGTTACTACCGGACTGGTTTTGGTGACCGGGGAGATTACTACCTCCTGTTATGTGGATATTCCCGCCGTTGTCAGGGAAACGGTGCGGGAGATTGGCTATACCCGGGCCAAATACGGCTTTGACTGCGACACCTGCGCCGTCATGACGGCTATTGATGAGCAGTCCCCGGATATCGCCATCGGCGTTGACAATGCCCTGGAGGGCAGGAATGCCGCTCCTGAAAATGAAAACCTAGGCGCCGGCGATCAGGGCATGATGTTTGGCTTTGCCTGTGATGAAACCCCTGAGCTGATGCCCATGCCAATTGCCCTGGCTCATGCCCTGGCCCGAAGGCTGGCCCTGGTCCGCCGGGAACGGATTCTGCCCTATTTGCGCCCCGACGGCAAGACTCAGGTTACTGTAGAATATGTGGACGGCAAGCCCTTGCGAGTGGATACAGTTGTGGTTTCTGCTCAGCATAAGCCAGATATCCCCTATGAGCGGCTCCAGGCCGACATCCTGGCGGAAGTGGTGAAAAAGGCTATTCCCGCCGAGCTCCTTGATGAAAGGACCAAGTATTTAATCAACCCCACCGGCCGTTTTGTTGTCGGCGGTCCTCAGGGGGATTCCGGCCTCACCGGCCGCAAGATTATCGTGGACACCTATGGGGGCTATTCCCGCCATGGGGGCGGCGCTTTTTCCGGCAAAGACCCCACTAAGGTAGACCGTTCTGCTGCCTATGCCGCCCGCTGGGTGGCCAAGAATATAGTGGCTGCAGGTCTCGCCAGCAAATGTGAGCTGCAGCTGGCCTATGCCATTGGTGTGGCCCAGCCGGTATCCATCAATGTGGAGACCTTTGGCACCGGCAAAATCCCTACAGCAAAGATTGAGGAGCTCATCAGCAAGCATTTTGATTTGAGCAGCAGCGGTATCATCAGGGAGCTCAACCTCCGCCGCCCCATCTACCGTCAGGTGGCCGCCTATGGGCACATGGGCAGGCTCGATCTGGACTTGCCCTGGGAAAACACAGATAAGGCCGCCTGCCTCCGCCAAGAGGCAGGGCTGGAAAAATAAGCAAAGACCCCGCGTGCAGCGGGGTCTTTGGCCATGGGTTTCCAGTTTTCGCAAGTTTCTTTCTCTCCTTCTCCGCATATATATAGAATGCGGGGGTGAAGGAGCATGGATACTTTGTTGTGGGTATTCGCTTTGGTTGGATTTTGGCATTTGGTAAGCTCATTCTGGCGCTGGCTGCTCTCCTTCAGGTTTGTCCCTCCTCAGATAAGTTTGCTGTTTTTGGTCAAGGATAATCAGGAAACAGTGGAAGGTTTGTTCCGGCAATTGGCCCTGGACTGTCATTACCGGGATCTGTGTTCTCCATCCGGAAAAGTGATGGTTTTTGACCTGGGTTCTCAGGATCAGACTCTGGCCATTTTGCAGCGGCTGGCCAGGGAATTCAGCTTCCTTCACCTCCGCGAAATTTCCGAGGGCCAGGTAGGGCAGGCCCTCCAGGACTTTGACCAGGGCATCCTGGTCTTGGATCTGCGGGTGCTGCCTGTGCAGCAGGCCCTTGCCCAGGCCCGGCACCTTTTGCAGAGAACAGCGCCGCTGCTGCTGGGACAGCAGCCTGCCCGCCAGGGCGAAAAATAAAGACCGGAAGCTTCCGGTTTTTTTAATGTACACGGGCATTTTGGCTGCGGCGGCCGCCGATTGAGCGCTGCCAGGGGCGGCTGCCAGTCAGCGGCAGGACGGCCCCTGGCCATTCTGGTTTTTGCCCTACCTGCCCCCTTGGCTTATACTGAATTCCCCGGGGAAAGCCGGGACTGGGGGCGGTTTGTCTAAAGCCCTTGGCTTCGGCAGACTGAAGGGAGGTGACAGTGATGCCTGTAACCAAAGTCGCCCTGGATTCCCGCCTGCAGGTTCGCTACCAGACAGGCGTGAATGAGCAAGGAGATCCTGTGTACAGCACCCGTAACCTGGGCAGCGTAAGAGCCGACAGTGATGACCAGTCCCTGTGGACGGTTGCCGCTGTGATTGCCGGGCTGCAGCAGCTGCCCGTGGCGGAAGTGCGCCGGGTGGATTATGCGGTTTTAACAGAAACTCCCTAAGGACAGGGAGGAATAGCATAAGGGAGGTGACGGGTATGGAAACAACCCTTCAACTGGTGTTTCTCAACGCTGGGGGCGGCAGGGTGACCCTGAGCATCCCCCAGCCCCTGGCTGATTTGACCGCTGTCACTGTCGAAGCGGCCATGGACCAGATTATCAATGCCAATGTGTTTGTGTCCGCCGGCGGCGGCTTGACCAGCAAAGTGAGGGCGGTATTGGTCTCCAGGCAGACAGAGGAAATAGCAGAGTTTTAAGGAATAGGGGGCGAAGGCCCCCTATTTTTGACCACTGATGCCTGCCCCTTGGTTTTGCCTTTTCGCAGGGGAGAGGGAACTCGAGTATGGGATGTCCATATACTGTATAAGTATTTATGGGAGGAGGATACAAGATGAGGAAGATCTCCGGGGCAGAGCTCGCCGACCTTACCGCTCTGCGCTCGGTTTGTCTGCCGGGTCAGGGTCGTGTGAGCCAGGTTCTGGTGTCGGATGGCAGCTTTTATGATCCCCGCAGAATCCGGTCGCTAGTGGAGGCCCTGGCAAGGCATTTCGCCGTGGATTTGGTGGCTCTGCGCCAGCGCTGCAGCGGGCTGCTGGATATGCGCAACTATCTGCCCCTGCCTCTGAGTTCCCAATTGGTGCTGGTGCCTTTGACCTTGGCGCAAATGGGTGAGAAGACCGGCTATATTAATCTGTTAGCGATTGCACAGGTGTTGTCCAAGGGGGAATTCTCCAGTATCACCCTCAATGATGGCATCGAATTGACTTGCTGGCTTTCTCCAGGCGCAGTGCGGGAGCGTCTGCTGCGGGCAAGATTCATACTCTGGGAACTATCAGCTGAGGGCATGCTTCCCAGTCCTGGCCCCGGCGAAATTTGGCGGCAAAAGCTGGAAATAATCAGGGCAATTTTGGAGTAACTCATACTTCCTCCCAAGCGGTCATATTTTGTAGCGGAGGGGGGAAGTCAATGCGCAATTTATTGATTAATCTGGGCTTTTTTCTGGCTAACCTGGGCCTGCTGGCCCTTTTGCTCTGTCCTTCTGTCACTGCACCCATGGAATCGGCTGTACAGGAGGAAGGGCTGTCCATGCCCCTGGAGATAGCGCCATTGCCGGCTGAGGAAGCGGAGACAACGCCCTTGCCGGCAGGGGAGGAGGTCCCTCAGAGTCAGGGAAACGAGCCTGAATTGCCGCGGTTGGAAGGTCTGACGCCCGCTTCGCCGCCAGAGACAGCCGCGGCTCCCGAGGCGGATAAGGTGGAGTCTGTCCCGGAGGCGGTGGAAATCTGCCAGGTATACCGCAGGCTGCCTACAAAAGATAAGGTGGTGGCCCTGACCTTTGACGACGGGCCGGGGAAACTGACGAAAAAGCTGTTAAAAATATTGGCGAAAAAGAAAGTACCCGCTACCTTTTTTCTCCTGGGAAATTCAGCCCTCAACAATCCCAAGCCGGTAAAGGCCATAACTGATGGGGGCTGCGAGCTGGCGCTCCATACCTGGTCTCATCCCAATTTGACCGAGCTGAAAAAGGAAAAAATATATTGGCAGGCAGAGGCCTGTGCCGCTGCTTTAGCCGGGTTGGAAGCTGACTTTCTTCCCTTGCTGCGGCCCCCTTACGGCCGCTGGGATGATGAGGTGCTTGCGGTTTGCCAGCGCCTCAACTGCCACATGGTCTTGTGGGATGTGGACAGCCGGGACTGGGAAGGAGGGCCTGCCGCCAAAGTGCTGGCCCGGGTCCTGGACAACCTTAAGCCCGGGAGCATAGTGCTCTTTCATGAGGGCAAGAATGTCACCCTGGAAGTGCTGCCGAAATTCATCGACGAGGCCAAGGCCAGGGGCTACCGGTTTGTCCTGCTCAGCGACTATATCCCGTTGCCTTAAGTCTAGGCAGGAAAGGAAAGACATCTGAAGAATACCTATGTAGAATAATTTGGAGGTATTAGCATGGGAGCGTTTTTGGACCTTCTCTTTCCGCCCCTTTGCCTCAATTGCCGCCAGCAGCGGCGAGTCAGGCTGGGATTGTGCGCTGCTTGCCTGGGGCAGGTGGAAATGACGGGGCTCTCCGGTTGTATCCGCTGCGGCCGCAGGTGTCAGGCAGGGCGATGCGCGCCCCTGGACCACCGCTACAGCCGTGTGCTGTCTCTGGCCGCTTACCGGGGACCCTGGCGGCTGACAGTGCAAAATGTTAAATTCGGGGGGAACAGGTCGGTGGCCCTGGAATTAGCCAGGGAGCTGGCAGCCTTGGCCGTTGCTGCCGGCTTTGCCAGGCCGGCAGCGGTGGTGCCCGTGCCCGGGGCGGGCAAAAGCTGGCGAAACTTTGACATAATTGCCTTGATCTGCAAGGAGCTGACCAGGACTACAGGCGCTCCGACCCGGTCGGTGCTGGGTCGGCGGCCGGGGAGGCCCCCTCAGGTGGAACTTAATCTCAAGGGACGGCTGGAGGGTCTGGAGGATTACATTTATCTCGAACAAGGGACGGAATTTGCTGACTCTATTATCTGGCTGGTGGATGATGTCTATACCACCGGCGCTACCGCCGATGCCTGCGCCAGGGCTCTCCTGGCAGTCGGCGCCCGTTCTGTTTATCTCTTAGTCTTGGCCGCTTAGGGGATGACCTTATTTCTGCAAGGGCAAAAAGCAGGTTCGTCCCCGCTCTTGCAAAAACAAAAAAAATATTATAGTCTTATACTTGTCCGACAGGTCTGTGGTTGAAAGTCGATGCCAGCCGCAGGCAAAACGACCCACGTAAGGCAATGCGTTAGCATTGCTGAGCATGGTGCGGCTTAGATGTAAGTCCTGCCGGGAAAACCGAGAGGGGCAGTAGTTTTCCGCGAACCCCCCAGCAGGCGAGTGTGGGGGCAAAGACCAGGTCAGCTGTCGGACATTTTTTTAAAATAAAATTGACAATCTGTTTTTCAAGTGATAGTATGAGAACGAGCTTTACAGCTACATCAATTTTTGGAGGTATCTTTTTAGTGCAAGGAAAAGTAAAATGGTTTAATCAGAAAAAGGGTTTTGGCTTCATTCAAAGGGAAGACGGCGATGATGTGTTTGTACATTACAGTGCCATTCAGGGTGACGGCTTTAAAACCCTCGATGAAGGCGACACAGTAGAATTCGATATCGTCGATAGTGACAAGGGTCTGCAGGCAGCTAACGTAACTAAACTGTAGAAACATTAAATCCCGCTTTCCGCGGGATTTTTAGTTTATTTTGGCAGGATTTCTAAGAGTTTTGGGGAATAAATATTGTACAGCACTGAAAGGAGAGTGGATCGCATGCGGATTATTACCCGGGGAAAAAACATCGAGGTAACCGACGCCCTCAAGGCCCATGTAGAAAAAAGGATAGGCAAAATCGCCAAGTATTTTGACGAAGATACCGAAGCCCAGGTAACCCTCAGCGTTGTCAAGGACACCCATGTAGTTGATGCCACACTGCTTTTAAAAGGCGGGATGCTGGTCAGAGGAGAAGTACAATCACCTGACATGTATGCTTCTATTGACCTGGTAACGGAAAAGCTGGAACGCCAAATCCGCAAATACAAAACCCGCATCAGTCGCAAAGTCCGGCAACTTGGACCCAATGGCGACGAGGGCAGATATCTTGAGGATGAACCCAAAATCGTCAGGACCAAGCGGTTTGCCATCAAGCCCATGCTTCCAGATGAGGCAGTGCTGCAGATGAACCTGCTGGAACATGACTTTTTTATGTTTATCAATGCCGAGACCAATATGGCCAATGTTGTCTACCGCCGCAAAGACGGCAATTTTGGGCTGATTGAGCCCCAGGATTAAGATTCCGTTAAAGGGCTGGCATTGCCAGCCCTTTTGAATTATGATAGTAGCAACTGACAGACAGGGGGCAATGAAGGTGGACGCTTACCATGCTATCAAATTTATCTACCAATCCTATGTTTTAGCCCAGCCCCACATTACTCCTGGGTTGTTAGATATATACAAGCGTCATCCCGGCTATTGCCGCCAGCTCCTGCAGGATTTGGACCTGGATTTGTCACAGCCTCCGTCGGCGCTGATTACCGGCAGCAAGGGCAAGGGGTCCACCAGCGCCATTATTGCCAGTCTCATGCAGGCAGCGGGATATAAGACGGGCTTGTTCACCGGTCCTCATCTGGTAGATTTTTGCGAACGGATTCGCGTTGACTGGCAGAAGATCCCCGAGCCCGAGTTTGTGCGCCTGGTGGAAGCAGTGATTCCTCATGTGGAAACAATGCAAGCCTCTATGCCTCGGCACCATTACCTCGGGCCGGTAGGCACAGTCCTGGCTGTCGCCCTCCTTTGGTTCAAAGAGCAGGGCACAGATTTCCATGTCCTTGAGTGCGGGCGGGGGGCCCTGGCCGATGATGTCAATGTCATGGCCAATCGCTGGTCGGTGCTTACGCCAATAATGTTCGAACATCCTGGGTATTTAGGACCGACTCTGCTGGACATCGCTGCCAACAAAATGGCAGTGGTAAAATCCGGCCAGGAGCTCTGCATCAGCTATCGCCAGGATCCGGAAGTGGCAAGACTGCTTAAGTCCATGTGCCGGGCTGTACAGGTTCCGCTAAAGCTTGGGGGAGAAGATTTTTCTGTCCAAGTGGTAAAAACGGGACCGGAAGGCAGCGCTTTTGTATACCAGTCCTCTCGCCGCAAAAGCGTATTTAAAGTGCCCCTGGCAGGACGGTTTCAGGCATTTAATGCGGGGGTTGCTGTGGCCCTTGCCGAAGAAGTTGTCCCCGGCATTGACGATGATGTGCTTCAGGCAGGATTGGACTCTTCCCGCTGGCCGGGCCGCTGCGAGTTGGTTGCCGGCACGCCTCCTATAATTCTCGACGGGGCGATTAACGCCCAGTCTGCAGAATATCTCCGGGAATTGCTTGCGGAAAGGGAAGAACCGCTGTACATTGTCCTCGGCGTGCCTGCAGATAAGGACTGGCAGGGGGTCATCCGCACCTTGGCGCCTGCAGCAGAGGCTGTGTGGTTGACAGCGGCCAGCAATGCTCATTTGGTGTTTCCCCCTGCTGAGGACGTTTTGGTGGCAGGGAAAAAATATAATTCCCACAGCCAGGCAATTCCGGAAGCGGCTGAGGCGATAGAAGAGGCCGTTGCCGCTGCCGGGACAGGGGGAACTGTTGTGGTGGCCGGCACCCTGTCCTTGCTCAGGGATGCCAAGATATATATCCAATCAAGACTAGGGAGGGAATGCGATGAATAAGCGTCTCTATCGCTCGGAGAAAAATCGGCTGGTAGCCGGCGTCTGCGGCGGTCTCGGCCAGTATTTTGCAGTTGATCCCGTCCTTATTCGGCTGGCCTTTGCCTTGCTGATGGTCTTTAAGTTTTGGCTGGGCTTGATTGCTTATATTCTGGCGGCAATCTTGATTCCGGAAAAAGGCAGCAATCCCGATGACGCCATAGAACCTGAAGTTGTGGACCATCCCTACAGTGAGGCTGATTCCGGCTCCCAGCGCATATTGGCAGTTGCTCTCATTTGCGTCGGCGGCGGCCTGCTGCTTTTCCGTTTCTTTCCCCGAATCCCGGCATTGTCGGGGTACGTCAATATTCTTAAGGTATCTTTCTGGCCTCTGGCCTTAATTGCCCTGGGGATATGGCTTATCTTCAGGCAGAACAATCATTAAAGGAGCTGATATAAAATGGAAACGAAAAAACTGTATCGTTCCCGGAGCGACTCGATGATTTCCGGGGTCTGCGGCGGCCTGGCCAAGTATTTCGGTTTAGACCCCACCGTGGTGCGTCTGCTTTATGTCCTTTTATCTCTGTTTTCCGTATGTTTCCCCGGTCTGCTCTTCTATATAATCGCCATGCTGATCATTCCCCTGGAAGACTGAAGGGGTAAGGTTGTCACAGCAGGGCTTTGACGTCTTAATTCTGGCAGGGGGCAAGTCCCGGCGCATGGGTGTAGACAAGGCCGGCATTGTCCTGGCCGGCAAGACGTTGCTGGAACATGTCCTGGACCAGGCTACAAGCTGGGGAGGCAACCGTATTTTGGTGGCAGGCCCTCCCCGGGACTGGGCGCGGGCGGAATATGTTTCCGACCCGCCTGAGCATCAACCCAGTTCTCTCCGGGGCATTTATGCCGGGCTGCTGGCCAGCAGCAGCCCTTGGACGCTGGTCACTGGCTGCGACATGCCTTTTGTCAAAAGAGAAGTAGTGGCTCGCTTATGGGCCATCAAAAATCAGGGAGGAGCGGTGGCTTGGTGGCAAAACCGCCTGCAGCCTCTGCCGGGCTTCTATCCCCGGCTGGCTTCCCAGGTCATTGCCGCAATGCTGGCTGACAACCGCTTTCACCTGGCCAACCTGCTTGACCGCCTGGAACCGGCAGCTGACCGGGATGTTTCGGCACTTGACCCGGAGGGAATCAGCTTTTTTAATATAAATTCTCCCGCTGACTTGGTCTTAGCTGAGGAATCGATGCGGCGCCGGTAAGCGCCCTTTTTTGGTGGGCTGTAATATTATTACAATTATATAAGATTTGGGCTACATCCCTGGACAAGCCTTTTAGCCAAGGGTATAGTAAGAACGATTCCACTGTAATAACTTAGTCCAACCAGGATATCACGCGTTAGATAAACTACATTACTTAGCACTGCATATAGCACAAGTCACATTTACTTACTAGTCAGCACACACTGTTCTGGCATCTGCACCAGCTACAGTGGAATCTTTTTTTTATTCATGCGGTTGGCGTAACGGACAGGAGGGTTTCTAATGGCAATTGAATGGAATGCTTCGCTGTCAGTGGGCATTGAGGAAATCGACAATCAGCATAAGGAATTGTTCCGGCAGATCAATGAGTTGATCCATGCCTGTCATCAGGGCAGGGGGGTGGAGGCTGTCGGTGAGGTCCTTTCCTTTCTTGACAGCTATATCCGCCTGCATTTCAGAACCGAAGAAAACCTCATGCTCAAATACGATTTTCCGGAGTTTCAGGCTCACCGCCTGCAGCACCAGGAATTCATGGCCAACCTGGCTGAGGTTCGCCGCCGTTTTTCTGAAGAAGGCCCCGGTGTGCACATCGTTGTCATCACTAATCGCATTCTGGCGGGCTGGCTAAATACCCATATTCGCCGCTCGGATAAGATCTTTGGGGCTCACGTTGAATCCCTGAAAAAAGCGCAATAATTGATGAAAGAGGAGCAATGGCTCCTCTTTTTGCATTTTTTAGATTGCCTGAGACTCTGGAATAGTCTAGCTGGGTTTTGACAGGCGGCAAGACTGTGTCAGGCAAAGATTAATACCCTGACTGGGCAAGGCGGTTTCCGGTTGCCAGTGCCTTCTCAATGGTGGTAGAATAAAGAGAATTGGTACTGACTCTTTTAAATGAGGTGTGAAGATGTTTAAGTTTATCAGGGGGCTTATGGCCGGCGATGATGCCCGGGAAATCAAACAGCTGATGCGAATTGTGGAAACTGTCAACAGCCTGGAACCCCAGTTTGAGGCCTTAAATACCGACGCTCTGGCTGTCAAAACAGGAGAGTTTAAAGAGCGCCTGTCCCGAGGGGAAAAACTGGACGACTTGCTGCCCGAGGCCTATGCCCTAGTCCGGGAAGGGGCTAAACGCGCCCTTGGTCAGCGCCATTTTGATGTGCAGGTAGTTGGAGGGATTGTCCTCCACCAGGGGCGGATTGCCGAAATGAAAACCGGCGAGGGCAAGACCCTGGCCCTGACCATGCCGGCCTATCTCAATGCTTTGTCAGGCAAGGGCGTGCATGTGGTCACCGTCAACGACTATCTTGCCCGCTTCCACAGCCAGTGGATGGGACGGGTATATAATTTGTTGGGTCTGGAGGTAGGCCTCATTGTCCATGGCATTAATCCCGAAGAGCGCCGGCAATCCTATGAGGCAGACATTACTTACGGCACTAATAATGAGTTCGGCTTTGACTATCTCCGGGATAATATGGTGCTGTACAAAGAACATCTGGTGCAGCGCCCCCTGCATTTTGCCATTGTCGACGAGGTGGACAGCATCCTCATCGATGAGGCCCGCACTCCTTTGATTATTTCCGGGGCCATTGACCAGGATACCAGCCAGTATTACCGCTATGCCAAGCTGGTGCCCCGCCTCCGCTCCGAGACGGAGTACACATTGGATGAAAAAACCCGGACGGTGACCCTGACGGAAGAGGGCGTGGCCAAGATGGAAAAGGCCCTCAATCTTGAAAATCTGTATGATGACGTAAACATGGAGATCTCCCATCATGTCAATCAGGCCCTGCGGGCCCATGTGCTCATGAAGAGGGACCGGGACTATGTGGTCAAGGACGGACAGGTCATCATCGTCGATGAGTTTACCGGCCGCCTGATGTTTGGCCGCCGTTATTCCAACGGCCTCCACCAGGCCATTGAGGCCAAGGAGGGCGTCAAGATCGAGCGGGAGAGCCAGACCCTGGCCAGCATTACTCTCCAAAACTACTTCCGCATGTATGAAAAACTCTCAGGGCTAACCGGCACAGCCAAAACCGAGGAAGATGAGTTCCGTAAGATTTACGGCATGGATGTGGTGGTCATTCCCACAAACCGGCCGATGATACGCAAGGCTTTGTCTGATATGGTCTATCGCACTGAGAAAGGGAAATTCAAGGCGGTGGTGGAGGAAATAGTAGCGCGCCACAGCACCGGACAGCCCTTGCTGGTTGGGACAATATCCATCGAAAAATCTGAGCTCTTAAGCGATATGCTTAAAAAACGGGGTATTTCTCATGATGTCCTCAATGCCAAGCAACATGAGCGGGAAGCGGAAATAGTAGCTCAGGCGGGACGCAAAGGGGCTGTAACCATTGCCACCAACATGGCCGGCCGGGGCACGGACATCATTCTCGAAGAAGGAGTTGCCCAGCTGGGTGGCCTGCACATTCTGGGCACTGAACGCCACGAGGCCCGCCGCATCGACAACCAGCTCCGGGGCCGTTCCGGCCGCCAGGGCGATCCGGGTTCCTCCCAGTTCTTCATCTCTTTGGAAGATGATCTCATGCGCCTCTTTGGCTCCGAGCGCTTTTTGGGCATGATGGATAAGCTAGGGATGGATGATTCCATTCCCATTGAGCATCCTCTGCTTTCAAAGGCGATTGAATCCGCCCAGAAGCGGGTGGAAGGCCGCAACTTTGACATCCGCAAACATGTGCTGGAATACGATGATGTCATGAACAAGCAGCGTGAGGTCATATACCGGCAGCGCCGGGAGATTCTTGAGGGCGGAAACATTAAAAACCAGATTCTCAAGATGATTGATGATGTGATTGACAGGGCTGCTGATACTTGGGCCAGCAAAAATGTGTATGCTGAGGAATACGACCTCAAGGGACTGGCAGAATATATGGAAAGCAATGTCCTGGTTCCCGGCAGCGTCAAACAGGCTGACCTGGCAGGCAAGCACTCTGATGAAATTCGGGAATGGCTGGCCAAGCGTGTGCGGGAACTGTATGCCATCCGGGAGGAGGCAGTGGGCAGCGAGGTCATGCGGGAACTGGAGCGGGTAGTGGTGCTGCGCACTGTCGACCGCAAGTGGATGGATCAGCTGGTAGCCATGGACGATTTGCGTCAGGGCATTGGACTCAGGGCCTTTGGCCAGAAAGATCCCCTGACTGAATACAAATTTGAGGCCTATGACATGTTCAACAATATGACGGAAAGCATTCAGGAAGAAGTGGCCCGCCTCATTCTCCGGGTGCAGTTGGCCAACAAGCCCCTGCGCCGCTCGGTGGCGGTGGCAAATCCTACTCCTCCCAGCGGAGGCGGCGGCACCGGACCAGCCAGGTCCGCCAAGACCAAGGTGGGACGCAACGATCCATGTCCCTGCGGCAGCGGGAAAAAATACAAGCGCTGTTGCGGACAGCAATAGCCATAGAGGTGATTGGCATGTTAAGCGAATATAAGGCTGAATTAGATCAGCTCGGCAAGCGGATAGAGGAAATGGGGGTCTCCCTTTGAAGTAGCTGCCAAGGGCAAAGAGGTTAAGGATCTGGAGGCCCAGATGGCCGCGGCAGGGTTTTGGGACGACCAGCAGCGGGCCCAGTCAATTATCGCCAGGATGAATTCTTTAAAAAGAATTGTCGATTCCTGGTCAGAAATCAGCAGGGATTGCGCCGAATTGGCTGAACTTGCCGGACTTGCCCTGCAGGAAAATGAGCCGGGCATGGCCGCTGAGATAGGCGAAGGGCTCAGCTGCCTGAAAGAGAGCTTAAATGCCTTGGAGCTGACACAGCTTTTGGGGGACAAATATGACCGCAACAACGCCATAATCTCCCTGCACCCCGGAGCCGGCGGCGTGGAATCTCAGGATTGGGCCGGGATGCTGCTGCGCATGTACACCCGCTGGGCAGAGAAGAGGGGATTCGCTGTGGAAATCCTGGATTACCAGCCTGATGTGGAGGCGGGAATCAACAGCGCCACTCTCCTGATCAAGGGCGAATATGCCTTTGGCTATCTTAAATCCGAGAAGGGGGTCCATCGTCTGGTGCGCATCTCCCCCTTTGATTCTTCGGGACGGCGCCACACTTCTTTTGCCTCCATGGATGTGCTCCCAGAGGTGGAGGAGGATGGGGAAGTTGAAGTCAACCCCGAGGACCTGCGCATTGATACCTACCGCTCCGGGGGCGCCGGCGGCCAGCATGTCAATACCACCGATTCAGCTGTGCGGATTACCCATATTCCCACGGGCATTGTGGTCACCTGTCAGAATGAACGCTCTCAGCATGCCAACCGCTTGGCGGCCATGAAGATTCTCCTGGCTCGTCTCGCTGAGTTTCAACGTCAGGAACAGGAAGAGAAAATGGCGAAAATCCGGGGGGAGCAGCGGGAGATTGCCTGGGGCAGTCAAATTCGCTCCTACGTATTCCATCCCTACAGCTTGGTTAAGGATCACCGCACTGATGTGGAGGCCGGCAATGTAAACGCCGTCATGGACGGCGAAATCGATTTATTTGTCGATGCCTGGCTGCGCTGGCAGGCTGGTTTCAAAGAGGGCTAATGCCCCGAAATTACAATTGATTAAGACTGGGGAGGTCTGGGGCATATACCGGCGCAGCGCTTATGCCTGCAGCTGGTAATCGCCAACGCCTATGTTCAAGAAATTATTCGTGGGCTTTCGGGTTACAAATATACTGGGCATTGCCCTGGGCTGTTTGGTGACGGCCTTGGCCATCAATTTGTTTTTGGCCCCAAATCAGGTGGCGCCGGGAGGCGCCTCTGGTTTGGCGGTGGTTATGCACCACCTGCTGGGCTTGCCTGTCAGCCTGGGACTGCTTCTTATCAATCTTCCCTTATTTATTCTGGTCTGGTTTCTCCTGGGCCCTCGCTTTGGCATCAACACTTTGGCCGGTTCTCTCTTGCTGCCGATCTTTGCCGCTCTCACCGAGCACCTGGCCCCTGTAACCAGTGATTTGTTGCTGGCCTCCATCTACGGCGGCATTATTATGGGGGTGGGGGTGGGGATTGTCCTTCGCTCCCAGGGCAGCATTGGCGGCACTACATTGGCGGCACAGCTTATACATAAGTTCAGCGGCTTTTCAGTGAGCCAGTGTCTGCTGGTCATTGACTTTATTGTCGTCACCCTGGTAGGCATTGTCTTCGATGCTGAATTGGCCCTGTACTCTCTGATTGCCCTGGCTGTTTCCATCAAAGTTATTGACTTGGTTCAGCAGGGGTTGCGCCGGGCCAAAGTCGCCTTCATCATCAGCGATTGCGCTGAAGGAATAGCTGCAGCGGTGCTGGAGCAGCTGCAGCGGGGCGCAACCCTGCTGGAAGGCCGTGGGGCATGGAGCCGCCGGGACAAAGAGGTTCTGCTGGTGGTGGTCAACTCTAACGAAGTAGCAAGACTCAAGGCGCTGGTGGCGGCCCGTGACCCTGATGCTTTCGTCATTGTGGCGGATATCCATGAGGTGTTGGGGGAAGGATTCAGCCGCCAAGCAATCAAAAGAGGTGAAGAGAGTGGAAGAATACGCTAATTTAAGGTCCATTGCCGCTCGTCTGCGCCGGCACATTATCTCCATGGTGGCGGCAGCCAATTCCGGCCATCCCGGCGGCTCCCTGTCGGCAGTGGAAATACTCACAACCCTGTATTTTAAACTCATGAAACTTGATGTCTCCCAGCCCCGCTGGAATCAACGAGATATCTTCGTGCTCAGCAAGGGCCACGCCTCGCCGGTGTATTATGCCGCCCTGGCGGAACGGGGCTTCTTTTCCCCTGAAGAGCTGCTGAGTTTTCGCAAAATCAACAGCCGCCTCCAGGGGCATCCTGACCGGGAAAATATTCCGGGGGTGGATATGACCACCGGCTCTTTGGGTCAGGGGCTTTCCGCCGCCAACGGCATGGCCCTGGCGGCAAAGCTGGATGGGCAGGAGCAGCGCTGGGTCTATGTCCTCCTGGGAGACGGCGAGCTCCAGGAGGGTCAGGTTTGGGAAGCAGTGATGACTGCTGCCCACTATCACCTGGACAATTGTATAGCTTTTGTGGACTGGAACGGGCTGCAGATTGACGGCGAGGTCAGCCAGGTCATGAATACGTCGCCTCTCAAGGAAAAGTTCGCCGCTTTTAACTGGCATGTCCAGGAAATCGACGGTCATGACTTTGCCCAGATAATTGCCGCCGTTGAAACCGCCAAGGCGGCCAAGGGGAGGCCTTCGGCAATTATTGCCCGGACAATCAAGGGCAAGGGCGTGTCTTTTATGGAAAATCAGGCGGGCTGGCACGGGCGGGCTCCCGGCCAGGAGCAGGCCCAGCAGGCCTTAAAAGAACTGGAGGTGGAGTAAATGGCAAAGACAGCCACCCGAGATGCTTATGGCAAGGCCCTTGCTCAACTTGGGGCCGAAAATGAGCAGGTAGTGGTGCTGGATGCCGACCTGTCCGGCTCCACCAAGACGGCAGCTTTTGCTAAAGAATTTCCCCGGCGCTTTTTTAACTTAGGCATTGCCGAGGCGGATTTAATCGGCACTGCCGCCGGACTGGCAGCAGCTGGAAAAATACCTTTTGCCAGCACCTTTGCCGTCTTCGCCGCCGGCAGGGCCTATGATCAAATTCGCGCTTCGGTGGCCTACCCCAAGCTCAATGTCAAAATTGCCGCCACCCATGCCGGTCTGACAGTAGGTGAAGACGGGGCAACACACCAGATGAATGAGGACATCGCCCTCATGCGGGCGCTGCCCAATATGACGGTAGTGGTGCCTGCCGACGGACCGGAGGCTGGGGCGGCCACACTGGCCGTGGCCCGTCACCAAGGCCCGGTATATCTGCGGCTGGGGCGGCCGGCGGTTCCCGATATTCATGGGGAAGACTATGCCTTTGATCTCTTCAAGGCCCCTGTGCTCAGGGAAGGAGGGGATGTGGCCATTTTCGCCTGCGGCTACATGGTTCACCTGGCCCTGGAGGCAGCTGCTCAGTTGGAGAAGCAGGGAATCAGCGCGGCTGTGGTCAATGTCCATACCATCAAGCCCTTGGATAAAGAAACGGTTTTGCGCTATGCCCGCCGCTGCGGCCGGGTGATTGCCGCCGAAGAGCACAGCATCATCGGCGGCCTGGGCAGCGCCATCGCTGAGGTTCTGGGGGAAGAACAGCCCACGCACATGGTGAGAATTGGAGTCAGGGATACCTTTGGCGAGTCAGGCAAACCCGCTGAATTATTGGAAAAATACGGCCTCACCGCCGAAGCGATAGTGCAAGCGGCAAGGAAGCTGATGCAATAGATCTGGGCTAACTTCCAACTTCTTATTTCGAACATCTACTCTCTAACCTCTAATCTCTAAAAAAGGTATTCTGCTTTTGATGTCGTAATCTAAAAGTGTTTATTTGAATTAGGTGTCAAACCAAGCGGAGGAGTGGAAAATATGGCTAATACAATGAAGGCCCTGGTCAAACATGCCAGGGCAGAGGGCGCCAGGCTGGAGCAAGTCCCTGTCCCCTCACCCAAGACAGGAGAAGTATTAGTAAAAGTCACCGCCACAGCTATCTGCGGCACAGATATTCACATTTACCAGTGGAATAAATGGGCACAGAGAAGAATCAAGCCGCCTCTGGTCTTTGGCCATGAGTTTTGCGGCGAGGTTGTGGCCCTGGGGGCAGGGGTGGACGACATTGCCCTTGGCACCCGGGTCAGCGCTGAAGGGCATTTTGTTTGCGGGAAATGTTATTTTTGCCGCACCGGCCAGGCTCACATCTGTCAGGATGTGGAGATAATCGGCGTGGATACTAATGGCTGTTTTGCAGAATATGTAAGAGTGCCCCGGGGCAATATCTGGGAGCTGGATGCTGAAATCCCCACAGAAGTGGCCGCCATCCACGACCCCTTTGGCAATGCCGTTCACACCGCCTTGGTGGATTCCCTGGTGGGCAACACTGTGCTCATTACCGGCTGCGGCCCCATAGGAATCATCGCTGCGGCTATCGCCAAAAAGGCAGGGGCCAGTAAGGTCTTTGCCAGCGATTTGAATGATTACCGTTTGGATCTGGCCAAGAAAATGGGGGCAGACAAGGTCTACAAAGTGGGCCGGGATGATGTAGTGGCTGGTGTGCTTAAGGAAACCCACGGCCTGGGTGCAGATGTGCTCCTGGAAATGGCCGGCCATCCCTCCTCCATCAATGACGGGCTCAAGGCTCTGCGCAAAGGGGGCTGGGCGGCTTTGCTGGGGCTTCCTGCCAGCCCGGTTGAGGTGGACCTTGCCGACCAGGTTATCTTCAAGGGAATTAAAATTTACGGCATCAACGGGCGGCGCATGTTTGACAACTGGTACATGATGCAGGCTCTGCTTCGGGGCGGCCTGGATCTAACCCCAATGATCACTCACCGCTTTAAATTTGAAGAGTTTGAACAAGCTTTTGAGTTGGCCATCAGCGGCAACAGCGGCAAGATCATTCTCTACCCTTAAGATCTGGAAAGGAGAAATTATGGATACCAACAAATTGAATTTCATTGAACCTGAACTTAATGAGCTGAAGGAAAAGGGCCTGTACAAAAATATCCGCACCATTCAATCTGCTCAAGGCGCCTGGGTGGAAATAGACGGCCGGAGAGTCCTGAACTTTTGTTCCAACAACTATTTGGGTTTTGCAGCCGACGAGCGGATCAAGGCTGCAGCCAAAGGGGCCATTGACAAGTACGGTGTCGGCCCGGGCGCCGTCCGCACCATTGCCGGCACCATGACCATCCATCAGGAACTGGAGCGGGAACTGGCTGATTTTAAAGGCGTTGAAGCCTGCCTTACTGTCCAGTCCGGTTATAATGCCAACTTGTGCGCAATTCCGGCACTGGTGGGCAAGGAAGACACCATAGTCAGCGATGAGCTCAATCATGCCAGCATTATCGACGGCGCCCGCCTCAGCCGGGCCAAAGTAAAGGTTTATCCTCACAATGACATGGAAGGACTGGAAAAGGTCCTGCAGGGCGACCTGCAAGGCCGGGTCCTCATCATCACTGACGGAGTCTTCAGCATGGACGGTGACATCGTCCCCCTGCCGGAGATAGTCAGGCTGGCCAAGAAGTACGGGGCTATGACTATGGTGGACGACGCCCACGGGGAAGGCGTGCTGGGCCGGTCAGGCCGGGGGATTGTCGACCATTTTCGCCTCCATGGCCAGGTAGACGTTGAAGTGGGCACTTTTTCCAAGGCTCTGGGCGTAATGGGTGGATGCATAGCGGGCAGCGCTGCCATCGTCGAGTATATTAAACAAAAAGCTCGGCCCTTTACCTTTAGTTCCGCCCTGACGGTGCCTGATACCGCCGCCACCCTGGCGGCTGTTAGGATTTTGCAACAGAGCGGCGAACTGGTGGAACGCCTGTGGGAAAACGCCAGGATCTTCAAAGCCGGTTTGCAGAAGCTTGGTTTTAATACCGGCGTGACAGAGACTCCCATTACCCCGGTGATGATTGGTGATGCCCGGGATTCTTCGGAATTCAGCAAACGCTTGTTTAAAGAAGGCATTTTTGCTTCCACCATTGGCTTTCCTCTAGTAGCTGAAGGCAAGGCCAGAATCCGGGTCATGCTCTCAGCGGCCCACAGTCAGGAAGACCTGGACTTTGCCCTGGATGTATTCGGAAAAGTGGGCAAGGACATGAAACTGATCTAGTCACAAGAAACCCTCCCTCTCACTTGGGAGGGCTTTTTTAAATTACATAAGTATTTCATAATTGTATCATTGCAGGAATGCTGAGATGTGACGTTGAATAAAAGCCGAAATACTACAATATACTGTATCAGTCCCTGACAAAGCCGATGACTTTGGCAAAGAGATCTGAGATCTTTGAAAATTAAATAATCCATCCCTTAATAATAGCAGAATTTGTGGAGTATTTACTGCCAGGTTTTTCGGTTTTTCTAAAGCCTGCGCTGCAGCCAAGTATAACCAGATTCAGGTTCTTGACTATGCTAAAGTGGTAAAGTATAATTGTAGGCAGGTGGGAAACAAAAAATAATACGCCAAAAATCCTAAAAAGAACAATGGAAAAACAGAATAAGGGGTTTTATTCGACAAGGGACTTGACTGCTTTTTTCTTTTTAGTATAATAAGGGACAAGCTAAATCATTATTCACGCAGTGCCTTATGATTTTCTTCCCTCTAAAAGCAGGAATTTCATCCTTAGCGTCGAATATAGATAAGTGAACATTTGCAAGCCCTAATTTCCATTGGTTTTAGAGCGGCTAACGCCGCCTAAAATATAGATTACATTTTATCAAGGGAGGAAACGAAATGAAAAGGCTTTTGGTACTAGTGCTGGCAACGGCGCTGGTCGCTGTCTCTCTGGTAGGTTGCACAACCAACTCTACCTCAGGCACTATGATTGTAGGCAGCCCTGCAATTTCCGGCGACTTTATCTACGGATTTGGCAACAGCTCCTATGACAAGTGGGTAAAGGATCTCACAGGCGGGTTTATGGGCACCCATTATGTTACCGCTGACGGTGCCTACGCTGTGAATGAGACCGTTGTCAAAGATTTAAAAATCGACAAAGATGCTGATGGCAACAAAACGTACACCTATGAATTGCATCAAGATCTTAAGTGGAATGATGGCAAACCTATTACAGCCAAAGACTATGTCTTCACCCTCCTCTGGGAAGCTTCTCCTGAATGGGCAGGCGCGGGCGCCACTTCCTCCAATGGAGACGGACTCGTGGGTTACGAAGCATACCATGAAGGCGATTCTAAAGTATTTGCAGGCGTCAAACTTATCGAGGACTATAAATTTTCAGTCACCATCGATGCGGAACAGCTCCCCTATTTCTACGAAGTTGAATACGGATCCTGCAGGCCTCTTCCCATGCACGCATGGACTGTAAAGGCCGCTATCGAATCCGATGAAAATGGCTCACAGCTAACCACCACTGCTGAAACTGAAGAGTGGACCTTAAAATATGGCACCAAGCGTATTTCTCAGACCGAACGCTTCGCGCCTACAGTAACCTGTGGCCCTTACAACTTTGTCAGCTTTGAAAACAACGCTGTCACCTTAAAGGCCAACCCGGAATTCAAGGGCGATTGGGCTGGCAAGAAACCTCAGCTTGAATTCGTCATCATCAAGTATATCAACCAGGATACTGACGTGGACCAGGTTATCAACGGCTCCGTTGACGCTGTAGTCGGTGTCATTGAAGCTGAAAAGATTGAAAAAGCCAGAAACGATGCAAACACCAAGTTCACTGATTATCCCCGTAATGGTTACGGCGGTGTATTCTTCCACTGTGACTTCAGCCCCACCAATGACCCCAACGTCCGCAAGGCTCTGGCCTATCTGATGGACCGCGATGAGATTCTCAAGAACGTCATTGGCGGCTATGGCTCTACTGTCAATGGCATGTATGGTTTCGCCCAGTGGATGTACAAGGACAACAAGGAGGCTATCGATAATCTGCCTAACTTGGTCCTAAACCAAGACTATGCCAATGACCTGCTGGATGAAACTGAATGGGTATACGACAAGGATGGTAATGCATTCGACCGTTCCAAGGCCACGAAAGACGGCGGCTACTTCCGCTACAACAAAGAAGGCAAACCTTTGGTTGTTGAGCACCTTGGAAGCGAAGATAACAACGTCACCGACAACGTTGAAATTCAATGGAAAGCTAATTGCCCCTACGCTGGTATCGACTTCCGCCTTACTCGTTGTGACTTCTCCAAGCTTCTCAAACACTACTATGGCGGATTCGATCTAGGAGCTGAAAGGCAGTACAACAGCTTTAACTTGGCCACCGGCTTTACAGCAACTTTCGACCCCTACTATGACTATCACTCCAAGTTCTACCATCAAATGTACATGCAGACTGAACAACTCAAAGATGACAGAATGGACGAAATCACTGTCAGGATGAGAAGGTACGAGCCCGAACAGAAACAAGAATACTCAGCTGCATGGTTGGAATTCCAGCAACTGTGGAATGAACTGCTTCCCGTAATTCCACTGTACTCCAACCAATACCATGACATCTACAGGGGCAAGCTTAGCGGCTTCAACACCAACCCCTACCATGACTGGACAGATATTATCTGCCAGATCTCTAAAACAAAATAGAGATACCCCGGCCAATCGCTAGAGTAAAAGAAAGAGGGATGGCATCTGCTATCCCCTTTCTTTTATCAAATTAACTTTTTATATCAATGGCTATTTTGAGAAAATTTGTGTTTTGTGCCAATTGTTTCCGCCTCCATTTATTTGTTTTTGTGTTTTGTGAGCACTGCAAATTGTTAGAATCAGTTCCTCATACCCTCTTTCGGAAAACCCGAAAGCTTGATGATAATTCGATAATACCGTATAAAGGAGGCTGTGTTAATGTGTTAAGGTACCTTGCGAAAAGGTTGATTTCGATGATTCCCGTCGTAATAGCCATCACCATCGTAGTTTTCGGGATGGTTAAGGCCATGCCCGGCGATCCCGCTGCCATGATGATCAACCCTGCCTTGAAAGAAGAACAAAGAATAGCTGCATATAACGCCATGAGAGAAAAGCTTAGCCTTGACAAACCCATGCCGGTTCAATATGTAAAATGGGTGGCTGCTACAGTCCAGGGCGATTTGGGCTGGTCGGCCATGAACAATCGGCCGGTAAAAGATGTGATTTTAGAGCCCCTGAAGAATACCCTTATTCTTAATGTTTTTGTCACTGTTTTTCAGATTGCTATTATCTTGCCTATTGGCGTAATGATGGCAGTCAAGCGCGGTTCGTTTATGGACAGGTTTTGGCAAGTCTTTTCTTTGATAGGTTATTCAATGCCGTCTTTCTTTATTGGACTATCTCTCATTTTTTTATTGGCACTGAAACTAAAATGGCTGCCCCCGGGAGGGATGCCAATATCTGCTTATGGAAAAAACTTTGCTTATTATGTTTCTTGGTTAAAATATTTGATTCTGCCCACGTTGAGCTTAACAATTATCAGTATTGCCGGTGCCATCCGCTATGTGCGCAATGCTATGATTGAAGCCCTTGATCAGGACTATATCAGGACTGCCCGTTCTAAAGGTCTTCCTGAAAAGGTTGTCATCTATTCTCATGCTTTCCGTAATGCGTTAATCCCCATTTCTACCATCATAATTATGAGCGTTTTTGCAATGCTCAGCGGTTCCGCCATTACTGAGCAAGTGTTTGCATGGAAGGGAATCGGTCACACTTTGGTTTTAGCTTTGAATAACCGGGATTATATGCTGGTAATAGCCCTTAACCTGCTGAGCACAATGCTGGCAATTACCGCCAACATTGTCGCTGATATAACCTATGGAATTGTCGATCCCCGGATTAAGCTGGAATAGGGAGTGATATAATGGAAAACAAAACAGTTCCCGAGCCTGTTAAGGAGTCAACAGGCGCCAAACTTGGCAAATCTTTCGGCTCCATGTTTAAGCGCTTGTTTATCAGGGAAAAGGATCACCTCTCTGTTTTAGAAGAAGAAGCCCTGCAGACTCCGACACAAACAGTATTTAAGAATTTTGTCCGGACCAGACTGGGAGTTGTTGGCGTCGTCGCCTTTATCCTGATCATGCTTTTTTCTTTTGTGGGTTCGCAGCTGCGGCCTATAGATGAGTCTTATCAGGAACCGGCTCTGTCTAATATCCGCCCCGGAGCCAACTACCTGAAGTACCCCGCCCAAATCGTCAAGGAAGGGGTTAAAGAAATTTCTTCGGGGATTTCCTACTCTGTGGCCCTCACCAATGAAGGCAATGTCTATGCCTGGGGAAAACAGCCGATATATCTCAGTGGAATGTCCACCAGCGTTTTTAATTTTCCTGCCGGTTTTAAGCAAGGTCAGATTGCCCATATAGCAGCGGGTGACCGCTTTTGGGTTGCTTTATCTGAAGACGGAGAATTTTATGGCCTGGGTTATAACAACTTTAAACAGGCAGAGTTGCCTGAAGAAGCAAAGGAGAAAATGCAGTCTTCCTCCGTCAAACAGTTGCTTGCTGGGGAAGGTGTTACCGGCATCCTCTTTGAGGATGGTGAAATCTTTATCTGGGGAAGCACCATGTCTACCCGTCAGGACAATGTTCCCAAGGAATACCAGGGGAGAATTGTCCATGCTGAGTTTACTTCGCTTAATGTTGTCGTCCTTTTGGATGACGGCACTATAGGTGTCTTTGGCGTAAGTGGCAATGAACTTTCTCTTATTCCTGCAGAACTTACTGATGGCAGTGTTGAAGTGGTTGCTTTCACCACTTCCGGCCGCGCAGCTTTGGCTCTTGATTCTACAGGCAAACTGCATGTTTGGGGGAGCCGCTTGCATGACATTCTTCAAATCCCCGATTTTGAGGGAAAAGTTGTGGATTTGTTCGGCGGCAAGAATAATTTCGGCGTTTTGCTGGACAATGGCCAGGTCATTTACTGGGGAGCAAATCACTTTAATCAGCTGGCTTTTCCCAAAGCGATGAAATCTGCCAATTACGTTTCAGTATATTCTGACATGTTTCAGAGTTATGCTGTAGCTGAGGATGGCAATGTCACTGCCTGGGGTCATAAGGGCTTTGTCTTCGGTTCAGACCAGTTCGGCCGGGATAATTTGACCCGCCTTATTCACGGCGGCCGTATCTCCCTTACTGTCGGCGCCATCGCCATGATTATATCGGTTATTATCGCCCTGTTTATGGGCTTGGTTTCCGGCTACTTTGGCGGCTGGTTGGACAATCTCCTCATGCGTATTACTGACGTAGTTATCTCGATTCCCTTTATGCCTTTGGCTATTACCCTTTCGACAATTGTCACTGGCCGTGTGCCGGAAATGTACCGGATCTATATGATTATGGTTATCTTGGGCTTTCTCAACTGGCCTGGCCTTGCCCGCCTCATCCGGGCACACTTGCTGCTGGAAAGAGAGAAAGACTTTGTCCTGGCGGCAAGGGCTTTGGGTGTCAAGCAGAGAAATATCATGGTCAGGCATATATTGCCCAATATTTTTAACTTGGTAATTGTCAACGTGACCTTAGGATATGCAAATGCATTGCTTATGGAATCTGCGTTGTCATTCCTCGGTTTCGGTGTTTCGCCCCCAACTCCTTCCTGGGGCAATATGTTAGACTCGGCCCAGAGCTCTACTGTCATCCAGTACTACTGGTGGAGATGGGTTATCCCTGGATTAGCTGTGATCTTTGCGGCTCTTAGCGTCAACCTCATCGGTGATGCCCTGCGGGACGCAATGGATCCAAAAGCAAGTGAGAAATAGGGGGTGAGAAAATGAGCTTACTTGAAATAAATAACCTGCACACCTATTTTGATACCCGCAGAGGTTTAATTAAGGCTGTTAACGGGGTCTCATTAAGTGTGGACGGGGGCAAGACTATGGGTATTGTCGGTGAATCCGGCAGCGGCAAGAGCCAGATGGCCCTTAGTATCCTCCAACTGTTTGAATCCAACCAGAAAATATATGAGGGCGAAATTTATTTCGATGGCCGTTTGATCTCAAACTTGAAGCAAGAAGAACTATACGAGATTCGCGGCAATGCCATTTCAATGATCTTCCAGGAACCCATGACCTCTCTCAATCCTGTCTTCAACGTCAGCAAGCAAATCAGCGAGGTGCTCATGCTGCACCAAGGTCTGAGCAAGAAACAGGCCCACGAGCAATCCATTGAAATGCTGCGGGCTGTGAAGATTCCTAATCCTGAAGAGGTCGTCCTGCAATACCCCCACCAACTTTCCGGGGGCATGCGGCAACGGGTTATGATTGCTATTGCCTTGGCCTGCAGGCCAAAGTTGCTCATTGCCGATGAACCTACTACAGCTTTGGACGTTACCATCCAGGCTCAGATTTTGCGCCTGATGAATGAACTAAAGGACGATTTTAACGCTTCGATTATGTTTATTACCCATGACCTGGGGGTTATAAACCAGATGGCCGACGATGTCGCTGTAATGTATTGCGGCCAGGTGGTGGAAACTGCGCCGGTGGACTATATCTTCAAAAACCGCGACAAGTATTCCCACCCCTATACCGAGGCTCTGCTGGTTTCTATCCCGCTGCTCAGCGGCAATCAGGGCGACCGCTTAGAGGCAATCCCAGGCGCCGTTCCCCATCCTCTGGACTTGCCTCCCGGCTGCAAATTCGCTCCCCGCTGCAAGTACGCCACTGCCCGCTGCCATCAGGAAGAGCCTGACTTGGTTTCCGTCAGCGATGTGCAGGCGGTCAGATGTTTCTATCCTCAGAAGGGAGTGAGAAACAGTGGAGAATAAAAAACCTCTAATTCGCATTGAGCACCTGACTCATTATTTCCCCCTCAAAAAGAAGTCTATCTTTCAGCGTGAGCAATACTATGTGCGGGCAAATGAAGATATTTCTTTAAATATCTATGAGGGTGAAACCTTCGGCCTGGTCGGCGAAAGCGGCTGCGGCAAATCCACTTTGGGCCGGGTAATTCTCCAATTGTATACCCAGACTTCGGGCACAATTCTCTATTACGGCAAAACCTTGGAAGAGTTTAAGCCCAAGTATGTCAAGAAAACTATCAACTACCTGCCAAGGATTGTGGCCAGGTACAATGAATTGGCAGCAGAATTGGGCGACGATTTTGAGGAGAAAGCTAAAGAGAACAAGCGCATCAGAAAAGTCGTTGTCAGATATGCTGATGCCGTCCGCATTGCCGGCGGCTTGGTCCTGGCAGACGATCTCAATGAAGTTTCCCGGGTGCTGCGGGAAGAATATGATGCCGGTTCCGCCTACTTTGCCCTCACTCACAAGCTGGGAGACGTAACCTTAAAGCGGGATACTTTAGTGGCCAAAGAGGTCAAGACTGGCGACGATCAAAAGCACCTGGACCAGCTTAACAGTGAAATCGAAATTTTGACTGCTAAGAAAGATGCACTTAAGGCTGTTCTGGATGAAAAGCTGGCAGCCCTTCAAGCTTTGCGGGAGCGTGTTTCCAGCAAAGAGGGATTTGCCGCGGTAGACGCCAAGCAAGACGAGGGAATCGACCTGGCCCAGCTGACCTCTGAGGAGATGCGGGTTCTCCGTCGGGAACTCCAGGTTATTTTCCAGGACCCCTATTCTTCATTGAACCCCCGCCTTACCGTCGGCCAAGTAATAAGCGAGGCCCTGACTGCGCATAATATCTTTAAGTCGGGAACTGCGATTCTGGAAAAATACGTTGTCGACTTGATGGAAAAGTGCGGTCTCCAGCATTATATGCTTCACCGTTATCCCCACCAGTTTTCCGGCGGCCAGCGGCAGCGTATCGGCATTGCCCGGGCCCTGGCGGTTATGCCCCAGTTTGTGGTCTGTGATGAGGCCGTCAGCGCTTTAGACGTATCCATTCAGTCTCAGATTATCAACTTGCTGATTGATCTGAAAGAACAGGAAAAACTCACCTATCTCTTTATTTCCCATGACCTCAGCACTGTCAAATTCATCAGCGACCGCATCGGCGTCATGTACCTGGGTTCTTTGGTTGAGCTGACCAGCTCTGAAGTAATCTTTAAGGATCCCCTTCATCCCTATACCGAAGCTCTGATGGAAGCTATCCCCACTACCGAGGATGAGTCCAGGAAAGACTTGGTTACCATTGAAGGAGATATCCCCAGTCCCATCAATCCGCCCAGCGGCTGCAAGTTCCACACCCGGTGCAAGTATGCTACTGATAAGTGCAAGGAAGTTGTGCCGGAGTGGAAAGAACTGAAACCCGGACATTTCGTTGCCTGCCACTATCCACTGGACAGAGGTGAAATACTTGTTCAAAAGACTAAGGGAGCGTCTGCCTAAAAAACACAGCCCGGAAGAAGTCGAAGACCACTTTCGCAAGCTCGAAGGCATAGGCGGGCTGGAAAAGAACGATTATAAGGCAATGATTCTTGCTGCTTTTCTTACCCTTGGTCTGCCATTGCTGGCAATGATAGCAGTGATTTACGGCAGCATCTACTTGTTATTTCTTCGTTAAAAATCATACAATCCATACCTTTTCTTTCCCAGGTATGGATTTTTTTTGTCCTGAGCCGGCAGAGACAGGAATTGTCTGCGAAAGGCGTGTCAACCCACGTAAAAATCTTACCGAAGAATAACTGATCACTCATTTAGGAATCTAACCTAACACCCTTGACAGAAAGCTTGCCATGAAAGAAAATTATTATAGGCAAGCCTCTCTCGCACACGTCTCCCCAAATGCGGGGCCTTGGCCTATCAGGGCCTCCAGACGTCTGTGCAACTCAAGCGGGTTGAGGGCTTGCCTCTTCTTTTGCAGCACCTCCACCCTCAGCTGCGGGATGGCACCTAATTCAACTAGCCGGTCATATGGGGTCTTTGCCTGGTCATATTTCTTGCGGACTTTGGCACCGCAACGTTCCTTTTCAACCACTTTCCGCATGGGGAGAAAGTAATTGGCATACTGGTCAAACCAGGAATAAATCTCGTTTAGCCATTGAACTTCCTCAGGCGTATCATACCGTTGGTAGCCGACGACCTCCCTGACATACTGACGGTTTTTCTGCTCAACATGGGCATTGTCATTCTTGCGGTAAGGCCGACTGCGGGTTAGATTCAGTTTCCTTTCTTTGCACAATTTCTGAACATGGGCGTTTAAAAACTCACTGCCGTTGTCGATATGCACCCCCCAGGGTTCGAAGGGCAATTCGCTTAAAACTTCGTTCAAAGCCTTAAGTACTACCAGCTGACTCTTGCCAAGCACCGCTTTCCGGCGACTATACCCTGACACAATGTCGACTACGGTAAGGGTGTAGGCAAAGTGTCCCAGGGATGATCCGCCATTATGTTCAACGAGGTCAATTTCCAAGGCACCAGGCTGCATTTCATCCCACCTGTAAATCTCAACAGGTATTTGAGAAGATAATCTATCCCTGGATGTAACCAGGGAATAAGAACGTTTGGGCTTTGGCGTTGGCCATTTGGCAATGCGCCGGGCCAAAGTGGGACGGCTTATTTGGGCTAACTGATAGCGGGTGGTTTCATTCAGGCTTAGCTCCTTATGGGCGGCAAGATGCTCTGCTGTTGAGAGCAACACAGGCTTTAACCGTTCAGCGCAGGGGTAATCTAGCGCCTCCCAGACCTTTTGGACAACTGGCATGGCCTCCAGGTATTTCAGCGGGCGATTGCGCAGGCGAGGCGTGGAGCTAAACAAAGTGGTTTTGCCGTTTAAAACTTGGATAGCGTGTTTCCGGTGGTAGCCCATTACCTCGACCACTTCATCTAGAATTTGGGATTTTTCGGGTTTACTTTTGGTTTTGACATAGCGATCTCTCATGTTTTTTAAATATTCTTTTCTAGTTTTTAAAGACAATCTCAAATCACATCCCCTCGGTAAGAATTTGACTTGAGTGACCCGAAACCCTTTTAGTAAGATTTTAGCAGAGTGATTGCGAAAGGTTGAAAATTATTCTGTCATGAGGTATAGTACTAAAGGAGTATGTTTACAAATACAAGGAGGGTGTAATCCGTGAAAAAAATAGTTGTTATTTTATTGGCACTGGCTTTAGTACTGCCTTTGGCCGCATGTAACAAAACACCGGGTCCCGAAACCGAGGATCCAGGCAAAGATCCAGCAAAAGAAACATATGAACTTGCCTTAATTACAGACATTGGCTCCATCGACGACAAATCCTTTAACCAGGGGGCCTGGGAAGGCCTGAAAAAGTACGCAGAAGAAAAGAAAATCACTTACAAGTACTACAAGCCTACAGAAAAAACCGACACTGCATACTTGGATGCCATTGATCTGGCCGTAGAAGGCGGCGCCAAACTGATTGTCTGTCCCGGATATTTATTCGAACCCGCTGTATTCCAAGCCCAAGATCTCTATCCGGAAATTAAGTTCATCCTTTTAGACGGATCCCCTAACGATGGGGACTGGAGTACAGGTTTGCCAACATACAAACTGGAGAATAATGTATATTCAGTTTTCTATGCTGAAGAGCAGGCCGGTTTCTTGGCTGGTTATGCAGCTGTCAAAGACGGCTACACCAAACTTGGCTTCATGGGCGGCATGGCCGTTCCCGCCGTTGTCCGCTTTGGCTATGGCTATGTCCAGGGCGCCGAATATGCTGCCAATGAACTGGGAATCAAAGCAATTGAAATTATGTACCATTACACCGGGGACTTTAAAGCAACTCCCGAAGTGCAAGCAATGGCTGCCGGCTGGTATGAAGCCGGTACCGAAGTTATCTTTGCCTGCGGCGGCGCAGTCGGCAACTCAGTTATGGCTGCAGCAGAAGTGGTTGACAAAGCTGTAATCGGTGTCGACGTCGATCAGTCTGCAGAATCTGACACTGTCATCACCTCTTCCATGAAACAGCTTTCAATTTCTGTTTATGACGGAATTACAGCTTTCTATGCCGGCAACTTCCTCGGCGGCGAGAGCGTAGTCCTTGACGCTGAGGTACTAGGCATTGGCCTGCCCATGGAAAGCTCCAAGTTTAAGACCTTTAGCCAGGACGACTACGATGCTATTTTCCAAGACTTGGTTGATGGCAAAATTGAAATTCTTAAGGATACTAAGAAAATCGACGATTCTGATATCCCTGTGGAAATCACTGATATCCCACTGGAAATCACCACTGTAACAGTCGTCAAGTAAAGGAATTAGCTATAAGCAGCATCACAAGATGTGATGCTGCTTATTTTGTTTGATGATTATCTTGGTTCATGATATCATCAAATTATATATTCATTACAACGTTCTATTAGTCAGGAGGGAGCCCATGGATTATATTATTGAAATGTTGGGCATCACCAAAGAGTTCCCAGGGATCGTCGCCAACGACGAGGTAATTTTGCAGGTGAAAAAAGGCGAAATCCATGCTCTGCTTGGGGAGAATGGCGCCGGCAAATCCACGCTGATGAACGTGCTCTTTGGCTTGTACCAACCGGAGAAGGGTGTAATCAAAATCCGGGGAAAAGAAGTCAATATCTTCGGACCCCGGGAGGCCAATGCTTTAGGGATTGGCATGGTTCACCAGCATTTTATGTTGGTTGACAGTTTTACCGTCCTCCAGAACATTGTCTTAGGCATGGAGACAGTGGCCGGAGGGCTGCTGCGAATGGAGGAGGCCAGGAAAAAGGTCATGGCCCTCAGCGAACAATACGGCCTCAAGGTGGAACTAAATGCTTTGGTTTCTGATATTTCCGTAGGCATGCAGCAGCGGGTGGAAATTTTGAAGATGCTGTATCGGGAAAATGAGATTCTCATCTTTGACGAACCGACGGCGGTGCTTACACCCCAGGAAATTGACGAGCTCATGCATACCATGCGGGGCTTGGCCGCTGAAGGAAAATCCATTATTTTTATCACTCATAAACTCAACGAGATTAAAGCAGTTGCCAATCGCTGCACCGTCTTGCGCCGGGGAAAATTCATTGGGGTGGTGGATGTTGCATCCACTTCCAAGGAGACCCTTTCGGAAATGATGGTGGGGCGCAAGGTCAATCTGGAAATTGATCTGCAGCCCCTGACTCCCGGCGAGCCTGTCTTGCAGGTGGACAAGTTGTTTGTCAAATCCCGGCGGCAAGGACAAGACAAAGATGTGGTTAAAAATGTCAGTTTCTCGGTGCGTAAAGGAGAGATAGTGTGCATTGCCGGCATTGATGGCAACGGCCAGACGGAATTGGTCCATGCGCTTACGGGCCTGACAATGCCCGACAGCGGCCTCCTCACCCTTAACGGAGAGGACATTACCAGGCAATCGGTCCGCTTCAGAAATACCCATGGCATCGCCCATATTCCGGAGGACCGACATAAGCACGGGCTGGTCTTGGACTACACCTTAGGCGAGAATTTAGTGCTCCAGGGGTACTTTACGCCGGAATTTCAAATCAATGGTTTCTTGCGCCGGAAAAAAATTATTAACTATGCAGACAAACTCATAGATAAATACGACATCCGCAGCGGTCAGGGCGCCCTGACACCGGCTCGCAGCATGTCCGGGGGCAATCAGCAAAAGGCCATTGTCGCCCGGGAGATCGACAGGAATCCAGATTTGCTGGTGGCCGTCCAGCCTACCCGGGGGCTGGATGTAGGGGCCATTGAGTATATTCACCACAAGCTGGTTGAACAGCGGGATGCAGGCAAAGCAGTGCTCCTAATATCTCTGGAGCTGGACGAGGTTATGAATCTCAGCGACCGCATCCTCGTTATCTATGAAGGCTCAATAGTGGCCGACCTCAATCCCAAGGAAATTACCGTCCAGGAGCTGGGCCTCTACATGGCAGGCTCTGCACCAGGGGCAGTTGGGAGGGATGTTCAATGAAACTGACTGACAGAATTAAGAATATGAATTTCAGCTTTCTCTCCTCGGTTATCGCCATTGTCATTGGTTTACTCTTCGGCTTGGTCATTCTCTTAATCAGCAATCCTGCCCAGGCAATGGGCGGTTTTTCCACTATTCTGACAGGGGCCTTTCGGGATATGCGCAGCATCGGCCGCGTAATGTATTTCGCTACTCCTATTATCCTCACTGGTCTCTCGGTGGGCTTTGCTTTTAAGACCGGACTCTTTAATATCGGGGCCTCAGGCCAGTTTATCCTTGGCGCATTTGGTGCAGTAATTGTCGGCATCAAGCTTCCCCAGCTAGGCAGCGTTCATTGGGTAGTGGCCCTGCTGGCGGCGGCAATTCTTGGCGGCTTATGGGCGCTGCTGCCTGGGATCCTCAAGGCCTACGCTAATGTCCATGAGGTCATCTCTTCAATTATGATGAATTATATCGGCATGTACCTGGTTAATTATCTTGTCCTCAATACGGTATATGACAGGCTTCGCAACCAGTCCATGGGGGTGGCCAAGTCTGCTGTTATCCCCAAGATGGGTCTGGATAAGATCTTTCCCCGTTCCAATGTCAACGCCGGCTTTTTCATTGCCATTCTCGCTGTAATTGTCATTTATATCATCCTCAATCGGACCTCCTTTGGCTTCGAATTAAAGGCGGTAGGCTATAACAGGGACGCCAGCAAGTACGCCGGCATCAATGAAAAGCGCAGCATCATTCTTTCAATGGTTATTGCCGGAGCCCTGGCAGGATTGGGCGGCGGGTTGCTGTACTTGGCGGGAACGGGAAAGTATATAGAAGTTGTTGATATCCTGGCTGCAGAAGGGTTTACCGGCATTTCCGTGGCTCTGCTGGGCTTGTCCAATCCAATTGGCATTTTGTTCGCAGGCCTATTTATCGGGTATATTACCGTGGGCGGGGATTATTTGCAGCTCTATGACTTTGCCCCCGAAATCATCGACATTATTGTTGCCTCAATCATCTACTTCAGCGCTTTTTCTTTGATAGTCAAGAATGTTATCGACCGCCGACGGATGAAACTGGGGGGAGGCAAGGTTCAGTGAATACTATCTTCTTTCTCTTGCGGCAGACTCTGACCTTTTCAATTCCGCTGTTGGTCGTAGCCCTGGGGGGCATGTTTTCTGAGCGCAGCGGCGTGGTCAACATTGCCCTGGAAGGGATAATGGTCTTTGGCGCCTTTACCAGCATCTTGTTCATCAATATCGTCCAAGACACCATGTCAGGGCAGCTCCTTTTGTTGTTGGCCATTCTCATTGCCGGCCTGGCAGGGATACTGATTTCATTGCTCCATGCCTATGCCTCTATCAACATGAAGGCCAATCAGGTCATCAGCGGCACTGCCATCAATTTGTTGACGCCGGCGGTGGCAGTCTATGTAGCCCGTATGATTCAAAATGTCCAGCAGATTAACTTTAACAATACATTCCGCATTCCCCATGTGCCGGTACTGGGGAAAATACCCGGCCTGGGAGACGTGTTATTTAAGGATGCTTATATTACAACCTACCTGGGAATAGCCATCCTGATTGTATCAGCCATTGTCTTGTATAAAACCAAGTTTGGCTTGCGCTTGCGGGCTTGCGGCGAACATCCCCATGCGGCTGATTCGGTGGGGATCAATGTCTACAAAATACGCTATGCCGGTGTTATGCTCTCCGGAATGCTTGGGGGCATTGGCGGTTTGATCTTTGTCATTCCCACCTCCACCAATTTTAACGCTACCGTGGCTGGATATGGCTTCCTGGCCCTGGCTGTGCTGATCTTCGGCCAGTGGAAACCCATGCGCATATTCTTTGCCTCTCTTTTCTTCGGCCTGATGAAGACCATCGCCGCCACCTATTCCAGCATTCCCTTTTTGTTAAACCTGGGAGTGCCAAATACCTTCTTTAAGATGACACCCTTTGTGGCCACCTTGATTGTCCTGGCCTTCACCTCGAAAAAATCCCAGGCGCCAAAGGCCTCAGGGGTTCCGTACGACAAGAGCATCCACTAAGGGGACGGACCTTTTTGTCGCAGATTCGACATTGGAACGGACCCTTATGCTGCAAAGATTTTTGATGGGACAATTGGGGGCGCCCCGGTTGTCCCTGTCTTTTAGGAAAAAGCGATTGCGTGGGTTTTCGGGCAGGATTTTTCCCGCCATTGTCAAAAAATAGACAAGTCAAGATATCACCAAACAAGGAGTGGATAAATATGTATGATCCCCGTATTGAAAAATTGGCAAAACTGCTGATTCACTACTCCCTGGGAATAAAAAAGGGTCAGACCCTGATAATCCAAAGTACAATGCAGGCCCAACCTCTGCTGGAAGCTGCCTACAAGGAAGCAATCCTTGCTGGCGCCCATGTCACCAACTTATTAGGCCTTCCCAATTCCCAGGAGATCTTCTTTAAAAACGCCAGCGATGAGCAGCTGGAATATGTCAGTCCCCTGAACGAATTGGTTACTGAGAATTTCGATGCCATGCTGAATATTTTGGCAGGCTACAATACCAAAGCCCTTTCTGGCGTTGATCCCCAGCGGATTGCTAAGAGCAGGCGGGCCGGGGCCAAGCTCCAAACTCGCTTTATGGAGCGGGCTGCAGCCGGCGAATTGCACTGGACCCTGACGGCATATCCTACTAATGCTGCTGCTCAGGATGCCAACATGTCCCTGGCGGAATACGCTGATTTTGTCTTTGGCGCCGGCCTGATGAATGATGATGACCCTGTAGCCCGGTGGCGGGAAATCGATGCCCAGCAGGAAAAAATATGTCAGTTCCTGAATACCCGCGCCCAGCTGCGGATTGTCTCTAAAGATACCGACATCAGCATGAGCATCGCCGGACGCAAGTGGATTAATTGCAGCGGTCACGAAAACTTCCCCGACGGAGAGGTGTTTACCGGGCCAGTGGAAGACAGCGTTAACGGCCACATCCGCTTTAGCTTCCCCGGCATTTATGCCGGCAAGGAGATTGAGGACATCCGCTTGGAATTTAAGGATGGCAAGGTGGTCAAAGCAACAGCGGCCAAAGGCGAAGAGCTGCTACAGGCCCTGCTGGAAACTGATGCCGGCGCAAGGTTCGTTGGCGAAGTGGCTGTGGGCACAAACTTTGGCATTCAGAAATTTACCCGCAACATGCTCTTTGATGAAAAGATTGGCGGCACTGTTCACCTGGCAATTGGCGCCTCCTATCCCGAGAGCGGCGGAAAAAATGAATCTGGTATCCACTGGGATATGCTCTGTGATATGCGGGAGGGCGGCGAAATTTATGCCGATGGCCAGCTGATCTATAAAGACGGCAAATTCCTTTTGGATCTGTAGAAAAAACTGGGACAAAGGGGACGGATCTTTTTGTCCCAGAAAAAAACCGGGACAAAAAGATCCGTCCACATCGCCGGCGCTGCCGGCGTTTTTTTTTAAATGTTTTGTTTTATGAGCTGGGTCAGCTCATCGGCAATGGTGCCCACCACAACCTGCAGGGCTTCGCCCTTGCCGATGACGCCGGCTGCCCCCAGGGCCAGCAAGCGGTCCCGGTCTACCAGGCCAGTATCCCGGACCACCACCCGCAGGCGGGTGAGGCAGCAGTTGATCCGGATGAGATTTTCCCCGCCCCCAAGGGCTGCAACCAGGGCTTTGGCGGTTTCTGCGTCTGCCTTAAGGGCAGTGACTTCTTCATCCAGTCTGCCGGGAGTGGGAAGGCGCAACTTAGTAATCAAAGTGTAAAAAATAAAGTAGTACAGGGCGCCGAACCCTAAGCCCAGAGGTAGCAGGAGCCAGGCCTTGTCGGCCAGGTGCAGATTGAGGAAATATTCCAGAATGCCTGCTGAGGAGCCGAAGCCGTGGCGAAAGCCAAGAAACTGGCAGAGCCAGAAGGAGGCGCCGGTCAAGAGCACGTGGAAACCGTAGAGCAGTGGGGCAGTAAAGAGAAAGGCAAATTCCACAGGCTCAGTAATGCCCGTCAAAAAGCTGGTGGCGGCAGCGGCTGCCAGCAGACCCTTGACTTTGCTGCGGTTTTTGGGTAGCGCTGCCCGATACATCGCCAGACAGGCGGCAGGCAGGGCAAAGAGTTTGATGGGATAGGCGCCAGCCAGGAATTGGCCGGCGCTGGGATCGCCGGCGAGAAAGCGGAATACTTCTCCCCGGATAACTTCGCCGCCAGCAGAGTATTCCCCCATCACCGCCAGGACAAAAGCGTTGAGGGCATGATGGAGCCCCAGGGGAAGCAGCAGCCGTTCCAGAGCGCCGTAAATCCCGACCCCCAGGCCGCCCGCGGAAAACACCCACTGGCCCAGGGTGGCAATGCCCTGTTGCAGGCCTGGCCAGATCAGGCCCAGCCCAATGCCGATGGGGACGCTGACAACACTGGCGATGATAGGCACAAACCGCCGGCCGGCAAAAAAACTAAAAAAAGGATGAAATTTGACCCGGTGGAAACGGTTGTAGAGCAGGCCTGCGGTGAGGGCGGCGAGGATTCCCCCCAGGATTCCCATGTCCAGGCTGGTTCCATCCTTGCCTAATGCCGCAATGCCAGTAATTATTACATAGCTGATGGCGCCGGTAAAACCGGCGATGCTGGCATCGTCAGCCAGGCCTATGGCCAGACCTACGGCAAAAATAAGCCCGATATTGTTGATGAGCAGCTGCCCAGCCGCCGCCAGGGGCACGGCTACAGCAGGGATGGGAATGACATTGCCCAGAGCCAGCAGCAAAGCTGCGGCTGGCAACACCGCAATGGGGGTCATAGCCGCTGCGCCAAGTTTTTGTATTCTGCCTTTAGCCACTATTTTCTACCTCCCTGTTTTGGGATTATATTTGTCTTATTGTATCTTTACGGTCAATATTCCTGCTTGAGAAACTTTATGTTTTTATCAGTTGCAATGCCAAGCCCTCTTAGGTTAGGATAGAGGCAGAGACAGGAGGTAGATTATGGATAAGCACGCACAAAAATTAAGTCGATATTTGCAGATGGTTATGCTCCGTCTCAGTGACAGCGATATTCTTCAGCGGGTGGAAGTTGAGACTCCCAAGGACGTAGAGGTTTTCAAAGTTGAAGCCGCTCAGCCGAATATGCTGCGCTCAGAAGGTGGGAGGCAGCTGCCTTTGGTAGAACTGCCCCGCTGCCTGGAAGAGATAATGCAGGCTGCGGAAAAGGGAAGCATTCGCTTTGTGGAGCGGGGGACTCTGGTGACCTTGGCGGTGCTGCCTAATGACGTGAAATTGAGCATGAGCACTTTGGCCTCTCCCGTCCACCAGCAGCCGGTGGAAACCGGCACCCGTCAGCAGTTTATCAAGGTCCAGGAGGCCCTGGAACTTTTACAGGCCCTGGAAATTGCCTCCCCTGAAGGCAAGGTGCGGGCCGACCGGCGCCGAAAATACTACCAGGTAGACCGGTTTGTCGAGCTGGTGGATGAGGTGCTGGAGCAGTGGAATGAGCAGCGGCCCTTGACTATCCTGGACTGCGGCTGCGGCAAGTCTTATCTTTCCTTTGTCCTCAATTACTGGCTTACGGAAAAGCGTCGCATCTCCTGCCGGGTGATTGGCATCGACGCCAATGCAGCAGTGATTTCAGCCTCCAAGGCAATTCAGCAGCGCCTTAACTATCGGAATATGGAGTTTCACAGGGGCAGCATTCTCGAGTACCGACCTTCGGGTCCGGTGGATATGGTTCTCAGTCTGCATGCCTGCGACACTGCCACCGATGAGGCTTTGGCCCTAGGAATTCATCTGGGCAGCAAGTACATAATCTCGGTGCCCTGCTGTCAGGCGGCTTTGCGGGAGCGCATAGACTATTCTCCTTGGCAGGAAGTAGTCAAACACAGCATCTTTCGCAACCGGCTGTCAGATGTGCTCACCGACGGCTTGCGGACGGCAGCCCTGGAGGCCCAGGGCTACAAGGTGTCGGTGGTGGAGTATGTATCCCCCTTGGACACGCCGAAAAACATTATGCTGCGGGCGGTAAAAACCGGGCAAGCCGGGGACGCTGCTGCCTACAGGAAATTGCAGAATTTGGTACAAGGGATCTTGCCCCTGGAAAGCTTTTTGCAGATCTTGCACAAAATGCCCTGACCCAGGGCAAACTAAGCAAAACAGGTGTGGAGGAAGCGCTGTGGAAGCATGCCCAATTTGCAATGGCCTTCAGAATGTCAGCAAGCTTTGTCCCTATTGTGGAGGAGAAATGGAGGAAAGGGGCGCCCTGCAGGATTTTATCGATGACTACAGTCCCTACCTGAGCAGAGAATTGGCAGCAAACCTGACCGAGAGCAGGGACTGTGTACACCTGTACTCTTGCCCTGTCTGTGATAAGGATGTCAGGATTGCAACGCCGCTGTGGAATATCTGACAGTTGCGGCCGGTTTTGGTGAAAGGAAGTACAAGGGGTTTTTCGGAAAATGAAGTCTGTATACCCGGGACGGATTGCATGCAGTTGTATCCGGGCGGAGGCAAACCTATGAGGACAATTAACAAAATCCTGGCCCACCAGGCAGGGGCCAGGCTATACCATATCAAGACGGGCCGGTTACCTGCATCTGAGGAGCTGGCCCGTCTTGTTGATGAAGGAGTTTATTCTGAGCTGCCGGCATACAAGGCAAGAGGAGATGTCAAGACCGCAGCAGCGGTGCTGGCTGGCGACGAGCTGCACATGGATTTAGGTCTGCTTTATCAAAAGTTGAGAAAGACAACAGAAAAGAAAAATTTGGGACAGGTCTTTACCCCCATGCCGGCAGTGGAGGCGGCCTTAGACCTAGTTACAGTCATGCCAGAGAGGATAATCGATCCTGCCTGCGGGGCAGGGGATTTTCTGTTGGCCTGCAGTCGCCGTTGGCCCCAGGCAAGACTTACGGGGGTAGAGATTGACTCCTTGGCCTTGGCTGTGGCCGCAACCAAACTGAAGCTAACGAAAATCAGCGATGCTGAGCTGCTATGGGCTAACGCCATCAATTTGCGCCATACTGGCACCTATGATCTGGTTACCGGCAATCCGCCTTGGGGGGGCAATCTTTCCCCAGGGGACTTGCCAAAAGATACTCATTTTCCGGGGCAGGCCAACTCATTTGTCTACTTTATAGAACTGGCGGCCCGTCTGCTGCAGCCAGGAGGGCAGCTGGTTTTTGTGCTGCCTGAAGCCTTTACCAAAGTATGGACCTATCAAAGGGTACGAGCCTGGCTGCTGGAGAATTTTGCTATCAGCGGTCTGCATTATATCCCAAAGCTTTTTGCGGACTATTATGCCCCAGCAATACTCATAGCCGCTGTCAGATTGCCCTGTCCCCCAATCAAGGGCGTTCCAGTATGGTACCAAAAAGCTTTATACAAGCCTAAGGTCCAGCATAATATCTTGCCGGCAGCGGCCCTGGAGCCCCAGCGCTTCAACTTCAACTGGCAACAGAAGATGGAAGAACTTTGGCAGCAGTGCAGGCGGGATGCAATCTGCCTCCGGGAAGGCGAATTAGGCGCAACCTTGCCTGAGGGAAAAGCGGTGGTAGACTTTTCTCTGGGAATTGTCACCGGGGACAACCGGCGTTTCGTCCACAATAAGCCCGCCCCCGGACGCTATTCTCTGTTGCAGGCCAGGGATATCTCGCCCTTCATAACCGCCCCGCCTTCCGGCTGGTTGGAATATGACAGCGTAAGACTGCAGCAAGCTGCGCCCCGGGAAAAGTACCAGGCAGCCGCCAAGATCGTCTATCGTTTCATCGCCCGGGAAATAATTGCTGCTGTCGATTACAGCGGTTCCCTTACCCTCAACAATCTCAATATTATTCTGCCTTTGCACCTGCCCTTTCCCTTGGAATACCTGGTAGGGCTCTTAAACAGCAAGCTCTTGAATACCCTGTATATGTACAAATTCTTTACAGGCAAGGTTCTGACCCGCCAGCTCAAGCAACTGCCTTTGCGCCTTGGCAAGGCTGAGGCAGTCACTGCCTTGGCGAAAAAGCTGGCTCAGGGTGAGGGCAGCATAGCAGAAATGGACCATTTGGTCTATGATTTGTACGGACTGGATTCAGGCCAACGCAGTTTGGTTGCAGAACAGCATCGCCGCTTGAAAGAGATGTTCTTTGTCTAATGGGCCGAATCAAAAAGGCAGGGGGGCCGTCTCGGCCCCCTGCTGCTATTCGCTTATTTAATTAAGGCTTGCGTGTCATTTTATCCTGGTGAAATCCAAATCAGGGGTTTGGGTAAAGATAATGTATAATAGGAGTAGGAGGGGATGGAGACAGTGGAGACAAAGGACATTCTTGATGTGCTGACCAAGCTGTATCCCAATGCCGCTTGTGCCTTGGAGCACCGCAATCCTTTCGAACTTTTGATAGCGACAATTCTGTCCGCCCAATGTACTGATCAGCGGGTTAACCAAATTACCCGTCGCTTATTTGCTGAGGCCGCCAGCCCCCGGGCAATGGCGGCGCTGGGGGTGGACGGAGTCCGGGAGCTAATCCATGGCTGCGGTCTGCACAATAATAAGGCTGCCAATATCGTAGCCACTTGCCGGCAGCTGGTGGAGAAGCACCAGGGTGAAGTGCCCAGCAGCCGGGAGGAACTGGAAGCCCTGCCCGGCGTGGGCAGAAAAACAGCAAATGTAGTTCTCAGCAATGCTTTCGGCCTGCCGGCCATTGCCGTAGATACCCATGTCTTCCGGGTGGCCAATCGCATAGGCATCAGCGTTGCCTCGACTCCTGAGAAGACGGAGGAACAATTGATGCAGGCAATACCTCAGGAGCACTGGAGCCATTCTCATCATCTCTTGATTTTTCACGGCCGCAACTTGTGTAAGGCCCGGAAACCCCAGTGCGATCAATGCCCTTTGGCAGAGGGTTGTAAATACAATGCTCAAGAAAGCGTCCGCTAATCGAATATGGGGGGATAAAGGTGGAAAACATCAAGAAACTTGCCCAACTGCTGGCGGAAAGCAAGGATACCATGGTTCTGACAGGGGCAGGGGTCTCAACTGAGAGCGGAATCCCCGACTTTCGCAGTCCTGACACCGGCCTCTGGTCCCAGATGGATCCCATGGAGCTCTTGTCCCGATCAGCCCTGTCCCGAAATCCTGCCAACTTCTGGACGCGGTCGGAGCCAATTTTCCGGGAGATGTCCACTGCCCAGCCTAATCCTTGCCATTATGCTTTGGCCCGATTGGAGGAAAAGGGGTTAATTCGGGGCATAGTCACGCAAAATATCGATAGCCTGCACCAACTGGCAGGCTCCAAATCCGTATTAGAAGTGCATGGTCATTTGCGCAGCGCCCATTGTCCCGGTTGCGGCGCTCATACCGATATGCGTCCCTTGCTGGACCAGGTAGCTAAGGGGGATTCCCCGCCCCGGTGCAGCTGCGGCGGGGTTTTCCGTCCCGATGTGGTATTGTTTGAAGACCCCTTGCCTGATGCCTTTCATGTTGCCTGGCAATGGGCCAGGGTCTGTGATTTGCTGCTGGTGGTTGGGTCAAGCTTGGAGGTAGCGCCGGTGTGCTGGCTGGTGCCGGCAGCATCGAGGCTAGCCATAATCAATATGGGCGAAACACAATGCGATGATATGGCAGAAGTTCTAATCCGGGGAAAAGCCGGCGAGATTTTGACGGATCTGGTCAAAGAGGCAGAAGGATTGCAGCGGCAGCCATAGCTCTAGCTGAAGGCCGGTCTTCCTGCTGCTATCCAGACTAACAGAGCCAAGAGAAAAGTTGCCACCCCGGTTAGGATGAAAAGGGGACCTAGGCCGATGCCTTTGCGCCTGGCAGAGAGCAATCTGCCGATGGCAAACAGCAGCCCCAGCAAGGCGAGACCTAATCCGGCAATCGTGCCCAGGGTGTAAGTCCACAGACCAAATTCCTCAGCAAAGGCGAACCAATCAAGGACTGCCGCCAGGGCCGCCAGACCAAAAGCAATAAACAAGCCAATGCGCACGCGCTTCACTAACAAGCACCTCCGAGTATAGTGTATCCCGAAGTTGCTTGTTAGTTTCGGCCGGAGAAGGTATAAAAAGATATATCAAAATATTTACCTCTGGTTCGCGGCAAACTGATATAATTATTGGAGTAAGGGAGGGAGCCTAATGCCAGTTATTGAAACAGTAGGCCTGACCAAGTACTATGGCAAGACCAAAGGCATAGAGAATGTTAACCTCCAGGTTCAAGAGGGTGAGATCTTTGGCTTTATTGGCCCAAATGGGGCCGGCAAGTCTACTACAATCCGGACTTTGCTCAACTTCATTTTCCCCACAGCAGGGGAAGCCCGGGTATTAGGCCTGGATGTTGTTCGGCAAAGCCGGGAAATTCGCGCCCAGGTCGGTTATTTGGCAGGAGAAGCAGGTTACTATGACGATATGAAGGTTAAAGACCTCTTGGCCTATGCGGCCCGGTTTTATAAACAGGACTGTGCCTCAAGAATCAGAGAACTGGTGGATATATTCGATTTGGATGTGATGAAGCCGGTCCATTCTCTTTCTCTGGGCAATAAAAAAAAGGTGGGGATAGTGCTTAGTTTGCTCCATCAGCCCCAGCTTCTGATATTGGATGAACCCACCAGCGGCCTTGATCCTTTGATGCAGATGAGGTTTTTTGAGGTCCTGCAGGAGGAGAACAGCCGGGGAACGACGATTTTCTTCTCATCCCATGTGCTCAGTGAAGTTCAGCGCTTGTGCCATCGGGTTGCAATAATAAAGGACGGACAGATTCTCAAGATAGAAGAAATGGAACAGCTGCGCAGTAATCAGTTCCGCAAGGTGCGAATTGCCATAGATTCAGACGAATTTAACGGCAACGCCATTCCGGGAGTCATTCATGCTGCCCGAGAAAATGGGATCTGGCATTTGCTCTTTAAGGGAGATATTAACCAGCTGTTGAGATTCTTGTCGGAGTATAAGCTAGTGGATCTGTGGCTGGAAGAGCCTACCCTGGAAGAAATATTTCTCCATTACTATGAGAAGGAGGGGGCAGAATGACTATCTTGCGTCGGGAACTCGGAAGCAATTTGCGCGGTCTGCTGATTTGGGCTCTGGCCCTGGCCTTGCTCAATTTCTGGATGGTGTCCATCTTCCCTGGAATGGCTGCAGAAGGGGCCAAACTCGAGGAATTGACGGAGATGTATCCCGAGAGCATGATGAAGATGTTCAATATGGATAAACTTAATTTCAGCGATCCCCTGGGCTTCTACGGAGTCGAGTCCTTCTTTATGGTGGTGCTCTTTGGCAGCATTTTCGCAGCGATTCTGGGGTCGGGGCTTTTAGCTAAGGAGGAAGACGAAAAGACCCTAGAGTTTCTTTTGGCAAGGCCTGTGAGCAGAGGCGAGATTATCCGGGATAAGGTCCTGTGCTGGGTTATATACATGGTTCTCTTTAACGTTATTATTGGGATTTTTACCTGGCTGGGGTTTGAGTTTTTTGATGTAGGCGCCTTTTCCCGGGCCACGCTGTTTTTCCTGGTGCTGGCGCCCCTTTTTGTCCACTTGATCTTTGGGGCTATGGGTTTTCTGTCAGCTTTGTTTTTTGTTCGCAGAAAAGCTGCCTTATCAATGAGCATAGGCTTGGTCCTGGGCTTATACTTTCTGAATGCCATTGCTTTGCTCTCCGAGGACATGCAGTTCCTGGGCTGGTTCTCTCCCTTCAGATATATGGATGCTGCGGATATTGTCAACAACGGGGGGATCAATTGGACTTATGCCTTAGGATTGTTGCTTGTTGCTGCCGTGATGGTGGCTGTTGCCGGGATTCTCTACCGCAAACGGGATATAGCCATATAGCATAAAAGGGTTGCTAACGCGCTATCCCTGTTTCCTTTACTTTGGGCACGGGAAATTTGAACAGTTTCGTCCCCAATCTGGATGCCTTTGGCTGGGATATTCTGAACTTAGGGGCTACAGATCCAGAGCCGGATCCAGAGTCGGACCCTGAATCAGACCCCGAGCCGGATGCAGAACCGGACCCTGAGCCGTATCCAGAACCAAACCCTGAGCAGGACCCAGAGCGGGACCCAGACTCCGATTCCAATCCGGAAGAATCTCAAGACCCTGTGGATCAAGATGAGCAGGAAAACCCTGGGGACTCTGAGGAACCAGAGAATTCTGTAGTTCTGGAAGTACCGCAAGATACCCTGACGGAACTCGATACGTTGCCACAAACCGGGGGCAGCATGATTTGGTTTACCTCCCTGGGCCTGGCCCTTCGAGCCATGGGCCTGGCGCTCAGACGCATGTTTTAAGGATTGAATAGCCAGTCGCAAGCGACTGGCTATTTTGAAAGCATTTTCTAGAGGATATAGGCGTATTACCCTTGTTCCCCGAATAGTCTATGGTTCCAGCCCCTTGATTGCCTCAGGAATGTTATCAGGGATGACAGCCTTGCCCCCCAGGAAAAGGATTTCTTCAGTGCCGTATTTAAGGATGAACTCGGTTACCGGATAGGGGACGACATTACTTAACAGGAGCAGGGCGGCATTGTCCCTGGCAGCCAGAACAGCTCCGCTGATGGCATCTGCAAAGTCAGCGCCGGTGGCCAAATACAGCTTGTCGCTCTGGGGCTGGAAATGTTCAGCCAAAGCCACTGCAGTATAGTACCGGGTAGAACCCTCCAAGCGCAGGGGATGAGGAAGCTGGCTAAAGACGGCAGAGCCAACTGCACTGGCGCCGCCAGCGACGATGGTTTTGGCAATGGCTAGATCTTCCAACGCCTGAATGGTCTCCTGGGGCAGCTTGCCGGTCTGAGTGAGAAGAATGGGAATACCCTCGGCGGCGGCAAAGGGGGCTGCTGACAGAGCGTCAGGAAAGTTGTTGCCGTAGGCGATAATGGCGGTGTCAAAGCTGGTCAGCTTACTCAGGCGCCCGGCAATTTCTGCTGCTGTGGCGAACCTGTTGGCGCCAGAAATTCGTTCTGTCTCCATGCCAAGTTCCTGCTTGAGGATGGTCTCAATGCCTGAGGCGATAGCGCTGCTTCCCCCAAGGATGTATACTTTCTTCACCCCTAGGCGAAGCAGTTCCTGGCGAGTGGAATCAGGCAGGGAATTAGGGCTGGTCAGAAGCACCGGGGCATTCAGAGCGGAGGCCAGGGGCACCCCTGCCAGAGCATCAGCATAGTTATCGCCTCTGGCCAGGAATACCGTTTCAGCTTTTTCCCAACCCCTTTGGCTGATGGCAGCAGCTGTTGCATATCGGTTATTGCCGCTAAGGCGCTGAAAGGAAAAGTTCAGAGGCGTCAGAAACAGGTCTAGGTTAACCTTTTCTCCTGAAGCGATGCTGATATTTTTCACCAGGGGCTTGTACCCTCGGGCTGCAACTCGCAAGGTCGGTGTTTCAGTCTGACTAAGCGGGTGGACGAGGACAAAAGAGCCGGAAAATATGCCATCGGCATAGCCTGTCCGCACTATTTCCCCGGTTTCCACCACGGTGATCACAGCTTCCAGGGGGATCGCACCGCTGTTTCCATCTCCCTGAGTCACTTCTGTTGAGGGGCTTGGCATCGCCGGTCCCGGACCTGATCCTTCCAGTGAGAATTGGTCAATGAACCAACCAGATTTGTTTCCCCCGTTTTCTTCAGCCAGTAGATCAAAGCCTATAATGATAGGATCGGGGCAGTTGTCCCAGGCGCTGAGATCCAGGGTCCAGGAATGCCAGCCTGAGCTGGTTCCCTCAAAATCCACCAAGACTTCCCAAGTCTCCAGATAATCAGTGCTAATAAAGACCTGGGCAGAATCGCCGGGAGCCAGATCATACCAATGCTGAAAGGAGACTGCGGCGTCGGTCACCTGACTCAGGTCCAGAGGGGGCGCATATAGGGAACTCCAAGAATATGGGGCATAGTACTTTTCCAGTCCGGTGCCGAAAAGGGCGTCGCCTAGCTGAGGCTTGGGGCCGCGGCTGCCATTGCCCCATTCCCAGTCTCCGTCCCAAGTCCAGCCCACGGGATACTGGCTGAAGTCGTTGGTGTAAGCGGGAAGGATTCCCGGAACCAGACTGGCCAGGTGAGGGCCGCTCACGCTCTTTAGCCCCGCACGGTTTTGGAACTGAATGGTATATTTCAAGCTGAGGGGAACTTCTTCCTCAAAGCTCAGCCAGCACAGCCAAGTTCCCGATTTATTATCCCCGTCAAGCAGGTCCATGGGGAAAGTGATATCGGCCTGCTCGACGGAGTCCCAAATAATCATTTCAGCTTTGACCACTCCCAGACTATCTTCAATCTGGGCGCAGATGGGCAGGTCGCCATCGATATAGTACTCATGAATAGGAGTGTGGGTTATAACAGGGGCGCTGACCCCGCTGATTGGGGCGCTCACCTTCCCCTGGATTATGCCTGTCGGTTCCCGGACCAGGGCAAGAGCAGCGTCTGCCTTGACCAGCCCATATCCATAACCACAATTGGGGGTGTCAGGATATTGAGAGTCTGTCAGGGGAAGAGCCGTTTGCTTGAACACTGCTTCCAATGTTTCCGGGGTCAAATTGGGATCTTGGGAGAGTAGGAGCGCCGCAATCCCCGTCACATGAGGGGCGGCTACAGAAGTTCCGCTCATCAGAGAATAGCCGCCGCCTGCCCTGGTTGAGAAGATGTTTTCCCCAGGAGCAGCTAAGTCAGGCTTGTAAATCTCCAGGTAGGGGGCGGGGCCTTCCCCGGAGAAGATGCTGCGGCGATTGTCAGTGTTTACAGCAGCAACAGCCAAGACTTCAGGATAGTTGGCGGGAACAAATATTGAGCCTGCACCTGATCCATTTCCGGCGGCAAAGATGGGAAGTATTCCGGCTGCCCGCCAAGCTTGGACCATGGGCCGGTACCATTCATCGAAACCGGAGTCCATGCCCCAGGAATTGTTGATGATATCCGGCGCCATATCTGGACAGGGGTTGCCCGACGCATCCAGGGGTGCCAGCATATATTCTCCAGCGCTTATCAGCCAGGCGGAGTTAGCTTCCCCAAATTCGTCAAAGGCCTTAGCCGCAATCCAGCTGGCGCCCGGAGCTACGCCGGTGCCATTTTCCCCGGCGATGATGCCCGCAACATGGGTGCCATGGCCATCATCATCGTACGGCATTGACAAGCCGTTGACAGCATCATACCAATTAAGGCTGGGATTGGCAGGACCGGCGGGATTGTAACCCCGCCAGCGCCGTTCCAAGTCGGGGTGATTCCAGTCGACGCCGGTGTCGATGATGCCGACGACTACTCCACTGCCGGTTATGCCTGATTTATGAACGGCAAAAACGCCAATATCCTCCAGGTTCCAATCTTGATTAAGGGAAAAGTCCGTTTCTGTCACTGCGCCATCTGCCTTGCCGACGGCAGTGTTCGGCAGGATTGCGGCCACATCTCTGCGCCTGGCCAGGGAAGACACCAGGGTAGGGTGAACCTCGGCATAGATGATGTTTACAATAAAGAAACTCCGAATTTCTCGGGCCAGCCCATTCTGGACAGCAGTTTCCAGGAGACTGAGCAATTGTTTCTGACTGGAAGTTGCTGTTGACTGGAGTGCATCGAGGACAGCCTGCCCGGCAGCCAGTTTCCGTTGGACCGGTTGGGTGCCAGCAGGCAGCTGGTCGAGAGCTGCCAGGGCAGCCTCTTGGGGATCCTCCTGCAGGCTGAGTTTAATCAGGATTTGAACAAAGTCCCCTTTTGCCATTGCGGCCCTGACTCGGGGATGGATTTTCTCCACCGCCGCCAGGGCAGGCAACTGGAACAGGGACAGAATAAGGCTGAGAAGCAAGGCGGTAATGACAATGCCCCTGGTTTTCGAGTTGAACAAAGGAATCACCTCGTTTTATCTGCAGATCTCTGGTATATTTCGCCTAAAACCAGGGCAATCCCTTTATTTTCGAGTTTGCGACAGAGATGAAAGCACAAGCAAAAAAGATGCCTAGGGCATCTTTAACTTATAGTGTTGCCGGCTGGGGATATTCTCTTCCGAAAGTATCCACAGTAACCGTTTTCATGCGCTGGTCGGTGTGGGGCCGGTCACTGGCAGAGCGGGGGACGTTGACAATTTTGTCTGCTGTCTCCATGCCTGCTGTAACCTTGCCAAAGGCAGCATACTGACCATCCAAATGGGGGGAATCTGCCACCATGATAAAAAACTGGGAGCCTGCGGAGTCGGGATTAGAGGCTCGGGCCATTGAGATTACTCCCCGCTGATGTTTGAGCTCATTTGTCTGGCCGTTGGCGCTGAACTCGCCGGGTATGCTGTAGCCGGGACCGCCCATGCCGCTGCCCTGGGGGCAGCCTCCCTGAATCATGAAATGGGGGAAGATTCGGTGAAAAATAAGGCCATCATAAAAACCTTTTTGGATTAGACTGATAAAGTTGCTGACGGTATTGGGGGCGATGTCTGGGAAGAGCTCAACCTGGATAGTATCGTCGTCTTCCATTTGAATGGTCACTAGGGGATTGGGCATTAGATTACCTCCTGATTTTTTCGGGCGGGTCATATTTGCGTCCGAAGGTATTTACTGTTATTTTTTTTATGCGCTGGGGCTGCAGGGGGGCACCATTTTCATCTTTAGCTACTTCAGCAATCTCCTGGGCTATTTCCAAGCCGGAGATGACTTTGCCAAAGGCAGCATGCTGGCCGTCAAGCCATAAGGAGGGACCGACAGTGATGAAGAATTGGCTGCCGGCAGAATCGCAATTGTTAGCAAGCCGGGCCATGGAAATAACGCCTGTTTTATGTTTAAGACTATTTTCAAAGCCATTCTCGCTGAATTCGCCTGAGATATAATAGCCTGGATCTCCGCCGCCGGTCCCCAGGGGACAGCCTCCCTGAATCATAAAGCCGGGGATTACCCGGTGAAAGGTGAGCCCGTCATAGAAACCCTGTTTGGCCAGGGCAATGAAGTTGCGTACGGTATTGGGAGCAATATCGGGATAAAGTTCGATTTCTATAATGCCGCCGTCTTCCATTTCGATGGTGGCCAGGGGATTGGGGTATTCTTCTTCCTCAGGGGCACAGGCCGCAATAGCTAACAGGGGCAGCAGGGCGAGGATGAGAATTTTGCGGAACAAGCTGAATCACCTTCTCAGATATATTTCGTGATATATTATCTCTTTGAACAGGTAAAAAAGCAAGGAGAATTGTCTTGCGGTAATAAAATTGGAATTTTCCCTTGCCAGTTTTGGGCAAATAGTATAAACTAAAAAAGATTGCATGAATGATTATGAAAGGAGGGCTTGTGAAGATGAATAGAGCAATGTTATTTGACGCTATCGGCAAGGGGATATTGGGAGGTCATACTTCACAGCCTGTTTAATTTGAGACTGGCTGAAGTGTGACATGCTTCGGCATTAATAGCGCAGAAGAGACCCCTTTTCCCTATGTACGGGAAAAGGGGTATTTTTGTCTGGATAGCTTAATGCCGGAAAGGAGAAAAATGCACGAAATCAAGATTGTTGAATATCAGCGGAAGTATGCAAAATCTATCGCCAAGATGTGGAATATGAGCGGCGAAAGCTGGGGCGGCGATACCAGTATCGACACCGAGGAATCAATTATCGCCGCATATGAAAACTCGGATCATATCAATACCTGGCTGGCCTTGGACGGGGAAGAAGTGGTAGGCCTTTGCGGCTTTTCGGAATACCGGGAAGATGAAGGCGCTTCCTACATCCCCATCCTCAATGTCCGCCCGGATTACCATGGCAAGAAAGCAGGCAAGGCCCTGGTGCTCAAGGCGGTGGAGAAAGCTTGCCAATGCCAGTGGCCTCGCCTGGACCTGTATACCTGGCCTGGAAACACCAAGGCAGTGCCCCTGTACAAAAAATGCGGTTTCTTTTGGGAAGATCGGGATGATTCCACCCATCTCATGAATTTCATTCCCTATGTCCTGCGCACTGAGGCCGTTGCAGATTTTTTCCAAAAGGCCGATTGGTATGGGGATTCTGTCCGGGAAATTGCTGTCCGGCCCGACGGACGCAAGGAAAACGGCTTTGAGTACTTTGGCTATCACTGGCAGCATCAGGGCAAGTCGCTGAGGCTGGAATTCGAACGCCTGGGCCGGGGCTTAAGCCTCATTGAAACTGATGACTGGCTTGTCTCCACAAGTATGCAGGCGCAAAAACTGACTTTTGGCCGGGATTATACTATCGACTACCATCTGGTCAACAAAACCGGCAAGCCCCTGGAAATCTCCATCCGGGGCAGGAATGACAAGAACATAGCTTTTTCCCTTGACAGGATCGTAGTCGTAGAGGGTGAGCTGAACATACCGGCACAGTTTCATGTGGGCGAAATTGCCGAGGAGCAGAATGTATGGCATACTCACCCGGCAGTGACTGCAGAGCTCACAATAAACGGCAAGAAGGCCCTGTTCAAGGTGGGCATTGTGCCGAAATTCCCTGCTCTCCTTCGGGCAATTGTCCCGGAAGGGGAATATGCTGCCGGCAGCCAGGGACAATTCTTTCTCAATCTTGAGAATGGCTACAATGAGCCAGCTGAATTCCGGTTTTCCCTGCCCACGGACGGTTTCATCGACCTGGAGCAAAGGGACCACGCCCTGACACTTTCAGCCGGGGAGAAAAAAGCTGTGCCGGTAAGCTATTTTCTCCATAGACCCGGGCTGTTGCAGGGCAAGGTGGAGATTACAGCCCAGCCTCAGAGTGGGGAACCGGTGAAGTACAGTCAGGAGCTGACTGCGGCCTTTGCCGGCAGGGGGAGCAGGTTTGGCGGCGAAACCAATGACTATTATTTTGTGGCCAATGGCAGATACATGCTCATTCTGGGCAAGTATTTCAATACCATGGAAGTCCGCTCTTTGGTGAAGACCATTTACTCCACTTATTTCATGCGGCCACAGCTGGGCCTGCCCTACTCGGTGGAGTTTGCCAAGACCAAGCCAGTACAGGTGGAATGGGGAGATGAGGACGGGGTGTCTTTTATTCGCGCAACTTACCATTCCTCCTCCCGTCCGGGCATTGTAATTGAGCGCCTTGCCCGCCTCGGGGCTGACGGGCTGTTTTCCCAGCAATGGAGCATTATTAATGCGGGGGAGGAGCCGGCAGCGAACCTGTGGTTCAAAACCATGATTAATTTTGACAACGTCTGGCCGGTGCTGCCCCTGAGAGGCAGAATCATTGAGGCCCGGGACGGCCGCAGCTACCTGGGAGCCTTCGCCCTTAGGGATCTTACCGAGAACTGGATATATTCCCATACAGGGAACAGGGGACTGTGCTGGGCCAAGGACATGACCATAAAGGGCGATGACTGGCTTTGGCTGGAAACAGATTTGGGCACTTTGGCCCCGGGCCAGCAGGCGGAGATCAAGCCCATTTATCTCAGCATGAACACCTTTGGCAGCTGGCAGGAATTCAGGCAATTTGCGTTGCAGGTCAATGAAAAAGAAAATATAACATCAACTGACAGCCTGGAAGCAGTAGTAAACGGCGGCAATCCCTTTGTCAGCGGAGATTATGAATTGGCAGTGTACCAGCATCAGGAAAAGAATTTTTCCGCCCAGGTCACAGCCAGCTCTGCCAGCGGGAGTTTTGCTCCCCGCAGGGCCGATGCTGTCGGCAATCGCGCCAGCCTGACCCTGCCGGAACTGCCCCCTGCCGGCTTCGATGCGGTAAATATCGCTGTCGAGACTACAGGCGTTGATTATCAGCGGCAAGTTGCCGTCTTTAGCTGCGGCGGCCAAGTAGAACAAAAACAGCAAGAGCAGGAAGGCATTAAGGTCCTGACGGTGGACAATGGCCCAGTGTCATTCTCAGCCGCTCCTGCTTTTGGACCCGGGGTCTTCAGCCTGATCTTCCAGGGCCAGGAATGGTTTGACGCTTCCTTCCCGGCGCCGGGGCCCAAGTCCTGGTGGAACCCCTGGCTGGGGGGAACGGGGGTCGAAATACAATCCCTATCAGGCAAGTCGCTGCTCAGGCAACCCCGCTCCATCCAGTTTGTTTGCCTGCCCGACAATTTGGGCAATCAGTGGCAGGGCCTGCAGATTGAGGTGGATGTCCGGGAGCATGAGAAATACCAGGGCCTGGTTCTGAGGCAGAATGTCCTTACCCTTCCCGGACTGGCGGGGATCTGCATCTTCCTGGAGCTTGCACACAAGGGACTTGCCATCAATGCCGTGGAATGCGCAAGTACTGTCTACCTCAATCCCGGCAAGACTTCTTCCGGCAGCTGGGTCCAGTACCTTTCTCCCAGAGGGCAGAAGGTGGGCTTCAAATTTGGGGAAGACAATGAAACTCCTGATGTGCACAAATTGCTGTTTGGCAACCCTGGATGCCCTCAGCAACTCATGATTTTTAGCGGGGAAAATATTAGTGGTTATGTCAACCGGGACGTTATCCTCTGCGGTGCCTGGAAACTGCAAAGCCTGATTCCCGGCAAATCGATTGTCACTTTGCCTCAGTTTTATCTCTTTACCGACAGGGATATTCCCGAAGCTGCTTTGGAACCCCTGAGCAAGCTGCGCTGGGTGCGCTAGTATTAAGCCAGAGTATTTCCTCTGGCTTTTTCAGTATCAGTTTCAGTTAGTGGGAAGGAATATTCTCTAATTGTGCAGAATTTATCAGACGGAGGTGCTGATATGCTCAAGGTGGAAGATATTTTTACCCATATGCCGGTTTTGGAAACCAGGCGGCTGGTCCTGCGTCCCCTTAGTCTTGATGATGCTCAGGACATGTATGACTATGCCCGGGATCCCCTGGTCTCCCGCTACGTTCCCTGGGAGGTCCACAGGGGCATAGAGGATACATTTGCCTATCTCAATACCGTAGTTGAGGATCAGCTGGCGGGCCGGGTCAGCAGCTGGGCAGTGGTCAGCAAAGCTGAGGATAAGATGGTGGGGACGGCAGGCTATGTATGGTGGCAGCCGGAACACCAGAAGGCCGAGATTGGATATGTCCTCGCCCGCAGCCTATGGGGCCAGGGGCTGATAAGCGAAGCGGCCAAAACCATTGTTGATTTCGGCTTTACCCGCATGAAACTAAACCGCATTGAGGCCCGCTGCTTTGAGGAGAATATCGCCTCCGCCAGGGTCATGGAGCATTGCGGCATGACCTTTGAGGGCGGGTTTCGGGATTATCTCCGGGTAAAGGGAGCTTTTTGCACCTTTCGCTTTTATTCAATCCTGCGCCGGGAGTGGGAGGAGAAATTATGATGGAGCGACTGCAGCAGCAAGTAGAATTCTTGCTGGAAATAGATAAGCTCAAGACAATTTTTCGCCGGACAAGTTTGATTTATGCTGACAGATTTGAGAATGATGCCGAACATTCCTGGCATCTGGCCATGACGGCCATGGTGCTGGCGGAGTATGCAAATGCGGCTATTGATCTTGGCAAGGTCATCAGAATGGTATTGGTCCATGACCTGGTGGAAATAGATGCCGGGGACACCTATTGCTATGATTTAGAAGGGGCCAGGGACAAAGCCCTGCGGGAAGAGAAAGCTGCCGACCGCGTTTTTGGCCTGCTGCCCCGGGAGCAGAGCCGGGAACTGCGGCAGCTGTGGGAGGAGTTTGAGCTGGGAGAGACCCCGGAAGCCAGGTTTGCCAACGCCGTCGACCGCTTCCAGCCCGTTCTCTTTAACCTTCGCACCCATGGACGCTCTTGGGCGGAGAATAACATCAGCCGCAAACAAGTGGACGGCCGGGTGGCTCCCATCGCCCTGGGGTCAACTGTGCTCTGGCAATACATTGCCCGGCTGCTGGATGAGGCAGTAGCCAAGGGGTTTCTAAAGGAGGGGGAGAAATAATGGGCTGCCCGATTTTCCAGGTTGACGCTTTTGCCGCTAAGCCTTTTGCCGGCAATCCTGCCGCGGTGTGCCTGCTGCTGAACGGGGAGAAAAGTTCCCAGTGGATGCAGCAGGTGGCTAAGGAGATGAATTTATCGGAGACGGCATTTCTGGTTCCTCAAGGGGATGGCTGGAAGCTGCGTTGGTTTACCCCCACAGTGGAAGTGGAACTATGCGGCCATGCCACCTTGGCCAGCGCCCATGTGCTCTTCAATTTGGGGCTGGCAGAGGCTCATGAGGTCATCAGCTTTTATACCCAGAGCGGATTGTTAAAAGCTAGTTTGAAAGAGGATTGGATTGAGTTGGACTTCCCGGCGGAACCGGCCTGGGCGGAGGAAATAAGCCCCGCCATTATCCAGGCCCTGGGGGCTAAACCGATCTTTGCCGGGCGCAACCGCATCGACTACCTGGTGGAAGTTGCTTCCGAACAGGAGGTGCTGGACCTCAAGCCTGATATGGGCTCCTTGGCTGCTTTTTCGCAAGGGGTAATGGTGACAGCAAAGGCAGCCCGGCCTGGGTATGACTTTGTCTCCAGGTTTTTTGGCCCCGGTGTGGGAATTGACGAAGACCCGGTAACCGGCTCTGCTCATTGTTGTCTCGGCCCCTATTGGCAGCCGAAGCTGAATAAGTCCGAATTTAACGCCTGGCAGGCCTCGGCCCGGGGAGGCGCCGTCAAGGTCCGACTGGAGGGAGACCGGGTCTTTCTCGGCGGCCAGGCTGTGATGGTCTTCCAGGGAGAACTGCTGTAGGCAGTATAGTCTAACAGCTTTTGACCTCAGATTTCTGTTTTCGCATTGGGCGGGGTTTTCTCGCCCTTTTTTGTGCCCCGGGGCAATACTAAGAGGAAGAAACCTTGAGGAGCGGCTGTATGAAACGAAGCCTTCTGATCTTGATAATGCTGACGGTGATACTCCTACCCGGGAGGCAGACACCTGCTCCCTGTCTCTTGCAGGCGGAGAGGCCAACAGGGGGCAGCGATCTGGTGCGGGTGGGGGATATCGACAATTTGATTGTCCTGGATCTTCGTTATGCAAGCAGGAATAATTTTACCGGTAAACCGGTGTATCCGGTCAATGTGGCTTTGCTGCAGCGAGAAACAGCCCTCAAGCTGGCCGCGGCCAATGCCGAACTGATGGAACAGGGCTGCCGGCTAAAACTTTGGGATGCTTACCGGCCTTATCACCTCCACCAATTGCTCTGGGAACTGGCGGGAGATAAACGGTATTTTTTCGCTGACCCCAGATATGGCTCGGTGCACAACCGGGGGGCGGCGGTGGATGTCACCTTGGTGGATATCCGCGGCAGAGAGGTGGAGATGCCCACGGATTTTGATGACTTTTCCGGACGAGCCCACAGGCAAGCCAGCATGTCGCCAGCGGCACGCGCCAATATGGATCTGCTCACTGAAGTGATGGTCAGGCATGGGTTTCAATACATAGACTTTGAGTGGTGGCACTTTGAAGATAATTCGTGGTGGCAGTACCCGATTCTGGATCTGTCTTTGGAGTTGTTTGCGGGGGATGAGAAGTAGGGGCCGGGGCCTCCCGCCTGTTATTGTCCTTGACAAATGGAGCGGGCCGGGGGATATTATAATTTAGACTGGCGAAAGTTCCTGCCCCGAAAGGATGATTTTTTATGCAGCAACAGACTAAGCGATTCAGCTTGGCAGACTTGCTTCTGATTTTTGTGACAATAATTTGGGGTGTTAATGTGGCCGTAGTCAAGGTAGCCCTTGCCGAATTTAACCCCTTGACCTTCAACTCTTTGCGTTTTGGCATTTCAGCGTTGCTCAGCTGGGGGATGTTAGGGCTGACCGGAGCAAGGCTGCTGCCTCAACGAGAAGATCTGCCCCGTATCGCTTTTTTGGGATTGCTGGGCCATACTCTTTACCAAGTTCTCTTCATCTCTGGGACTAATCTGACCACTGCGGCAAATACAGCCCTGCTTCTGGCGACAATACCCGTCTGGGTAGCCGCCCTAGGGGCAATTACCAGAGAGGAGGCTTCAGGTCCCTTGACCTGGGCGGGAATAGGCATGTCCATTTTGGGAATTGCCTTGGTCACTGCCAGCGGGGATTTGTCTCTGGGGGGAAGCACCTGGCTGGGAGATATAATGGTGGTAAGCGGCACTTTTTTTTATGCTCTCTATACCCTGAAGAGCAAAAACCTGCTCAATAAATACTCCCCCCTGCAATTTTCCACCTGGACAATGACCATCGGCGCCCTGGCGATGATTCTGGTATCTCTGGGGCAGATCAAGGTTCAGGACTGGTCAGCAGTTGGCGTTGTGGGCTGGGGGGGACTTGCGTTTTCCGCCGGGCTTGCAATTACACTGGGATATTACGTGTGGACAAATGGCATCCAGAAACTGGGCTCTGCCAGGACGGCCATTTATAATAACCTGACACCGGTTACCGCCATGATTACCAGCAGCTTGTTTCTGAAAGAGGAAATTGGAGTTATGCAATTAGCCGGTGCGGCCTTAATCATCACAGGACTTTACATCACTCGCCGGACGCGCTGAGCCGGTATTCCTGTACCGATTTTTCGGCCTGCAGGGGAGCGGCTTCTTCCTCATAAGCCATATTTTTCTTGTTGACAGTTTTCTAATGGCCGTGTTAGACTGATAAACATGTTGCATTCAATCAATTGAATATTTCTCTTATCAAGAGTGGCGGAGGGACTGGCCCTATGAAGCCCGGCAACCCGCTCCCGTTTAGGGAGGGCAGGGTGCCAAATCCGCAGGCAATGCCTGAAAGATGAGATAGTAATCCCCCATCTTTTGCAGGTGGGTTTTTTTATGGAAGGAAGGGACTTAGGGTGATTTCACTTGAAAAAGTAAATAAAAATTTTAATGGGGAAAAAGTCCTGGAGGATGTTAGCCTGAAAATAAATGAAGGTGAAGTGTTTGGGGTTGTCGGCTTAAGCGGGGCAGGGAAGAGCACTTTAGTCCGCTGCATTAATCTGCTGGAGCGCCCAGATTCTGGACGCATCTTTGTAGATGGCAGAGAAATGACTGCCATGAACGACAGGGAATTGCGCCGCGCCCGGCAAAACATCGGGATGATTTCGCAAAACTTTAACCTGTTTAAAAGGTACAGCGTTTGGGAGAATGTAGCCTTTCCCTTGCGCTTGATTAGGATGCCCCGGGCTGAAGTGAAAGATAGGGTTGCCCGGCTCCTGGAACTGGTTGGCCTGGCTGATAAGGCCGCTGCCTATCCCCGTCAGCTCAGTGGCGGCCAGCAGCAACGGGTGGCCATTGCCCGGGCTTTGGCCAACAAGCCCCGGGTCCTCCTTTGTGATGAACCTACATCGGCCCTGGACCCGGTTACCGCTCAATCCTTTCTGGAACTATTGAGCGCCATCAACCGTCAACTAGGTTTGACCATCGTCCTGATCACTCATCAGATGGGGGTAATCAGGGCGGTTTGCCAGCACGTTGCGGTGGTGCATGAAGGCAAGATCGTCGAGTTGGGGCCGGTGGACACTGTCTCCGTCAGGCCTGAAAGCGAAATTGCCCGGCATCTTCTGCATAGCGAGATCCCGGATATCCCCCAGGGGTGCTGGCGCTTGAGTTTTATTGGGGAAACTGTCAGACAGCCGGTGCTGGCCCGCTTGATTAAAGAAATGGGCGCAGAGATTAATATTTTGGCCGGCAATATCGACTCCGGCAGGCTCAATCCCTACGGGTGGCTTTTGGTTAGCGTCGAGGGCAATGAGGACCAGAAGGTCCGGGCACGCAGGGCTTTGGAGGACAGCGGCGTTAGTGTGGAGGTGATGGGTCTTGGTGACTGAACTGATTTTGCCTGCAATGGCGGAAACTATATATATGGTAGTCTTGTCCCTGTTTTTCTCGGCGGCAATCGGAGTCCCCTTGGGCTTGCTTCTGGTGGTGACGGGACAGGGGCATTTGCTCCCCAAGGCTTCTCTGAATCTGATTCTGACTGCAGTAATCAACATTTCCAGGTCAGTGCCCTTTATCATCATGATGGTTGCTGTTGTTCCCTTTACCCGCCTGATGGTGGGCAGCACCATTGGCACTACTGCAGCCATTGTTCCCCTGTCCCTGTCTGCTATCCCCTTTGTCGCCCGGGTCACTGAGTCGGCCATTCGGGAAGTGGATACAGGCTTGATTGAAGCGGCCTTGTCTATGGGGGCTTCCCCAGGGCAGGTGGTAAGGCGGGTGCTGATATCTGAAGCCTTGCCAGGGCTGGTTCGGGGTCTGACCCTGACTGCCATTAATTTGATTGGATATTCAACCATGGCCGGCGTGTTGGGTGGAGGCGGCTTGGGCAATCTTGCCATCCGCTTTGGTTACCAGCGTCGGGAGACGGCAATACTCACAGCTACAATCATTGCTTTGATTGTCCTTGTCCAGTTAGTACAGGGTCTTGGCAATAAGCTGGTTGCCAAGCTAAGCCGATAAGTGCATTTAATATGGAGGTCTTTAATATGAAAAAAATTGTAATATTGGGTTTAAGTCTAATTTTGCTCATTAGCGTGGGAGGATGCGGTGATGACGCTGATGTCCTCAAGGTAGGGGCTTCAGCCGTTCCCCATGCCGAAATTTTGGAGTTTGCCAAGCCCCTGCTTGCCGAGCAGGGAATTGAGATGGAAATAGTTGTGTATGATGATTTTATTCAACCGAATTTGAACTTAAGCGATGGCGAAATTGACGCAAACTTCTTTCAGCACCGTCCGTTTCTTGACAGCTTTAATGCGGAATACGGCCGGGAATTAGTGGGATTGGTTGCGGTCCATATAGAACCCATGGGCATTTACTCTCAGCAGCTTGATAATCTGGGAGAAATCTCCCCGGGCTGCAAGGTGTTGATTCCCAGTGATCCCGTTAATGAGGGGCGGTCACTGGCACTGTTGGAGAGGGCCGGTCTGATAAAATTAAAGGCTGGTGTCGGCATCTCCGCCACTTTAAATGATATAGTGGAAGACCCCTACAGTCTGGACATTAAAGAGCTTGACGCCGCCTTTATAGTCAACGCTTTGCCAGATGCCGGGCTGGCGGTTATCAATACAAATTTCGCCATTCAAGCCGGCCTGATCCCTGTCCGGGATGCATTGTACCTTGAAGATGGCCAGTCTTGCTATGCAAATCTGCTTGTGGTCAATAAGGAAGATCAAGACGAGGAAAAATTGTTAGCTTTGGCCCAGATTCTTAAATCGGAAGCTGTTGCTCAATTTATTGAAGATACCTATGCAGGTCAGATTACGCCGGCAAATTAGGATAAAACAGGGGGAGATTTCTTCGACAGGCGAAGGAGTCTCCCCCTGTTTTGGAGAATAATACAATATTACATCCAGAGGAGGACGCTGAATGCGCAAGGCAAGTATTGTTGAGAATTTCCACGGCACCATGGTGGCTGACCCCTACCGCTGGCTGGAGGACAGCCTTTCCCCGGAAAGCCAGGCCTGGATACAGGAGCAGAATAAAGCAACCCGGGCATTTCTGGACACCCCCCTGCGGCAAGAGATCAAAGAGCGTCTGACAGAACTGTGGGATTTTCCCAAGTATGAACTGCCCCAGGAAGCTGGCGGCAGGCTGTTCTTTCAAAAGAATGACGGCCTTATGAATCAGGCAGTAGTATATGTTCAGGAGCCCGGGGGAGAACCGATCCCGCTGCTGGACCCCAACACCTTCAGCGCTGATGGCACAGTGGCCCTCACCCGCTTTAGCCCAAGCCCCGGGGGCAAGCTGCTGGCCTACGCCCTGTCGGCCAGCGGCAGCGACTGGCAAAAAGTCCGTATTCTTCAGGTTGACAGCGGCAAAGAATATCCCGAGACAATCAATTGGTGCAAATGGACCACTCTGCCCTGGACTCCTGACGCAGAAGGCTTTTATTACAGCCGCTTTCCTCAGCCTGGCACCGTTCCTCCGGAAGATCAGAGCAATTACTGCCAAGTTTATTACCATAGAATCGGGACGGACCAGCGGGAAGATGTCCTGATTTTTTCCCGGCCTGAGGCCAAGGAGCTGGGCTTTACGCCGATTATTAGCGAGGATGATGCCTACCTGGGCCTGGTGGTTACCTATGGAACCTCTTCCCGCAACCGCTTCTATTACCGGCCCCTGGAAGGCAAGGGCGAATTTGTGCGCCTGCTGGCTGAGGGCGATGCTGCTTACCGGCCTGTGGGCAACCTGGGAAAGAAATTTTACTTTCTTACCGACCTGGATGCTCCCCGAGGCAGGATTATTGCCATTGACCTCGACAGGCCCGGCAGGGAAGATTGGGAGGAAATAATACCCCAAACCGATGATGTCATCGACCAGGCTCACTTCCTGGGCGGCCAGTTGGTCCTGACCTATATGCACCATGCCTGTCATCGGCTGGAGCGCTTTTCTCCCGCTGGTTCCCATATTGGCGGAATCTCACTGCCCGGCCTGGGGACAGTAATAGGAGCGTCCGGCAGATTTGACTGCAACCGGTTTTTTATAGGGTATACTTCCTACCTTTTTCCCCCGGCTGTTTTCAGCTGCAATCTCAGCTCAGGGAAACTGACTCCCTTTGGCGATTCTGCTTTGCCTTTTGACCCCGGCGAATACGAAACCAGCCAGGTCTTTTATGCATCCAAAGATGGCACCAAGGTGCCCATGTTTATAACCCACAAAAAAGGCTTGGCCCCGGATGGCGCCAACCCTGCAGTCCTGTTTGGATATGGGGGATTCAACATCAGCATGACCCCGAACTTTTGGCCAATGCACCTAATGTTTATGGAACGGGGCGGTGTTTTTGCCGTGGCCAACCTCAGAGGCGGCAGTGAATACGGCGAGGACTGGCATCGGGCCGGCATGCTTGAGAATAAGCAGAACGTTTTTGATGACTTTATCGCTGCCGGCGAGTGGCTGATAGAAAATAAATACACCAGCAGCAAACGTCTGGCTATCCTCGGCCGCAGCAACGGGGGGCTGCTGGTATCGGCCAGCATGACACAGCGCCCCGAGCTCTTTGGCGCCGTAGTCTGCTGGGTGCCGGTAATTGATATGCTTCGGTACCATAAATTTACTGTCGGCCGCTACTGGATTCCCGAATACGGCAATGCCCAGGAGAATCCCGAACACTTCAAATTTATGTATGCCTACTCGCCTTTGCACAATGTCCGGGAAGGGGTTGATTACCCCCCCACCCTGATAATGACGGCGGACACCGACGACCGGGTAGTTCCCGGCCATGCCCTGAAATTTGCCGCCACCTTGCAGGAAAAATACGCCGGCCCCAAGCCAATTCTCCTGCGGGTGGAGAGCAAGGCCGGCCATGGACCCGGCAAACCCATCAGCAAGCTCATCGATGAAGGAGCGGACATGTATACATTTATCTTTAGGACCTTGGGGATTGAATAAAAGAATACAGGCGGAGGTGATTTGTTGTGAAAATCGGAGAGGCTTTTTCTCGTCGCCGGAGCATACGGAAATTTAAGTCTGAGCCGGTGCCCCGGGAGCTGATCGGGCAGGTGCTGGAAGCTGCGACCCTGGCCCCCTCGGGCAAGAATGCTCAGCCCTGGGAGTTCATCGTTCTGGAAGGCGTGGACAAGGAGAAAATCGCCGCACTGATGGTTGCGGGGGCAGAGCAGCTGGAGGCCAGTGGTTACAACAGCGGCAGCGCCAGGAACTCGGCTCAGATTGTTCAGAATGCCCAAGCTGTCATCATGGTTTACAATCCCCGTCAGAAAAGGGATGCCAAACTAACCCCCCTTAGAAGAATTATGTGGTCGGTAGATACCCAGTCAGTTGGGGCGGCAATTCAGAACCTGCTTTTAAAGGCGGTAGAATTAGGTTTGGGCAGCCTGTGGATCTGCGATGTCTTTGTCGCTGAGGAGCAGATCAGCGCCTGGCTGGGCCGGAAAGATGAAATGATCGCCGCTGTTGCCCTGGGCTGGCCCGATGAAGAGCCGGCCCCTCGCCCCCGCAAACCCTGGCAACAGGTAACCCACTGGGGAAGGGGCCACTAGGGACAGTCCCCAGTGGCGCATTTTTGGCTGGAAAGGGAGGTAGGGCAGTGATCCAAGTGAAAATAAGCAATGGCAAGGGAAAGCGGACTGAGATTATTGGGGGAGTTGAGCTGCAAAGCAGCGGCGGAGTCCCCCCTCAATGGGCTGCTCTTACTGAATTTCTGCCTGCCCGGGGCAGGGTTCTGGACTACGGCAGTTGGCAGGGTGTGGCTGCCCTGTGGTTAAAGGCATGCCGGCGGGATGCTCAGGTAACCTTTGCCCATTACAGCTCTTGCTTAGTGGCTCAGGCGGCGGAAAACGCCGCTTCCAGCCAGCTGGCCATACAGTCTCAGGCTATGTTCCCCCTGACTGGCCAATGGGACACGATTATCCTGGCGGCGCCAGAGCAGAGGGAGGCCATGAGGCTGCTGGCGTGTCAGGCAGCGGCCTGCCTCAATCCCGGCGGTGAGCTGTTGGTGGCAGCATCCTCTCCTCGGGATGAAGAGCTGGGAGAGCACTTTGCCAAAATATCTGAGGTCGCCGCCGGAGAACACTGGACCATTTTGCGCTGCACTGATCCCCGCCAGGGCAGCGTGGATCTGCCTTGGCAAAAGCTCTCGGTTCAGGTGCGGGGACTTGAGCTGGAACTGGCCAGCCTGCCTGGGAATTTTTCTCCCGGCGGTCTGGATCAGGGCACCAGGCTGATGCTGGAGGAAGCCTTGATTCCCAAAGGGGGCCGTGTGCTGGATTTAGGCTGCGGCTATGGAGTGGTGGGAATTGTGGCCGCTAAACTTGGGGCTGGGGAGGCAGTCTTTGTCGACGATGATTTCATTGCCCTGACGGCCTGCAGCCACAACCTGCAAGGCCTCGGCATTAATGGAGAGCTGGTCCACAGCCATCTGCCCGCTGTCCTCGGGGGCAAATTTGACTGTATCCTCACCAATCCTCCTTACCATGCTGATTATGGCGTTGCCAGCTCATTTCTGGAGTTTGCCGCCCGCAGCCTTAATCCCCAAGGTTGGGTTTATGTCGTCATTAAGAAGCCGGACTGGTATCGAAATAAACTGCAGTCTCTGTTTGGCGGTTGCCGGGCGGTGGAGAGAGACGGATACTGGCTCCTTTCCGCCCAAAAGCGCTTGAAAACTGGGCAGGCTAATGCTGCAGCCAAGACCACCCGCAAGCACAGACGAAAACAGCGCCACTAGGGACAGTCCCCACTGGATCCTTTTATATATATTAATTAAGGGAATTGCGTTATAATTGCAATATGGGAGGGAGATTGATGCCCAGGCAGGCCAGAATGCTGTCGGAAAGCGGGATATACCATGTCACCTTTCGCGGTGTAGACAAAATGGATATCTTTCGAGATAACGCGGACAAAAGCTGGTTCCTGACACTCCTCATTAATAAAAAGGCCAAAGGTGAATTTTTGCTGCATGCATATTGTTTGATGAGCAACCATGTACATTTGCTTGTGCGAGCGAAGGATCCATTGCAAAGGATTATAAAGCGAATTTGCGGACCTTATGCTCAATATTTCAACTTTAAGTATGACCGAGTAGGTCACTTATTTCAGGGAAGGTATCATAGCCAAGTAATTGATTGCGAGCGGCATTTCCTAGTATGTTCCAGATACATACACCTAAACCCGGTAGCCGCAGGTATCACTGTGTGTGCCCAAGATTATCCATGGAGCAGTTATCGAATATATTCAGCCCCGCTGCGTCCAAGTTCGCTTGTTGATAAAGAATTTCTTAATTCTATCCTTTCTTCCGATAGGACTGACGCGGCCAAGGCATTCATCGCATTTACTGATGCTGAGGTAGAAGAAGGGGAGGATTATTCATTTCTTGAACCAGGGGAAAAAGACAATCCCCGCATCAAAGTAGAAGAAATCCTGGCGAGCTTCGGTCTCAGCAGCAAGACTTTTAGAACAGCTCCCTCGCAACTCAGAAGGCAAGTTTTAAGTGTCGTGCTTGCCAATGTTGACATCAGTGGCAGGGAACTGGGAAAAATGCTCAACATTTCTCGAACGGTCATATATGATTTGAAAAAGTAGCCACTGGGGACTGTCCCCAGTGGCTAAAGCAATATGCCCGGGGCAATATGAGCCAGTTAGTGCCGTCCCCCATAGCGCTTTTGGCCGGTGCGGCGGTTGTGGTAAGAGGAGTTGCCTGAGGGTTTGCCGGCTGAGCGCTGGTGGAATCTGTAGGAACCTTCTTCGGTGATTCTAACGGGTGTGCGATCGGGTTCTTTTGTCAGCAGTTTCAGGGCGGCAGCCACCAGGCTGAGCGAGTCGTTTTCTTCCAGGAGTTTGCCCGCCATTTCCCGATAGTGTCCGGTGGCGCCGGCATCTAATGCTTCCAGCATTTTTTCCGCTGCCAGATGTTGTTGTCCTTTGAGGACATCAACCAAGGAAGGCAGGGGGGTGCGGGTAATTTTGGCGCCGGTTGTGCGCTGAATATAGCGGAAATGATCCTGCTCCCGGGGGGTTACAAGGGAGATGGCCTCGCCGCTGCGTCCGGCCCGGCCAGTCCTGCCGATGCGATGCACGTAACCTTCGGCATCCTGGGGAATGTCAAAGTTGTATACGTGGCTGATGCCGGTTATGTCCAGACCCCGGGCGGCAACATCGGTGGCTACAAGGACATCAATGATGCCATTTTTAAACTGGCGCAGCACCGATTCCCGCCGGGCCTGGGTCAGGTCGCCGTGGATTCCCTCGGCAGAATAGCCCCGGCTCTTCAGGCCCTCAGCTATTTCGTCCACCCGGCGCTTGGTGCGGCCAAAAATGAGGGCCAAGTCCGGTGGCTGCAGGTCAAGAAGGTGGCAGAGGGTGTCAAACTTCTGTATTTCCTGAACTTCAATGTAAGTCTGGTGGACCGCAGGCACTGTAACCTCTTTGCTCTTGACCTCAATCACCTTGGGATCAACCATGAAGTTCATGGCCAGTTCCTGAATAGGTCTGGGCATTGTGGCAGAGAACAGGAGAGTCTGGTGCTGACCAGGTACTTCTCGGAGGATAGCCTCTATGTCCTCAATGAAACCCATATTCAGCATTTCATCTGCTTCATCTATGACTACAGTAGCGACCTCGTTCAATCTGACAGTGCGGCGGCGGATATGGTCCAGCAGCCTGCCGGGGGTGCCTACGATAATCTCAGGGCGTTTTTTCAGGCTCTTAATCTGACGATCGATATCTTGGCCTCCGTAGATAGGCAGGGAACGTATTCTCTTAAATTCGCCTATCTTATGAAGCTCTTCTGCGACCTGGACGGCAAGCTCCCTGGTGGGGGTAATGACTAGTCCCTGAGGAAGTCCTTGTTCCGGGACAAATCGCTCAACCATGGGAATGCCAAAGGCTGCGGTTTTGCCTGTTCCCGTCCTGGCCTGGCCAATCAGGTCCTTGCCGTTTAGGCCTGTGGGGATAGCTTCTTGTTGAATTGGTGTAGTTTCTTCAAAGCCCATGTTGCTGATAGCTTTTAATACTGCGGGGCTAAGCCCCAGTTCGGTGAATGTGTTCATGTACACTGCTCCTTTATTGAGCTTATATTGAATCATCCGGGTTTCTTTTTAATACTGCTGGGATATTGGATCCCCCGCCCTCGGTTCGGCTACTTAAGTATACAGGTAAACGGCGGAGAAAACAAAACTGGCTTGCTAAACAGCAAAGAAACATGCAATTAGGCCTGTGATTCAGTTATAAACTCCAAAAAGTGGTTGTAAATGCTGGGATGCTTCAGCAGGAACTGGTTGAGCATGGCAATCCTGTTCAGGGTATTGAGGCTGACATTGTGTTCTATCATTTCGGTTTCGGTCAGCAGAGATTCTGTTACTCCCAGAAGTGTCAGGAATTCTTCGATAATTTGATGGCGAAGATAGAGAAATTCCCCTAATTCCAAACCGGATTCAGTAAGACGGATTACGCCATATTTTTCAAAATCCAGCAGTTTAAGTTCTGTAAGCTTTTGGACCATTCGGCTTACTGAGGGAGCTTGAACATTGAGACTTTCGGCCAGAATGTTGACACGGGTATATCCTTCTGCCAGGCAGTTTCGGTAGATCATTTCCAAATAGTCTTCCATGCTGGGTGTCAGGGTTTTTTTTTGTTGGAGCAAAAGCTGATAGCCTCGGGCGGTGCGGAAAGTGTTATTTTGTTTCAAATCATACCCTCCCTTCCACCGCTTGGGCATTTAACCTCTTATTATAGATATTCATCACTTCTGCTGTATATTTGCATAATTTGCTTGTAGGAAACATTGTTTGTGGCCTATAACATTGCAGGAGGGTTTAATATGAATGGTCAAGCTGTACCCCTTAACCTGTTGCCCCTAGGCAAGCTTGGGGTTGTCAGGGATTTACTATCAGACGCCAGCAGCAGAAGGCGCCTGCTGGATTTGGGACTGATAACCGGCACACCAGTGGTAGCAGTGCTCAGGAGTCCTGCCGGCGATCCAACGGCTTTTCAGTTCCGGGGGGCGCTTATTGCCTTGCGCAATGCTGAAGCCTGTCAAATTCTGGTTGATCTGCTATAAGGGGACGGTAGAATGGGGCTGACAAAACAATCTACAGGCACTGGCGTCAGAAAGGAATTATATTTAACATCGGCAGGTCAGCGAAATGAAAAGGTCATAGCCCTGGCGGGCAATCCCAATACAGGAAAGAGCACGGTGTTCAACAGCCTCACGGGGATGAACCAGCATACCGGGAACTGGCCCGGCAAGACTGTGGCCACAGCCCAGGGCCGGTATCAATACGGGGATGACAATTACCTGCTGGTGGATTTGCCGGGAACCTATTCTCTGCTTTCTGCATCTGTTGAGGAGGAAGTGGCCAGGGATTTTATCTGTTTTGGCCAGCCCGATGTGACGGTGGTGATTGCCGATGCCACCTGTCTTGAGCGCAATCTCAACCTGGTCCTGCAAATCCTGGAAATTACCGACCGGGTGGTGGTCTGTGTCAATCTCATGGATGAAGCCAAGCGGAAGAAAATAACGGTTGACCTTGACCAACTGGGACGGGAACTGGGCGTGCTCGTGGTAGGAACAAATGCCCGCAGTGGGGAAGGGCTGGATGCGCTCAAAGCCGCAGTCGCTCAGGTTGCTGCCGGGGACCCGAGCTGTCCCCGGCAGGTAAGTTATCCTCAGCAGATTGAGGCGATGGTGGCTTCCCTAAGCCCCGAGCTGACGGGGCTCCTCCCCAACAGCCGCTGGCTGGCGCTGAGGCTGGCGGAGGGCGAGACCTCAATCTTTGATTCCCTGGGCAAGTATCAGGGCTTGGACATATTGGGGGATAACGCCCTTAGCAGCGTGCGCCGGGAGTTTTGCCGCCAAAGTCAAGTCAATCCCAGGGACCTGATTGTCTCAAGCATTGTCAGTGAAGCTGAAAAGATTTTCAATAAAACAGTCCTGATTGAGAACCGCGACCACAATGCCCTGGACAGAAAGATAGACAGCATCCTGACATCAAAGGTTTTCGGCTATCCAATTATGCTTGGCTTGCTGGGTCTGGTATTCTGGCTGACCATTGAGGGGGCCAATTACCCTTCCCAGCTGCTGGCGGCGCTGTTATTTGGCTTTGAAGACTGGCTGGCCGGCCTTGCCTTTTGGACATCTTGTCCCGATTGGCTTTTTGGCGTTCTGGTAATGGGAGTGTATCGCACCTTGGCTTGGGTGGTTTCGGTGATGCTGCCGCCCATGGCGATCTTCTTTCCCCTGTTTACCTTGCTGGAGGATTTGGGGTACTTGCCCCGGGTGGCCTTCAATTTGGACCATTATTTCAAAAAGGCTTGCGCCCATGGCAAGCAGGCATTAACTATGTGCATGGGCTTTGGCTGCAATGCAGCCGGAGTTATTGCTTGCAGGATCATTGATTCTCCTCGAGAACGTCTGGTAGCTATCATTACAAATAATTTTGTCCCCTGTAACGGCCGTTTCCCCATTCTTATTGTCATGGCCACGACTTTTTTTGCCGCCGGCGCAGGTGCTTTCCAAAGCGGAATAGCTGTTTTGGCAGTGATGGCCGTAATTGTCATTGGCATAGTCATGACCCTGGCGGTATCCAAGATTTTATCAAAAACCATCCTCTTAGGGCTGCCCTCTTCCTTTGCCTTGGAAATGCCTCCTTACAGAAAGCCTCAGGTGGGCAAGGTCATTGTGCGCTCGGTGTTTGACAGGACATTATTTGTTTTGGGGCGGGCGGCAGCGGTGGCGGCGCCGGCGGGGATTGTAATCTGGCTGATGGCCAATTTGTCCATTGCTGATGCCAGCCTTCTTGCCCACGGAGCGAGAATCCTGGAGCCCCTGGGTCAACTAATGGGCTTGGACGGCATCATTCTCATGGGTTTTTTGCTGGGGCTGCCAGCCAACGAGATTGTGATTCCTATAATTATTATGAGCTATATGGCCAGCGGCTCAATGCAGGCGCTGCAGAGTCCGGAGGCATTGCGCCAATTGCTGACGGCCAATGGCTGGACCTGGTTGACGGCGGTAAATGTAATGTTATTGACCATCATGCACTTTCCCTGCGGTACAACCCTTTGGACGATACACAAGGAAACGCAAAGTTGCAAGTGGACGTTGGTTTCATTTCTGGTCCCCACTGCAGCGGGCATACTCATCTGCGCGGCAGTGGCCGCTGTCGCCAGGCTCCTTGGACTGGCCTAAGAAAGCTCTTTGCAGTAAAAAAATACCCCGGGGTCGGGGCATGAAAAAAAGCCATTCCCAGTGTTTCCCAAGGGAACAGCGGGATTGGCTTTTTCCTAGTGGTTTTTGCAGCGCTTGCAGACCTAAACATCATTGCCTTGCTCGTCCTTGGTCTGCCATAAAAGTTTGGTGCTTGTCCTGGAGCAAAGGGGACAGGTGCCTTTGCCCCGGCCGAGCTTGCCCCATAGTCCTTTGCCGCGATTTTGTTTGGCCATTGGATTTCCACTCCCATCAAAGATAATCAGTAACAGTGCTTTGCGTGCATACCAAAAATTATATAGGAATCAGGGAAGTATTTCAACAGGTATTTATTCCAGCCTGTTTGTTCAACTTGTCTGCAGTCTGTGAAGATAGTAAAATAGTACTATTGAGGGCAACAGGCGAGAGGAAGATAGTCATGGGAATGGTGGTCAAAGGATTGCTTACTGGATTTGTCATTGTCCTGCCCGGCATGAGCGGGGGGACGATGCTATTGCTTCTGGGGCTGTACGAAAAGCTGATGCGGGATTTGTCCCGGCTGCGGGTCTTGAGCTGGATTCCTTTTGCCCTTGGGGCAGCAGGAGGCATTCTGGTCGGCGGCAGGGCTTTTGCCTGGTTATTTGAGTCCTATTCTTCTATAGTTTCAGCGTTTTTGCTGGGCAGCATATTGGCTTCAATCAGATCTGTGCTGGGAGAAAACTATCATCCCAGTTTCAGGCGGGCAGCTATATTCCTTATTGGAGTGGGAATTGGCCTTATCCTTGCCGGCACGCCCATGGGTATTATGGAAAGCACTGCCAGACCCAATGCGGCCTTGCTCTTGATTGGCGGGGCATTGGCCAGCGCCACCATGATTTTGCCCGGGGTGCCTGGCAGCTCTGTTTTGATTATCATGGGCCTCTACGACAATATGATGCAGGCCCTGGCGGATTTAGACTGGATTACTTTGGGCATATTTATTGCAGGGGCGGCTATGGGCATCTTCGGCCTTGCCAATGCCCTGGATAATTTGTATTCCCGCTACCGGGCCACCATCAGCTGGCTGTTTGCCGGATTGATCTTGGGGGCAGGGAGGATGCTGGTGCCTGCCAGCTTTGCCAGCCCAGTGTTGCTAATCATCGCCGCCGTGGCCGGGTTTGCCCTGGTCTGGTGGTGGGGAAGTAAGTAAAGTGAGTTTAGTTAGCAGATCATGAAGGGAGCTTGAAATGCCTGAGAAAAAAACTGAGGAAATTACACTCAAAGTTGAGGGAATGACCTGCGCCGCTTGCGCCAACCGGGTGGAAAAGGGTTTGAAAGGCACTGAGGGTGTAGTTTCAGCTGTGGTCAACCTTGCAACTGAAAGGGCAAGCATCGAATACCTGCCCGGAGCGATATCTAAAGAGAAACTGCTTACTGCAGTGGAGAAGGCTGGCTATCAAGGTCGGCTGGAGCTGGAAGAAGCCGCTGTCTCCAGGGATAAAGATGAGGCAAGACTGCAGCAGGCGGCAAGGAGAATGTGGATAGCCTGGGCTTTCACCTTGCCGGCGGCTGTGTGGATGCTGATTGCCATGGCCGCAGGCCGGCACCAGCATGGCTGGCCCACCCCTCTGAGCTATAACTTGGGAACGCTGCTGCTGGCTCTGCCTGCGCTGCTCTGGGCAGGAGGGCATGTCTATCAATCGGCCTGGCGGGCAGCGCGCCACGGCAGCGCCAATATGGATTCCCTGATTGCCATAGGCACTTTGGCGGCAGTTTCCTCAGGTATTATGGCCTTTTTTTGGCCAGTGGAGAATTATGCTGGGGTTTCCGGCATGATCATGACTTTTCACCTTACCGGCCGTTACATAGAAGCAAAAGCCCGGGGGCATGCGTCCCAGGCCATCAGGAAGCTGTTAGAGCTTGGCGCGAAGACCGCTGCGGTTCTGGTGAACGGTGAGGAGCGGCAGGTGCCAATTCAGCAGGTGCAGGTGGGTGACCTGATGCTGATCCGGCCGGGAGAAAAGATTCCCACCGATGGGGTCATTGAAGCTGGAGAAAGCGCCATCGACGAGTCTGTGGCCACAGGCGAATCCCTGCCGGTAACGAGAGTGCCGGGGGATGCGGTCATCGGCTCGACTGTAAACCACCAGGGCCTGCTGAAGGTGAGGGCGACAAAGATTGGCAAAGACACATTCCTCAGTCAGGTGATAAAAATGGTGGAAGAGGCGCAGGGAACCAAGGTGCCAATTCAGGAATTAGCCGACAGGGTTACCGGTTGGTTTGTGCCGATGGTGATGGTTCTTGCAGTGATGACCTTCGTTGCCTGGCTGCTGTTTCCGAAGATTATGGGAGCAGCGGGTTTGGCGCTGGGGGATCTGCTGCCTTGGCTCAATCCGAGTTTAAGCGGCGCCACCCTGGCCTTGTATGCAACCATCGCTGTATTGGTTATCGCTTGTCCCTGCGCCCTGGGGCTGGCCACCCCCACTGCTTTAATGGTGGGCAGCGGCCTGGGAGCCGAAAACGGCATCCTTATCCGCAGCGGCGGGGCCATTCAGGCCATGAGCAATATAGATATTGTTGTATTTGACAAAACGGGGACTATAACCGCCGGCAAGCCGGAGGTAACGGATATTATTGCCTTTTCTGAGACAAGTGAAGCGGAAGTGCTGCGCCTGGCCGCCAGCGTCGAGCAGGGGTCGGAGCATCCCCTGGGCAAGGCGATTGTCATCGCTGGCCGGGAGCATAGCTTGGACCTGGTAGAACCCGAAAACTTTGTCTCCATTACTGGCAAGGGAGTTGCTGGCGAAATAGACGGCAGAAAAATACTGGTCGGAAGCCGCAGGCTGCTGCAGGCGGAGGGCAGCCTGCAGGCCGAAGCTGAGACAGTCCTGGCTCGCCTGGAACGAGACGGCAAGACGGCAATGTTGGTAGGCCGGGAGGACAGGGTCCTGGGAGTGGTGGCTGTAGCCGATACCATCAAGGATGACTCTGCTGCAGCTATTGCCCAGCTGGAGAAAATGGGGCTGAAGACGGCCATGATCACCGGCGACAATTGGCGGACGGCAGAAGCCATCGCCAGAAAGGCCGGCATTAACCAGGTAATGGCTGAAGTGCTGCCGGCAGGCAAGGTCGAGGAGATCAAAAATCTTCAGCAGCAGGGGCTGAAAGTAGCTATGGTGGGCGACGGCATTAATGATGCCCCGGCTCTCACCCAGGCTGATGCAGGAATCGCCATTGGCACAGGCACCGACATCGCCATTGAGGCCGCAGACATCACCCTGGTCAGCGGCAACTTGCAGGCAGTGGTCAGCGCAGTCAGGCTGTCCAGGGCAACTTTTCGCAAAATCCGGCAAAACCTTTTCTGGGCTTTTTCATACAATTCAATTGCCATTCCCTTGGCAATATTAGGCTTGCTCCATCCGGTCATTGCCGAAATCGCCATGGCTACAAGTTCAATAACAGTAGTGGGCAATGCCAATTTGCTGCGGCGAGCTAAATTGAATTAACCTTGCCGCCACGAAAAGGTACGTCCCTGTTGTTTTAGATTTTTCCGGAGCGGATTATTGATATTAAGAGCCACAGGCCCATAATTGCCGCTCCTATGTAGCCGGCCAGCCCCAGGATGGGGATGGTAATCAGTTTGGGTCCCACTTCTGCCGCTATTACCAGGGATGAGCCGATAATCAGTGAAGAGACTACCAGGGCAAAAACAATTCTGTTCATAGATTTCATCAGGTCAGCGGTTACTTCCTGGAGATGCAGGATTTCCAGCTGGATGGCGACTTTGCCCGCTGCGGCTTTGTTGAGAATTTCCAGAAGTTTTTCGGGAATGCGCAAGCTTGATCGGGTCATCCGGTAGAGACCGTGGGCGAATTTTATTAATTCTTGCTTGGTATTGCGGGAACTCATAATTTGGTTGTGGATAAATGGGGTCATCAGGTCAATTATCGCCATGCCCGGAGCGAGGCGGCTGATCAATCCTTCCAGCACCAGAATGCCTTTAAGCAACAGGGTGATGTCTCTAGGAAAGGCAATCCTATTCTGGCGGCAGATGCGGAAGATTTCCTCCACTAAGCGGGGAATGTCCAGATCGTAAATTGAGGCGGAAATATAGTTATTATAAAGCTGTTCAATTTCTGAGTAGAGAAGGGCCCGGTCCAGCTGGCCTTTTTTTACGCCTATCTGAATTACCGAACTGACCATTTGATCTAAATCTCCCTGAACAATCCCCGCCAGCAGCCGGTTAAATTGCGTTCTCAGCCGCTGGTTGAGGTGCCCTACCAGGCCGAAATCCAGATAGGCTATTTTTTTTGCGCTGATGAGGATATTGCCAGGATGCAGGTCAGCGTGGAAGAAGCCGTTTTCAAAGACCTGGTACATGAAATTATAGATGATTTTGCTGCAAATCTCCTCCAGGTCATACCCGGCCTCGGCCAGGGTATTTTTTTCATAGACCTTAATCCCATCTATGTACTCCATGACCAAGACATCCCGGGTTGAAAACTCCGGGTAGATTTGAGGAATGGTGATAAACTTGATTTCCTTGTGAAACTCTCTAAACCGCTGGATGTTTTCTGCTTCATGCAGGAAGTTCAGTTCCAGCTCCAGAGAATCCCAGAGCTCGTCCACCACCTCTATTGGATTCCAGACACTGGTTCGGGGAATAAATCTGGTCAGGGCAGATACATGTTTCAGCAGCCTCAGGTCGTTAAATATCATGTTCTCAATTCCCGGCCGTTTGACCTTGATCACTACCTTGGTCCCATTCCACAATCTGCCTCCGTGGACCTGAGCAATTGAGGCCGAGGCAATTGGCTCCTCGTCGAACTGGGCAAAGAAGTCATCCAGGTTGCCACCCAGCTGAATCTCGACAATTTCTTTGATGGCGCTGAATTCTTCCTGTTTTACGTCATCCTGAAGTTTTTGGAATTCCTCAATATAGGGTTCGGAAAGGATATCCGGACGGGTAGAGAGAATCTGGGCAATTTTAATAAAGGTAGGCCCCAATTCTTCAAGGGCCTTACGCAGTTGGGGCGGACTTGTGATCCCTTCTTTTAAGCCATATTTGGCAAATATGCCCACGATCTGCTGAAATCGCTGGCGGGTGCTTTGTGTTTTCATCTATGCTAGGGCAATTGCTGCTCCAGTTTGCTTACCCGGGCCTCCAGATTGTGAAAGTCCTCTTTTGTTGCCAGGTTGAGGCTGGTCATAATCTCTTTGATTATGGTCTGGTTGGGGTCTTTTCCGCTTTGGGAAAATCGGTTTTTCAGCTCCTGATTGAGCTCTTTGCCCTGGCTGACGGTGAGTTCTCCCTTCTTTACCAAATCATCAATCATATCCATGCCTTTTTCCAGGGAGTAAGCTATGCTGCCTATTCCCGCTAATAACAAATTGCGTAAATTCAAATTGTTATCCATATCAACCCTCCTGCAATTAGCATGCCAAGTTCTGAAGGTTTCAATGTATCCGGGACTGCGGGCGGGAAAATCCTCGCGGGATGGTAAAACAAAGGTACGGGGGAAAAGTTTCTCTTTAAATCTTCTGCATTTGCTGATATAATTTTGCTAAGTTAGGGAATATTATGGGAAGGGAGGGATTGCAGTGGAAAAGCTGTATATTGTTACTGGTGCCTTTGGTCATTTGGGGAATACAGTTGTAAAAAAGTTGCTGGCCCAGGGAAAGAAAGTGCGCTGCCTGGCGCTTCCCAATGATAAAACCAGGGCCTTGCCGGGAGCAGAATTTGAATTATTCCGGGGCGATATCCGGGATAAAGCCAGTCTGGCCCCGCTGTTTAAAACTGGCGTACCATGTGAAAAGGTCGTCATTCATACTGCCGGAATTGTTACTCTTGCGACAAGGCATATGCAAAATGTATACGATGTAAATGTGGCCGGGACAAAAAACATAATTGAACTTTGTCATGAAAACAATATAGCCAGACTGGTGTATGTAAGTTCTGCCCGTGTCCTTCCGGAACTGCCGGGCCAGCCGGTAATTACCGAAGTGGACAGCATTGATCCTGCTGTTGCAAAGGGGCTGTATGTAAAGACAAAAGCCATGGCAACGCAGGCAGTCTTGGCTAGCGCTGCCCAGGGTTTGGATGCAGTGGTAGTGCATCCATCGGTAATCACCGGGCCAAATGATTATGGCAACGGGCATCTGACCGGCTTAGTTCTCGATTATCTCAACGGCGGCCTGAAGTTATGTGTGCGGGGAGGCTACGACTTTGTTGACGTCCGGGATGTGGCCAAGGGCATTCTGCTGGCAGCGGAACACGGACGCAGGGGCCAGTGTTATATCCTTTCGAACCGGTTTTTCCCTGTAATAGAAGTGCTGGACCTTCTTCATGAAATCAGCGGCAAGAAGAAGATTAAGACTGTATTGCCCCTATGGTTTGTCCAAGCCAGTGCTCCGCTAGCAGAAACGTACTTTAAATTGCGCAGGCACAGCCCCCTTTATACCAGTTACTCCTTATATTCTTTCTTCAACAACGCCAATTTCAGTAATGCCAAGGCTGTTCGGGAACTTGGCTACAGCACACGGGATATGAAGGTTACCTTAAAAGATACAGTTGTTTTTCTGAGGGAACATAGGCGACTGATGTATACTTGAAGCAATGGGCGCCAATGGCGCCTTTTTTTCTTTGCCCCCGGGGACCTGAAAGCGTCCAATGCAGAATTGGGGAGGTTTTACATTCCAAGCAGGGGCTAACATGTTATAATAATTAGAGGATTCGCCGGCGAAGATAGGAACTTGCCGCTAAATTGCATATTGGAACTCTTAACAGTATGGGTAATCGAATTGAAAGAGTCTAGACTAATTTTGGCTGAGGGCTACTGCTATGGAGGTGTTGCCATGAGTTTAAAGGAAACAGTATCTGAAGTTCTGCACGCCATATTACCCATTACTGTAGTAATTGTCTTGTTGCAATTTACTATTGTCCGGTTTCCCATGGATATTTTTTGGACTTTTCTTGTCAGCGTTATATTAACGATAGCTGGTTTTACTCTATTTCTCTCGGGGGTGGAGGCAAGTCTTCTGGCCATCGGGGAGTTGGTGGGGAAATCACTGATGCTGAGCGGCAAAGTGGGATTATTAATAGGGTTTGGCACTGCCGTGGGGTTTTCGGTGACGGTGGCTGAGCCCGGTGTCCAGGTGCTGGCTGCTCAAGTTTCTACAGTGTCGGGAGGGGCAGTGTCAAAATATCTGCTGGTGGCAGTAGTAGCCTTGGGGGTGGGGATATTTCTCTCCCTGGCATTGCTGCGGATTGTATATAAGATCCCTATTATCCTGCTTTTAGGCGGTGGCTTTGCCCTGGCCTGTATCTTAGCTTTTTTCTCCGCTCCAGAATTTATTGCTGTGGCCTTTGATGCCGGGGGTGCCACCACTGGTCCGGTTACAGTCCCCTTTATCCTGGCCTTGGGGGTAGGCATGTCAGCAGTAAGGGGTTCTAATGCTGCATCTGCCGAAAGCTTCGGCTTCCTCGGCATGGGTGCCGTCGGACCGATTGTGGCAATTCTGCTGCTGGGGGTGCTTTATAAATGATAGCATCTGTGTTTGAAGGTTTCTGGAATGTACTCCTGGATGTCTCCCTGGCTTTCCTGCCGCTGCTTTTAATCTTCGTGGCCTTTAATGTATACAGCTGGAAATTGCCTCGTCCTCAGCTGGTGAGAATTCTGCGGGGCCTACTCACGGCATTCATTGGCTTGGTCTTGTTTTTACAGGGGGCCAACGCAGGATTTATCAAGGTAGGCGGGCTGATAGGGAACCATATTGGCCGCTTGCCGTATAATTGGATTTTGATTCCCATAGGCTTTCTTCTGGGGTTTGTGGTGGCCATGGCCGAACCGGCAATTAAAGTGTTAAACTTGGAAGTGGAAAAGGTTACCGGGGGTTACATCAACAACAAGGTCATGCTCTATTTTCTCTCCTTTGGCGTGGCCCTGGCGGTGTCCCTGTCCATGGTAAGAATTTTGACAGGAATTTCTATTTGGTTTTTTCTGGTGCCGGGTTACCTGTTGGCTTTTATTCTCTCCAGGCATGTCAAGCCGATTTTTGTCGCCCTGGCCTTTGATTCCGGCGGGGTTGTTACCGGCCCGATGATTGCGACTTTTATGCTGGCCTTTGCTGTTGGCAGCTCAGAAGTTATTGAGGGAAGCACCCCAATCTTTGACGGTTTTGGCATGATTGGGCTGGTGGCAATGTTTGCCATTGTCTCGATTCTCACCTTGGGTTTGCTTTATAGCAGAAGCGAGGCGAAGGGGGTTAAGAAACATGGATCCCAACAAGAAGCATAAACTAATCGTCGCTATTGTGAAAAAGGGTTATGCCACTAAAATTGTTACCGCTGCTAAAAAGGCCGGCGCCCATGGGGGCACCATTATTTTTGGCAGGGGAAGCGCCGAAAAAACCTTGTATGAAAGTATTTTTGGCATTGCCTATCAGCCGGAAAAAGAGATAATCTTTATCGCTGTAGGTGAGGAGGAACTGGATATTGTTCTCCAAGCAGTAACCAGGGAAGGTGATTTGGACATACCGGGCAGAGGGATTGCCTTTGTCCTTGATTTAGCAAAAATCGTCGGCACAGTTCACCGGCCGTCAACAACCTGTGACATGGAGGTGTCAAGCTTGCCAGAGACCAAGAAAAAATATGACCTTATAGTTACTATTGTCAACAAGGGGATTGCCCCTGATGTGATTATGGCTTCGAAAGCTGCCGGCGCTGAGGGGGGAACAATTCTCACCGGACGCGGTTCCGGAATCCATGAAACAGCTAAGATCTTTGGATTTCCCATTGAGCCGGAGAAAGATATTATTCTCACCCTGATTGAAGAGGGAAAAACCGAGCAGGTGTTGCAGGCCATAGAAGCGGAAACCGCCCTGGAGGAGCCTGGCAGGGGAATCGCCTTTGTTCTGAGTGTGGAAAAGACGGTGGGCATCTGCCACCTTATGGGCTGCGCTGAGTAAAGCTGGACAAAAAAACGCCCCCGGAGAAAATACGAGTAGTCATAAAGACAACTTGTGAACCGAGGGTCAGGGTAAACTGAATACGGAAAAAAGAATGATATAAAAGACGAACAGACAGCAGGTAAAACAGCTGCCTGTTCGTCTTAACTATTGTACTACATTTTTAGAATCCCCCTGTATTATTCAAAGATGTCTCATAGTCTATTTCCGCACTTTCCGCAAAAGCGAGCGCCGGAAACAACACCGGAGCCGCATTGGGGGCAGAAATTTATTTGCGGGTCGACCTGATAGGTAGAGGGTAAATCCTCATCTTCACTGGAGCTGGTCAGAAACAGCCAGTCGATGTCCTCGCCGTCCTCGCATAAACCGATGGCTCCGGCGGGCGAAACCACATAAAAGTTGTCCTCATCGATGGGGTTTTCACTGTCACTTGTCTCGGCAAGCGCCAGCAAGCCTTTTACGTCGTATCTATCATTGGAAGTGGCAAAGTTCCAACTTCCGCAGAGTGTGGCGGCAAACTCCGCCGCCTCCAGCATGGTAATAAATTTATCCATTACGAAAAGCCTCCTTATTTGAACAATAAATTATTACACCGCTTGCAGCGGTCATTTTGTATGGGGTTCATCATGGAGCAGACGTTGCAGTAGATGATGCGGTCTTTGGATTTATCGTATTTCTCGTATGTACCGAATCTTGGGTGAAACCGCACCCTGTCGCCAACGGAAAGATAGTCGTACATATGCCGCCCACTGTCCTTTTCCACGATGGTCTTTTTCTTGCCCGCGTCGGTGTTGATGATTGTGGTATATTCCGTATAGGTTCTGTAATTATCATCCTCGCCGCCCCTATGCTCGCTTTTTTCCTTGCTGTACTTATTGACGACCACACCCTCCCACATGGGCTGATTGGTCCTTCGCAGCGCCAGCAAATTAATTATGAGCATGACAAGAGCGATGCCCACGCCGATAACAAGGGATTCACCAAAGGGGAAATCGTCCATCAGCAGACCGGCGACGGGAAAGCCGATGAGCGGCACGAAAACCAATATCCACATACAGCCAATAGAGGATTTCTTGTTTTTCTGTGCGGCGGCCAGTATCTCCGGCGAATTACACTTGTTGGAAAAGCCGACCATCCCCGCGCCTCCCTGTGGGGGAGCGGAAGATGCCGCTTGGCTTACCTCCATCGGCTCCGGCGTTCTCAAATTCACCGCCTTGCCGCAGCCGATGCAAAATTCAGCGCCTTCCGGCAGCTTTGCGCTGCAGGCCGTACACACGCCGGGGGCGCCGGTCTGTATTTTCGCGCCGCAGCCCGAACAGAAAGCCGCGTCCTCCGGCAACTTGCTTTCGCAGTTGGGACAAAACATATCCGTATCACTCCTTGCTTCGATTATTTGAGGCGCGTCGGGTTTCTTCGCCGCCCGTTTCTTCTTTTTCCCACCTCTGGCTGTGCGTATGACAAGCAGCAGCAAAAGCAGATAACCGATGGGGGCGA